>Ga0209062_1006592_pt1 | contig 10507 bp, 9 predicted proteins | sample Coa_R2_2_FD_187158 | JGI IMG/M metagenome (GOLD analysis project Ga0209062, IMG submission 187158) | Surface soil microbial communities from Centralia Pennsylvania, which are recovering from an underground coalmine fire - Coalmine... | ecosystem: Environmental > Terrestrial > Soil > Unclassified ...
GGGAGACGCCGTTTCTTGGCGATGGCCCAATGACCATGGGGCCATCATAGCATGGCGTGATACCGGCTGTAAACTAATCCATCAATGTCGAACCTTACAGCTCCCTCACAGTCGCCGTGGCGGGCGACCCGGCATGCCCTGCACAGGCCGGCTGGCCAACCCGATTACCCATTCGGACACGACAGTACCCCATATAGGTAGATGGCACTTTCACGAGACCGTGCATTGCCGCCGGATGGACCGGCGCACTATAGTGTGCAACGGATAGGCCAACAACTCCTCTCCATGCAACTCAATACAGCGCAAATCGATCGACAACGGCAAACCCGTCGTGAGGCGGGGGCGCAAAGCTTGGGGACTCTCTGAGTTAGCCCGGTTACCGAAGTCGAAGCCCCTCTGAGGCCACAAGCTCTGGTCGATTTGACACGAGTATGTGGCCTTTGTTCGTTTCGTTCTCGCTGGAAAGGTTGAGACAAACACATGATGGAACAAGCATACAAGCATTCCCATTCGTGGAGCGAGCGCCGGCGGCATCCCCGCCTCAATATTGCCTTGCTCAATCTCACCGTGAGCGTGCGCACCGCCATCACGGATGAAGTGCTGATGGCTCACCTTGTCGACATCTCTCTCGGCGGTTGCTGTATAGCCCTCCCGGCCGCGGAGGCGCACAGGCTGCAGGAGAACGGGGCCTGCCTGTGCGCGCTGCGGGTCGGGATTGCCGGCTATCCCTGTGAGTACCGGGCCGCCGTGATCGCCCGACGCGGGGACGATAGTGGGGCCATGCAGCTCATTCACCTGCGCTTTAACAACGTCACCAAGCAGGCGTGTAATCTTCTGGCCCGCTGGATTGCGCACCTGGATCGTCAGGTACGCCAACTCGAGGAGGTGGGCGCGCTCGCGCCGGAACTGGGGTGTGTGCCGGATGTCTCCGCGCCGGTTCGCCTGGATGCGGTTATCAGCAGAGCACAGATGTCCGATTTCGAGAACCTGAAGGTGGCCGTGTGAGCGCCGTTGCAGGGGCGCCGGTGCTCGAACGGGCGAGGCCGCGTTCGAACCGGGCGACCTCGAAGATGTGGCCGTCAGAATCCCGATGGCACCGAGGTAGCGCCAACCCGTCCGTCGCGTCGATCCGCCTGGTGGACCCCATGAGTCAGCCGGCCGCGAGCGCCAGCGCGATGGCCTCGGACAGCGTCACGTCCCGCCCCTCGGCCCAGGCCGCGGCGAACGCCTCCTCGCCCAGCGCCGTGCGCGTGGCCAGGATAGCCCTGTCGCGATAGGTACGATCCGGGGTGCCCAGGGACAGCCCAAGCCTCTCGCGCTCCGCCCCGGCTGCCGCGCCCAGCCGCGCGGCCCGTTGCGGCTGCCCCAGCGGCGCGGCGGCCCAGGACAGGCCCTCCAGCGCCTCGAGTATCCGCAGCACGTCCCCGACGTCCTTGCTCAGCAGCAGGCCCTCCTTGAACAGCGCCGCCGCCTGCTCGTGCCGGCCCTGCACGAGCGCCACCACTGCCAGGTTGTTGGTGGCTTCGGCGACACCGCGCGGGTCGTCCTGCGCGCGCCGCAGCGCAAGGCTTTCCTTGGCCAGGGCTTCCGCCCGCTCGTGCTGGCCCAGCTCACGCGCCGCCACCGAGAGATTGTTGACGGCCGTGGCGACGCCCCATTGGTCTCCCACCGCCCGAAAGAGCTCCAGCGTCTCGCCATACGCGGACTCGGCCTGCGCGTACTCACCCAGATCAATGTGCGCATTCGCCAGGTTGTTCAGCGCGACGGCCATGCCCAACCTGTCGCCAAGCGCGCGCCGCAGCGCCAGTGACTCCTCGTACAGGGCCAGCGCCGCCCGGCAATCGCCCGCGCGCACCGTCAGGAAGCCTGCCGCGTTCAGCGCGCGGGCACGGGCGCCGGGCGAGCCCTGGAAGGCGGCGAGCAATTCCTCCAGCCGGCGTCGCCCCTCGGCAATATGGCCCCGGAACTCCCAGAAGGGCGCGAGCGCCGCCGCCAGTTGCAGCGCCTCCTCCCCCTTCTCCCGCTCCCGCGCCCAGCTCAACGCCGCCCGCAGGTTGTCATGCTCCTGCTCCAGCCGGACCAGCCATGGACCCATCTCCGCCCCGCGGAACGCCTGCACCGCTTGCTCCGCCAGGGAGAGGAAGTAGGAGAGGTGGCTGTCGCGGGTCGTGGCCTCCTCACGCGCCGCGGCAAGCTGTTCCGCGGCATGCTGGCGCACCGACTCCAGCAGCCGGTAGCGCACCGTCCCGGCCGGGGACTCGTCCATGTGGGCCAGGGAGCGGTTCACCAGCGTGTCCAGCCCGTCCACCACCGCCCAGTAGTCCAGCTCCCGGTCCCCGCAGATGCCGGTCGCCGCCTCCAGCGTCCAGCCGCCCGCGAAGACCGAGAACCGGCCGAGCAGCGTGCGCTCCCGCGCGCCGAGCAGATCCCAGCTCCAATCCAGCGCCGCCCGCAAGGTCCGCTGCCGCGTCGGGAGGTCCTCCGAGCCGGTGGTCAGCAGCCGGAAGCGGTCGTGGAGGTGGGCGGCGATCATCTCCACGCTCATGCTGCTGACCCGCGCCGCGGCCAGCTCGATGGCCAGCGGCAAACCGTCCAGCCGCGCGCAGATCTCGGCCACCGCCCGGGCATTGCCATCGGTCAGGGCGAAGCTGTCGCGCCGCTCCTGGGCGCGCGCCACGAACAGGCGCACCGCCTCGTAGCTGCCGGCCAGCTCGGGCGAGGGCAGATGCTCGGGATCGGGGACGCTGAGTGGGGGAACACGGTAGCGGCGCTCGCCGGCCACGCCCAGGGCCTCCCGGCTGGTGGCCAGGATGCGCAGCTCGGGCGCCGCGCGCAGCAGCGCACCGGCCAGCGCCGTGCAGGCCGGCAGCAGGTGCTCGCAGTTATCCAGCAGCAGCACCAGGCTCCTCCCACGGCAGTAGTCGCGCAGCATTTCCAGGGGCGGGCGGCCGGGTTCCTCGCGCAGGCCCAGGGTCCGGGCCACCGTCCCCGGCAGCAGTGCGGGGTCGGCGAGAGGTGCCAATTCCACCAGCCAGACGCCATCGGGATAGGCGTCGACGACGCCTTCGGCCACGGCCAGGGCGAGGCGGGTCTTGCCCACGCCGCCGGCACCGACCAGCGTCACCAGGCGGTGCGACGCGAGCAAGTCGTGCACGCGGGCCTGGGCCTGCTCGCGCCCGATGAAGCTGGACAGGGAGACGGGTAGGTTGTGCCGTGGGCCTCCGGGCGGTGCCTCGGCCGTCTCCGCGGCCGGGCGATCGGGTGGGGTGCCGGTCGTGCTATACGCGGCGCGCGGCTCGGGGGCGTCTATCTCGGTGCGCACGGTGGGCGGCTCTGCCGCGGCGCCCTGCCGGGCCGCCAGCATCAGGGCCTCGCGCTCCTGGTCGGTGAGACCGAGCGCGTCGGCCAGGCGGCGCAGGGTGGCCGGGTAGGGCCGGCGCAGACCGCGCTCCAGGTAGAGCAAGCCGCGCGGGCTCATGGTCGCGCGCTCGGCCAGCGCCTCCTGCGAGAGGCCGGCAAGCTCCCGATAGCGCCGGATCAGCTCCCCCACCGTGCGCTGCGCCCCTGGCGGCGGTTGGTGCATGTGTTGTCCTGCTCTGTCTGCCGTGACACGACCTGGCCGGGCTGGAGCAGCCGGTCCGTGGCAATTGGCTTGTAGTATACACCACCAGGCGTATCGACATGGTCCGGGCACGTCCCGTGGCCTCGGGGGCCACTTGGGGAGGCAGCGCCAGACACCAGCGTCCGGTGCCAAGAGTGCGGTAAGTGTGCGGCGTCTGTTCATGGTCCGCGGGCGGCCAATCGCGCAGACTAGGATCGTGAGGCTGCCGGGATGCGGCACGATCGGCAAGAGCGTGTAGGGAGGTGTGAGGCACCAGGCGCGGTCACGGGGGCCCTGCTCCTGTGATCGTCGCCCTCATGAATCAGTGGCACCGGGGCTTGTCTGTTGGAAACCCTATGTAGGCGTCCATTCGAACGGCGAAAGGGGGATGGTGCCATGTGGGCACAAATCATCAAGGTGCGCGTTAAGCCGGGCAAGGAGCAGGATCCGCGGCGCATCTTGGAGCAGATACGGGCCATCGAGCAGCCGGATTCCGGCCTGCTGCGTAGCAGTATGATGCGGGACCAGAAAGACCCGCACACGCTCTACATGATGATCATGGTCGAGAGTGAGGAGAAGGCGCGGGCGCGCGAGCGGGATCCACGCCGGGAGGGACTGCGAGAACTGCAGGCCAGAATGGCAGACGTGCTTGAAGGCCCTCCGGAGTTCATCGATCTCGACGTGGTGGACGAGGTAACGTTCTAACACAAGGTGCCACCGTCGCATCCTCAGATGCGAGGGGCACACCATCGACATCTCGAGGTGATGTAGAAAGGACGAAGAATGGCCGAGCAGCAGAACGTGCAAGTGGTCGAGGGCATCTACGCGGCGTATGGGCGCGGGGATATGGCGGCGTGCCTGGATGCCGTCACGGACGATATCGAATGGGTGATCCCCGGTCCCTCCGACCTCCCCATCGCCGGGACCTTTCGCGGCAAAGCGGGACTGCAGGAGTGGCTGGGCAAGGTGATGGAGACCATGCAGTTCCGCGTGTTTGAGCCGCGCGAATTCATTGCGCAGGGCGACAAGGTGGTGGTGCTGGTGTACTCGGAAATAGTCTTCCCGCGCACTGGCCGAGACGTCGCCGGCACCGAGGTCCACGTGTGGACCGTGCGCGACGGCAAGGTGGCGCGCCATCAGAGCTACGAAGACACCGCGGCGGTGGCCGACGCCTATCGTGGGCGTTAGGAAGGAGGATACCCCCATGACCACCGCCATAGCCTGGCCGACCAAGACCAGAGATCTACATAACCACCATTTCGACTCGACCATCTGGGACGACTTCCAGTTCCGCGACGACGACATCATCATCGCCACCTACGCCAAGTCGGGCACCACCTGGATGCAACAGATCGTGGCCCAGTTGCTCTTCCGGGGCGATCCCGATCTCACCGTGGCCGAGATGTCGCCGTGGCTGGACCTGCGGGTGCCTCCCAAGGTCGTGAAGTTGCCCCTGGTTGAGGCTCAAACCCACCGGCGCTTCCTCAAGACCCACCTGCCGGTGGATGCGCTCGTCTTTTCGCCCCGGGCGAAGTACCTCTACATCGGGCGCGATGGGCGCGACGTCGTCTGGAGCCTACACAATCATCACGCCAACGCCAATCACCTGTGGTACGAGGCCCTCAACGACACCCCCGGGCGCGTGGGTCCGCCCATCGGGCCGCCCCCGGCCGACATCCGCCAGTACTGGCATCAGTGGTTGGAGCAGGACGGATATCCGTTCTGGTCGTTCTGGGAGAACGTGCGCACGTGGTGGGCGATTCGAGACCTGCCCAACGTGCTCTTCGTCCACTTCGCCAATCTGAAGCGCGATCTGCCGGCGGAGATGCGCCGCATCGCCGCGTTCCTGGAGATCCCCATCGATGAGGGGAGCTGGGAGGCGATGGTGGAGCACTGCTCCTTTGAGTGGATGAAGATGAACGCGGGCAAGAGCGTGCCCCTGGGCGGGGCGTTCTGGGACGCGGGGGCCGAGGTCTTCATCCATCGCGGCGTGAACGGGCGTTGGAAGGAGACGCTCACGGCGGAGGAGTCGGCAGCATACGAGGCGCGCGCCGAGCGGGAGCTAGGCGCGGAGTGCGCCCGCTGGCTGGCCACCGGCGAGGGCCTCTGAGCGCAGCGACCCGAGCCGCCTGCTGCGCACGCCTCTACATGGTCATGCTGCGTTCCGACCACCGGCACCGACGCCCGCCTTGAAGAGGTGGCCCGATCAGACGTTCGCCACACGGCGGTCACGCGCCGCGTGGCACATATAGCACAAAGAGCACAAAGAGAAGGAGACGCTCATGTCGGCACATCCCCGTTTGGTTGGCGGTCTGGTTGCCGCCGGCCTCATCCTGGCGGTCAGCGCCGGTTCAGGTGCGGCCCTGGCGGGAGCGCAGCACTCTGCGCGACCTGCCGCGATGCTCAACTCCGCGCCGCGCAACTGGCGCGTCATCGCCGGCTTCACCCAGGTGCTGCCCGGCAAGAATGGCAACACCGAAGCGGTCAATCAATTCTACCCGCGGGTGCGGACCATCTACGCAGGCGACTCCGTGACCTGGACCGACAACTCAACCAGCGAAGCCCACACCGTGACCTTCGGCCCCGATCCACTGCTGCGCAAGCTCGAAAACCCGCAGAACCAGATCGTGCCTCAGGCCGTGAGCGGCAAGCAGATCCTGACGCTCAGCCCCGCCGTCTTCCTGCCGTCGGCGCCCGGGCCGCTGGTCGAGACCGACGCCGACTCCGCCAAGACCGTCTTGAATTGCGGGCTGATCGGACCGGTCGGCGCCCCCGGCGCCCAATCGTGCACCGTCACCTTCCCCAACCCGGGCACGTACTCGTATGACTGTCTGCTGCATTCGGGGATACCCGGCAACGCGGACATGGATGGGAAGATCGTGGTGCTGCCGCGGCCGGCACCCCAGAACAAGACCTGGACCGTCTGGGCGGGGACCGGCACCGCTACCGATGCCAATAACGGGTTCTTCCCGCCCGACCTGACCATCAGGGCCGGGGACAGCGTGTCCTGGAAGTCCGGCGGCGTGCTCTTCCACACGGTGAGCTTCGGCCTCGATCCGCGCAAGATCCCTCTCGCCATCCCGGTGGGCAAAGACGCGCATGGCGCACCCATCCTGGAGGTCAACCCGACCATCACCACACCGGTGATCCCGGCGGGCGGCGTCTATACCGGCGGCGTGGCCAATTCGGGCGTGGGGCTGACCGGCAACTACGCGGCGCTGCCGGGCCAGACGTTTATCAAGGCGCCGTTCGTCCTGACCTTCTCCAAGCCCGGCGTCTACCGATACTACTGTCTCATACACCCGGGCATGGCGGGCGTGATCCGCGTGGTGGCGGCCGGCGCCTCGTAGGCGCCCGTCGTCGTGGCGGCGGGCCGCGCCCGGCGCGGCCCGCCGCGTGAGGCACCTCGGAAGGAAAGGGAGCGAGATGAGCACGATACCGCGGACAGTAAGCATGGGTATGCCGGGAACGCGCAAACGTACCCGGCTCGTGGTGCGCGGGCGCAGAACTATCTCTTGCGTGCTGGCGGTCACCACCGCGGCGGTCGTGGTGCTCGGCGCGGTGCGCGCCGTGACGGCTCCGCCGGCCCAGGGCAAGAGCCGGCCCGATTCCGCCGTCGACACACGGTTGATCTTGCGGCCGCGAACGGTCGTCCAGGGCGCGATCGTGGGGCACCTTCAGGCGCGGTTGGCAGCCAGCCCGCTCATACCGGGGTCAAATCGCCTGGCCGTTAGCATCCTGGATGGCGCGGCGCCGCTTGCCGGGGCGCGCGTGGACATCGTGGCCACCATGCCCGGCATGTCGATGCGCCCGATCGTGATCGCCGCACACCCCATTCGGCCCGGCGGGTACCTGGCCTCGGCCCAGTTGCCCATGTTTGGCACCTGGCAACTGACGGTCCATATCGAGCGCCGCGGCGCTGCGCCCGCCTGGCATCGCTTTACGGTCAGCCTGAGCCTGCCCGCGGGTTTGTTGGCACCTTCTGGTGCGCCGGGCACCGCGCATTGAGCCCGCGCCGGACCTCCTGCCCGGCGCGGGTGGGCCGCCGCGGTCCACCGTGGGCCCGTGGACGGATGACGCTTATCCCGACCGCCGGTCTATGCCAGCCGCAGGCCCATCGGCTCGGGCCTGAACAACCGGCCATCCATCGGTCGCAAGTCGGGGCTGACGCGCAGCGGGATTTCGGCCTGCCCCAACACATCGCGCTCCAGGTCGACGCCCGGCGCGATCTCCTCCACGGTCAGGCCCTCCGGCCGCAGCCGGATCACGCAGCGCTCGGTGACGTAGGTCACGTGCTGGCCCTGCTCGCCGGCGCGGCGTCCGCTGAAGGTGACGTGCTCGACCTCGGGCACGAACTTGCGCGAACGACCTTCCGCCACGATGTGCAGCCGGCCGTCGCGCAGCTCCAGCTTGAGGCCGCCGGCTGTGAAGTAGCCGCTGAAGACGATGCGGCGGGCACGGGCGGTGATGTCGATGAAGCCGCCGATGCCCGCGGTGACGTGCGGGCGCGCGGCCAGGCGCGAGACGTTGACGCTGCCGTCGGCGTCGACCTGCATGAACGAGAGCAGCGAGCCGTCGAAGCCGCCGCCCTGGAAGTAGGTGAACTGGTCGGGCGAGGACATGATGGCCTCCGCGTTGGCGGCGCAACCGAACTGGAAGCCCAGCAGCGGCAGGCCGCCCACCGCTCCCTGCTCGATCACCCAGGTCACGGCGCCGTGCAGCCCCTCTTCCAGCAGGATGCGCGGCACCAAGGCCGAGATGCCGAAGCCGAGGTTGATGGCGTCGCCGTCGCGCAGTTCCATCGCCGCGCGGCGCGCGATCACCTTGTCCGCCCCCCATTCCACCGGCTCGAAGGTCGAATAGGCCACGTGCAGCTCGCCGCTGATGGCCGGGTCGTAAACGGTCTGCGTCGTTTGCATCTGATCCGGCGCGACCACGACGTAGTCGACCAGCACGCCCGGTACGCGCACCGACTGCGCGGGCAAGGTGCCGGCGGCGGCCAGGCGCTTGACCTGGGCGATGACGAGGCCGCCGTTGTTGCGCGCCGCCAAAGCCTGGTCGAGCGCGCCGAGGTAGGCCCCTTCATGCTCCATGGCGATGTTGCCGCGCTCGTCCGCCGTGGTGCCGCGGATGATGGCCACGTCGGTGGGCATGGAGCGCAGGTAGAGCCACTGGCGCCCGTCGAATTCCACCAGTTGCACGATGTCCTCGGTCGTGGCCTCGTTCATGCGGCCGCCCTCGCGGCGCGGGTCCATCACCGTGTCCATCCCGACGGTGGTCAGCACGCCCGGTCGCCCGGCCGCGGCCTCGCGGTGCATGTGGAAAATGATGCCGCTGGGCAGATTGTAGGCCTCGACGCGATTCTCGTGGATCATCTGCCAGATGCGCGGCGATGGCAGCGAGGAGGGGCCGCTGGGATAGGACCCGGCGATGACGCGCTTTAGCAGGCCATCGTGGGCCAGGTGGTCGATGCCGGCGATGCCGTACATGTCGCCCGCGGCGATCGGATGGATGGTGGTCAGGGAGCGCGGCTCGCCCGTCGCCAGGAAGCGCTCGCCGATGGCGCGCAGCACCGCGTCCGGGCAGCCCAGGCCGCTGGATGAGCTGACTGTCACCACGGCCCCGCTAAAGATCAGGGCCGCCGCTTCGGCGGACGTCACCACCTTCGCGCGTGCCATGTCTACCGGCCTTCCCGCGGTGGATAGGCCACGCCGACGCGGCGCCCGGCGGCGGCCGATTCCCGCACCGCCAGCGCACCCGCCAGCGAGCAAAGCCCGTCTTCCGCGGTGGCGGCCGGTTGGCCCTCGCCCTGGACCGCCGCGTTGAACAGGCGCACCGCGCGCACGTACAGGTTCTCGTGCGCCACCTGCACCTCTTCGCGCGTGCCGTCGCGTTGCAGGTAGATGGTGCCGCGCGGCTCCTGGGTCATCACGTCGCGCGCCACCAGCGATCCCTCGCTGCCGTGTACCTCGAACCCGGTCTCGGTATAGCGGATGGTGAAGGCATCGTGGAACTGGGCCAGCGTGCCCTTGCGGAAGCGCATCACGCCCATCACCGCGTCCTCCAGCCCGCCGCTAGCCATGCCCTGCTGTGCGGTGAGCGCGGTGACCTCGTCGAGGTCGTCGTCGAGCACGAAGCGCAGCGTATCGGTGTCGTGCACCGTGATGTCGAGGATGACACCACCGCCGGCCTCCGGACGGTCGATGCGCCAGCCCTGCAGGTGCGGCGGCAGATAGACGGCGTGGAAGACGCGCACGGCGAGCGGCGTGCCGATCGCCCCGCCGGCGATGAGCTGGCGCAGCTTGCGATGGGTGGCGGCGTTGCGCAGGTGGTGGTTGGTGCCCATGACCACGCCGGCCGCGCGGCAGGCGGCGACCATCTCCTGGGCGTCCTCCAGGGTCAGGGCCAGCGGCTTCTCGCACAGCACGTGCTTGCCGGCCGCCGCCGCGGCCAGGGTCTGGGGGTGGTGCAGCTCATTGGTCGTGCTGATATAGACGACGTCGACCTCCGGGTCGGCGAGCAGGGCGTCGAGCGCAGCGTAGGCTCGCGGAATGGTGTGTTCCCGCGCAAAGGCGCGGGCCCGCTCCTCCCGGCTGCTCATCACGGCCACGACCCGGCTATCGGGCTGCGCGTTGATGGCGTCGATCATGTAGCTGCGGGCGATGGTGCTGGCGCCGATGAGGCCCCAACCCAGCTCACGGCGAGTCGTCATGCTGCGTTCCTCCTGGTAGGCTGATTCTACCATCAGTCGGCGGCACATGTCGATCACGCCGACGGCCGGCAGCGAGAATCGCGGGATTGTCTGCTAGTGCTGTTTCAGAGGGGTTGCTTTGCAGCGGGGTGCCATCCCTGGCGGCGGCCTGCGGGCCGACGCCGCCGGCATCCTTGCCGGCAAGCGGGGGCCGG
>Ga0209062_1006596_pt1 | contig 10500 bp, 7 predicted proteins | sample Coa_R2_2_FD_187158 | JGI IMG/M metagenome (GOLD analysis project Ga0209062, IMG submission 187158) | Surface soil microbial communities from Centralia Pennsylvania, which are recovering from an underground coalmine fire - Coalmine... | ecosystem: Environmental > Terrestrial > Soil > Unclassified ...
CACGTTCTGAGGGCAGGGCTTGGTGAGGTAGGCGTGGGCGCCCAGTTCGCGGGCGCGCTCGCGGTGCTTTTCGGATGAGCGAGAGGTGAGCATGAGGATTCTGGTACCGGCCAGTTCGGGATAGGCGGGCAAGATATTGAGCAGGTCATAGCCGTTGAGGTTGGGCATTTCGATATCCAGGATCAGCACGGCAGGGTGCAGGGCGAGCAGCTTCTCCAGGGCCTCCATGCCGTCGTGCGCCTCCACGACCCGGTAGCCAACCTGGGTGAGGCTGTAGGAAAGCGACTGGCGGATAAAGACAGAGTCGTCGGCGACTAGAATGGTAGTCTGGCCTGGCTCCGCGCGGGTCGCTCGCCGCTGCTCACTGACTGCTGGCACGGCACGCGCGTCACGACCCTGATGATGGCGGTAGAGATGCACCAGCTCGGGGAGATTGAGCAGCAGGAGGACGTTGCCATTGCCGTCAATGGCCGCGCCGGTAATACCCGGACGCTGGAGATGCTCCGCCAGGGGCTTCACGACAAGTTCGGCTGAGCCGCAGACCTCCTCCACCTCTATCAGCAGGCGCGGCTGGTTGGGCTGAACGGGCAGGGCCAGCAGAGGCGCGCCTCTTTCTCCCTCTTGCCGGGCAGGGGCGGGAAAATGCAGCAGGTCGTTGAGCAGGTAGCGTCGGTCTCCGGCAGCCTCTTCCCCGCGCCCGTCGTCGATCTGCTGCACCTGAGAGAATGGCACGACCACCTGCTGTCCGGCGGCGCGCACCAGCAGCCCCTGCACCGTCCCCTGCGAGCGCGGCAGGTGCAGGAAGAAGCTGATTCCTCCGGCGGCGTTGCGCTGCACCTGTATCCTGCCGTTGAGGCGGCGCATCACCTCGTGCATGCCATCCAGCGCGCCGCCGGGAACAGGCATGGAGAAGCCAAGCTCTAAGGCAATTTCGTGGCCAAGCGCCTGCACGTGGAGCCAGACACGGTCGGCATCTCTGCTTTCCTTATTCCCCTTGCTCTCTTCCCCCGTCTCATCCTCTTCTGTGGAAGCCATGCTACCGGTCACGCAGTCGCGCACGAGTTGCAGCAGGGGATTTTTCAATTCTTCCAGAACATCCTGATCGATTTCTACCGTCTCGCCTTGCATCTCGAACTGGATTTCGCGAGCCTGGGCCTGCGCGCTCATCATGACAGCGCGTTGCAGGCGCGAGAACAGCGCGTTGAGGGGAGTCAGGCGCAGCAGCAAGGTATCGCTGCGGACGTGGCTAACCTGGGAGCGATGAAGCTGCAGGAGGTCTTGCAGGCGAGAAAAGGCGAGCCGCAGCTGTGAGGAAGCGGTGGCTACATCGGCGATGGCCTCGCTGAACTGCTGCATCAGCACCTCGTTCTCCGTGTAGTGTTCGATCTCCAACTCATCCCAGAGCCGGGGATCACCAACCGCTTTGCCATCGCCGGGCAATCCCTTCTGCCTGCTTCTTCGCTGGTACAGGTGACCGGTACGCTCCGTCGCCTCGTGCAGAATACGAGCAACCAGCGATGATGATGGAAGCTCTTCGCTCAATATCTGCCGTTCCAGCCGAATGTGTTCATTTTTTGCAGTCAGGGTGACGGTAGTGAAAATGGTTTCCAGGCGGCGCAAGCGGGCCTGCGCGGCCTGCAACTCCTTCAACGCCTGCTCTACCTGCGCCTGCGCCTGTTCCAGCGGGGCCTGTAGCTCGGCTATGCGTTCGGTATGGCGCAGCAGTTGCTCGAAACGCTTTGTGTCGATGCGCACAAAGGACGCGCCGAGCGGGATTTCTTCACCGGCCCTGGCGGCTCGTTGTGCCGGTGGAACCGCCCGCTTGCCCGGTAGCAGGCTGAAGACGGTGGATGAAGCAGGAGACGGCGGTGCGTTCGCGCCGCTGGCCTCCACATCGATGCCGAGCGCGCGATACTCCGCCTGTAGCTCCTCAAGGGAGTCGGTGTGTTCCACGCGATCGGCAATCAGGCCGTCCAGCGTGACTTCGAGCGCCAGCACGGCCTGCACCAGCGCCTTCAAGCCGATGAGCTGGTTCACCGTCCCGGCGCTGATCAAGCGGGCAATGGCCTCGATCTGGTAGGCGATGGTGGACATAGCAAAGCAGCCAACCGCGCCCGCCGTCCCCTTGATCTTGTGCGCCAGGTGCTGCAATGTCATCAGGCGGCCCGTGTCCAGCCTGTCTTCCCGCTCGATCTGCCGGAGCGTGCGCCTCAGTATGGCAATATCCTCGTCAGCCTCAAAGGCAAAGACGGAGAGCATATCTTCGATGAAATTCTCATCGATAAGGGATGATGCTGGAGCGACCTCAGCGGCCTCTACGCCGCTATCATGCGCTGGCAGAGAGGGGTGAGAGCTAACTGCGCCGCTTTCCGGCGCGGCATCGTCGGCGAGGTTGGCGGGGATATCTTCGAGAGCGTCAAACATGCGCAGCACCTCCTGATCTTCAGGAGAAAGCTGGCTCTCATCAAAAGGGGAAAATATGTCTTCATCCATCTAATGCAGCTATTCCTATTTGCTCCACGATATCGGCCAGCAGCGCGGATACGTCCAGCACCGGCGCGTCGTCGTAGCTTCCGCGAATGATGGCAGCCCGCGTCTCCGAGAGCCAGCCGGAGGCAAGAGCAGTATCCTCCACAGCCAGCAGATTTCTGGCCTGCACCTGCTCAGGCGCAATGGCAACCGCCGCGCCAATGGCCGGGACGACCAGGGCGAGCGAAGGGGAGAAATGGCTTTCCTGGCCGGTGCCGCTCATAATCATCAACATGCCCTGCACCGGTTGCGCGCTCTTGCTCACCGGTTGCGCGCTATCGGCGAGATAGGCTGCAAGGTCGATGGCGGCGAGCGTCTCACCGCGCCAGGCAACCAGGCCAACCATCCAGGGGGGCATTGCCGGTAAAAGCGCGAAAGAGTGCGGCGGCGGCACCGCCTGGCTCAACGCCTCTAAGGCGAGCCAGCAACGATGGCCGCTGCTATCCAGCGCGCACTCGACATATTCTTCATGGTGGGCGCTTTCACCTGCTCTGGCCGCCTGCTCGCAGGCAAATTGCCAGAACGCAGCGTCACTGAGCCGCGCAAGATCGCTGGCCACTGGATGATCAAAAGATGGAGAAGCCGGTTCCTGTTGCATTATTTCAAGCCTGGACGCCCAGGTGCGAGTGGACCACTGACATCACTTCCTGCGTCCTGAACGGCTTGGTGATGTAATCCTTCGCGCCCGCCAGACGGCCCTTCAGCCGGTCCAGCACGCCATCACGTCCTGTGAGCATGATGATGACGGTGTTGTTATACTGCTGTTTCGTTCTCAAACGGCGGGCGATTTCATAGCCGTTCATCTTGGGAAGGCCGATGTCAAGAATGACCAGATCAGGGATGCGCCCACCCGGCTGCGTCAGCGCCTTCAGCGCCTCTATGCCGTCGCTATAACTGACGGACTCAAAGCCCTCGCGCTTGAGACTGGTCTCCATGATCTTGCGAACCGTGAGCGAATCGTCGATGATCATTACCAGTTTTCCCATACAGCATCCTCTCTCTCATTACCACACTCCCAGCTTCTACCCAACATCCCACACGCTCGTTATAAATAGGGTCATGCCCTGTTTCTCTCGAAAGATGTTCCTGCCGGGCAAGCACGCAGGAAAAGGATACGCACACAGCTTCCCACGTTCCCCCGGTGGAGATAAGTATCTGCGATCAATGGTACCATAGTACCTGACAAAGCGCAAGCCATTCGGCGTAAAAATTATCTTAAAATTTCTTCTCTGTCAGTTGCCGCCCCCTCCCGGCATAGCATGCATGCTCCGGTCAGGCGTGAGAGAGGTGGCGCAGGAACCTTTCGAGCGCGCGATAGCGGAACTGGCGCGCGAAATCGACGATATTGGAGTGGGGGTTGTGAGGAATCTTTTGCAGTTCGTTCTGGGTGAGCGCGCGCAGCAAGGGCATATCTTCCTTCCAGGCCAGGCTGAGCATCATTTCCGGGAGTTCATCATCGATGCTGTGCGCATCGACGCGCTTGAGCCAGAGCTGGAAGAGGCGCTGCAGCCAGCTCTGCCGTGCCGGGGCGGCGAGCAGGGGAGAGAGGGCAATGGTCTGCTCATCGAATATGGTATTGCTGCCAGCCTCGATAAGCAGCGTCTCCAGTACAGGCATGGCAGCATCGATGGCCTCATCGAACATGGTTGTCAGGGAGACGCAACGTTCTTTCAGGCGTTCGTCCAGCACAAGGGCATAGAGGTCGAGGGCGGCATAGTAATCCTGGCGCAGGGCGCGCACTTCCGCCTCCCTCAATAGCTCCATCAGGTCAGAGGTGATGACCGCTATTGTTTCACCCTGTTCCAGCCGCGCCGCGTAACGCTCAAGGCGCTGCCGGTATGCCTCTCGATCAAAAGGGGGAAGCGCAGACTGGTCTGAGGGCGGTACAAGCAGAACGCTCTCATCACCTCCGAAGTCCCACTCGTCCGTCTCCTCTTCGTCCTCGTCCAGCTCCTCATACTCGCTATAGTCATGTTCCTGCCTGTTGCCATTGGCAGAAGCGGGAACGGCGAGATTGGCCAGTAACAGGTTCATCTCTGCAAGCAGCGCCGGGTGACGAAGGGCCAGCGCCTTCACCAGTTCGACCAGAGCATCTTTCCCACTCTCGCGCAAACGCTGCTCGAATTCTGTATCCATGAGATTTTCCCTTGCTTCTCTCTTCGATGGACGCCCATTTTGCCGATCAATCGGCGATGCGCTCGATCAATCGGCGCCTGCCGGGGATTGCTTTGCCGCGACAGGCAGTGTGAAGAGAAAGATGCTGCCCTGTCCCGGCGTACTCTCTGCGCTGATGCGCCCGCCGTGCGCCTCAACCACGTGGCGCGCAATCGCCAGCCCCAGCCCGCTGCCGCCGCCACCCGGCCCGATATAATCGGTCTTTGCGCGCGCCCGATCCGCCTTATAAAAACGCTCGAAGATGCGGGGCAGTTCCTCCGGGCGAATACCCACGCCCGTGTCGCGCACGAAAAATTGCTGCGTGCGCCCCTCTTCCTGCGCCCGCGTCCCGATGACCACCTCGCCGCCCGATGGAGTAAATTTGATAGCGTTGTGAACCAGGTTGACCAGCACGCGCGCAATCTGTTTGCCGTCCGCGGCCACCCGTGTCTCTCCCTGAGCAATCTCTGTTCTAAGTGTTACACGATGTCGTTGCGCTAGAGGTAACATGCGCGCCATGACTTCACGCACCAGTTGTTCGGCGCCCACCGGCTCTATCGTCATCGGCATCTGGCCGGACTCGATGCGCGCCAGTTCCAGTAGTTCGGCAACGAGGCCACTGAGGTGCTGCACTTCGTTCTCAATTTTTTCTACAAACTCCTGCGCCCGCTCCGGGTCGGTGTCGATTGCCTCCTCCAGCGTCTCCGCCAGCAGCCGTACAGAGGCCAGCGGCGTGCGCAGTTCGTGCGAGATATTGGCGATAAAGTCTCGCCGCACCCGTTCCAGGCGGCGCAATTCCGTCAAATCCTCAATTGAAATGGCGAAGTAGGCATAGGAGTACCCGACCTTCCCCGCTTGCTCCTGCCCCTTCTGCCGCTTACCCGCCTTCTCTTCCTTAAAAGGGCGGTGCGCCAGTGGCACGACTGAAATGCTCCACACAGCGCCCGCGCGCTCGTACTCCCTCTGCCATCGCTCTCCCGCGTTTATGCCTGCGCGCACAAGTTGCAAAAATGGCTCGTCCGGCACCAGCCGTTCCAGTGACTGCCCCGCCAGAGCCTGCATCCCCTCCTGCGCGGAAGTGTCCAGCTTTTCAGCGGGTCCGGCCTGCGCCGATCGCTCAAGCAGACGAACGGCAAACTCGTTAGCGAAACATACCACCAGCGAGCGGTTCACGATCAGCACGGGCCACGAGGCGGCTTGCAGGAGTTCCAGAAAGAAATGCCGGTAATCAATAGCAGGCTCATGCTCGTCTACCATCAGTCTCGCCTTTCCCGATCGCTCGCTTTCACCGCTTTTCTCGTCCATCAGCAGGTGTATACTAGCACAGAAGCAGAGATGCTGCAAGCCGCAGAGCAACCCCGCGCTACCGCTTTCAGGAAGAACCATCATCGGAAAAGTGCAGACTGTTCAGGCACAACTTCCATCTCCTTCTTCCCGAATCGCTTCTCTATTTGCCTATTTACTTTCTCTTGAGTTATGCGCTATACTAGGCAACACGCGGTATAAGGAAGAGGTTCTACCCGCGTCATTTTTCATTTACGCAGGAAAGGAGAGGCGAAGTTCCCTCCCATGAGCGGCAGGGAAGAAAACGCCTACAGATAGAGAGATGCACTATCAGATGCAGCAGTTCACCAATACGCTTGTGCTTTTCCGCGCTCGCCTCTTGCTCGCGGAGGGAAAAAACGAGCAGGCCCTGAGCGAACTGGAGACCATGCAGCCCGAAAATGAGCAGCAGCAGCGGGAGAAGGACTATTTCCTGAGCTGGTGTTACATCCTGGACAGGCGCTGGGAAGATGCCGGGCGACTGCTCGCCCCCTTTGCAGGCGATGAAGACGATGCAGGCAACCAGCAGGAACGCATCGAGCGCGAGCGCCGCTTGCGCCTGCTGCTGCGTCTCGGCGCGCTCGCGCTCAATCTCGGCCATTATGAAGACGCGGAACGCCACCTGCGTTCCTGCCTGCGCGCGCTCCGCTACAGGCCGTTTCAGAGTCCCGCCTACCATCAGTTGCGCATGCAGGCCAGCTACGCGCTGGGTGTCAGCTACCACAGACGCGGCCTCTACACCGCCGCCATTCAGCAGTATGAAGAGGCGTTGCAGCTCTCTTCCGATAGCACCAGGGACGAGCAACGGGCCAATATCTACGCCAGCCTCTGCGATTCCTGTCGGCAGGCCGGGCAGTTAGAGCAAGCATGGCAGGCCGGGGAAAAGGCGCTGGCGCTCTATCAACACGACGACGACCATGATGCGCAAGAGCGCATTTATCGCCTGCTGGGCCAGATTGCCTTCCAGCAAGGCAACGCGCAGCAAGCTGAGCAGTGTTTCACGCGCGCTCTCTCCATCGCTACAGGTACGAATAATCTGCCGGTGGCCATGCTCGACTGTGAAGTTCTGATCGATCTCTATACAGCACAGCACAATTTCAGCGAAGCGAGAACATACGCTCAACAGGCCAGGGAACTAAGCAGCAACACGGCGGAAGCCTCGCTACGCGGGCAGGCAGCCCTGCTGAGCGCGAAAGTAGCGCGAGCAGAAGCCCGGCAGGCCGGAGGCGAACGCGAAAAAGCCCTGCTGGCAGAGGCCATCACCCACCTTGAGACGGCTCACAACCACTTCTCCGCAACCGATGCCCATGACCAGATCATCGAGACCCTCACTCTGTGGGCCGAGACATGCGAGTCGCTGGGCCAGACCCAGCAATCCCTGCGCCTCTGGCGCGCCGTCTATGAAGCGCAATCGAAGGCGAGAGGGCTGGAATGAGCGAGAGCAAAGAGCATGACCCTGGAATCGCGCCTTAAAAGATGATGAGGAGCCAGAGGCGGCGCGCCCGCCACGTCCAGATGCGATACGCATAGAAGCCGGCCAGGCACATCAACACGGCGCAGACTAAAGCAACCACCGGGCTGCTTGACAGGCTGGAAACGGTGGCGATAGCCAGTAACACGGTGTACAGCGACCAGAGGCAACCATAGAATAATCGCCGTCCATTGCTATACGGGCGATATACGCCCAGAGGATTCATAGGGTTTCCCTGCATCTTTTACTCTCCTGATCTGTGTATCCATACTGCCTGCTTTAATAAGAGAACACATATTCTCTACCATTGCAGACGAAGACAAAACTGAAGAGTAACAGAAGAGCTTTCTCTAACTTATTAAAATACCCAGGGTGTCATCCCTGGGTATTCATTCTTCTGGCTCCTCGACCAGGATTCGAACCTGGAACCCACCGGTTAACAGCCGGTTGCTCTACCGTTGAGCTATCGAGGAACGGTCTGGTTTGCTTTCTGCCCTCTTCTCGAGGACGCCTGTAGTATACACCTTCTGTTGCGATTCGTCAAGCGTTTTCTGACGAATTTTTGCCGGCTTTCTGGAGAAAGAGAGGCTCCACGCCTTACTAGCGTGGGGCCTCTCCAGAGGTTATCGCAGATGCATTTGATCAATCAATGCCAGCGTGAGCAGCAAGAAGATGCTGACGCTGATGATGGCGATGATAGGGTCGAGCAGGGGGGCGCTGACCAGGCTGCCGCGCAGGCGCAGGCGCTGGAAGAGGTTGGGCAGGGCGAGGCCGCACAGCGTGGCGACGAGCAGCGTGAAGCCGAAGCCAAGGCCGATGGCGATGCCCAGCGCGAGCGAGGAGAAGAGCAGCCAGGTGAGCAGGCAGACGACGATAGAGGCCAGCACGCCGCCAAGCGTCCCCAGGCGCAACTCGCGGAAGACGCCACGCCAGAGATCGCTGCCGCCCGCCGAACGCAGTTGCCAGCCTGCGATGCCCAGGGCCTGCGTACTGGCGTTGCCGCTGGCGAGCAGCAGCATAGGCAGCAGGCAGACGATGCCGCTCAACGCCAGCGGCGAGCGCAGCCCGCGCATGAAGCCGCTGGCCGCGACGGCTGCCCCGCCCGTGCTGAGGGCCGGGCCGAGCAATTTATCGAGAATGAGGGCCAGCAGGAAACCGGCCACGACGTTCACGCCCAGCCAGCTCACGCGGCTGAATGCCGCTCGCCAGGAGAAATGCTCCTCTTCCTCGAACTCCTCGACGCTGGCCCCGGCCATCTCGGAGAGGTCTTCCACCTGCTCCTCGCGAATCACATCGATCACGTCATCCACCGTGATGATGCCTACCAGATGGTTCTCTTCGTCCACCACCGGCACGCCCAGCAGGTCGTAGCGTTCGATGATGCGCGCCACCTCTTCCTGATCGGTGGTGGTGCTGACCTTGATCACGTCGGTATCCATCAGGTCTTTCAAGGGCGTGTCGGGTGGGGCCACGACCAGTTCGCGCAGGGAGACGACGCCTACCAGGCGATGCTCGTCATCGACGATATACAGGTAGTAGATCATCTCCATGTGTTCGGACTGCTGGCGCAGCAGGGCCAGCGCCTCCTGTACCGTCAGGTTCTCCTGGAGTGAAAGCACCTCCGGCGTCATGATGCCGCCCGCCGACTCCGGCTCGTAGCGCAGCAGGTCGCGAATGGGCCGCGACTCACTGGCGGGCATCAGGTCAAGCAGATGCTCGGCCTCGGCCTGCGGGATGTCGGCCAGGATGTCAGCCGCGTCGTCCGGCGGCATTACCTCCAGCAGATCAGAAGCGCGTTCGGGATTCAGTTCGCTGATCAGTTCGGCCTGCAGGGGCGATTCGACCTCGTTGAGGGCATCAGCTGCCGTCTCGGTATCCAGGTGTTCGAGCAGGATACCGGCGTCCTCCACGTCCAGTTGTTCCAGAATATCGGCGATGTCTGCCGGGCGCAGGTCGGCCAGCTTGCTGTAACTGACGTTCAATTGCACCTGCGGCACCACGCCGCTCGCACCGACTGCCCCGGCTCCCGCCCCGGCCAGCGCCAGTTGCCCGGTGGCTCCGGCTCTGACCATCTGAATCGGCTCGACATAGTTCCAGGTCACCGTCTTTTCCCCGAACTGCACGGGCAGCACGCGGCTGAGCGACTCAAACGGCCCCAGAATGCCCAGCCGCCGCAGCAGGCCGCTCAGGCTGATATCCACCCCGACGAGTCGCACAGTATTCCTGATTTGCGCCAGCTTTAAATCATTGACTTTTACCACTCTCACGCCCTGCGTATCAACAATTTGCTTATCCAGAATATCGCGCTTCAATAAGATTTCATCAGGCCCCGGTATATATGGCGTAATCTGCGATTGCTTCACATCCAGATAAATGTGCGGCTCTTCCAGGCTATGCACCTGCGTCCAGGGAATAATCAGATCGTGCGTACCCACCGTCGGGCGCACAATAATCGCGGTCACAGAGGGAAAAGTTTCGGTCAGCGAGACGCTCACGTCGCGCAGCAAGCCAAGCCGACGACCTTCAATATCAGAAACAGATTTGCGCAGCAGCGCGCTCAGAAAAATCATGGTATCACCGCCTTTCTCATCAATAGCAAGACCGATCATGTTGTGCCATAAAAACCGCCTCTTCGCGTGTCATGCTGAGCGAGAGCGAAGCATCTGCACCGAGAGCCATGCAATTTGCCACAGATGCTTCGCTCTCGCTCAGCATGACATGGGCGATGGCTTATCCACAAACCTGTGGATAAGTGGAAAACCTGTCAATTCGTGTAACAATAGTTACAACACAGCTTCACATGACGAGGCGCTGTGTCTCCATATACTGGAAACAGCAATGCGCCATCTGTGCGTCATGCGTTGTTGCGATGGTGCAGACAGGTACGGGGTCAATGGAACCGGCAGGAGAAGGGCATCTTACGGGAGATGCTCTCCGGGCGCGCTCCACGTAGCAGCACACACTCTGACTCAATACGTAGAGTTGCTCCTGCTGTCTGACCCGATGAATGTTGATACGGCGCG
>Ga0209062_1006597_pt1 | contig 10500 bp, 9 predicted proteins | sample Coa_R2_2_FD_187158 | JGI IMG/M metagenome (GOLD analysis project Ga0209062, IMG submission 187158) | Surface soil microbial communities from Centralia Pennsylvania, which are recovering from an underground coalmine fire - Coalmine... | ecosystem: Environmental > Terrestrial > Soil > Unclassified ...
CGAAGGGATATCAGCCGCCGTCGTCTATTGAAGCACGCCGGCATTGCGGCAGCGGCGGTGGCATGCCGTCCCTGGCTCGCAGTGGCGGATGAGATCAGTCCTGCGATGGCGCGACTCAGCGCGTACATGGCTGACGCGCGGAACCGCGCGTTGCCGGAAGCCGTGATCGAGAAAACCAAGCATCACGTGCTCGACACGATCGCATCGATGGTTTCCGGCTCAGAACTTCCTCCAGGCCGCGGAGCCATTCAATTCGCGCGGACCTATGGCGGAGAAAAAATCTGCACTGTCGTTGGATCGAATGTGCTCTGCGGCCCGATCGAGGCCGCCATGGCGAACGGCGTCCTCGCTCAGGCCGACGAAACAGACGATTCGCATGCTCCCTCGCTTTCGCATCCTGGATGTGCGGTTGTACCCTCGGCACTCGCGGCCGGCGAGCGCTTCCCCACGGATGGCCCGCAATTCTTGCGTGCCGTGGCGCTCGGGTATGACGTCGGCACGCGCGTATCGATGACGCTTGGCGGACAAAACTTCATGAACGCCACGCACCGTGACACGCATAGCCTGTCTGAAGGTTTCGGCGCTGCTGCAGCCGCGGGCAGCCTCGCCAAGCTCAGCGCGGAGCAGATGCGCTGGCTGCTCGACTATGCAGCACAACAATCTTCCGGCATCGCTTTCTGGATGCGTGATTCCGAACACATGGAAAAAGCTTTTGTGTTTGGCGGAATGACCGCTCGCGACGGCATCACCGCCGCTCTTCTGGTTCAGTCCGGCTGGACTGGCGTGAACGACGCCTTCTCTGGGGCCGATAACTTCCTCGTGGCCAGCCTGCCGAAAGCCGATCCCGCCGGACTGGTCGATAAGCTGGGCGAGCGCTATGAAGTCGTCCGCACGAACATCAAAAAATGGACGGTTGGTTCGCCGATTCAAGCGCCACTGGATGCGCTCGACAGTATCCGCAAGAAGCATCCTTTTGACGCCGATCAGGTTAAGCAGGTCACGGTTCGCATCGCTACAGACGAAGCCACCGTCGTGAATAACCGCGAAATTCCCGACATTTGCCTTCAGTATATGCTGGCCGTCATGCTGATCGACAAAACCGCATCGTTCCGCGCGGCGCACGACAACGCGCGCTTGCACGATCCCGCCGTCATGCGCGAACGCGCTAAGATTCAACTCATTCCTGACGAAGACCTCGAAAAGCTGCTGCCCAAGCGCGTGTCGATCGTCGAGGTCACGTTGGCCGACGGAACTCATCTAAGCGAGCGCGTGGACGCCGTACGCGGCACCGCGGAAAATCCCATGGGCCGTGAAGAAGTTGTGACAAAGGCAAATGATTTGATGTCCTCAATCCTCGGCGCATCAAAGAGCAAGAGTCTTATCGACAAAGTGCTCGCGCTCGAAGGTGTGAAAGATATTCGGGAGCTCCGCCCGCTTCTGCAACGCACGTAATGGAATCTTGTGACGTCCTCGTCGTCGGCGGCGGAAACGCCGGGCTTTCCGCGGCGATCACCGCCCGCGAAGCGGGCGCTTCCGTCCTGCTGCTCGAGCATGCGCCTCACGCCTTTCGCGGCGGCAACAGCCGCCATACCCGCAACCTGCGGGTGATGCATGATTCTCCTGCTGCAACTCTCGTTGGCAGCTATTCCGGCGCCGATTACTGGAGAGATCTGCTCGGAGTAACTCACGGCAAAACCGACGAGCATCTCGCTCGCCTCGCCATAAAAGCGACGGCTGAACTTCTGCCCTGGATGCAGGCTCACGGCGCCCGATTCCAGCCGGCACTCGAGGGAACCTTAAGTCTTTCCCGCACGAACGCCTTTTTTCTCGGCGGGGGGAAAGCCCTGATGAATGCTTACTATGCTGCTGCCGAACGACTCGGTGTGCGCGTGCAATACGAAACGGAAGTGCATTCGCTCTGCCTCGTTAACGGAATCATCCGCGAAGTTAAGGCGGCAACAAAAACCACGCCTGTCTCCATACGGCCCAAAACGGTGGTCGTTTCGTGCGGCGGATTTCAAGCCAATATCGACTGGTTACGCGAATATTGGGGAGATGCGGCTTGCAATTTTATTGTTCGAGGCACCCCATATGCACAAGGCACATTGTTAAAAAATCTACTTCAGCAGGGCGCCGCGCCCGTCGGTGACCCCACGCAGTGCCATGCCGTCGCCGTGGATGCCCGAGCACCGAAGTTCGACGGCGGAATTGTCTCCCGCCTGGACTGTATTCCATTCGGCATCGTGGTCGATCGCGCTGGCCGGCGGTTCTATGATGAAGGCGAAGACCTCTGGCCCAAACGCTATGCAATCTGGGGTCGTCTGGTCGCAAAGTGCCCGCAGCAAATGGCATTTGCAATTACCGATGCCAAATCAGAAAAGCTGTTTATGCCGTCCGCCTTTCCTCCCATCCGCGCGGAATGCATCCGAGACTTGGCGGAAAAGCTGGGCATTGATGCTGCGGGATTACAAACAACGGTAGATAATTTCAATGAGGCCGTGCGTCCCGGCAAATTTGATTTGGCTGTGCTTGACGACTGTCGGACCGCGCGCATCGAGCCCCCAAAAACACATTGGGCCAGACCGATCGATGTGCCGCCGTTCATCGGATACCCGTTGCGGCCCGGAATTACGTTCACTTACCTCGGAGTGAAGGTAAACGAGAAAGCCCGCGTGATCATGCAAGACGACACGCCCTCCGGGAATCTTTTTGCTGCCGGCGAAATCATGGCCGGCAATATCCTCGGGGAAGGGTATATCGCCGGGATCGGAATGGCTATTGGCGCAGTTTTTGGGCGGATCGCGGGAAGAGAGGCGGCGAAGCTTGCGCTCTGCTGAACTAGAGCACAAAACGCGGCAATTCGTCGAGATTTGCAATGCCTGCCGTTATTGCGAAGGTTATTGCGCTGTCTTCCCTGCCATCGAATTGCGCAGGCAATTCACAGCCGGCGATCTGAGCTACCTCGCGAACCTATGCCATGATTGTCGGGGCTGTTACTATTCCTGCCAATATGCCCCGCCTCATGAGTTCGGGCTGAATTTGCCCCAGGCCTTCGCGCAACTGCGGCTGGAAACATATGGGCGTTATGCGTGGCCGCGGCCGCTCGCGGCGCTTTTTCGCCTTAATGGTTTTGCGGCATCCGTTCTGGGTTTAATCTGGATCGTCGTTTTTCTTTGGGTGACCAAGCCATCGGCGGCAGCCACTGTCGGCGCCGCTGGAGCGTTTTACGCCGCCGTCCCTGAAGGCCTAATGATCGCGACCACCGGCGCGGCTTTCCTGTTTGCAGCGGCCGCACTCTCAATTGGCGTGTTGAATTTCTTGCGCGATACGAATAGCCCTTCCGGTTTCGATCGGAGTTCCGCCTTGTCGGGCTTTAGAGACATTTTCATCTTGCGGAATCTGGGTGGCGGAGGTGACGGCTGCAATAACAAAGATGAAAGCTTCTCGCAATCGCGCCGCTACTTTCACCATGCGCTGTTTTATGGTTTTTTCCTTTGTTTTGCGTCGACTTGCACCGCGGCCTTTTACGAGCACATTTTAGGGTGGCTCTCGCCGTATCCGTTTTTTAGTCTACCGGTGTTGCTGGGTACGCTTGGTGGAGTCGCCATGCTGGTCGGCATAGCAGGGCTGCTCTATATAAAGCTGACCGCCGACCGAGCGCCGGCTTCTCAGCTTTTGCTGGATATCGATTATTCCTTCTTGGTGCTATTGTTCGTAGCAGCGGCGACAGGCCTCCTGCTGCTTGCCGCACGGGATACCATTGCCATGCCCTGGCTCTTGGCCGTGCATCTCGGTGTCATAGTGTCACTATTTCTGATTCTGCCGTATTGCAAGTTCGTGCATGGAATGTACAGAGGGGCCGCATTGCTTCGGTACGCGGCCGAGCAAGCTGAGCGCAAGCGAGCTAACTCTGCCCCGCAAAGTGCTGGAGCATAAGGGTGAAGCTCCATAGTCCGCAGCAGCAAGAATTTACGTGCCTGCCATGACAAAGTCGGAAGCTACCGCGAGCCTGGGTTCGGTTGTGCGGGTCGCCAGCGGCAATTTTCTCGAGATGTACGACCTTATGGTGTACGCCTATTACGCGTCGTACATCGCCAGCGACATCTTCCCGTCCAGCAACCACTTCGCATCGCTGATGCTGACGTTGGGAACCTTCGGCGCGGGCTATCTCATGCGGCCGTTGGGCGCGATTGTTTTGGGCGCCTACATCGACCAGCACGGGCGCCGAGCCGGTCTGATTCTCGCATTGTCTCTTATGGCCGTGGGCACGTTGACGATCGCCGTCACACCGGGGTACCGATTCATCGGAATCGTCGCACCTGTCATTGTTGTGATCGGCCGTTTGCTACAGGGATTCTCCGCAGGTGTCGAACTGGGCGGTGTTTCCGTGTATTTGGCCGAAATCGCCACGCCGGGACACAAAGGATTTTATTGCGCCTGGCAATCAGCCAGTCAGCAGATTGCGGTAATGACAGCAGCGTTCCTCGGTGTGGCGCTCAGCTATATCCTGCCGCCGTCAACTATGGCCGTTTGGGGTTGGCGAATCCCCTTTCTGCTCGGTTGCCTCATGATCCCGCTTCTCTTCTGGTTGCGGCGCTCGCTCGCGGAAACCAGAGAATTTCAGGCACGCAAAACGCGACCGACAATGCGGGCGATTTTTGTTTCGCTGGCGAGCAATTGGAAAATTGTCATCGTGGGGATGCTGCTGTCCACGATGACTACCGTTTGCTTCTACCTGATTACCGCGTACACACCAACGTTCGGCCGCGAAGTCCTGCGCCTCACGAATCGTGAAAGCCTGCTGGTAACGCTGTGCGTTGGTTTTTCCAATTTCGTATGGCTCCCTATCGGCGGAGCCATCTCCGATAAAATCGGACGGCGTCCCTTGCTTTATTTTTTCACTCTTGCGACATTGGTCAGCGCATACCCCGCGATGGCATGGCTGGTCAGCAGCCCATCAACTATTCGCCTGCTGCTGGTTGAACTTTGGTTTTCTTGTATTTTCGGCTGCTACAACGGCGCAATGATTCCGTTGCTGGTGGAAATCATGCCCCTCGATGTCAGAACAGCCGGTTTTTCGCTGGCGTTCAGCCTTGCCACGGCGGTGTTCGGAGGCTTTACCCCCGCGATCAGCACGTATCTGATCCACGTTACGGGCAACCAGGCGATTCCGGCCGTGTGGCTGTGCACGGCCGCCGTGTGCGGCCTTGGTGCGACAGCGTTCGGCAGGAGGCGTGCATCGGCATGGCAGCCGGCCGGATCTGAGGCGTCCACCTATTAGATGTGGACCCTCGGCTCAGCAGGAGCATACGCATTTCAAAAACATGACGATCGCATTGGGATTGCCTTGCCGCGGTGGGCTGCTGATCTGTGCCGATCAGGAAGTGCCTGCATGCGGCGGCGACAAATATTTTGAGGAGAGAATCTCCTGCACGGACCTCTTCGGTTCCGCGTTGGTTTCGAGCTACGGGGGTTGTTCCGGGTTGTGGAAGGAGGCGACCGAAAAAATCTCCCGCAGGTTATTAGAATTGCAGGGACCGGAAGAAGAAGGCGACGTCTGCGTAACTCCTCAGGCGATCTACGACACAGCAGATGAGGTCTTTACCGCCATGGGCCGGCCGGCAAATCTGCAAATGCTGATCGGCGTAGGCGGAGTCTTCAGCGCTCCCGAACTCTTCGTCTTCAATGAAGGTGCCTTGCATCGCGGTGCCGGCATCACCTGTGTCGGCGCCGGCGAGCTATCTCTGATTCGCTATCTGGCGGAGAATCTATATTCGCCATCCATGGATGTGGAAGCCGCGAAGAATCTCGGCGTTTACCTCATCTCCAAAGCCGCGCAATACGTAAGCGGCGTCGGCGCGCCGATTGACGTCGTCGTCGTCGCTGGACACCAGCCCGAGTGGCTGGGCGATACAGAGATCAAGCAGAGGGAAGCCACTATGCTTCTGCGGGAAAAAACGGTGTTGAAACAGATGCTGCCTCCTCCATCGTCAACCACCTGGCCGTGACTCCAAACCCAAATCGGTGTAAGCTGTTTTGGAAATTTCCCAGCCTCAAAGGAGAAGCGAAAATGAACAAGATTCTCAGGTCCGTGATGATAACCGCCGCTTTCACATTAATCGCGTTCACTACTGCCGCTCCTCAGGGCAAGCAGACCACCTTACGGGGCAAGGTGACCGATGTGGCTTGCGGCGCCGAGCACAAGATGAAGAATATGAGCGCGGCCGATTGCGCCCGCGCTTGTGCGAAAAAGGCAGGGTGGGCTCTTGTCGTCGGCCAGAAGGTCTACAAGATGCAAGGACACGAGGAAGATTTTGACAAGTACGCCGCCGAGAACGTAACGGTCAAGGGCACTCTGAGCGGCGATACCATGATGGTAACGTCGGTCACACCGGCAAAAGCGAAATCGTAATTCAAGCGCCAGCGAGCGATCAGATCCACGGGCCAAGAAGAGCCTTCTTCGCGGCCCGTTTACTTTTTTGCCTAACGAATTTAGCCAACCGGAGCAGTTCGGCCTTACCCGCTGCCACGAAGAATAAGAACAATCAGTAACGCGTTGAGCGCGATAATGACGGCGGCGGTGAACCAGGCAAGAACGGCCACCGACCGGGAGTTTGCGAATTCGCCCATACGTGCTTTGTCATTTGTGAACTGCACGAGCGGTACAAGAGCGAACGGCAGCTGAAAACTCAGGATGACTTGGCTCAGGATGAGAAGGGCCATCACCTTGTTTTCACCGGCAATGCCGATCACAAGCGCAGCGGGGATAATCGCCAGAGAGCGCGTGATTAATCTGCGCAGCCACGGCTTGATCTGCAGATGTAGGAATCCTTCCATGACGACCTGACCGGCAAGCGTGCCCGTTAGTGTCGAATTTTGTCCGGAACAAAGCAACGCGGCGGCAAAAAGAGTGCTGGCGAGACCCGCGCCTAAAACCGGAGTCAGCAATTGATACGCCTGGCTGATATCCGCGACGGTCGTCAGTCCTCGGTGATGAAAAGCGGCTGCGCCGAGAATCAGGATCGCGGCGTTTACGAAAAGCGAAAAGCCCAAAGCTGCAGTCGAATCGACCGTGGCGAACCGGACGGCTTCCCGCTTCTGGCGTGCCCCTCGACCGAAGGCCCGCGTCTGCACGATGCTCGAGTGCAGATACAGATTATGCGGCATGACAGTAGCGCCCAAGATGCCGATCGCGAGATACAGCATGTCGCGATCGTGAAGCAAGCGCGCGGGTGGCAGGAGCCCAGTGGCAGCCTCGCGCCATAAGGGAGCGGCAAAAAAAAGCTCATATGCAAAGCAGGCGGCAATGGTGGCGATGAGCGTGATTACCAGCGCTTCGATCCAGCGGAATCCGCGACCTTGCAGCGCAAGAACGATCAACACATCGGCGCCGGTAACCAAAACGCCTGCGAGCAGCGGTATCCCGAATAAAAGCTTCAGAGCGACAGCGGAACCCAAGACTTCCGCCAGGTCGCATGCGGCGATGGCGATTTCGCCGAGAATCCACAACGCAATACCGGTCGGGCGCGAGTAGGATTCGCGGCAAGCTTGCGCGAGATCGCGGCCGCTCACAATGCCGAGTTTGGCGGAAAGCGCCTGGACGAAAATTGCCATGACACTGCTGAGGATGACCACGCTTAGCAGGGCATAGCCGAATTGCGAGCCACCGCCGATGTCCGTCGCCCAGTTTCCCGGGTCCATATAACCGACAGCGACGAGATAACCGGGACCGGCGAAAGCGAGCAGCTTTCGCAGCAGCGAAGCGCCTCCCGCAATTGGCACGCTGCGATAAACCTCTGGCAATGAGGGCAGCAGCGGGCCCGCCACTTGTTCGGGTTCGTTCTGTTGCGGCAGTTCTGCAGTATCGGATCCGATCTGCGCGGCGTCAGAGGAGGATTCGGAGGCAGGATTCACGATGGGCTGGCGCATCTTAACCCGGATGAACGGAAGTTATAAACTACACTTAACTCCGTGGAGGGTCAATACAGGTGTTGCGGGAGCGTATCCTGAGGTACACGTGTTGATACCTGACAGGGCTTGCCGCGACGTACATCGCCAGCGCAAACTAACTCGGGTGAACATGAAACTTTCATATGACGGTATTCCATCCGAGCCCACGGAATAAAAGAAAGTTATGGTAGCTTGGAGCGAAAGACCACGGAGGGAAAATGGCGGAACAGCAAGGGCCGCAAGTGCCTCAAGTGCAGATCAAGGCCGACGAGAAAGAGTTAGTCGGCGCTTTCAGCAATCTGGTTATGATTCACCATAATCCGGAAGAGTTTACGATGCACTTTATCTATGTCTTCACAAACGGAACTCATGGGAAGCTGGTGGCGAGCACGATCATCAGTCCCGGACACGCCAAGAGGCTGTGGCGCGCACTGGGTGAGAATATTGCACGCTTCGAGGCGCAGTTCGGTCCTATCCGTGAAACCCCGACGACTGCGCCTCCTCCGAACGTGGGGTTCGTACAATAGAACCGTTGGTGGAAGATTTTTGCGGGATACCTGACTGTGCGATAGGCTCGTGCGCACCAGCATGCCGTCAATCAGCGCGATTCTCATCACCTACAACGAAGAAGACGATTTGCCGGAGGCGCTGCAATCGCTCAGCGGCGTGGCAGAGGAGTTCGTGGTGGTGGATTCGGTCAGCAGCGACAACACGTGCGAAGTCGCAAGGCAGTATGGGGCGCGCGTTATATCGCGCCAGTTCACAAATTTTGGTGATCAGAAAAATTTTGCTGCCTCGCAAGCGACGCATGACTGGGTACTTTCGCTCGACGCCGACGAGCGGCTCAGCAGCGAATTGCGTGATTCCATCCTGACTTGGAAACGAAGCAAGCCTGAATACATCGCATATCAGCTCAATCGCAAGCCGAATTATCTCGGAGGTTGGATTGGCCATTCAGGGTGGTATCCACAGTATTGCGTGAGGCTCTACCGCCGTGATATGGCGCAGTTTGTCGGCGCGCTGCATGAAAGCGTGAAAACCAACGGGCCCGTCGGCCGGCTGCGCGGAAATCTTCTGCATTACACCATGCGTTCGCTGCGCGAGCATTACGCGAAAATGGAAGTGTTCACAACACGTGCGGCGCAGGACCTCCATGCGCGCGGCCGCCGGCGCTGGCGAGGTGGAATGTACGTGGCGGCGCCCTGGACGTTGCTGCAGAAATATGTTTTCCAGCTTGGATTTCTTGACGGTTATCGTGGCGCGCTGATCGCCTGGACTTCGGCGCGTCACGTGTGGCTGAAGTACCGCAAGCTCGGCATTCTCGTGCGCGGCGGAAAGCTCGAGCCGCGCTCCTGGCCGCAAGCGCGAGACTTTTAGTCTTCTCGCGCACCGCGAGCGACGCAGTGCTGCCTCTGTCGGAAGTTCGGTCCAGGGGAAAAGGTTGTGCGTTATTTTTTGCCGATGCAGGCGGCTATGGTGTGAAGATCTGCTGCGAGCTTTCTGGAAACGGTATCACTGCAGAAGGCGTTCAGGCGCTGGCATCGTTCTCGCTCAAGACTGTCGTCGCCGGCCCGCTCGTGAATCATGGTGACAATCGCGTCGAAGTCTTTTGAAGCGAACAACACGCCGGCTTTGCCCACAACCTCCGGGACTGCGGCAGCGCTATACGCAAACACAGGTTTATTGAAGATCATACTTTCTATAAGTGGTACGCCGAAGCCTTCGTGCTCACTCATTGAGAGAAATAGGTCACAGACTCGGTAGTAGGTGCAGAGTTCGGGCAAGGAGACTTTGCCTGTGAGGATCGCCACATCGCGCAGGTCATACCCAGCGATCAGCTTTTCCAGCTTGGCGCGATAGCGCCGCTTTGAGGCTCCGACCAGCAATAGCCTGATTCCCTTGCCGAATTTCTTCTGATACCGGTATACAACTTCGATGAGGTCGTGCTGACATTTGTGAGGCGCCATCCGGCCAACAAAGAGGATATTGAGCCTGCCGTCGTTATATTTGCGATAGAGAGCTTCAACCATCGGGATTTGATATTTCTCCCGATCCACGATGATGGGACAGACGGCGGTGCATCTAAAACCGCTGATTTCCAGTTCCTGGCGCGAGTACTCGGATGCGGCCCATGCGAAAACCACCTTGCGTGCCAAATTGGCCAGCTGTTTTCGTCCCTGCAGAGAATGAAAAAAGGAGCCCCACGCATTGCCAAAATGAAATTTCGCCGGGGTAATATTGTGGTAATAGAGAGCGACCGGGTAAGGATGCTCTAGAATTCGCGCAGTGACTTTCGTCCCGGTAGAAAAATGATAGATCAATAAACTGTCTTCGTAGGGATTCAAAGAAGACAATTCTCTGACCTGCGAAGAAACGCACGGATCGATCCTATCGGCGTACATTTGCGAATCGTAGCCGAGCCTCTGGAAAATCGCATGCATGGACGCCATTTGGTTGCTGACAGCGTCGCCGACAGTCATAGCGCGGCTTACCTGGATGATGCGCACGAGCTTGCCCTCACGCGGGGCTCTACGGACCTTCATTCTCGCA
>Ga0209062_1006598_pt1 | contig 10500 bp, 10 predicted proteins | sample Coa_R2_2_FD_187158 | JGI IMG/M metagenome (GOLD analysis project Ga0209062, IMG submission 187158) | Surface soil microbial communities from Centralia Pennsylvania, which are recovering from an underground coalmine fire - Coalmine... | ecosystem: Environmental > Terrestrial > Soil > Unclassified...
TGCACTGAGCGCTGCTTCTGATCTTCCAGAAGTGCCGATGCTCTGCGTGTTTGCCCCACGAAAAAGAGCATCAGCGAATCGCGCAGCTCCTTCAGCGCTGCCTCGCTGACTGCCAACAGGCTCACGCTGACGGAATCATCCGAGCGGTATTCCTGGCAAAGCAGCCCGCCGTAAGCAGCTATGTATTGGTCCTGTTTGCCAACCGGCTCCTGCAGCCGGTTCATCTCAATCTCGACCGCCTCCTGCGCCAGCAGTTCCGCAGCTATACGCTTGCGTTTATACGCATACAGCGCATGAATCAGCCCTACCAGAAATGCTCCGGATGAGCCGAGACCTGTTCCCGCCGGCACGTCAGCAACGCTGACAATCTCCAGCGGGCACGGCGCATCATGCAGCCTCAGGGCCTCTCGCAGCAAAGGATGCCGTATCTCATCGAGCGTTTGGGCATGCTCCGTGTCGGAATACTTAAGAAAATATCCCGGCAGAAAGCTACGATTGACTGCGATATAGACATAGCGATTGATAGCTGCAGAAATTACAAATCCGCCAAACTCCCGGTAGTAGGAGGGCAAGTCGGTCCCGCCTCCACCGAGGCAGATGCGCAAAGGAGTGCGCGTCATAATCATTGTTCGCACCCCGCCATCTGGAGCAATTCGCCTTCTTTCGACCTTCGAAATCCGCGCAGCATGCGCTCGGTCTCGTAAAAGCCTTCCAGTGAGCCAATCTCATAAAACCGGCTGTAGACCTCATGCGCAGCCAGCTGCCCATGGATAGCCAGAGAGTTCATGACGGCAGCAAGATCAAATTTATCGCTGTGCCATGCCCTCAACACGCCGGCACTCATTACGCTCAGGCCGTAGTCGATGTGTCGCATCTCCGGCTTGCGGACACCTTTTGCATAGGCAATGATTCTCCCCTCACGCGCTTCAACATTGCTTGCATCCCATTGGCCGTCATTCCTGAAAATGGTCATCAGCGCCGGTTTTTGGGAGACAAGGAATGTTCTCCAAACCTGCGTTACGTCGGCCGTCAGATAACTATCGCCATACATCACAAAGAAGTGTTCGCCTAAAAGCGGTAATGCACGCCGAAGCGCACCGCCGGTACCCAGCAAAGTATCTCCATCGTAGGAATAGCGAATGCGGCATCTGAACCGCGAACCATCACCAGCGAATGCTTCAATCTGCTCGCTGAGATGTCCGCAACAGATAACGATGTCGTGCACTCCCTGCCCCACCAGCAGCCGTAGCTGGTGCGCCAGGAAAGGCTCTCCATCAATCATGAGCAGCGACTTCGGCACATGCGTTGTTAACGGATGCATACGAGTTGCCAGTCCGCCAGCCAGAAGTGCAAGTGCAGGCAATCGGCTATGCATAACACACCCGCTCATCAGCAATCATGCTCAGCAATGCAGCGCGCATCGCCTCACGGCTCGAGTAATGGCATCTCCAGCCCAGCGCCCGAAGCTTGTCACTATTCAGCCGCACAACCGGAACATCGCCCTTCCATCCACGGTCGCCACCCGTGTATTCGAACACCGGCACCATATCCAGATGCAGGCATTCAACCGCCAGTTCAGCAATTTCCGTAACTGTAATTGCATCACCTGTAGTGACGTTGAAAGCCGCGAAATTCTCCTTGCAATGCATCTCCGCATGCAGCATCGCGTTCACGACATCGGAGACGTGAATATAGGATTTGCTCTGCCTGCCGTCGCCTAGAATTGGCAGATGCCTCGGATCAGCCATCAGACGGCGCACAAAATCAAATCCCACGCCATGTGTCTGACGTGCTCCGACTACATTTGCAAACCGGAAGACGCATGCGCTTAGCCCAAACATCGCGCAATAGCTGGCAATCAATGCCTCACCGGCAAGCTTGCTGGCGCCATAGGTTGATATAGGAATCAGCGGCCCGTAACTCTCTTTAACCTCTAGGTTGCCCAGATCGCCATAAACACCGCTCCCGGACGCATACAGCAGCCTCTTTACACCGGAGCGCCGCATCGCTTCGACAACATTATTCGTTAATCGAGTACCCTGTTCGAAATCAATCTCAGGCTCGGTCGCAGCCCGAGCGATGTCCGGATTCGAGGCCAAATGAATAACAACATCATGACCCGTCATAACTTCTGCCAGCGTTGTGAGATCCTGGACATCAGCATGCACAACGTGAAGCCGTCGGTCAGTTTTGTGCACTTCATAATGCCACGAGCGTCCGGATGAAAAATTGTCATACAGCGTAACAGCGCCGGTATGCTCATCTGCGAGGAGGGCATCTGTAAGATGGCTGCCAATAAAACCAGCCCCCCCCGTAAGGAAGTAACGACGGCCACGGCACTCAGCAGATTGACTCTTGACCATAGGCAGTTACAACAACAGAGCAACAACTTTATGAGGTGCTGCAAGGCACAGCAGGATTTTTCCTTCGCCGCCGCGCAGATTATTTTGTAAACACATTCAGTGTGATTGCTTGCAAGCAAGCTAACAGACCCAAATCAGGATGGAAACGTTACCGAAGTTTCTGCAATGCTATGCATTCAGCTTGACGACAAGCTTATCTACCATAGATACATATTCATAATTAACTCACTGACTGTTATTTTGTTTCACTTAGCCATTGGTTCTTCCTGTGCGGGCGCATAGCCGGACGCGAATATATGTGTTCAACAAAATTGAGGAGTAGTCATGCAGCAGAGCTCGATTACTGTTGGCTTGCCTGTCTACAATGCGATGCCTTTTCTGCCGGAATCAGTGGAAAGCCTGCTCAATCAAACGGTGAGCGACTTCAACATACTTGCCATTGTTGATGGCGCGGATGATGGCAGCCTTGAATACCTTAAATCAATCAATGATTCCCGTCTGCATGTCATTTATCAGCCAAATCGCGGACTTACAGCAACTCTGAACCGGATGTTAGCGGAAACAAAAGCCGGATGGCTTGTAAGACAAGATGCCGACGACATTTCCTATCCCACACGCATCGAGCGCCTGCAGGAACATATCGCCAAGTATCCTGACGCCGCCATGTTCTACTCGCTGGCAGAGTACTACCCATCGGGGCGCAGCCTGGGACTCTACCGTTGCAGCCGTGGTTCGCCGTGCGAGCTACGCCAGATCGTGCGATCCGGATATCTGCTCTCAATTTGTCATCCATCCGTGGCCTTGAACGTAAAAAAGACACTTGCCGTGGGCGGATATCGCGACCTGCAACATGTCGAAGATGCCGACCTATGGTGGCGCATAGCCTTGCGCTATGACATTCGCCTTGTGCCTGAGGTGCTTGTTGGTTTCCGTCAGAACCAATCAAGCATCAGCTCGTGCAATGGCTATGTCCAGGAGCTACGCGGCCTTTATATCCAATATCTCTTGCTATCTCATTTATCTGACAAAAAGCCGCTTCCTTTGGCTGACATTGTTCCCCTGCTTGAGCCTTCGCTTTCCATCAGGCGACTTAAAGCGAAGGAACAGCTTCGCCGCATGAATATACATCTTGGCGCAAAGCAGTACGCCCAGGCACTGGCGGCATTCACACTTTGTCTTTTGGCCTCCCCCTCGTATCTCATTCACAGGCTCATGGATGAGTTCTTTCCAGCAGGCCCCATCGCAAACGGAATACCACCGGCTATGTTTTTTCGCAGGGAGGAAGCATTTTGGCCATCAGCCTGACAGCATTTCCTCATTCAGAAATACCAGATCGCAAGAACACGCCTGAGCCGGTATGTGATCTGCCGCCTTGCCTGATTGCCGGCATCCGGGTAGACCGCATCACCCTCGAAGATGCTGCCGCCCGTATCGCAAGCGCAGTTCGTAGACGCTCCTCTGGAGCACCTCTTCTCATCATGGGTCCGAATGCACATCTGATCACTGTGGCGCAGAGAGATGCGCGCTTCTTCCATGCGCTAAATGCTTCTTCTCTCAACGTCCCGGACGGCATCTCAGTCGTACTCGCTTCAAGGCTGCTAGGGCGCAAAATATCCCATCGCGCTCCCGGCGGAGAGCTTATGGAGCGCCTCTGCGAGGAAGCAGCGCGCAGCGGTTTAAGTGTCTTCTTTCTCGGCGGTCTGCCCGGAGCCGCCCTCTACGCTTCGTGCCGATTACAGCGGCGCTATCCAGCTCTCTCCGTCGCCGGCGTTTACTGCCCTCCCCGCGGATTTGAGCGCAATCCGTTCGAGCGCGCTCAAATCCACCAACTACTCACTGACGCCGCCCCTGATCTGCTCTTCGTGGCCTTCGGAGCTCCAAAGCAAGAGATATGGATGCATGAAAACTGCTCCACACTGCCGATTGGAGCCGCCATGTCCGTAGGGGCAGCATTTGATACCCAGTCCGGCTTGCGTAAGCGTGCGCCAGTCTGGACGCACAAACTCGGTATAGAGTGGCTGTATCGGCTCATGCGCGAACCACGCCGGCTCTGGCGAAGGTATCTCATTGGCAATGCGCATTTCATTTATCTCGTATTGCGGCAGCGCCTGCTCTTTGGTCGTCTGCCGGATGGTTATCAATCTCGGCCTTTCAGCAGTCCAGTTCGATCTGCTGACTCTTTTCCGACTTCACACCAGCATTCCTGCCATTCACTTAAACCTGAAGCTCAGCCTGACTTCTAATCCCCAGAAATATGCGAGATATAGATCAATTAAGCATCAAGTTATTCTGCGACGGAGCTGACTTCGGCAGCCTTCTTAGCTGGTCTGCCGACCCGCGAATCAAGGGATTCACTACCAATCCAACCCTGATGCGTAAGGCTTCGGTTATCGACTACGAAGCTTTCGCTCGACAGCTGATTCACGTCATTCCAGACCGCCCCATTTCTTTCGAAGTTCTCGCCGATGATCCGGAAACTATGGAGGAACAGGCGCTGGCAATAGCTTCCTGGGGCAATAATGTAAACGTGAAGATCCCGGTTACAAATACATGGGGGGCCTTCACCGGACCGTCGCTGCGCCGGCTCGCGCGTGCCGGAGTCACACTCAACGTCACTGCTTTGCTCACCTTGGAACAGGTTGACCGTGTTGCTGCGTGCTTTGACCCCGCCATTCCTGCCATTGTCTCCGTCTTCGCCGGCCGCATTGCGGATACAGGAATTGATCCACTCCCCATCATGCGACAAGCCGCACGGATATTGGAGTCTCTGCCGAATGTAGAGCTGCTCTGGGCAAGCCCGCGCGAGCTGCTGAATATTTTTCAGGCCGAAGAGGCCGGTTGCCACATCATCACCATGCTTCCCGATATGCTGAGCAAGCTCAGCCTCATCGGTAAAGATCTCGATGCTTACTCTCTGGAAACCGTTAATATGTTTTACCGTGATGCCTGTGCCGCAGGTTACAAGATTCACATTGAAAAAGACGTGGCCATGTCATTCGTCTGAATAAGCGAGTATTAGCTGCGCAGCAGACCATAAATCAGCGGCAATAAAATCAGCGCCGGCCCTCGTTGCGCGCGAACAGCTGATTTCTATCGTATGCGTGCCCGCCGCGCGACCACAGACAACATCGGTCGCGCGGTCACCCACCATCCAGGAGTGCTCCAGCTCTAGTTTAAATTGTTCCTGCGCCATAAAGAGAAAATGCGGCAACGGCTTCCGGCAGATACATTTACCCGTAAATTCAGGGTGATGGAAACAGTAATAGAAAGCAGCAAATGAAATACGCGCCTCATCAAGCAGCGTTTCAAGTCTGGCATGAATCGCATCCAGTGTTTCCATGCTTGCCTTGCCTTTGGCAAAGTTCGGCTGATTTGAGACCAGAAACAGAAGAAATCCCTTATCCCTCAATAGGTGAAGCGCTGGTATTACCTTAGGCAGTAGTTCGAACTGCTCAGGCGTCCGCGGAGATTCGAATGCCTGCGTCGCTTTGTTCCAGATATTACGGTTCAGCACTCCGTCGCGGTCGAGAAAAACCGCGCGCCTCATGCCAATGCGAGCGTTGATTCCCACCTGGCCTCATTCATTTTTAATTTTGGATGAGAAACGAGCATGTGCCACACCACAGCCTGAAATGCTTCTACCAGCGGCGTCACCATCTCTTCTGAGAACGTTGGAATAATCACACACGCATCGGCCACCTTCGCTGTGTATCCTCCATCGCGCCCCACTACTCCCAGAATGCTCGCGCCTACTCGCCTCGCCAACTCCAGACTACGCACAATATTGATGCTGACGGCCTGCTCAACATTTCCTCCGCCAACAGAAAATACAAATATGGCATCCTGTACATTCAATCGGCTAACGCGCAGCCAATTGGAATACGAGCTCTCCCACCCATCATCGTTAATACGGGCGGTTAATTCCGATATATTGTCGCTCGGCGCATAACATTCAATGCCCGCGATCTTGCGGAAATCATTTACCGCATGGCTGGCGTTTGCCGCGCTGCCTCCCACTCCGAGAAAAAACACGCGTCCACTGTTTTCCCGAACCTTCGTCAGCACGTCGATCAGCCTGTTCAGACCGCCGCGATCGAGTTGCGCCGCAATCTCCTGCACACCACGAAGAAACAGCTCCGTATACTCCATCATGTCTGCTTGTAACTCCCAATCGTCATCGCTGAATCTCGCGCGCATCTCCTGCGAAATTTCCTGCGAACCTCGTTTTGAGCCAGACAAAGACCTGCAAAGAGTACCATTTGTCGCAAACCCGGCTCTCCACGCCCCACACATTCCCAAAACAACCGCAGCATTGCTCCGACGCCTGCTCCACACCGGCGCGCGCGCGAAACACATTCTGTGGCAATAAAGAAGGAGTAAGCTCTCGCGCTCATTCTCCGGCGGGAGGCCTTCACCCACTCCAATGAAAACTTCCAATCCCCGGTCCGGCTGACGCTATCAGCGCCCTTTGCAACATGCATTACTGTAAGAACGTCGGGCACCATCGTAATCTGCACATCTGTGCGCTCTGATATTTTCAGCAGCCAGTCCCAGTCCTGGTGACGTTGCAGCCCTTTCTGAAATGGCTCATTGAGCAGCAGTTTCCGTTTGGTCAATAGTGTGGAAGTCTGCAGCATACCCTCGCCATACGCGAATCCTGTCCGGCAGAACAAATACTCGGCCACATTCTCGCCCGTTTTATAAAGCCGCCGCGGAAGTACCCGCTCAGTCCTGTCACTGCGCTCCACGAGACGCGAACTCAGAACGGGACTCTCCACTCGGATATTTGCAGCTTTTTCCATCTGCCTCTTCAGCTTGCCCGGCAGCCACTCATCATCGTCATCCAGGAATGCAATCCATTCTCCGTATGCCGCGCGAACGCCAATGTTTCGCGCTTCTGCCCCGCCGACGTCCTCATCCAACATGATTGGTCGCAGGCGATCATCATCAAAGCATCTCAATATCCGCATCGTCTCCGGCTCAGGACCGTCGATTACGACAATTACCTCCAGACGCGAATAGCTTTGCGCAAGCGCGCTCTCTACCGCGCGTGCCACCGCCTGTGGCCGTTTATGCGTGGGAATGACCACGCTTACAAGGCAGCTATCCTGCTTCATAAAGGTGAAACTTACCCAAGCATACAAACAGACTTAGGTCATTGATAGCTGGAACCTGCGAATCATTAAAACGAAAGTAATGTGCAGAGATAAAGAACTTATCCTATGACCTTGCAAATAATCCGGACAGCATCTTCTTCCGCTGTTCCGGAGCAAAATGCTCAATCGCATAACGCAATGTCGTCCTCGGGAGTCGCGCATAATTCTTTTCAAGGAACGCCAGCAGCCGTGAGCGGTCCTCAATACCTGCCTCGCGCAATACCCATCCCACAGCCTTATGAATCAGGTCATGCTCATCCTCAAGAAGCATCTCAGCAATTTCAAACGCATCGTCCAGCTCTCCCGCCCAAACCAGCTGCATGGTTGAAACCATTGCAATGCGCCGCTCCCATATGCTCTTGGATTTCGCCAGCTTCTTCAGTATTTTTCTCGGATGCGTCTTCAGATGCTCGCCCAGAATAGGCCGCGTCGAAGCGTCCACCAGGTCCCAGTTATTCATGCGGCTGGTGTTCTTCAGATAGAAATCAACGATGGTATTGCGTTTCCTCTCATCCGCCTTCGCATACTGTGCGACCAGAATCTCCAGCGCCGCCGCGCGATATTCATGAATTCTGGAATCCAGCAACTTCTGTATGTCGTCCAGTTTCAGCCCACGATATTTAAGCGCAGTCCGGCGCATCGCCGGCACAGGAATGCCCAGAAAAATATCTCCTTCGCCGTATTCTCCCCTGCCGGTCTTGAAGTACCGCGCGACCTGCCGTGCTCGCTCCGCATCGCCCGCAGCCTTCAGTTCCCGCTCAAGATCCGCTCTTGCCTGCTTTCTTTCCATCGCTGCTCACATAGTCTATTCAACAGCAGGCAACACTCGAAAACCACTATCATGTCCAACAGCTATGGCGCGCGCCGCTTCTGTCCTGCAAAGAATCTTCGGGCCGGAAACCGGACCTGAATCAGGCTCGCAGATCACCCATCTCTTCCCTCGCTGGATCTTCCTGCGCGCTCTCGGGCTCATCTATTTTTCGGCCTTCTATTCTCTGCTCTTTCAGATTCGCGGTCTCATTGGTCCCGACGGCATCCTGCCAGCGCATCAGTATTTTCAGGCAGTAGAACGGTCTTTCCCCGGCACTCTTCGTCTCTGGTTCGCCCCCAGCCTCTTCTGGGTATCAAGCAGCAACCACGCGCTCATGCTAGTCACCATCTTCGGACTCATCTGCTCTCTATCAGTGGTTGCGAACATCTGGCCGCGCCTCATGCTCTTCATCTGCTTCGTCTGTTTTCTCTCATTCGTCACGGCAGCTGAGGACTTCTCCAACTATCAATCCGATGGCATGCTGCTCGAAGCCGGCTTCATTTCTCTCTTCTTCGCGCCGCGCGGCTTCTGGCCCGGCCTCGGTGCAGCCTCCGCCCCTTCGCGCGCCAGCCAGTTCCTCATTCTGTGGGAATGGTTTCGTATCTACTTTGAATCCGGCCTCGTTAAGCTCCTCAGTGGCGATCCCGAATGGCGCCACTTCACCGCCATGGACGAGTACTACCAGAATGGCCCGCTCCCCACCTGGATCGGCTGGTATATGCAGCATCTTCCACACTGGTTCCATGCCTTTACCGTTGGGGCAACGCTCTTCATGGAACTGGCCCTTGTCTTCATGCTTTTCCTGCCGCGGCGCATCCGCATCATCTGTTTCTTCATCGTCACACCCTGGCAGATCATCGTCATTGCCACCGCGAATTACACCTTCCTGAATTACCTCGTCCTCTCCGAAGGCTTCTTATTACTCGACGACCAATTTCTCCTCCGTCTTCTACCGCAAAAATTGTGTTCCGCGCTGTCCTCTAAAATTTGGCATCCTGAGCGAAGCACCGAAGGTGCGCAGTCGGAGGACATGCTGTTCGGTCCGGACGCTACAAATGATGTATCTGATACGGCTACCCTGCGGATGACACCAAAACCCTGGGCACGCCACACCACCGCAATTCGCCTCGCCATCAGAGCCGTCTTCCTTACCTGGATCTTCTACGTCACCACTGCCCAGCTCATTCGGATGCTCTGGCGCACTGCCCCATTGCCATCCGCTCCTATTGCCGCGCTTGAGCCATTCCGCATCGCCAATCAATATGGACTCTTCGCCGTCATGACGCGCGGTCGTTACGAAATCGAATTTCAGGGCTCCAACGACGGGCAGAACTGGACCGCCTATCCCTTTCGCAATAAACCTCAGGCGCTCGACAAGCCTCCGCGCATCTATGCGCCTTATCAGCCACGCTTTGACTGGAATCTTTGGTTTGCATCGCTCGGCGACTGGCGGCAAAATTCCATCGTGCCGCTCACCGAAGAACGTCTCCTCACAGCCAGCCCTTCTGTGCTCGCGCTCTTCGCCGGCAACCCGTTCTCGCAATCGCCGCCGAAATATGTGCGCGCCGTCCTCTGGCAATACTGGTTCACATCCATGGCGGAAAAACGCGCATCTGGTCTATGGTGGAAACGCAAGTTGCTGGGCCTGTACGCGCCCGTGCTTACACTGAAACCGGACGGCACATTCGACGCCGTCCAATGGCCGGAGCCTCTGCCTCCCCATGAGTGATACCAGCCTTCTTCGCGAGCGTGAGCATCCGCACTGCTGCCACTCTGTCATCATCGGATCAGGCCCAAACGGCCTCTCCGCAGCCATAGTGCTGGCCGAAGCTGGTTACGGAGTTGAAATCTACGAGGCACAACCCACCATCGGTGGCGGAGCACGAACCCTTCCGCTCACCCTCCCCGGCTTTCATCATGACTTCGGATCAGCCGTCCACGCCCTCGCCATCGGCTCGCCATTCTTCTCTTCGCTCCCGCTCCAGCAACATGGCCTTGAATGGGTACATCCTCCAGCGCCGCTCGCGCACCCGCTCGACGACGGTACAGCCGTCATGCTGGAACATAACCTCGACGATGCTGTGCATGCTCTCGGCTCCGATGGTCAAAAATGGCGCAGCATTTTCGGCCCGTTGGCAGAAGTCTGGCCGCAGCTTGCCGCAGAGGTCCT
>Ga0209062_1006601_pt1 | contig 10493 bp, 9 predicted proteins | sample Coa_R2_2_FD_187158 | JGI IMG/M metagenome (GOLD analysis project Ga0209062, IMG submission 187158) | Surface soil microbial communities from Centralia Pennsylvania, which are recovering from an underground coalmine fire - Coalmine... | ecosystem: Environmental > Terrestrial > Soil > Unclassified ...
CGTCGTACACGTTCGTACCTTTCCAGGCGCTAGGCGATAGGGGCTTGTCCTAACGCCCAATGCCTAACGCCATCAGTGCTTGATCCAGTAGTTCTCGAATTGCCAGGCGAAAATCGGGTGGAAGTAGAAGCCCCCGACCCTGGGCGAGACCAGGATGGAGGTCGCATAGTAGAACAACGGCACCTCGGTGGCGGCGCGGAGGATGCGTGCCTGCGCCTGCCGGAACAGTGCGTTGCGCCCGGCGCCCAGCGGCAAGGCCTGGGCCTTCGCGACCAGGGCATCGGCGGTCGGGTCGCAGTAGTGGGCGCCCGACAGGCCGCCGGCCCCGTTCACGGCGCAGCTCAACTTGCCCCCGTAGGTGTCATAGGCATCGGGGTAATCGTACGACCATCCCGATAAATCCATGTGATGGCCCCTGAGCTTGATCTCCACCGGGTCGAAGGCGACGGTTGAGACGCCGCGCAGCACCACGTTGAGCCCGACCTGCTGCAGGTCCTGCTGCACCGCCTGCATCGTGTTCACGTCGACCGGCACGCTGTTGTCGAAGAACAGGGTGAGCGGCTGGTTGTGATAGCCGCTGGCCTTGACCAGGGCGGCCGCCCTCTGCGGGTCGTACGGGTAGATGGGGCGCTGGTCCAGCGAGCGGTCATATTGCGGCATCAGCGGGACGAAGAGCTGGTAGGCCGGGATGGCCAGGCCGCCGCGCACCTGCACGATGCGGGTGCGGTTGATGGCCATGGCGATGGCCTGACGCAGCTTGAGGTTATCCATGGGCGGCTCGTGCACGTTGAGGTCGAGCCAGCTCGCGGCCGACGACGCGGCCGGCACCAGATAGCTGGCGAGCTTGGGATCGGCGCGCGCATGCTGGATGTCCGCCGGGGTCGGGTCCGAGTACCAGCCGAAACCGTCGAGCTGGCCCTTCTCGATCCTGAGCGCGATCACGCCCGGGTTGACGGTCAGGACGGCGATCACCTTGTCTAGATAGGGCTTACCGGGGTGGAAGTAGTGCGGGTTCTTGACGAAGACGGCCTGCACACCCTTCTGATATGACTGCAGCATGAACGGCCCGGTGCCGACCGGATGGCTGCCGAAGTAGTCGGCGCTTTCGCCGGTCACCACGGCCTTGGGTACCACGAAGTTGTACGACGAGGCCAGGATGTCGGGCAGGTTGGCGGTCGGGCGCAGCAGGACCAGCCGGATGGTGTAGGGATCGAGCACCTGGATGCCCGACACGCTCTTGGCCTTGCCGGTGGCGAATTCCACCGAGCCCTGGAAGATCTCGTCATATGACTGGCCCCAGGAGACGGCCGGCTTGAGCTTGGGATCGAGCACGCGGGTGATGGAGAACGCCACGTCATTCGCGGTCACTTCCATGCCGTTGCTGAAGCGAACGCCCTTGCGCAGCGTGAAGGTCCACGTCTTGTGATCGGCGCTGATCGCCGGCGGTGCGGCCGCCAGGTCGAGGCGCGGCTGGCCGTGGCGATCGAATTGATAGAGCCCATTGTAGAGCGTGCCGTTCAGGGCAACCCAGTCGTAGCCGACGGCCTGGGCCGGATCAAAGCTGGTGAAGCCGCCGGCGTAGGCGACGCTGAGGGTGCCCCCGTAGACGGGGCCTGCCGCCGATTGCCTGGTCGTGGCGCTCGCGCCGAGCGTCGAGGTCAGCGCGGCCAGCAGGGCCAGCATCACGAGTAGCCGCGCCGGCATGAATGGGCGTCGATGATAGCGGGGGTAAGGTCGCATTGGATCATCCTCCTGCAACGAGCCTTCTCACTACAAGGTTCCGGTTGTTCCAGCCTTCACATAGCGCCGCGGCGCGTACTACCTGCGCCGGTCACCTCCTTCCCCGTTGGCCGCGCCTTTCTCTCTAGTAGCCTCGCCGCCGGTCGACGGCCGTGAGCGGCGGCTCGCCACGGCGCGCGCGGTCGAGATTCGCCAGCAGGATGCTCACGACCCGCCGGACGTAGCGGTCGACGTCGCCGGTGCTGACGTGCGGTGTCAGGATCACGGCCGGCAGATCCCAGAGCGGGCTATCGGCGGGCAGCGGCTCATCGGCCGTCACATCCAGGCCGGCGCCCGCCAGCCGGCCCTCGCGCAGCGCCTCTATCATGGCGGCCTCGTCGACGATCCGGCCGCGCGAGACGTTGATCAGGTACGATCCCGGCTTCATGAGCGCCAGGGCCTGGGCGTCGACGAGGCCGCGGGAGCGCGGTGTGAGCGCGGCGCAGACGACCAGGACATCCGCGGCGGCCAACAGCTCGTCGAGCTGCGTGAGCGGCAGGCGTTCGTCCGGGAGCCGGCCAGCGGCCGGATTCGCGGGCGGATCGATGAACGGCGACACACCGGGCACGACCAGTGGCGCCCGTTCGCGCACGGTGGCCGAGGTCGCCAGCACGCGCATGCCGAAGGCGCGGGCCAGGTGCGCCACGGCATGGCCGACGTGGCCATAGCCGATCAGTCCGATGGTGCGCCCGTACAGCTCGTCGGCGTACGGCGGGTCATCGTTCCATTCGCGGCGACGCTGCGCCTCGGCGTAGCGCCCGGCACCGCGAAGTAAGGCCAGCAGCAGCATGAAGACGTGCTCGCTCATCGGCACTGCGCCGGCGCCGGCCGCGGTCGCCAGGGGCACATCGCTGTGCCAGATCGGTTCGCCCACCAGCCACTCGACGCCGGCGGAGGCATATTGCAGCAGGCGCAGCCGCGGCGTCTGGAGCGGGATAATCGCCGGTACGTCTGCCGCGAGCAGCACCTCGACGTCGGGCGCCGGGTCCCCACCATCCCAGATGAGCGGCTCCGTACCGCTCTCCCGGGCAATGCGCGCAAGCTGCTCCGGCCGGCGCGCCAGGTCATCCCAGTAGACGGCGACGGTCAGCGGATCGCGAGGGGGCGCTGGGGCCATTCAGGATCCCTCCCTCTGTCCGACCTGCACGCAGCAGCGCCGGAAGCGCGGCGCGCGATAAGCAACTGCCCGAGAGATCGTCGGCGCGGCGGCCGAGTCCTGCGAAATCGGAATTCCGTTGTCAGATGGGATTCTGACAGAAGGCGGTCGGATTGTCAAGCGCCGGCTCCTTGACAAGGCGCGGGCAGGGATGGAACAATGCGGGCAGCAGCTGGAATTGGAATTTTACTGCGCGGAAGGGCCGGCAGTGTCTGGAGTCAACAACGCCGTTCTTAAGGCACTCGATATCCTGGACCTGCTGGGCCGGGCGCCGGAACAGTTGCGCCTGATGGACATCGCCTTGCAGCTCGACCTACCCGAAAGCACCACCCACCGCCTGCTCGCCAGCATGGCCGAGAAGGGGTATGTCCAGCAGCGAGAACACAACGGACCTTATTCGCTTGGCTGGAAGATCGTGACCCTGGCACGCTCCCTCGGCACCGAGTCACGCCTGGTGCAAGAGGTGCGCCCATACCTGGAGCAGTTGCTGCGCGAGGTGAAGCAGACGGTCAATCTGGGTGTCCTCAATGAGCTGCAAGTGGCCTACCTGGACTGTCTGACGCCCAATCACGCGGTCGCCCTGTACACGCCTCCCGGCCTGCTTGTTCCCTCCTATGCCACCTCGCTCGGCAAGGCGTTGCTGGCGCACCTGCCGCCGCCCGAACTGGAAGCAATGCTCTCCCGCCTGCGCCTCGAACCGCTGACGCCGCGCTCCATCACCTCGCGCTCCGCACTGGAGGCGGCGCTGGACGAGGTGCGGCGGCAGGGCTACGCGGTGGACCGGGGCGAGTTCCACCGCGACGTGCTGTGCGTCGCCGCGCCGATCCTGGAGCCGGGCGGTCGGGCCATCGCCGCCGTCAGCGTGACGGCGCGCGCTGCGGACGTGGCGGCCAATTGGGAGGAACAGACCGCGCCGCTGGTGGTGAAGGCCGCGCAGGAGGCGGCCCGCTACCTCTTCGGGGCGGCACTCGCGGCCCGATAATGGGTCCTGCTCTACGCCGGCGACCGCGGTCAACAGGAATGGGCAGGATGTGGCGCCGTGGCCCGGAAACCCCGGACTGAAGTCCGGGGTTTCTCGAACCTGCCTACTCCGCTTGACAACCGGAGGTTGGACCTGCCAGAATACGGTTTGAGAATGGAATTCTAATTCTCCTATCCCCGGCGCGGGATCTACGGACAGGAGCCAGGCACCGGCCCCGGCCGCGCGAGCAGGGGGACGGGCCGTGGGCTGGGAGTAGCAGGAGGGCGCGCATGACACGCGACGATCTCAAACGCCTCATCCAGGGGCCGTTTGCCACGGTGCCGACCGCCTTCGATGACGGCATGAAGCTCGACCTCGCCGTGATGGCCGATCGCACCCGGTGGTGGGTCGCACAGGGCCTGGTCGCCGGCAAGGCGGTGATCAAGGTGGCGGCGGCGATGGGCGAAGGGCCGGACCTCGGCGACGACGAATGGCCGCATCTCCTGCGCACCGTCGTCAACGCGTCCGGTGGCAAAGCGGCCATCGTCTGCGGCCTGAAGACCAAGGATACGCTGCACACCATCGAGGATGCCCGCAAGGCCCAGGACCTGGGCGCCATCGGCGTGCAGATCGACCTGCCCATCTTCCACCATCCCACCCAGGATGACATCGTCCGCTACTTCACCGATATCTCCGACGCTATCGACATCGGCATCGTCCTCTACAACACCTATTGGTTCGGCGTGCCGTCCATCACGGCCGAGAGCGTGCACAGGCTGGCCGGCGCCGAGCACCTGGTGGCCATCAAATGGTCCGCGCCCCCCGACGGCGACTACGACGACATGCGCCTGTTCGCCGACCAGGTCAACGTCATCGACAACGCCAACCAGGCCGTGCGCTGCCACGAGAATGGCGGGCGCGGCTACATCAATAACACCATGAACGCCTACCCGGCGCACGACCTGGCGCTGTGGGAACTGCTGGAGGCCCGGCGCTATGACGAGGCGCAGGCGCTCTGGGACCGCGTCAACGCGCCGCTGGCCGCCTTCATCGAAAAGGCGGGCACCCGCTCCGGTGGCTACCGGGTGAACAAGGCGATGATGGCCATCATGGGCCTCCCCATGGGCGTGCCGCGCCCGCCCACGCTGCCCCTGGATGCCGGTGAGATGGCCGAGTTGCGGGAATTGATGGAGGGCTTCGGCTGGCCGCTCGCCTAAGTAAGGAGGAAGGCATGCTCACACCCGAACTGGCCACGGCGCGCTGGCGCGGGGTGGTGGCGCCGCTGGTCACGCCGTTCGCGGCGGATGGCGCGCTGGACCTGGCGTCATTGCGCGCCAATGTCCGCTGGCTGCTCGATCGCGGCGCCCGCCAGGGCAACACCATCCTGCTGGTCGGGGGCTCCGGCGGCGACTTCACCGCCATGAACCTGGACGAGCGCCTGCAGGTCATCCGGGCCGTGGCGGAGGTCGCGGCGGGGCAACTGCCCATCATCGCCGGCGCCCAGAGCCTGGACATCCGCGACTCCATCGCCATCTGCCGGCTGTGCGAGGAGCTGGGCGTCGACGCCGTGCAGATCTCGGGTCCCTTCTACTACGACGGCCGTCCCGACGACGTGGTGGCCTGGATGGAGGAGGTGGCACGCCACACCGGGATCGGCTTCGCCATCTACAACAACTGGTACACGGGCTACGACATGCCCCTCGATCTCATCGAGCGGCTGCTGGAGCTGCCGAACAGCATCGGCGTGAAATGGAGCTCGCCGCACCGCGACACTTTCGTGGAGGGGGTGCGGCGCTTCGCGCCGCGGGCCGCCGTGGTGGACAATACGCTGGATACCATCGCGGGCCACCTGGCGGGGTGCCGCGCCTTCGTCAGCCACTTCCCCAACTTCTACCCCGAGTTCTGCTGGCGCATCTGGGAGCTGATGGAAGCGTTCAACTATCACCAGGCGCAGCAGGAGTTCGACCGCCTGATGGTGCCGTACCGGGCGCTGGTGAGCAAGATCGCAAGCCAGACGGCCGGGGAGGGCGTGTTCGTGCGGCCGGCCATGGCGGCAGTTGGCCTCAATGGAGGACACTCGCGCCCGCCGTCGCGCGACAGTGCGGTCACGCCGGAGCTGCGGCAGGGCTTCAAGACGCTGCTGGCCGAGGCGAGCGATGCGGGTCGTCGACTGTAACACCAGCTTCGGCATCGGCGACGTTTCGCCGGCCGCTCTGCTCGGCGAGCTGGAGCAGCACCGCATCGCGCAGGCGTGGACGTACTCCCGGCGCGGGCTGCACCTGGCCGACGAGGGCAACGCGGAAACGCTGGCCGTCGCCGCACGGCATCCGGCCCTGACGCCCGTCGCCACCATCGACCCGCACCAGCCTCACGGGCTGGAGAGCGAGATTGCCCGCTGTCTGCGGGCCGGGATGCGCCTCTTTCGCCTGTTCCCGCTTGCCCATCGCTGGCGCCTGGACTCGCAGCCCTTTCTCAACATGCTCGAGCACCTCCGCGGCAGCGGCGCCGTGCTGCTCCTGCCGGTCGAGGAGTGGGGCGAGGCCTCGACCATCGCGCGCCTGACCGCAGACGCTCAGCTACCCGTCGTGCTGATGGGCGTCCACTACACGCAACTGGCCGAGTGCTGCGCCGTCATGCGCCGCTGGCCGCACCTCCATGCCGGGACCAGCCGGCTAGCCACGCCGGACGACGTCGAGAGGCTGGTGCGCGAGGTCGGGGCGGATCGACTGCTGTTCGGCTCCGAGGCGCCGGAGCGGCCCGTGCAATGCGCCCTGAACCACATCTGGTATGCCGACATCGCCGACGCCGACCGCGCGGCCATCTTCGGCGGAAACGCCGCCCGGCTGCTCGACGGGCATACAGACTCTTCTGTCGCCGACTCCGCGCCACCGCGTGCGACGGGGCTGCTCGACGCGCAAGCGGGGCCATCCGCCGCCGGCGCCCCAGAGCCGGATGCCGCGCCGCCGGTGCGTTCGCCCGTCCCCATCGTCGACGTCCACGCACACCTGGGGCGGGTGTTCCTGATGGCGGAGGGCAGCGTCGAGGCGCTGATGGCCAACCGGGCGAAATATAACATCCAGACCATGATCGTCTCCTCGATTGACGCCATCGCGTACGACCTGGAGGCGGGCAACCGCCAGACACGGGAGGCCATCGGGACCCATGCGTGGCTGTACGGCTACGTCGTGGCCGATCCCAACTATCTCGCGGCATCGGCGGCCGAGCTTGCCCGCTACGCCGGCGAGACAAAGTTCGTGGGCGTGAAGATACACGGCGAGTATTCGCGCACCCCGACCGCATCGCCCCGCATGCATGCGCTCTTCGCCGAGATTGCCCGGCACGGCAAGCCGGTGAAGATCCACAACGCCGGGGAGGGCTGGGATCACGCTCTGGTGGCTTACGCACGCGAATTCCCCCAACTCCGGATTATCATCGCGCACGCCGGCCCGGGCGCGCCGTCGCCCGAGGCGATCGACGCCGCCACGCGGGCCGACAACATCTATCTGGAGTTTTGCAGCACCTATCCGACGCGGGGACTGATCCGCGAGGCCATCACACGGGCGGGCGTCGAGAAGATCCTCTTCGGCAGCGACCAGCTGCTCATCGATCCCGCGTACGTGCTCGGCGCCTATCAGGACGCCCGGCTTACCGACTACGAGTGGGAGCAGATCGCCTGGCGCAATGCGTGCTGGCTCTTCGGCCTGCCAATGCCCCAGTAGTCATAGATGAGCTATCGCTCATAGAAGTCACCTGCCGGCCAGTCGAACCCGGCCCTTGACAAGCATTGGAACCGATTTGTACGATAAGCGCTCGTCGGCTTGTGTAACGCCTTCCTGGTGCTCACTGTCTCATCGTTCCAGAGGCGTGTGGCACGTCGCCCGGCGCGGTCCGCGCCTCCCTACGCATTAGCCCGCTCGGACCAGCGGAGCACGCGCAGGGCGCGTAAGGTGTTCCACCGGCTCGGTCGGCCCTCGCCGTCGTCTAGCTCGACCGGCATCGCGCCGGGGTACCGAGTCTCGAGCGGCCACCGCCCGTCGCCGTCGCGCTTCGATGTGACCAGCTCGATCGCCTCGGCCACCCGCTCGTCGGGCGCGACGCCCGCGCTGCGCAGGTACTCGAGCCCCCGCAGCACGTCGTAGTGCCACCACCATCGAGGAGTTCCACCCCCGGTTCCACGCCGCGCCGCCCCACCGGCCGTCGGCCGCCTGGAGGGCGAGCAGCTGCGCGCCCGCGCCCTCCCTGGCGACTCTTGCCCGCTCGGCCGCGACCGCGTCCGCGGGCGCATCGGTCAGGTCGCGCATCACCTGCCAGCGGATCGACGGATCCGCGTCGAGCAGCCAGTCCACGACGGTCACGGAACTTCCTCCGGCGGTGGGGCGCACAGGCTCGCTGGCGTTCTGCCACCGCATGGGTCGTACGTTGCCGCCCACAGGTTATCCGCCCGCGAACCCACGGCAGCCCACGCTGTCAAGGCATGGGACTCGGCCATGCGGTGGGCTAATAATAGAGTATAGCATGGTGAACCGGTGGCCCGGCCACCCGGCCACTTGACAAGCGCGGTGAGGCGGCCCTATACTGGCGGCATACGCCAAGCCCGGACCTGGGAGAGGGCGAGAAGGGACGGCCGGTGCTCAAGGAAGTCCGTATCCCGCGCGTCTATAGTGTCGTCGTGGAGCAAATCCGCGAGTTGATCCGCACCGGCGTCCTCAAAGCGGGCGATAAGCTGCCCACCGAGCGCGCCCTGGCCGAACAACTAAACATCAGCCGGTCCTCCGTGCGCGAGGCCCTGAGCGCGCTCGAAGTCCTGGGGATTATCCACAGCCGCCAGGGTCTCGGTAACTATGTCGCGGACAACCTTGCCGGCGACGTGCCGGAGGATCAGTTCGAGGATCTCATCGTCGAGGGCGGGACGCTCGAGATTATCGAGGCCCGCCAGCTCTTCGAGCCGAGTGTCGCGGCCCTCGCCGCGCAACGCCGCACCGACCAGGACCTCGCCGCCATCCTCTCCTGCGTGACCGACATGGAGGCGCGGCTGTCCGAAGGCCAGGACGTGTGGGAGCCGGACTGGGGCTTCCACGTGGCCGTGGCCACGGCTTGCCATAACGCGGTCGTATCGGCCATGGCGGACGTCATCACCCAGCGCGTCGGCGGTCGCCTCTGGCAATTGATGCGCGAACAGAACTATGCCAGCGACCCGGCACGGCCGGCACGCTACCTGGCGAGCCACCGGCTCATCTACGAGGCAATTGAGCGGGGGGATCCGCAGGCGGCGGCGGAGGCCACCCGCCAGCACCTATCCGACATCGTTGAGGACCTCTCGGAGAGTTGAGGGCGGAGTGGTCCGGCCCGCCGCGGGCCGACTGCCAGGCTCAGCGAGAGTCAATCGGCGCTAGAGAAGGAGACGCCCCATGACAACGGCTGCCTACGCCTTGAGCCCCGAAGAGGTTGCCCGCTTTCACGAGGACGGCTTTCTCGCCGGCCCCTATCAGCTCTGCACGCCCGAGGAGATGGCCACCATCCGCGAGCGGATCGATCGGGAGGTCTTCGGGACGGAGCCGCCGTTTGCCGGCGCGCTGCCCGAGGAAGATGTGCGCCTGGGCTTGAATCAGACGGCGCCGCCGCCCATGGGGAGGCGGCCCCTCGCGGGCTCGGGGACGCCCCGGCTACGCCCTCCGACCGCGCCGTGACAGGAGGGAGGTGAGAATCGGGGCCAACGTGATACAGCTGTCCGTCTTGATCAGTTTGTGTCTCACCAAGGAGGAGTCATGGGCCACCTCTCGCGATTCAAAGCGTATCGGTCGGCATTCTTGCCGCTTCTGGCCACGATGGCGCTCTCGATCCCGGCGCTCGGCGCATCGGCGCCGCGGCACCCCGCGGCCGGGCCCGTCTACGGCGGAACGCTGCGCACAGCCTTTTCGGATGGGTACACGTTCCTCGACCCGGCCGAGGCCAGCGGCAGCGATTCGATCACGCTCTACTATACGATGTTCGACGGGCTCTACAAATACGATCGCACCGGCCAACCCCAACTCGACCTGGCCGCCGCGCCGCCGACGGTCAGCGCCGACCGCAAGACCTGGACCTTTACGCTGCGCAAGAATGTCGTCTTCAGCAACGGCATGCCCATGACTGCCGACGACGTCAAGTACTCGATGCTGCGCATGCTCGACCCGCACCTCGGCCCCCCGGTCTCGTATTGCCAGAGCAGCAACGACATTTACGTGGGCTCGCACGCCTATATCCTGGGTAAATCCAAGGATGTGCCCGGTATCCAGGTGCTCGACCCCTACACCATCCGCTTCGTGCTCACACAGCCGACCGCCATCTTGCCCTACTTCCTGGCGGTCGGGTGCAACTTCGTCGTGCCAAAGGCCGTGGCCTCCAAGGAGACGGAGTCGCAGTTCAGCAACCATCCCATAGGCACCGGTCCCTTCATGCTCCAGTCGTACCAGAAGGGCGTCCAGGCCACCTTCGTCAAGAATCCGCACTACTTCATCCCGGGCAGGCCATACCTGGATAAGGTCATCACCTATCTCAACATCCCGCCCAGCGTGATCGCCCTGAAGATCCAGCACGGCGATATCGACGCCTTCGCCG
>Ga0209062_1006602_pt1 | contig 10493 bp, 9 predicted proteins | sample Coa_R2_2_FD_187158 | JGI IMG/M metagenome (GOLD analysis project Ga0209062, IMG submission 187158) | Surface soil microbial communities from Centralia Pennsylvania, which are recovering from an underground coalmine fire - Coalmine... | ecosystem: Environmental > Terrestrial > Soil > Unclassified ...
ATGTCCAGCGGAAACTGTTTGAAGATGAGCTTGATCTTGCCCGGATAAGCTTCCTGCACCGCGTTCAGCTTGGCGACAGCGGCCCAGCAATAGGGACACTGGAAGTCGGAGAACTCGACCAGAGTCAAGGGCGCATCCGCCGGGCCCTGAACCGGCGCACCAGCCGTGGGAATCGCCACCGGATCTTCCAGAAGCTTGGGAGGCTCCGGCCCCTTGGCCCACTTCGATGCTTTAGCCGCTTCGATCGCCGCGTTCTCGTCCTTGCCCGCGCGAATCGTATCCCCCATGGCGAGGGCCAGGCCTTTGCTCCACGAGCAGCCGGGATCCTTGGTGCGGCACTCGGCCACCTTCATCTCGCATCCGCAGGGGCAGTCGTGAGTGCGGAGCAGCCGCAACAGCACACGAGTCTGCAAGGGCGACATCCCGGAGAAATCGAGGCCCGGCAGCTTGACCGCGGTTTTCCAGTCCGTCTGAGCCAGCAGCAGGGAGGCTCCCAGAATGCAACATGCGGCGATGCCGGTCCCCTTTGTGGACAGATGCATAGACATATTGTATCGGCAGGCCGGCCGCCCCGCTCACACCTGCGAGTACGGGAGCGGGCGCAGCACGAGGCTGGTCACGTTGGAAACGGTCGGCGGGTCCAGCTTGAATCGCGGATCGGCGGAGAGTTTCTTCCAGTCGGGGTCGGCCCCGAACTTCTCCCAGGCGGTTTCGAGCGCGGCGAGATCCGGAAAGCTGAGCATGTAGGTGAGGCTTGGCAGCCGCGGGCCGATCAGGGCATCGGCGTAGAAGACGCCGGCTGCGCCTGCCTTGGCGAAGATGTCGAACTCGCCATGGTGAAACATTTCGACCTTGCGGACGTGGTCCATGTTGGTCGGGGACACGTACGTGCGCAGTTGGTAAATGCGTTTTTCCTTCTTCGTGGCGGCGGCGGGAACCGTGAGCTTCGGGTAGCCCTCGAAGGCGCGCAGCAGTGTGCTCTCGATCGTGGCATAAGGCGGCGCGCCGCCGGGAGCGTCCCAAAACGGCGCGGCAGCTTTGAGAAACGCGGCGTCCTTCGCCAGTTCCAGATCGGCGGTCACCAGCGTTTCGAGTTTGCGGGACGGCAGCAGGAGGTAGTAGGCAGGGGTGTCCGGACCGAAGTAGATGGAGAAAGCCCCTACCGGTCCGATACCGAGCTGGTTCAACGCGGGGATGAGAGCGCCAGAGAGATATTTGTCGGTGAGCCTGGCGCCGGGTCCGCTCACGAGCTGATAACGCCGGAGCTCATAATATTCGGCCGCGGCTTTGCCAGCGGCGGACGATTGAGGCGCCGCTATGGCTGCGCCGGCGGCAGACACGGCGGACGCAGTGACGGCCGTGGAGAGAAAATTTCTGCGGTCCATGATTTTGAACTGGCGATTTCTGAGTGTAGCATCCGATGCAGCGGGCGGGCGCGGCACAATATACCCATGCACCGCCGCCAGTTCCTGCAAGCCGCCGCGCTCGCCGCCAGCGCGCCGCCCGCGCCCGCCGCCCCGGCCGCCGTGCCCTGGTATCGCCGCGCGCTGCGCTGGGGCCAGACGAATATCACGGAGGCCGACCCGCCGCGCTACGACATCGCCTTCTGGCGCGAATACTGGAAGCGCACCGCGGTGCAGGGCGTGATTATCAATGCGGGCGGCATCGTGGCGTACTACCCCAGCAAGTTTCCCCTGCACCATCGCGCCGAATTCCTGAACGGCCGCGATCTCTACGGCGAGCTGGCGCAGGCCGCGCATTCGGACGGCCTCGCGGTGCTGGCGCGCATGGACTCGAATCGCGCGGCCGAGGATTTCTATCGCGCGCATCCCGATTGGTTCGCCCGGCAGGCGAACGGCGAACCGTACCGTGCAGCGGACAAATACGTGGCGTGCGTGAACAGCCCTTATTACGACGAGTACCTTCCCGGCATCCTGGAGGAGATCGTCACGCGCTCGCACCCGGAAGGCTTCGCGGACAACAGTTGGAGCGGCCTGGGCCGCGACAACATCTGCTACTGCGAGAACTGCGCGCGCCGCTTCCGCGACCACGCCGGCCAGCCGCTGCCGCCGCGGAAAGACTGGGACGACCCGGTCTACCGGCGCTGGATCGAGTGGAGCTATGCACGGCGCACCGCCATCTGGGATCAGAACAATCGCGTGACCCGCGGCGCGGGCGGCCCCGACTGCCTGTGGCTCGGAATGAATAGCGGATCGATCACCAGCCAGAGCAACTCCTTCCGCGATTTCCGCGAGATCGCGCGGCGCTCCGAATTTCTGCTCCTGGACCATCAGGCGCGCAGCGACGCGGCCGGATTCCAGCAGAACGGCGATGCCGGCAAACTGGTTCACGGGATTCTCGGCTGGGACAAGCCGATCATCGAAAGCATGGCGCTGTACCAGTCGCGCGTGGCAGCCAAGCCGGCGGCCGAAGCGCAGATGTGGATGATCGAAGGCATCGCGGGCGGGATCGGGCCGTGGTGGCACATTGTGGGCGCGGCGCCCGAGGACCGGCGGATGTTCCGCACGCCCGAGCGCATCTTCGAGTGGCACCGCGCGAATCAGCAGTACCTGACAGACCGGCGGCCGGTGGCGGCCGTGGGACTGGCCTGGTCACAGCGCAACACGGATTATTTTGGGCGGGACGACGCGGCCGCGCTCGTCGATGCGCCGTATCGCGGCTGGATGCAGGCCCTCATCCGCGCGCGTATTCCATACCTGCCGGTGAACCTCGCGGATGTGGCGGCGCAGCGGGAGGAATTCGCGGTGCTGATCCTGCCCAATCTCGGCGCGATGACGGCCGACGAGGTGGAGGGTGTTCGCGAATTCGCGCGCCGCGGCGGCGCCGTGATCGCGAGCGGCGCGACCAGCCTGTACGACGGTTCCGGCGATCCCCGTCCGGATTTCGCGCTGGCGGACCTGTTCGGCGCGCACGCGCCCGCCGCCGATTTCGGACGCCGCCCGCCGCAGCAGGTCCACACGTATCTGCGGATCGCAAGCCGGCACGCGGTCCTGCGGGGGTTCGAGGATACCGAGATCATCCCCTTCGGCGCTGCGCTCGTCCCGATGCAGACCGATGCCGGCGTGACGGCGCCGCTCACGTACGTGCCGCCGTTCCCCGTGTTTCCGCCGGAAACCGCGTGGATGCGCACGCCGAAGACGGATATTCCCGGACTCATCCTGAACGGTCGCGTGGCCTACCTGCCCGCACCGCTTGATGCCATTTACGCGCACGGGAACCTGCCCGATCATGCAAACCTGCTCGCGAACCTGGCCCGCTGGGCGGCGGGCGACCGCATCGGCTTTGCGCTGGAGGGCGCGGGCCTGATCGATTGCCACGTCTACCGGCAGGCGGGCCGCACGATCGTGCACCTGGTGAATCTCACGAACGAGGCGGCGTGGCGCGCGCCGATGGAGGAGTTCATCCCGGTGGGGCCGTTGCGGCTGCGGGTCCGGCTGCCACGGAATGCGCCCGCCCGCGCGGAGTGCCTGGTTTCACGAGGCTCGCTGCCCGTCAGCGTGCGGCAGGGCTGGGCGTCGGTCGAAATCCCGCGGGTTCTCGATCACGAGGTGGTGGTGCTGGCTGCCGGGTGACCGCCGTTTACGGCAGGTCACGCCCGCGGGCGTGGCCGCGCCTGATTCGCGGGGGCGCCCCACCTGGCGCATCATGCGCCAGCGGAGTTGAGCGCATGCTGTAAACAAGGGACTTCCGCTCGCGCGGCCGCGCATTATGCGCGGGCCGGAGTCTTGGGGCTGCCAGAGCGGGGCCGGGCGGCCGCCCGTGAGTATGCGGGATTTCGTGGCGCCGGCTACAAGGGCGGCGGGCCGGAATAGCAGGCCGGGCTTGCCGGAGGAACGGCGCGGCTTGGCGCGGGTGAGGGCGGCCGGGGCACCGATGGGGAAGAACGGGTCGGCGCCCGCCCGTGCGGAGTGCCCCGACCTTACGGACCGCGCCGCCCGCCGGCGTGCGGCAGGGCTGGGGGTCGTGCCCTGGCTGCCGGGTGACCGCCTTTTAGGACAGATGCCGCGCCAGAAACGGCAGGCCGAGCTTGCCGGAGAAGCTGTGCGGGGCATCGAAGGTCTCCTGGCCGGCCAGATCGCCGGCGCCGAATACTTCGTAGACGCGCTTGACGCGGGCGAAGCTGTCGCGGCTGGCGGCGATGGGGAAGATCGGGTCGCGCTCGCCCGATTCGGCAAAGAACGGCCGCGGCGCGATCAGGCCCGCGACATCGTACATCTCGGCCCAGTTCAGGATGCCGGGCACGTAGTTATCGATGCAATGCGAAACGCTCATGATGCTTTCGCGGAAGGTGTTCAGGCTGCAACTGGCGAAGGCGGCGCGGATGCGCGGCTCGAGGGCGGCGGCGAACAACGTCACGGTGCCGCCGCCGGAAATGCCCATGCAGCCGATGCGGCGGGCGTCGAGCTCCTTGCGGGTGGCGATCCAATCGATGGTGCGCATCACGTCATAGGTGCGCCACCCGATCATGGTCTGGCCGAGCAGTAGCGCCGACCCGGCGGCCGGCAGGCAGGCGCTGGCGCCGGCGCCCTTGGCTGCCGTAACGGCGTCGCGCCGGCAGCCGAACGCCATGGGCTCGATGGCGACGGCGGCCATACCATGCTCCGCCACCTGCACGGCGTAGTCGTACTGATACCCGACCTTCACCGTGCGGTCGCGCCCGTCTTCCTCGATGCCGACGATGTCATTCACGCCGCGGCCGTGGCCGGGAATGCAGATGACCGCGGGGTGCGGCGCGGTGGCGGCTTTGGGGGTCAGAAGATAGGCGAGCACGGCCAGGCCCGGCCGGCTTTCGAAGACGAACTTCTCGCGCGTGTAGCCGGGGAAGTCGCGCACTTCCAGCGTCTCGGGCTGGAGCGGCGAGGGCCGGGCGGGCAGCGGGCCCAGCAGTTCGGCGATTTTGGCGCGGAGCGTCTGCTGCCACTCGATGGCGGCCTCGCGGCTCTGTGCGCGGAAGGTGAGGCGCAGCGGCGCGGCATCGTGCAGCTTTTTGGTGAACAGCACGGGATCGAACGCAGCCATATCGACCTTATTCTCCACTCCATCGAGGGCGCTGGCGTATTTGCGGGCGGCGGGCTGGGCGGGCGCAGACTGCGCTGCGTCCAATGCGGCGGCCGAGGCGAGCGCGGCCTTGCCGAGCTCGCGGCGGTTGATGCGCTTGTCGATTCCGGACATAGGTCGATTTTGACGCAGTACGGGCATTCCTGCCAGGCCGTCAGGCTTCGGCTAGAAACTGAACGAGCCGGAGAACTGCAGCGAGAACCCCTGGAAGGTCGACCGGTCCGCGAATTCCTCGAAAAACTTGGCGCCGAAGCTCAGCTTTCGATTGGGAAACGCCAGACTGGCTGCGACGCCGAGCGCATGGACCGCGTAGCGGGCCCGCGACTGCTCCGGAGTGATCTGCGGGCCTGTTTTGGCCGTGGTCTGGCGAGCCAGGTAACCGGCGGCTCCGGCGCCGATTTGCACATGACGCCGGGACGGGGCGAAGAAGCGCATCAGCGAATAATCGAGGTTGAAAGTGTCGCCGGGATGGGTGTGAGTGCCCTCCTGCGTGGAGTGGATTTCGTACAACTCGTAAGCCGAGGCGGCGAGCGACTGGCTCCTCGTCAGATAGAAGGTCTGGCCCGAGGAGGGCGCGAGCGTCCAGTAGCCGGAACCGACGTTATCGGTTCCTCCCGCGACAAAGCGGCCGGTGGGAGCAAGAAAGCCGCACAGGACGCGGACGGCAACGCGGTCCTTTTTCCAGCCGAGGATCAGGGGCAGGTAGTAGGAATCTCCAAATCCGGCGCCGCCGTTCAGGTTCCCATTTACGTCCGAAGTCAGATCGTTTCGCGCGTAGGGGAGCGTCGCGGAGGCCGAATATCGCGCGAACTCATATCGCGCCGCGAGCGCGGGTGTACGCGCCAGGAGGAAATGCTGAATATCGTCGAGTTCCAACATAACCCGCGCCCCAGCGCCTTCTATTGCATCTGGTCGAGCATCTCCGAGAAGGCCTTCTTCAGGCGAAGCGCTTTTTGATCTCAACCCCGGTGACATACGGATATTCGCCGTATTCAAGAAAACTGGGGCACTGGTGTTCCCGCATATATCTGACGAATGCCGCGGGGTTCGTCTTCCAGTCTCCCGGAAAGCCTTCGAGCTTTTCGAAGACCGTGTCGATACCGGTTTGTCTGAATAACGCGACGGCGTCCTCAGTATATTTATCGAAATCGGTGTCGAAGATCCCCTGGTACATGAAATATGTCTCGCCGCCGATATCGAAGAGGACCCATCGAAGATAGTGCAACTGAAGCGGCGCCAGCACGCCGGGGTTCTCCGCCACTGCCTTTTCGAGCCGCTTTCCATGATCCCGGATCTCCTGCTCCGTTCCGGGCTTGATCTTCGCGATGATCGTGAAGCCATGGCACGCCGGGGTTCTCGGATAGACGGGGCCATATCGCCCTTTTTCCAGGGCGAAGTAGCCCTCCTTCGGGATCGCCATTGCCTGTGGTTTCGCCCAGTCCTTATGGTTCGTCACTTCGCCCTCCTCTGAGAGGCTTCGCTCCGTGTAGCACGGCTTCCCGCTGACCTCGTTTGCGGCGCACCACCGCTGCGACGCGGCCCACGGGACCGCGAATCAGCAGGTAGGGGACAATCGCCAAAACGGTGGCAACAACGACCAGCTCCAACAGAAACACACCGCGGTGAACGATGAGCTGGTAAACCGAATCCAGAATCGCGGCGACAAGAAAGACCTTGCCGACATCGCGCCAGCCGCTCCGCAACAGTTCCGGCCGGTAGGCAGGATTTGTGACAGCAGCCCACAGAAAGGCCGGACGCCCCTCGCGAGCGTCCCTGAGTCCGGCGCGAATCGCCAGGACGCCGGCTACAGCAGGCTGAATCACCAGCCGAAAATTCATCGGGCCGCTCCAGCGGCCGGCCAGGTTTTCCCAGAACCGTTTCAATATGTCCCCCATACTTCGGACACCCGCGATTCCTCAGGAGACGTGCAGACGATTGTTATGACGAGGAGCGGCGATGCTGGGTTTTTTTGAAATTTGGGGACTGTGCTCCCGGTCACGGCCAGGCTGGATTGGCGACGTTGCCCCCCACGAATGTCCCGGACGAGGACACAAAGTCGATCTTTGCGGGGGCGTTCTTCCGCCGATTGTCCGGTTAGCTACTGAGCGCCAAAAATCGAACCCTAGGCGTTGAGTTTCATGTATCGAAGGCACGGCCAGAAGAATCATTTCCAACGAGTGCATCCTATGGCTTCGCAACTGACTCCAGCAGAAGACCCGGTGACGGCCGTCCGGCAATACATTGAGGATTTCAACAAGGGTGACGCGAAAGCGATGGCCAGGCGTTTCACTACACCGGGACCGATTCTTGATGGACTCGCGCCTCACGTGTGGCAGGGCCCTACCGCTTGCGAGGATTGGTACCGAGCTGTGGTGGTTTCCGCCGAGCACGAAGGGGCCACAGACTACTTCGTCACGTTAGGAACGCCAATGCATGTCGACGTTACCGGCGATAGTGCTTATGTGGTGGTCCCTGCGAGCATGACGTTCAAATTACGCGGCAAGCAGGTTACGCAATCGGGTGCGATCTTCACGACGGCGCTACGGAAGGTTGGCGACTCCTGGCGCATCCATGCCTGGGCGTGGGCCAAGGGCACTGCAGTGGTGCAACAAACAACCTGATTGATGGCGGCGTTGCGCCGGCACGATTGATCCCGTGAAGCGCGGTCCACAGAAACCCACCCGGCAATGAAGGCACCCTGCCGGCTGCGGCGGCTGCGGCGGCTGCGACGGTCGCTCTATCGTGTTGTTACCCGGTATAATAAGTCCGACTGGCATTCGATACCCGTTCTGGAGACTGAAGATCATGCTCTCGCGTTCCTTACTCGGCCTTTGCCTCCTGATTCCGGCTTTTGCCGCGGACCCGGCGCTGGTGGTCGACCGCGGGCTGCCGCAAGCCAATCTCAACAACGCCTCCGGCCCGGTGCGCAGCAACGTGCGCTGGGGCAACCATGAGCACGGCTTCCTCGGCGATGATTTCACCATCGGCCTGCCCGGCGAGCGGTGGGTGATCGATTCCATCCGCACGTGGGCCGTTCCCGGAACGGCGGAGATCCAGTATCCACACCTGGGCGACTTTTACCAGGACGTGCGGCTGCACGTCGGCACCGGGGACATCACGCCCATCGCCACGGCGCAACTCACCGCCGGCAGCGACGATACGAGCAACCCGAACGTGCGGATTTCGGACGCCTCCGCCTCCGGCGCACTGCTCTACGATGATTTCGGCACGCGACTGCGCGTGTGGCAGATCGATTTCACGAATCTGAACCTCGCGGTCGATGGCGGCGTGAAGTACCGCTTCGGCGTCTGGGGCAACGGCCGGCCGGTGCCGGGCCGGGAGGGCAAAAGCTTCCAGTGGCTCAACCACGCCTCGAATGCCGCCCTCAGCGGCGCGCCACAGGATGGCGCCGATGGCATGATGCTGCTGTTCGACGCTGCCGGGCGCTACGAAGGCACATTCGACGGCAAGGGGAACGGCTGGGACAAGAGCTCGGACATCAACGTCCAGGTTTTCGCGCACCGGGTCGAGACGGGGCCGAAGACGAGGAACTGAGCGGCTGAGTCTTTGACGCGGAGATACAGAGACAGAGATAGGAGAGATTTCTCTGCGCCTCCGCGTCTCTGTGTCACAAGGGGGTCCTCGTCGCGTACAATATCGCCGAGGTTCCACATGCGGTTTCTCTTCGCTGTTATCCCGGTTTCTCTCCTTCTTGCGCAGCCGCCGGCGCGGCTTGCGCCAGGCTATGATTCGCTGGAGCCCACGCGGCTCCGGGCCGATCTCACCTTTGTTTCGTCCGATGCGCTCGACGGGCGGCGCTCGCTCGAGCGCGGCAGCGAAGTCGCGATTCAGTGGATCGCCAGTGAGTTTGCCAAGGCCGGGCTGAAGCCGCTGGTGGGCGATTCCTACCTGCAGCCGGTGCCGCTGATCGAATTCACGGCCGACCGCAACCTCACCACCCTCACGATTTTCCGCGACGGCCGCAGCGAAATCTTCCGCGCGCCGGACGCCACGGCCAATTTCCCTCGCGAAGCCACCGTGAGCGGTCCGGTGGTGTTTGCCGGGTACGGCATCACCGCGCCGGAGCTGAATTACGACGACTATGCGGGTATCGACGCCCGCGGCAAGATCGTCCTCCTCTTCAACCACGAGCCGCAGGAGAACGACGCCGCGTCGGTGTTCAACGGCAAGGGCAACACGCGCTACGCCAATAACAACTACAAGCTGTTCAACGCGGCCCGCCATGGCGCGGTGGCGGTGATCACCATGCCGGAACCCAACCACCGGGGACCGGTGCGCGTGGCCACGCAGTTGCAGCCGGCGCGAAACGCGCAAGGACAGCTTATGCTGCGGCCGCGGAGGGCCACCCAAATGCTCGCCGATGGCGGCCCCGATATCCCGCTCTTCACCGCCGGGGCGCCGGTTTCCTCGGCGCTGTTCGCCGCGGCCGGCAAACAACCCGGCGATGTCCAGGCCGCGATCGACGCAAAGGCCGCGCCCGCATCGTTCGAGATACCCGGCGTGCGCATCGAGTTGCACACGGCCACGGCCGAACTGCGCCGGGGCACGTCGTACAACGTCGCCGGACTCATCGAAGGCAGCGACCCCGCGCTGAAGGCAGAAACGATCGTCTTCAGCGGCCACTTCGACCACGAAGGCTCCGGACCCGCCGGTATCTTTCATGGCGCGGACGACAACGGCTCGGGCACCGTGGGCGTGGTGGCGCTGGCCCACGCCTTTGCGGCCAATCCGGCGAAGCCGCGCCGCTCGATGCTGTTCATCGTCTTCGCCGCCGAGGAGCGCGGGCTGCTCGGCTCATATCATTACGTGAGCCATCCGCTGCGCCCGCTGGCCACCACGCGCGCCCAGATCAACTTCGATATGATCGGCCGCAACGAGGCCGCAGACCCGCGCGTGATTACCGAAATCTCGCCCGATACGCGCAACCAGCTCGGGCTGATCGGCACGCACTACACTCCCGATTACCGCGAGACGGTGGAGCGGCAGAACAAGATCGTCGGCCTCGACCTCACGTACAAGTGGGATCGCGACGCCTACAACCAGATCCTCTTCCGCAGCGATCAGTACCCGTTCCTGCTGCACGACATTCCCGCCGTGTGGTGGTTCACCGGCTTCCATCCCGATTACCACCAGGTCACCGACACGGTGGAGAAAATCAACTTCGAGAAGATGGCGAAAATCCTGAAACTTGCGTACCTGAGCGGCTTCGAATTCGCCGACGAACAGAATCCGCCGCGCCTTGAGCCGCGAGCCAAGGCAAACTGAGCCGCGAAGCTGGCAATTCACGTGTTCGCAGTCTCATGGAGGGTTCCCCCATGAGCGGACACGAACGAACCTTTACGGTCAAAGCGCCGCCCGAAGAGGTGTGGCGCTATCTCTCCAGCGTCTCCAAT
>Ga0209062_1006606_pt1 | contig 10491 bp, 6 predicted proteins | sample Coa_R2_2_FD_187158 | JGI IMG/M metagenome (GOLD analysis project Ga0209062, IMG submission 187158) | Surface soil microbial communities from Centralia Pennsylvania, which are recovering from an underground coalmine fire - Coalmine... | ecosystem: Environmental > Terrestrial > Soil > Unclassified ...
GCGGGCAAAAGCAGCCGCAAAGACAATCACTTACGCCCTCCGAAAGCCATTTCAGCCCATCCGTATCGCTGTCGACCTAATTCGGGTGGCAAAATCCGAAAGAATTTTGCTCCTTTTCAGCAGCCTGCTAAACGCTTTCTAGAACAACAAACGACGCGGGCAACATTCAGAAATGAAGACGACCTACAGGCAAAATTGACCAACGCATTACACGGTTGGCGCGTTCGACACGGCCACGGTGCCCCCATACAGACCGTGAATTTTGATGCATATCGAAAATGGCTACGAGAGCATACAGCAACTATTGACGTTCGAGGGCTAGGCGTCGGATCTGGCAAAGCGCACAGTTTTCCGATCCATGACCTGTACATTCCGTTGACATGCGGAAGCGAAGCTGATGCACAGAGCGGATGTGAATCGGCGTTCGCACTTCATAGAGTGTTAGCGCACCCGAAGGTGGTGATCACCGGAGATCCAGGTATGGGGAAGACCACGTTCTTGAGATGGATTGCCCATGCCTTGTCACAACCGGATATCTACGGTGAGTCGATTCCAAACGAAGTCGAGGGGTTCATTCCAATTCTCATTAGGATTGCAGACTTGGCCGACCACATAGCTAGTTGTCGCGGTCTTGAAGGTCAGAACAGGCCGACAACAGTTGATTCGGCGAGTTGGTTGGCGCACTACCTCGGCGCTCGCAGTGACGCGTCGCTCTGGGGACTCAGATCCGACGATTTTAAGCGCATTCTTCAGACCGGGAGAGCTATCGTTCTCCTCGATGGCCTTGACGAAGCCCCAGACCGACCTGCAAGAGAGTCGATGGCACGGCTATTCGAAGAGGCTTCATTGGTATATGGGACGTCCCGTTTTGTAGTCACGACGCGTCCTCGCTCTTATGAGGGTTTATCGATCCTGAAGGATTTTTGTGAAGTGCGCATTGAGCCGCTCACGCTAGTGGCAATACAGACTTTTCTGGCTCACTGGTGCAAGGGTTTGCTTCCGCACAGCCCTCTACAGGCCAATACCACCTTGGCGGAACTCACGGAAGCAATGCGTGCGAGGCCGGAGATTCGGCGTATGGCGAAAAACCCGGTTATGCTGACGGCATTAGCGGTGGTCCACTGGAATGAGAAGAGATTGCCGGAGCAGCGTGCTGAGTTGTACGACTCGATCCTGACGTGGTTGTCTCGTTCGAGGGAGCGACGACCCGGCCGTGAGCCTGCTGAGCGTTGCTTATCAATCCTTCAAGAACTGGCGTTGAGTATGCAAGAGGAGACAGCGGGCAGACGTGTGGTCGTGGGAACCGGCTGGGCTGCGGAGAAGTTGATCGCCGAGTTCCCAAACGTTACCGCGGCGACTCGGTTTCCCAGTGCATTGGCATTTCTGGAGCGAGAGCAGGTCGACAGTGGCATTATCGTCAGCCGGGGCGGGGATACACAGTTCTGGCATTTGACATTTCAAGAGCACTTGGCAGCACGTGCAATTGCTGGGCGTAGCGACAGCAACCAGTATGAACTGCTGTTGCGCAATGGAAATATATATCGTGCGGAATGGCGGGAAGTGGTTCTTCTTCTGGCTGGAATACTGAGCCTAAAGCAGGGTAGAGCGAAGGTCGATGGATTGATCTCAGAGCTTCTTCGGAATCTGGCCCCCGACGCTAACCTAACGGAACGGGCCCGGTGTGTTGGCTTGATAGGTGCAATCGTTTATGACCTTCGCCCGGTTTTGTATTCTCCCATCGATCCCAATTATCGGCTCGTGCTCGAAGACGTATTAGGCATCTTTGACGCTCAGAAGTCTGCAACTGTCAGCTTCGAGGTGCGCCTTGACGCCGCAGAGGCTCTGGGCCAGGCGGGTGATCCTAGCAGGCTGCTGAAAAACTAAGTTTTCCCCACCTGCGCCGACACAGAATCAACAACTTGCGGCGGCGATTTTGGCGGCTGCAGGCGTTTTTCAGCAGCCTGCTAGGCTACGTAGGAACAACTGGGTTAGGCTAAAAGTAGATCGATATGCAAACGACGAATATCGCGCGGAAGCATTTGCTCTCGGGCCGTTTGAGCTGAGCCGATATCCGGTGACCGTGGAGGAGTTCCGGCAATTTGTAGAGAATGGTAGCTACGACGACAGTGAGTATTGGAATGCAGGTGGATTTGGCCAGTGGCAACTACCCGAAGATTGGGAGGAACAGAAACTTCATCCGAATAGACCCGTTGTCGGAGTGAACTGGTACGAAGCCGCCGCATACTGCCGTTGGAAAGGTACACGGTTGCCTAGCATGTCTGAGTGGGAGCGAGCGGCCGGTGTTTTTAGTGGGAGACGATACCCATGGGGATACGATCCACCTCATAGGTCGTTACTGAACTTCAATGGTATGGTCGGACACCCAACGCCTGTTGGCCTGTACCCGCTTAGCGCTACACCCGAGGGGGTCCTTGATCTCGCGGGGAACGTCTGGGAATGGCTGGCCGACGGGTATGAGGACGAAGTATCTAGGGTTCTCCGCGGCGGATCTTGGGTTGAAGGCGAGTGGAGCCTTCGCTCGGCCGTGAAGGGAAGGCTTAGCCTGCTTGAGCGACGCCGAGATTTTGGCTTCAGATGCGCGCGCGATGTTCAGGGTCCAGTGCCTCCTGACAGCAGGGATTGGTAGAGAGAAAGGTAGCGGCTCAATTGTCCTGAAGTATTAGTAGCCGCTGTAGACGATTTTGTAGCGGCGAAAGCCTCCAGGCTCCATCGGGCGCAACAAGCTTCAACGAGGAACTACAGAAGCGGTAGATAACAAAGAAGTTGCTGGTGCCGTATTTTCAACGATTTCGCATATATACTGAAATCAGGTTCGGGACCAGGAGGTCGGTGGTTCGAATCCACTCGCCCCGACCAACCTTTTCAATAGTTTACAAGCAACGTTGATGCGAGCGCGTTTGCAGAGCGCACCAGGAGTTCGCCTGTTCGCGCATGCGTTGAACTCGCGTACTTGCACAGGTTGCCTTGCGTTTCTTCAAAATACGACCGGTGCAAAGAGTGGGCATAGTATCGGGCATAGTCCGGGACTCGTTGTGCCCCTCTGTGTAATAATTGCTACTTTTGGTCCCAAGACCCAGCCGTATCCTTTTTTCGGCTGAGCGGCGGATCTTAACATGGCCGACGAAAACGGTGTTATAGCCGCAAAGTGGCTGCATGGCGCGCTTGGATTGAAAGGCGAGGACACGCCTTTCCCTTGGCAAACTAACCTTCTCGAAGACTTCCGGAACGGCAGGCTGCCTCCAGCGATTGATATCCCGACGGGCCTTGGCAAGACATCCGTCATGGCCATTTGGCTCGTCGCACGTGCTTTGCGAGCTGACGTGCCGCGCCGACTGGTGTACGTTGTTGATCGGCGTGCCGTCGTTGATCAGGCTACCGAAGTCGCCTCACAGCTCCGGGATTTCGTCGAAGACAACCAAGAAGTCAAAGAGAAGCTTGGGCTCCAATGCAGGTCACTCCCCATCTCCACGCTGCGCGGACAATACGTAGATAATCGCGAATGGCTTGATGACCCGGCCGGCCCTGCCATCATAATCGGCACCATCGATATGATCGGCTCGCGGCTCCTGTTCGAAGGTTACGGCGTATCGCGGAAAATGCGGCCATACCATGCGGGGCTTTTGGGCGCCGATACCCTCGTCGTCGTGGATGAGGCGCATTTGGTTCCGCCGTTCGAGCACCTGCTGCGAACAATCGCGACCGCTCGCGCCTTCCGGCCGCACGATGAGCGCTGCGATCAGTGCGTTCCGCGTTTCCGGCTACTCACGCTCTCTGCCACAGGGCGCACCCAGGACGGTAACGTGCTCGGGCTATCAGAAAAAGATTTCGAGCACCCGGTCCTCAAAAAGCGGCTCAATGCAAAAAAGTCGCTGTGCCTCAAGCCGCTGGACCAGGAAACCAATATCGAGGACGCGCTGGCAAACTCTGCCTGGCAACTCACGGGCTATGGCAAGCAAGCAGCGCGCGTGATCGTTTACTCCGATAGCAGGGAAGTCGCACAGAGGGCCAAGGAGGCTCTGGAGAAACTCGCTAAGGGTGATAGGAAGGCTGGCGTGCCAGCGGTCGAAATCGCTCCGCCGGCACTTCTTGTTGGCGGCCGCAGGGTTTTTGAGCGCGAGCTTGCCAAAAAGGAGTTGGAGGACCTCGGATTCATTGCAGAAAGCAAGGTTGAGCCCACCCGTCCCGCGTTTCTGTTCGCGACCTCGGCCGGTGAAGTCGGTGTCGATCTCGACGCGGATCACATGGTCTGTGATCTGGTTGCATGGGAGCGGATGGTTCAGCGCCTCGGGCGAGTCAACCGGCGGGGCGAGCCCGAGGGCCACGTGGCGAACATCGTGGTGCTGGTCCAGCCTAAACCAAAAGCCGACAAGAGAGAGAAGGAAGCACTCGATAAGCAACAGCGGAACGAACAACTGGATGAGAAAGCGCGCCGGCGTGTCGAGGGATATGAAAAGAGGGTCCGCGAATGGCAGAACCGGCAGAAACCGTTTGAGCAACTGCCCAAGATGAATAATAGATGTCTCGATGGCGGCCTAAACGTATTGATTGAACTGAAAACGCGCGCTCAGGACAGTCCGGAGTTACAGAAGACACTCGATGATGCGACTTCCCCGGAGCCTCTCAGGCCGGCTCTGACGCTTCCGCTCGTCGAGGCATGGTCGTTGACCTCGCTAACGAAGCATCCGGGCCGGCCTGGTATCCAACCCTGGCTGCGCGGATGGATTGATGATCCGCCCCGGACCTCAGTGGTCTGGCGGACCTACCTTCCTGTTCGAAATGGTGGCAGACCACCACGGAAAGCTGAGATCGATGCATTCTTCGAAGCTGCGTCCCCGCACACGAGCGAGACTCTTGAGACGGAGACGTTCCGCGTCGTCAAGTGGATCAGCTCTCGAGCCGAGAAGGCGCACAAACTGCGAGCGGAGCAAGATACAACCCTGAACGGACCTCCTCTTGAAGATGAAGATGTTGTCGCCTTTGCGCTCGAACCGGATCGTACGCTGCGAAAATTCTTGACGCTGCAAGAATTGAAAGCGCCAAACGATAAGCAAGATTTCGAAACTCTGCTCGCGGGCGCCACATTGATCGTCGACGCGCGCCTCGGCGGATTGAACGACGGGCTGCTCGACGACGGAGCCTCCGATCCGCCTGCGACGGCAGATGGCAGCGAGTGGCTCGGCGAGGGAGGCGTCGGGTTCCGCGTCCGTAGTATCGAGGCATTTGCGACTGCGGCACATGACACGAACTGGCACCAACGTTTTCGGTTTGCGTGTGAGATCTCAGAAGATGGTGAGCCGACCCGTTGGCTCGCTGTAGATAAGTGGCGGGCCGATGCCTCGACCGAGGACGATCGCTCGGAGGGCGCCCCGCAGCTTCTGGAAGAACACCAAGAGCGCGCCGAGCAGCGGGCACGTGAACTCGCCAAGGCACTTGGCCTCTGTCGAAAATATGAAGATCTGTTGGCGCTCGCGGCGAGCCTCCACGATGAGGGCAAGCGCGCTGTGCGGTGGCAGCGTGCATTCAATGCTCCTAAAGACGGAGCCTACGCCAAGACCGAAGGACCTATCAACCAGAGTCTACTGGACGGCTACCGGCACGAGTTTGGATCACTCCTTCGGATCGAAAATGATGGGCGCATTCGCAATCTTTCCGAGGATCAACGTGACCTTGTGCTTCACCTCATCGCGGCGCATCATGGCTTTGCTCGGCCATTAATAGGGATGAGTGGCTGCGAGGATGCTCCACCTTCCGTTCTGGAGGACAAAGCGGCAGAAATCGCGCTGCGGTTTGCGCGATTGCAGGCCCGCTGGGACCCTTGGGGACTCGCATGGTGGGAAGCGCTCCTGCGCGCCGCAGACCAAATCGCATCACGTGAAAACGATTCACGCGTCGGAGGAGGTGCGTGATGGCGCAAGCGTCGATTCCGGTAGATCTATTCAACCCCGGGCAGGTCTTCGCGTGCATGGGCTTTCTTGAGGCTGCGGGCCTACTTCTGCGCCGGGCCGAGGGTGGCTTCGAATGGGGACAAACCGGCGATTATTTCAACCTGTCTGCTGATGGGGACACAAACCCTGTTCGGGTCGTTCTGTCCTTCCTGAGAACAACCGATGCGCGGTGGGTTAGTCCCCACGATGGACTCAGAGAAAGAGATGGCGGTGATACTGAAATCCAGCGTGGAATAGCCTCCTCTGGCGATCCAAAAGCAGCTGACCTACCGGCGGTTCTTCGCGCGCAGTACAAAGGCACGGAGCGCGAAGTTCCATTCGGCTATTGGGCAGATGGGTCCGGGCGATTTGCGACCACATTCAAGAAATCAACGAACGGCGCCTCATCACACATTCGGGTGAAGAATGCATTAGAGGCAATACGACAGATGGACCAAAGACAAGCGGAATTAGATCCTTTCAACCAAGATGCTCGAACCGAATCGCTGTTTCGACTCGATCCTCGCGGGGTTGTCGACCCTATTCACGGAGGCTTTTCACCCGACAATCTTCGGAAGGGTCCTAAGGGTGGGCTTGATGTGAGAGTGGCTACATTTCCTCTTTGCGAGTTACTCGCAGTTATCGGACTTCAGCACGCTCGGCCCGAGCGTCTCGATTCTGAGCACTTCGTATACAACGTATGGGATCGCCTGCTCCCCCCTGTGGTTGGGCGCGCTGTGATCGGCGGTTGTCTCGGGTTTTGCCGCGTACGGCGCTTCATAGTCGAGCACGTAGAAGTCAAGCAAGGAGGCGATAGAAAAATGAACTACGTAAGCGAGGAGCTGACATGACAAGCGAAATCACCGCCGAAAAACTGAATGACTGGGCCACCAAGTCGGATGGCCCGGTGGCGCTGCGCTTGAAACAGAAGTTGCTGCCAGTCGAGGAGAGCGGCATTATTTTCCCGCCAACATACGCCGATATCGGTTACAACATCGATACGTTGTCGGACGGCACGCGAGTGGCGACGATTGACAGCGTAGGCTCGCAGGCCAACCGCCTTGAGCCGATTTTCATGTCGAATTCGAAAACGCCAGCCGAGTGGCTTGTGCCGCAAGTCCAAATCGTGATTCGGAAGGAGCCTTGCGGCGAGTGCGAAGCATGCAAGAACGCGAAGGCCGATGAATCGAAAAAGTCGAAGAAGAGCGCTTGCCAGCAGCCGCGTGAGGTGACGCGCTCGCTCTTGGACCTGGCCCATCGTGCTGCGGATGCCGTGGTGCAATCCTCCCCTGACCTGCTGAAACTTCTCGCGCCTGCTTTCAAGTCACTTCAGCAAGGCGACGCCGGCCCGCTTTGCGCGATTGCACCTACATCGCTTGTCTTCGGTGTTTGGGACTCGCGCGGCGATACAGGCGAAAAGCGGCCGCGGCTTGTTCGCTCAATTATCCGTGCCTGGGATGTCGAACCGTTGCACGCGGCAGCGCAGTTCAATTCGGTCTGGAAACTTTTAGGAGAGGATCAGCAAAACGAACTGACCAAGGAAGCCAAAGCCAAGAAAGTGAAACTCTCAGAAAAGGGCCTCGCTGATGCCCCCAGTGTCTTTCGCCCGAAGATCAAGGCGCCGAACTACGGGAACGGATCGCTGAATCCGGAGGTGAGAGTTCTGGGGGGTGTGCTAGTCCGCAACCGGATTGAGTGTGACGGCCAGACTAAGCGTGAGGGCCAGATTGAGCGTGAGGTGACGGTCAACCTCGTCGCGTTGCGTGGCTTGCGAGGTAAGGACGACACTGAAACAGACGCAATCCGAAAGTACCTGCTCGGTCTTTCGCTGATGGCCGCCACGGCTGACATGGAGCTGTTCTTGCGCGAAGGATGTCTGCTCCGTTACGCCGAAAATGGGGACCAGTGGTACGAAGTGCCTCGACGAGGTGAACCGGTGCCGATCACCCTTGATGCAGCGATTGTCAAAAAGTACGTGACCGATGCAGCAAGCCACTTTCGGTCAAAGTGGCCGGAGGTATTCCAAGGCAAATGGCCTAAGGATTCACAACCGCCTGAACTCAAGTATGAGTTCAATCTGAACGAAGCCAAAAAACTGCTCGCCAAAAAGGCCGCAGAAGAAGAATCACCTTCGGAGTAGAGGTCGATGGCTGCGCTCGTTATCTACGTCCGCCTTCATGACGGGCGCTATCACGGGAGAGGCGATTGGCCGCCTTCTCCTGCACGGCTGTTTCAAGCGTTGGTGGCAGGGGCAGGGCTAGGTGGCCCAATTAGGAAGGCCGAACGGGAGGCTCTCAAATGGCTCGAAAAACAAGGAGCTCCGGCCGTCGCCGCGCCACCAGCCTGGCAACCCCGCCGGGGCGTTCTCTTCTACATGCCGAATAACGAGAGCGACCGCATTGAAGGGGACCTGTCGAAAATGGCGAAGATCCGGACTGCCACCAAGGTCTTCCGGCCGTTCTTCTTCGATGCGGCCACGCCGTTTCTTTACGCGTGGTCCGTCGGAAATGCGCCCGAGGATCAGCAAAATGCAAGGGAGGTTTGCTCGCTTGCCGAGCGCCTTTATCAGCTCGGGCGCGGCATCGACATGGCTTGGGCTTGGGGCAAATTGCTGGAGGACAGCGAGCTTGACGAGTTACTGATAGCTCACCCGGGCCATGTCCTCCGCCCCTCGAACAGCGGCGGCGGTATTTCGCTCGCAGCGCCGTGCCCGCGTTCTCTTGAAAGTATCGAGCAGCGCTATCTGGCTTACGGCGAACGGTTCTCCTACAGAAAAGAGGGAAACGGCGTGAAGGTAGTCTTCCGTCAGCCTCCCAAAGCGCGATTCCAATCCGTCGCATATAATAGCCCGCCCTCGCGGCAGCTCTACGAGCTTCGCGATCCGGTCGTCGAAGGCGCGTTCGCTTCGTGGCCATTGGAGCGCTCCTACAGCTTGGTTGTTGAGCTGCGCGACGCCGCGGTAGAGCGGCTGAAGCGTGCGATTCCGGCTCGCGTAGCGGATATTGATCGCGTGCTCGTGGGCCGCAAACCTGACGGCACAAACGACTGCCCGCCGGAAAGCCGGGTGCGGATCATCCCGCTTCCCTCCATTGGGCATATCCACGCGGACCGCGAGATCCGGCGCGTGCTGGTGGAGACCCCGCCAGCATGCCTTGTTCGCCCGGATGACATTCAGTGGGCGTTTTCAGGTCTCGATCTCACCGAGTCGCACACCGGTGAGCTTCTTGCAACGCTGATTCGAACGGACGACGAAGCCTTCTTCCGTCATTATGGGATGGAGGACGATGGACCTCATCGTGTTTGGCGGACAGTGACGCCCGCAGTACTTCCGGAATATGCCCAACGGCGCAGAATCGATCCCGCGCGCAAGAACCAAGAAGCCAAGGCGGGAACCGAACGGACACAGGAGCAAGTACGCGCTGCAGGAGCTGTCTTGCAGGCCCTTCGTCACGCTGAGGTTCGCTTAGGTCCACAAATGATCCGCGTTCAACGCGAACCTTTCGAAGCGAACGGCGAACGAGCCGAAATATTCGCTAGTGGCACCCGTTTTTCAAAGCATCGGCTCTGGCACGTCGAGCTCACGTTTCATGAGGGAATCTCCGGTCCTCTGGTCATCGGTGATGGCCGCTTTCTTGGCCTGGGGCTGATGGCGCCAATGTCGGGAACTATTGCATAGAGATCGAGAAATGCGCGCGCATCACCACCTGCCCTTCGCAACAGTTCACCGAAATACATGCCGGCTCAGCGCAGGCAAATAGTGAATCTGATTAGTCCACTCCTCTTCGCGCGACGCAGACCAGACAAGCAGAAGCGATTCGATAATATTTCCAATAGCCGCGTTCTGAAACGCCAGCAGCACTCCGGGATTTGGCAAGCCCAAATGCGATCGCTCCGCGAAATGCACCGGCATCGTGCTCGTGTCGTGCGATACAAGAACTCTCCCCTCGGCTGCTGCCAACTCAAGCACTTCCGGGTCGGAGAGCTCCGCGCGCAGGGGGCGCTCAATTTCCCTTCGGCCTCCCGGGTGCTCGATCACTGGAAACGCTGGGCCAGCGACGTCCACGCGATCGCAATCCAGGGCGAGCGGCCTTGTCCAGTTCCGCATTGACGATCCCCTCACGGTATACGACGCGCCCCGGAGCCGGTCAGTCTGCCCACCCCCTTTCGTTGCGGCGCGGAATCTGCTAGGCTCCAGCAAAACGGTAGCTGCGACTTGCGCCATCCGGGGCGACGAGTCGCACACCAAACATTGGGCCGCGTTCGAGGGGAGGCGAAATGAGCACTGTCCTTAGCGGCGCACCTCCGGTCACCGATCCGTTTCCGCTGGAAGCGGAAACCAAACCGCCATATCCCGGCATCCCGACAACATCCGACGGCGCCGGAATGGTGGTTTGGGTTGAAACCCATATCACACAAGGAGCTTGCGCTTATCCCATTACTTCGTCCACCACCATGGGTGGCGGCTATCAGGTCGAGGTAGCCAACGGCAAGCGGAATCTCTGGGGCGACGAACTGGCCTTCATCGAGCCGGAATCCGAGCACAGCG
>Ga0209062_1006608_pt1 | contig 10488 bp, 8 predicted proteins | sample Coa_R2_2_FD_187158 | JGI IMG/M metagenome (GOLD analysis project Ga0209062, IMG submission 187158) | Surface soil microbial communities from Centralia Pennsylvania, which are recovering from an underground coalmine fire - Coalmine... | ecosystem: Environmental > Terrestrial > Soil > Unclassified ...
CGTTTCCAGATATTTCTGGCTGGCAAAGAAGTTCATGTGCATGCGTCCGAGCCGGACCATCTTGACGTCGAGCGCGGAAGGCCGCGACAGGTGGATCGCGACGTCGGCCTCATGGCGCGACACGTCCGCCGACCGCATCGCGCAGTAGAGATCGACCAGGATGTTGGGAAAGCTCTGTTGGAATTCGACCAGCCGCGGCGCCAGCCAGAACGTCCCGAGCCCTTCGGTGACCGCGACCCTGATCTCGCCGGACAGCGCATTCGCAACGCCGTCGCTGGCGCGCAAGAGTTCGAAGGAGGCTGTCTCCATGCGCTCGACCGCGGACACCATCGCGGCGCCGTCTTCGGTCAGCCGCGCGCCGTGCACGTCACGCGTGAACAGCGTGGCGCCCGTCTGTCGTTCGAAGTCAGCAATGCGTCGCCGCACCACGTTGATGGACAGGCCGAGTCGCTCGGCCGCGGAGCGGAAGCTGCCGCAGCGAACGACTTCCAGGAAGATGCGCGCCGCGTCCCAGTCCGGGAGACCGGCGGTCGTTGCCTTGCGTTCCTCGAGAGGAACGCCCCTTTCCACCGCGAGATGCATACAAGCCCTTTCTGGGTGCTAAACTTGGCAGAATACTGGGCCCACTACAACTACGACGGGTCCTTCTTCCCGCATTTTGACGCCTTATGATTACTTTTAGGCACGTTTTTTTGATTGGCGGCGTCCATCGGTGCGGAAATAGTGCGAGATGATCTTCGGCCTCACTCTCAATATCCGGGCTTTTACGGGGGGCCGCCATCCAAGCCGTAAGCGGCGCCGCAGTGAAATGGTATTCGTGTCCTCCCCTCGTTCATGCTATGGTCATTTGGCTGTGGCCGCGTGCCGCAAGCCAGGGAATGGAAACGGATCCGGTGCCTAATTCAGACGAACAATTGCTTGCGGTTCTTGCCATGCTGGAGGAATGCCGGTCTGCGCTGACCGCGACCGGCAACCGCGACTCGGCCCATCTTGTCTCCGTCGCCGCGCTCGATCTCAGGATGAAACTCAACTGCATCGGCGACGCAGAGCTCAAGCTGCTCTGCGAGGCGATGGTGGCGAAGGAAGACGCCGAAGCTGCGCCGCGTGAAGTCAAGTCTTCCGCGAGGGCTAGACCTTCGTATGAGAACGCGTCTGCGCAGGCTGAGCCCCGGCGCCCGCTGCTCCGCGTGGTCAAGTAGGTCTCGCATTTGGGTGAAGCCGTTGCAGAGCCGCGGTGCCGCATTTGTGATGCTGTTTTCTCCGCTGTGGTGCCCTGGGGCGCTGGAGCTCGTGGCCTTCCTCCGCTAGCTGTTTTCGCCGGGCCCGCCGTCGACCTCCGCTGTTGCGCAAATCCCTTCATCCGCTACATGAAGTCGCCCCAACGCTCGGATAAGCTTGGCCGGCTGCGCACCTCGAGGAAACGACGTTAAACGTATGATCCAGAATGTCTCGATACCGGCGGCGCTGATTGCGGGCCTTGTCAGCTTCCTGTCGCCTTGCGTATTGCCGCTGGTTCCGCCCTATCTCATCTATCTTACGGGCGCCAGCATCGAGCATCTCGAAAGCGAAGAGTCTGCCGCAGCCTCCAAGCGGGCGGTGATGATCTCGGCCGCGCTGTTCGTGCTCGGCTTCTCCACCGTGTTCGTGGCGCTCGGCGCCAGCGCCTCGCTGGTCGGATCGCTGATCCGCGCCTGGTCGGCACAGCTCTCCATCCTCGCCGGCGTCGTCATCATCGTGATGGGGCTGCACTTCCTGGGGCTGACCCGGATCGGGCTGCTGATGCGGGAAGGGCGCTTGCCGATTCCGAAGCCAGTCGGGCTGTGGGGCGCCTATCTGATGGGGCTTGCCTTCGCCTTCGGCTGGACCCCCTGCATCGGACCGATCCTGGCGGCGATCCTGTCCATTGCAGCGGCGGAGGCCACGGTGACCAAGGGCGCGGGCCTGCTTGCGATCTATTCCGCAGGGCTCGGCATTCCCTTCCTGATCGCCGCATTCATGGTCGAGCAATTTTCGGCGCTGTTTGCCCGGATGAAGGGACAGCTCGCCAATGTCGAGCGCGCAATGGGGGTCTTGATGATCGTGACCGGCATCGGCTTTCTCACCGGTGCGGTGTCGAATGTGAGCATCTGGCTGCTGGAGACGTTCCCGTCGCTGCAGAATATCGGGTGATGCGCGGCCTTTCCTAGCGCAGGTAGATCGGAGAGAAACCCACTTTCTGTCCCGACAATGGGCTTCGCTGCGCCCTACAGGTCTACATTTCTCCGCTACTCGGCCTGGTCCAGCGCGCAGGTGATGGTGTAGACCACGCCGCGGGGCAGGAAATCGACCGTGGCTTCGCCGCCGAGCTGGTCGCGCGCGCTGCGCTCGATCAGGCGCGAGCCGAAGCCGCGGTGAACGGGCGCGGTTACCGGCGGGCCGCCGCTCTCGGTCCAGATCAGGCGAAGGATCTTGCCCGTGGTGCCCGGCAGGACCTCCCAGTCGATCCCGATGGTGCCGCCGTCGTTGGACAGCGCACCATATTTTGCAGCGTTGGTCGCGATCTCGTGCACGATCATCGACAGCACCACCGCCAGCCGGGGCGCGAGCGGCACGTGCGGACCGAACATCTTGACCCGCTCGGGCGCACTGATCACGTAAGGCCGCAGCACGCGCTCGAGCACGTCCTTCAGCTCCGCGCCCTGCCATTTCTCGCTCGAGAGCAGGTTGTGCGCTTCGGCGAGCGCGCCCAGCCGCCCCTCGAATTTCTGCCGCTCCGCCCGCGTCGCGCTGCGGAAGGTCTGCACCGCGATCGCCTGCAGGATCGCAAGCGTGTTCTTGACGCGATGGTTGAGCTCCTCGATCAGAAGATCATGCAGCATCTCGCCCCGGGCGATGGTGGTGGCCATGCGAACGGCGAACGCAAGCCCGGTCAGGAGCAGCACGCCACCGATCGCGCTCGCAATGCTCAGGTTGCGCCAGAGCGGCGCGACGAGCGAGCTTTCGGAGATGCCGGCCGCGATCGTCCACCCCGTGAGCCGTGAGCGCGCATAGGCCGTGATCAGCGGCACGCCGTCCAGCGACGTGGCCGTGAGCGCCGCTTCGTCGGTCCGGAACATCTGGTCGAACAGGGACGGCGTTGCGTGCTTGCCAACGGTTGCTTCCCGGTTCGGGGTACGGGCGAAGATGATGCCGTCACCGTCGAGCATCGCGATCGTCCAATCCGTGTTGGGGCGCTGCTTTTCGACGATGCTTTGGAAAAGGTCGAGCGGAGGGCTGAACGAAACATCAAAGATCACCTTGCCATCGCGCATGACGGGCACGTCCACGGTGATGATCAATTTCTTTTTCACGACGCCGTAGAACAGGCTCGAATATTGCGGCTGCCCCGTCGCAAACACCTTGTCGATGATCGCGAGGTTGTTGCGTCGCTTGGGCGTCGGGCCGTCAGGCTCGGCCGCGGGGAAGAGGATGTTGCCGTCGTGATCGGCGACCAGAATGACCCCGTCCTTGCCATATTGTTCGAGGAAGCCGGAGGCCATGCTGCCAAAGCGGATGAAATCCCCCGATCGCAGCGCGTCCGTCAACGACAGCACCTGCAAGCCGCCCGTCATGCGCCGCATTTCCGCATCCAGCGTCAGGCGGACGCTGCGCACCGTTTCCAGAACCCGTTGTGTCGCTTCCCGGCGGTCCTTGATGTAATCGTGGAAGACGATCCCGGCCGCGAAGATGATCAGCGGCAGCGTGGTCCCCGCCACCAGAAGGACAAGTCGCACTGGCAGTGAAGGTTTTGGCACGAACTCCCCGAACTCCCCGGATCGACGCCCACGCCCGGGAAAGCAGCATATGAGAAGCGTTTGCTTGCGCCAAACATTTTGCGCGACACAGCCTGCGCGAGCCGGCGCCGCCGCGTGCGCTGCAACAGGCGATGGTTCCGTCCGAACGGATCCCCGAGCTGAGGGGCTGCCCCGTCGCGAACGGCGTGCAGCGCGCTCTTGCCGAAACATCGCGCTCAATCAAAAGGATAGTCGCGCGAATGCCTCAACCTGATCCTGTCGCGCTGCCCTAGAGATTGCTGTCGGTGATCGCCGAATAGACCATGGTGCGCAACTCGCGTCGCACCGGATAGGCGCTGGATGGCAGCACCTGGGTCATGAAAATCGTAATCAACTCTTCGGCAGGATCGATCCAGAAGGAGGTGGTTGCCGCACCGCCCCAGGAATATTCGCCGCGACTGCCGGGGATCAGCGTCTTGGGTGGGTCCATGGTGACGGAGAAGCCGATGCCGAAGCCGATCCCGTTATAGGTCGCCTCCGAGAACAGCGAGCGCGACATGCCGGGCAGGTCGAGGCCACCAGGCAGGTGGTTGGCCGTCATCAGCGCGAGCGTTTTTGGCGCGATCAGTCGGACGCCGCCGAGCTCGCCGCCATTGAGCAGCGCGCGGCAGAAGGTGAGATAATCGGAGGCGGTCGCGCACAGGCCGCCACCGCCGGAAATAAACGAGGGCGGCGACAGGAAGGAGCTCTTGGCCGGATCGTCCTGCAGCGTCAGGCCGTCTCGGCGCTGGCCGGCGTGGAAGGTCATGCCGCCGGCCGGATCGGCCGAGTAGCAGGCCGCCAGACGATGAGCCTTGTCGGCCGGCACATGGAAGCCGGTATCGGTCATGCCGAGCGGATCGAGGATGCGCTCCTTGAGAAACTGCTCGAACGGGCGACCCGAGATCTTGCCGATGAGGTAGCCGATCACATCGGTCGAAACCGAGTAATTCCAGGCCTCCCCAGGGGAAAACTCCAGCGGGATCCTGGCCAGCGCCTCGACCATGGTGTCCAGCGTTCCGGCCTTCTCCACCTCGCCGATCTTCTCCGCGCGATAGGCCGCATCGACATTCGAGCGCTGCTGGAAGCCGTAGGTCAGCCCCGAGGTGTGGCGCAGCAGGTCGATGATCAGCATCGGCCGCGCCGGCGGCCGGGTCAGGAAGTTCGGCGTCGTGCCGGCCACGAACACGCCGAGGTTCTTCCACTCCGGGATATATCTGTGCACGGGCTCATCGAGCGCGACGCGGCCTTCCTCCACCAGCATCATGAAAGCGACCGAGGTCAGCGGCTTGGTCATGGAATAGATGCGGAAGATGGTGTCGGGCTTGACAGGCACCTGGCGCTCGAGATCGGCAAAGCCCTGACACGAGGCGTGCACCAGCTTGCCGCGGCGGTAGACCACAAGCTGGGTCCCCGGAAAGCGGCCGGCCTCGATGTAGCGCTCTTTCAGATGGGTTTCGACGCGCTCAAGCGCGGTCTTTGACATGCCGGCAGATTCAGGCGAGGCGAGGGTCGGGGCGAGCATGGTGAAACTCTTCGTTTCCTGTTTGGCGGGTTTTGCTGCCAAGCCTTTGTATTTCATGGCTTTGGGGTCAAGGCCTGCGTAGCAGTCTTGATAGCCGATAAAGCCGCCTTCCTCCAAGCAGATGCTTACGCACACGGGCAACTGGTGTAGGTTTATTGGGCGAGGAACGCCCCTCCGACTTAAAGTTCCGCTTAAAGAGACTCTCAGGCAGGAAACCCCATGACGCAATTCAACGAAGCCGAGCTCACCGCCGCGGTCATCAAGAGCTTCGAGCAGACGCCGAACGCGCGCGCGAAATTCCTCCTGCAGGAATTGGTCAAGTCGCTGCACGACTATGTCCGCAAGACCAACCTGACGTTCGAGGAATGGGAATATGCCATCGATTTCCTGACCCGCACCGGCCACAAATGCACCGACATCCGCCAGGAGTTCATCCTGCTCTCCGACGTGCTCGGGGTCTCCATGCTGGTGGACGCGGTGAACCATCGCGACCGCGACGGCGCCACCGAGACCACGGTGCTCGGACCCTTCTATGTCGGCGAGCACAAGGTGATGCCGCACGGCACCGATGTCTCCGAAAGCCTCAAGGGCGAGCGGATGTTCGTGCAGGCGCGCGTCACCGATCTGAAGGGCAAGCCGCTTGCAGGCGTGCCCGTCGACATCTGGCATGCCGACGGTGATGGCTTCTACGATTCGCAGAAGCCGACCTTTGCGACAGAGGGGGCGGTCTCGCGGGCGCGCTTCATCACCGACCAGGACGGCCGCTTGTTCTTCCGCACCATCCTGCCCTGCAGCTATCCGATCCCGACCGACGGCCCGGTCGGCGAGATGATCATGCAGACCAGGCGCCATCCGATGCGCCCGGCCCACATCCACTTCCTGGTCAATGCGCCCGGATACGAGCCGCTGATCACCCACGTCTTCATCGAAGGCGACAAATATATTGATTCCGACGTCGTGTTCGGGGTGAAGGACGAACTGATTGCCAAGGTCGAGAAGCGCAACGACGGGACCATGCCTGATGGCAAGACGGCCGATGGGCCGTGGCACCTGATGACTTACGAATTCCGGGTGAAGCCGGGCGGAGGGCAGGCGCCGAGGCCGCTGGGGACCAAGGTCGCCGAGCCGGCGTGATTGGCGTAAATTTAGACCCGTCATCCTGAGGCGCGAGCGCAGCCCCGCTGTCAGGGTGACGGTGACTGACCTTGGGATGTGATGGCGGCCGAACTCAAATCTCAAAATGATCCTTTGAGCACGATGCTCATTCTTTGTGCGGCGCACACGAAATGAGCGAATCGCCGTTCAAGAATAAGCCGTCAGCCAATTTTTGATGCAAAATTGGGCCTGATCAATTTTCGATCAGTTCTCACAACATGCTGTTCTAAAACAACATTTTCGCCTTCTCGGGTCTGGCACGAAGCTTGAAATAGAGCCTTTGACGCCATCGACGCCGTCCTTCGCACAACTCCCATCCGAATTTTGAAACCGCCCAAACCGGGGCCTTCCCGGAACGCGCGCCCGTGCGCCGCTGCACGATGAAAGGAAGACTTTATGAGCGATCAGAACCCGACCTGGATTTCGGACTGGAATCCCGAAGACCAGGCCTTCTGGAATTCCAAGGGCAAGGTCATCGCCCGCCGCAATCTCATCTGGTCGATCGTTGCCGAGCATATCGGGTTCTCGGTCTGGCTGATCTGGAGCATCGTCGCGACCAAGCTGCCGCAGGCGGGCTTCCACTATTCAACGGATGAGCTGTTCCAGCTGGTGGCGCTGCCCGGGCTGATCGGCTCGTTGATGCGTTTCCCCTATACCTTCGCCGTCACCACCTTCGGCGGCCGCAACTGGACCATCTTCTCGGCCTCGGTGCTGTTCATCCCGACGCTGGCGCTGGCCTATTTCGTCAGCCATCCGGAGACGCCGTTCTGGCTGATGCTGCTGGTCGCCTCCACCGCAGGCCTCGGCGGCGGCAACTTCGCCTCCAGCATGACCAACATCTCCTTCTTCTATCCCGACCGCATGAAGGGCTGGGCGCTGGGGCTGAATGCGGCCGGCGGCAATATCGGTGTCTCCAGCGTGCAGTTGCTCACGCCGATCCTGATGGGGCTCGGCATCTTCAATCTCTATCAGGCGACCCCGGTCGCCGGCGTGTACCTGCAGAACGCAGGTCTGATGTGGGTGCTGCCGATTGCGATTGCGGTGTTCGGCGCGATCTTCTTCATGAACAATCTCACCACGGCGAAGGCCTCGATCAGGAACCAGCTTGCGGTCGTCAAGCGCAAGCACACCTGGATCATGTCCTTCATCTATGTAGGGACCTTCGGCTCCTTCATCGGCTACTCCGCCGCGTTTCCGCTGCTGATCAAGACGCAGTTTCCCGCCATCACCATCGGCATCGCATTCCTGGGGCCACTGGTCGGCTCGCTGGCGCGGCCGCTCGGCGGCCTGCTCGCCGACAGGATCGGCGGCGCCATCATCACCTTCTGGAATTTCATCGCCATGGCGGCGGCCACGATCGGCGTGCTCTACTTCGTGGGTGAGAAGGATTTCGCCGGCTTTCTGGTGATGTTCCTGATCCTGTTTGTCACCACCGGCATCGGCAACGGCTCGACCTACCGGATGATCCCCTCGATCTTCCGCGAGCAGAACCTTGCGAAGGTGAAGGGGCAGGGCGATGCCGCCCGCGCCGCCGCGATGAAGGCGGCGGGCATCGAAAGCGGTGCGGCGCTCGGCTTCATCGGCGCGATCGGCGCCTGCGGCGGCTATCTGATCCCGAGCGGCTTCGGCAAGTCGATCGCCATCACCGGGGGCCCGCAGCTCGCCCTCGTGATTTATCTCGGCTTCTACGCCGCCTGTCTCGCATTGACCTGGTGGTTCTACCTGCGCCGCTCGCCGGCTGCCGCAGGTGCCACGAGCCTCGCCGAAGCGCGCGTGTAATGCCCATCAGCTGGAGCAGTCATCTTTCGAATGTGACCCCTCGCCCCTGGAAAGGGGGAGGGGGAGCTTCAACCCAAAACCGGAGAACAGGATGACCCCCGAGCAAGTGAATTTGGTGCAGCAAAGCTTTTCGAAGGTCGTGCCGATCGCCGATCAGGCGGCGGTGATGTTCTATGATCGCCTTTTCGAGGTCGCCCCGCAGGTGAAGGCGATGTTTCCCGCCGACATGGCCGAGCAGCGCAAGAAACTGATGGCGACGCTCGCGGTGGTCGTGAACGGCTTGTCCAATCTCGAATCGATCCTGCCCGCGGCAAGCGCGCTGGCGCAGCGTCATGTCGCCTATGGCGCCAAGGCCGAACATTACCCCGTCGTCGGCTCGGCGCTGCTATGGACGCTGGAGAAGGGGCTCGGCGAGGGCTGGACGGCGGATGTCGCGAGCGCCTGGACTGCCGCCTACGCCACGCTGTCGGGCTTCATGATCGAACAGGCCTATGGCCGTCCGCAAGACGAAGCCGCAGAATAGGAATTGAACGTTGAGTGAACCGCTGGTCATCGTCGGCAATGGAATGGCGGCGGCGCGCCTGATCGACGAGCTCGTCAAATCCTCGCTCGGCCGCTACGCGATCGCCGTGATCGGCGACGAGCCGCGGCTGGCGTATAACCGCGTGCTGCTGTCGTCGGTGCTCGCCGGCGAGACCGGGTCGCACGAGATCGAGCTCAAGCCGGCCTCATGGTGGCGCGAGCGCGGGGTCACGCTGAAATACGGCTGTCGCGCCACGGAGATCGATGTCGGGCGGCGCGAACTGAAGATCGAGAACGACGAGAGCATCGCGTTTTCAAAACTCGTGCTGGCGACCGGCTCGACGCCACTGCGGCTCAACGTACCGGGCGCGGACCTTCCCGGCGTCAACACCTTCCGCGACACCCGCGATGTCGATCTGTTGCTGGCGCTCGCCGCGCAGAAGAAGCGCGTCGTCGTGGTCGGCGGCGGCCTGCTCGGCCTTGAGGCGGCGTACGGCCTTGCGAAAGCCGGCGCGCCGGTGACGCTGGTGCATCTGATGGACCGGCTGATGGAGCGCCAGCTTGATGCGCCGGCGGCACAGCTGTTGAAATCGCTAGTGGAGCGCAAGGGCATCAACATCCTGCTCAACGCCTCTACGGCGCGCATTCTTGGCGACAGCAAGGTCGAAGGCGTCGAGCTTGCCGATGGCCGGCAAATCGAGGCCGATGCGGTGATCTTCGCCGCCGGCATCCGGCCGAATGTCGCACTCGCGAGCGAAGCGGGCCTCAAGATCAACCGCGGCATCGTCGTCGACGACGTCATGCAGACCAGCGCGGAAGGAATCTTCGCGCTCGGCGAATGCGCCGAGCATCGCGGCATCTGCTACGGCCTGGTCGAGCCGGCCTATGAGCAAGCCCGCATGCTGGCGCGCCATCTCGCCGGCCGCGAAGCCGCCTATCGGGGCAGCGTGGTTGCGACCAACCTCAAGGTCTCCGGCGTTGCGGTGTTCTCGGCCGGCGATTTCCTCGGCGCGGAGGGCAGCGAAAGCATCGTGCTGAGCGACGTCAGGCGCGGCGCCTACAAGAAGCTGGTGATTGCCGACGGACGGCTGACCGGCGCGGTCCTGATCGGCGATGTCACCGACGCCCTCTGGTATCTCGAATTGATCCGCTCCCGCGAACCCGTGGCGCGGATTCGCAAGGACATGATGTTCGGCCGAGCGCTGGCGCTCAGCGCGAAGGCTGCGTGAAGGGCGCAAGCAGCGATGACCGCAATCGATCCAACCCTTCGCACCACGCGCACCACCTGCCCCTATTGCGGCGTCGGCTGCGGCGTGCTCGCAACGCCCGACGGCAACGGCGGCGCCGCTGTTTCAGGCGATCCCGAGCATCCCGCCAATTTCGGGCGGCTCTGCTCCAAGGGCTCCGCACTTGGCGAGACCGTCACGCTCGAAAGCCGCCTCTTGTATCCGATGATCCGCTGCAAGGGCGCGCTGGAGCGGGTCGCCTGGAGCGATGCGCTTGATCATGTCGCCCATCGCCTGCAGCACATCGTCGCCCGCGACGGCGCCGACGCGGTCGCCTTCTATCTCTCCGGCCAGCTCCTGACCAAGGACTATTACGTCGCCAACAAGCTGATGAAGGGGTTCATCGGCACGGCCAATGTCGACACCAATTCGCGGCTTTGCATGTCGTCGACCGTCGCCGGCCATCGCCGTGCCTTCGGTGCCGATACCG
>Ga0209062_1006611_pt1 | contig 10485 bp, 6 predicted proteins | sample Coa_R2_2_FD_187158 | JGI IMG/M metagenome (GOLD analysis project Ga0209062, IMG submission 187158) | Surface soil microbial communities from Centralia Pennsylvania, which are recovering from an underground coalmine fire - Coalmine... | ecosystem: Environmental > Terrestrial > Soil > Unclassified ...
TGCATGGTCACCCCGTACGGCCCGCGCGGTGGTCTGGCGCGAAGAGGGCGCTCAGGCGTATCAGCGCGTCGCGGGCGCTATCGCGCCAGTAGATCCAGGTGTGATAGGCGATGCTCAGCGGTTCCGCCGGACGGCTGTCCCAGTAGTGCGGCACGCCGTTGCGCGCGAGCACGCGGACGAAGGCGCGTGTCTGGGACGCGTATTGGTCGTCGTTGGACCCATCATAGAGGAGGATGTGCAGGCGATGGCGTACCGCGGCCGGGAGCATGGGCACCCGCAGAATCGGGCTGTTGGCGCGCAGAGCGCTCCGGTCGTGGCCGAACGGATGGTTGCCTGACAGCACCTCGCGCGGGTCGGCGCGGAAATAACCGGTCAGGGATACCGCTATCCGGAAGACATCCGGGTGCTGCACCGCCAGGTTGACGGCGCCATAGCCGCCCTCGGAGTTGCCCATTATCGCGCGAAAGCGCGGATCGGGCAGGGTACGGAAATGGCGATCCACGAAGCTCACGACGTCGCGTACGAGGTAGGTCGCGTCGTTCTCTGTTCCGTTCCAGCGATTCACGTATTGCGTGTCGCGTTCGAGGCCGCCATTGCCGTCGGGCATCACGATGATCGCAGGCGTGATGCGGCAGGCCGCGATCAAACTGTCCGCTACCACGTTGATCTTGCCGCCCCACACCCAATCGTGTGCCTCGCCGGGTGCGCCGTGCAGGAGATACACCACGGGATAGCGCTCGTGCCGGAAGCGCGGCCGGTCATAGCCGGGCGGAAGGTAGATGTAATAGGGGCGGCGCGCCCCGTGAAGCGCCCGACTGACGATCGTGCCCGAGACCACGCGTCCGTAGGGGACAGCAATGCGCCGGGCCGAGCGGGCGCCCTGCCGCGTCGATGGAGACGTACAGCGTGTCTGGGACCGCGGCTCGGCGGGTGCGTTAACCTGGCCGCTGACCAGCAATACGCTCGTCATCACCTGATGGCGCCACGGCGCCACCACGGCGATGGCCACCCCTATTAGCGCCACGGACATCCCGAGAGCCGCCAGCAGCCGCCAGCGGTTGGCGTGCCACCGCCCGGCCGGTTCGGCCGCGCCTGGGCGCGGATGGGACCGGGAGATGTCGCGCCAGGTCGCCACGTGCATGCGGACACGCCGGTGCGTCAAGAACCACAGCACCCAGGCGTTCGCCGCCACACCGGCGGCGAAGAGGACGGCGGCGGTGAGGTCGCTCTCGTAGACCGCAAGCCCCAGGGCGGCTTCCGGGTAGAAGCCCGCGGCAGCCACGATGATGAGCCGGCGACCGAGTGGCGAGCGCGAGGCCAGGAGCAGGGCCCCCGACAGCTCCAGCCCCCCGAGCAACGCCACGTACGCGCCATAGTATCTCGCGCCATCGTCCGACCCGCCGCTGAGTAGCAGCACGAATCCCTGGCCCAGGTCGGGCAGGCTGAAGAGTGCGGTCAGGATGGCCAACAGCCGCAGGTTGAAGCGCACCGCGGCGTCGCCGGCGACCGCGTGCAGCCAGATGCGCCGTGCCAGGCAGAACGGCCACAAGACCCAGCGCATAGGACATTCCTTACCTCATGCTATCGGCCGGACCTCAGGCCGCCCGTTGCCCCGCCACGGATTGTTTACCGCGCCGCCACTGACCGCCCGGCAGCCACCGCGCAGGCGGCAGGCGCCGCACCAGGCCGGCCGGAGCCGGCAGATGGGCGCGCAGCGTCGCCAGGAGCGCCATCGGCAGCGCCGCATCGCCGGCATAGACGAGATACCGCGGCTCCCACCGCACGCCGAACTTGTTCTTATAGGTGAAGAGCGACCGGTAGCTGTAGGCGCCGCCCATCTTCTCGTAGAGCAGCTCGCGCGCCTTGCAGGCCAGGGCCGGGGCATCCTCGCCGTCCTCCTCCGCGCTGGCGAGTGGGGCCAGCGAGAGGCTCAGGGTGGCGAAGCCCTCGTCCCGCAGCGCCTCGGCCGCGCGAGCGATGAGCAGGTCCATGGTCCCGCTCTCTACATCTCGGCGGCGGCGCATCATATCCAGCATCCAGCCGCGCCCGCCGCCGGCCGGGATCAGCGTGATGAAGGCCTGCGCATCGCCGGCCGCGTTGGAGGCGACCGCCACCCGCGCGCCCCAACTCGGACGCCCGTCGGGCGATAGCCGCCCCATCGTAAAGCCCATCTCCGCTCCGCCTTTCGCGGCCAGCCACTCATCCGAGATGGACCGCAGATCGTGACGCACGCTATGCGGGAGCCTATCTGCCGCGTAGAAGCGCATCCGCGCGCCGGCCCGCTCGGCATGCGTGACGGAGTGCCGCACGTTGGCCATGCGTTTGCCCTGGAGCGTGAAGGATGGGAGGTCGACGATCGCCTCACGCCCGATGGCAAAGGCCCGCAGCCCGTGCGCGCGGTAGTGCGGCAACGTCGCGTCGATGGTCTGGTAAAAGGCCGGCGTCCAGCCCTGTCGCCGGCAATGCGCCAGGAATCCGGCAAGCACGTCGGGGAGATGCTCCGGGGCGGCCAGCGGATCGCCGATGGCCAGCGCCGTGCGGCCGAACACGCGGTAGGCCACCACGCCGTGGCGGCATGGATCGACCCAACGTACGGTACGCCCCATCGTGGCGAAGTAGCTCACGCCGTTGGCGCCATGGCGCGCGAACAGACGGCGCGCCAGCGTGCGAGAGCGCCAGGCGCGCACCATCCGCCGGCGCGCGCGACGAAGTGCCAGCAGCAAGGCCAGGGCGCCGACCAGCAGCAGCACCAGGGTGTAGCGTATCGGCATCCATGGAGAGCAGGAATGTTTCCCAAGCGGAGGCTGCGGGTGGTGGCTAGGTGGGTATCTCGACATATCGGTCATCGTCCCCCTTTCCGCCATACCTCTAGCAGCCCGCGTGCCAGAGCCTGGCTGGCGGGCAACTCCGTTCATCTGCCATTCATATGGGCATGATACCTTGCATACAGGTGGGTCGGAGGTTGGCGCTCTTGATGACGCAGGATGCCTCCGCCCATTAGCCCATCCCACCCATCGGGGCGGTCGTGCCCACCGCATCGATGCGCGGGGATTCGCAAACGTCCTACATACCGACCTGGAAGACTATTGCCCCGTGCGCCGCGTCGTCGTCTGGCTCATCGTCGTACCGCTTCTGGTGGTGGCCCTCATCAATGTGATCGGTGCGGAGATGATCCTCTATCCACTGCGCGCTAGCGCCTCCGGCCTGCCGGACGCGCCCCGCCCGATTGCCATCTCCGTTCCCGTGGGGCAGACCACCCTGCGGGCCTATCTTTACCGCGGACCCTCCCGCGCCACCGTGGTCGTCTCCCCCGGATCCAACGCCACGGCCGCCGCTGTTGGCCCGTGGGTGTCGTTTCTCTATCGGGCGGGCTATACCGTCGTGAGTTATGATCCGCGCGGCACCACGGGCCGGCTCGGCGTGGCCCAGACCTTCGGCGCGCGCGAGGCGGACGACCTGGTGCGCCTGCTCCACATCCTGGCGCGCCGGCACGACGTCGACGCCCAGCGCATGGCCCTGCTTGGCCTCTCGCTGGGCGGCTCTGTTTCGCTGCTCGCCGCGGCGCGAGATCGCGCCGTCCGCGCCGTCGTCGACGATAGTGGCTTTGCCGACGCGCGCGCGCAACTCCAGCGTGAGCGGCGGCTCCTGCTGGGCCCCCTGGCGCGCCTGGCCATTTTCTCGAACGCGCTGATGGCCTTGCAGGCGCATGTCTCGTTGAGCACCGTGCGCCCCATCGACGCGGTTGCCTCCATCGCGCCGCGCCCGCTATTGATCATCCACGGGCTGGACGACGTGGTGGTGCCGCCGTCCGATAGCCGGCGCCTGTGCGCTGCCGCCGGCCCGTCCTGCCGGTTGTGGCTCGTGCCGGGCGCCGCCCATATCGCCGCCCTCTCGGTGGCCGGAGACGAGTATCAGCGTCGCGTCCTTGCCTTCCTCCACGCGGCGTTTGCGGCGGAAGCGCCGCTTTAGTGTGTGGCACATCCCAAGCGTTCTAGCGTCGCTCAACTGGGCGCTTTGACGGTGATCTGGGCGCTGCTTGTGGCCGTGCCTTGCCGCGCCTGCGCTCGCACCGCCACCGTCGCCCATACCCCCGCCGTCCCCCTCGGGCGGTAGCCGATCTGCAGCGTCCCGACGTATGTCCCGTGTTTGTCGGCTTTCCCCGTGACTGCCAGGTGGTACAGCACCGTCGTGTGGGCTGCCTTGCCCCCCTTGCCGGTCTTGACGTACGTCGTCTGGATCACCTGCACAGTGATGGTTAAGGCCGCGTCGGCCACCGTGCGCACCCTCACCTTCACCGCCTGCCCCGTCACCACTGCCCGTGGCGTCACCGTCAGGGACAGCGGCAGGCGCGGCCGGATCGTCACGTGGGTGGTGCGTGTCGTGGTGCCCCGCTTGGTCGTGGCCCGCACGATCAACAGCCCCGGCGTCGGCTTGCTGGGGTTGTAGGTGATGTGCAAGTGGCCTACGAAGCGACCTTGTCTATCTGCCGTCCCGCGCACGTCGGTCTGGTAGAGCACCACCAGGCGCGTCAGGGTCCGGCGCTTCTTGCCGCTGCCCACCGTCACCGTTTTGGGCGCCACCACCTGCACCGTCTCGCTCACCTGGGCGCGCGGAGCCGCCTGCACCCCCACCGCCACGGTGTCCCCGCTCGAGAGCGCGCTCGGCGGCGGGCCGCTGATGGCCAGGGCCGGCTGCACGGCGGTGATCTCCCCATAGACCGCCAGCCCGCCCAGCACCTGGAAGACCGGCACCGCGAAGGCGAAGAGCTTGCGCCCCGTCTCGATGTCGATGCGGTAGATGTTCCCCGTGCCGGCCTCCTCGCCGGCCGTCCAGAAGCTGGTGCCGTCAGGGTCGAGGTTGAGGGCGAAGAAGTTGCTGCGCTCGCCCACGCTCTCCCGCGTATAGGTCTGGATGACGTGCCCGCCGGGGTCGAGGCGGTAGACCCGGGGGTAGCAGGCCACCAGCACCTCGCCGTTGGGACGCACGCGCAGCGCGTAGCAGGGGCCGGCCAGGCCGGAGGCGAAGTCGGCGAGTTGGCGGTTGGCGCAGATGTCGAAGCGCTTGACGCCGGTGCCCTCCGAGGTATAGTACAGCGTGCAGTTGTTCGTGGCCAGGTCGATCCAGTCGACGCCGCGCCCGTCCACGGCGGGGTGGTAGGTGGCCAGGAGATGGCCGTCCGCGTCGTACTTGTGCAGCACACCACCCCGGGCGGTACTCTCGAAGGCGACGATGCCCACGTAGATGTGGCCGGCGCTATCGACGACGCAGCTCTCCGGGTCTTTGGGATCGGCGGTGAAAGGGCCGGCCCAGCGCGCGGCGCGGAGGTGGCCGTGCACGTCGAACTTGCTGAGGGTTTGGGCGTCGAAGTTGGCGACGTAGAGGTTGCCCGAGGCGTCGAAGCACATGCCCTTCTCGCGGGCGCTCTGGCTACCGGTATCGAGTACCTGCAGCAGCTGACCGGCTGGGTCGTAGACGTTGATCTTGTTGGCGCCGACGCCGGCGAAGACGCTGTCCACGGCGTAGCCAGGGGTGGGCGTCGCGGTCGGCGTGCTAGTGGGCCGCACACGGGTTGGGGTGCTGCTCGGTCGCGTCGTCGGCGTATTACTGGGCGGTGGGCTACCGGTCGAGACGGCCGTGTTCGCCGGTCGCGTCGTCGGCGTGTTGCTAGGCGACACACGCGTCGGCGTGCTGCTGGGTGAATTTGTAGATGTGTTGGTTGGAGTATTGGTGGGCAGCACCCCATTGCCCGTCAGCGTCACCGTCTGCGGGCTGTCGGCGGCATTGTCGACGATGCTCAGCTTGCCGTTGCGCGACCCCGTCGTGGAGGGCTTGAAGGTGACGTTGATGGTGCACGAGCTCTTGGCGGCGATGGGCGCTGTGACGCAGGTATCGGCACTGGTGAAATCCGCGTTATCCGAGGCCACACTCTTGACCCACAGGGCGCTGGGGCCCGTGTTCGTTACTTGAACAGATTGTGCGTTGCTGGCGGTATTCACCAATTGATCGCCGAAGGTCAGCGTCGTCGGGTTGAGCGTGACGGTGGGTGGCGCGACCACGGCCAGACCGTGGCCACTGCTGCTGCCCGTGCCCAGGCTCACCACCCCGGTGAGCTTGCCTGTGGGATCGGAGGGATTGGTGACCAGCACTGGCGTCGCGCTACAGGGGTAGGTGCCGCCTTCGAAGTCGTGACACTGGCCCGCGAAGGCGGCGCCAGGCACACCCAACTGCCCCGAGGCGTCATCGCCCCAGGCCCAGACCCGGCCGTCCGAAGTGAGCGCCAGGCTGTGGTCGTAACCCGCGGCGATGGCGGTCACCGCGCCCGCGATGCCGCTCACCTGGGCCGGCGTGGGATCGGAGGCGTTGGTCGTGGTCCGGCCCAACTGGAGACTGTGGTTATAGCCCCAGGCCCACACCGCACCCCCGGCCAGCGCCAAGTTGTGCTGGCCGCCCGCGGCGATTGCGGTCACTCCGGAAAGACCACTCACCTGTATAGCCACAGTACTGTTGGGCGTCGCGCTGTTGCTGGTGCCGAGTTCACCATCACCGTTATAGCCCCAGGCCCACACGTTGCCGCTGGAGTCGAGCGCCAGGCTGTGGTAGCGACCGGCCGCGATAGCGGTGATGCCGGTGAGCGGGCATGCACCTTGGTTGATGCCACAAGAGCTAGGCGCCTTCAAGACTTGCACGATCGTCGGATTCGTGGCGGAAGTGCTACCGTTGCCCAATTGGCCCCAGCTGTTGTCGCCCCAGGCCCACACCGTGCCGTTCGAGGTGAGCGCCAGGCTAAAGAATCCACCCACTGCGATGGCGGTGACCGTGCCGCCGATACCGGTCACTGGCACGGCCGTCGTGTTTGGTGTGTTGCTGGTGGTGCCATTGCCGAGCTCTCCGAATTCATTATCGCCCCAGGCCCACACGGTGCTGTTGGTGTCGAGGGCCAGGCTGTGTTGGATGCCCGCCGCCACCGCCGTGATCCCGGTGAGGGGGACAAAACAGGCCAGGGTGCAGAATCCGGGATGCGTGGCCCGCACCGGTGTGGAACTAGGGCTGGTGGATCCGTTGCCCAGTTGTCCCCAGCCGTTATCGCCCCAGGCCCAGACCGTGCCGTCGGAGCCAAGCGCCAGGCTATGGGAACCGCCGGCTGCCATGGCAGTTACTGCGGGGAGGCTGTTGCCAATCGGCACGGCGTTGGTGCTGCTGATGGGAGGTGCGGAGGGGCCTAACTGTCCGCTGCCGTTGCTCCCCCAGCCCCAACCGGCTCCCGTAGTTCCGATGGCCTGCGGCGCCATCGCCCGTGCCGGAGGGGTGGCCGGCAGGCCGGGCAGCCACAGGGCGACGAGAAGCAGGAGCGCTCCGAGCAGATGGACGGTGTGCCTGATGCCCCGCACCAGCCGCATCAATCGTAGGTGGCAAGATATCGACCCGGCCTGCATTGCCCGTGCCTCCCCACTCGTATCCGGAGATGATGTCTCGCCATAATGAACGAAGACTGTGCCGCAATTTGCTAGTGGCTACGGTAGCACACCGGCCGAGCGGTGTCAATCAAGGCCAAACGCTGCTAAGGGTTGCCGTTCAGTACCTGCACCGACCCGTTGGAGAACTCGTAGATTACATTGCCCTTGGCGACAAAGTAGGACCTGCCGCTCTTGGGGTCGAAGATCAGCACGCCGTTGGTGGTGAGCTGCGTGTGCACGTCGCCCGGTGGCGTCTTTTCGGGGGCCAGCGGGTCGCCGATCAGGCTCGGGTTCGCGGCGTGGAACTCTTTGAAGGCGCCGATGTAGACGATGTTGGCTCCCGGCGTCCCTGCGATCGCGGTGGCGGTTGCTGCGTTCGCCGTGGACGCCGCGGCAGCAGTGGCAGTTCCGGGTGTGATAGTCTTCGTCGGCTTGGGTAGCGCGCTGCAGATATAGGAGATGCCCAGGCGCGAACAGACCTGCGTGCGGACGGCCACCGCCACCGGGCCCCAGGGCCCTGAAATGGGCGCGAAGAAGGCGCTATAGATCAGCGCGATGGCCGCGATCACGGCCAGGGTCATCCAAATCGGCTTCCATGATTTGAAGCGTGGGGTATGCACGAACTGCGCTTGCAGTGTCTTGACCTCGCCCTGGCTCGGCCGGGCCTTGACCTGGAAGTCGTATGGCTTGCGCTCGCCGATGAAGCCTGAGCGGCGCGCCTTCACCTGCAATGGTACGGCGAGGCGCTGGCCGGCGGCGACTCGCGGCATCGCCGGGTTGAAGGTGAAGTCGCACTCGCCCTCGGCGTCGAAGGCGTCCAGCTCGACCTCCTGATCGACGTTGCCGCCGTTGCGCATGGTCAGGTTGAAGCGCGCGCTGCGCCCGATAACCTTTCGCGGCGAGATCTCGATCTCGAAGGCGGCCACCGAGCTGACCTGCAGCGTACCCTCCATACGGGTCGTCTTGGAGGGGTCGGCACGCGACAGCACGGTGATGGTGAAAGGGTAACTGCCGGCCTTGGCGGCGCCTTTGGGTGGGCGAATGCTGAGCCTGGCCTCCTCCTTGTCCTGCGGGAAGAGCGCCACGCTGGTGCTGGACAGCGTGTACCAGGTGGTGGGCAGGCCATCGAGCTCCACCGCGTATTGGTCGACGCTCGATCCCATATTCTGTACCGTGATCAAGGCGACCGCCGCCTCGCCGTCGGGCACATGTTGCAGCGTGGTGGGCATCATGCTCACGCGAATCGAATCAACCATCTGTGTCGAGACCACCTTCTAATCAGGTTTAGCTCACCGTCTCCACGACGATGGCGGGATCGCCGCCCACGGTCGGGATGCGTGGATCGTAGGGGTTGGTGAAATCGGTTCCCCCCGGCAGGGTCAGGGTGTAGGCTCCATTGCTCGGTGTTAGAGTGGTGGAGTGGCCGTACTTGTCGAACAAGGTGGCCTGAGAGGCATGCGCCTGCAGCTTGTAGCGCACCGTGGCGTCGGAGCCATCGGGATGCCCATCCTGGTTCCAGAGCACCGTGATGCGCCGGGCCGGCTTGTAGAGCACCACCTTGATGACGCCGCTCTTGCCGCCCAGCAGGGTTCCCGGCGTGTACTGCCCGCCGGTCACGCCTTTGAACAGTCCGACGAGGAAGCGATAGGTGGTCGTGACCGGGCGCTGCTGGCCGTCCTTGTTGACCAGCCCCCACGTGTCGTGGTCCGACGGCCTGTCGATCATGCGATAGACCTCGAGGCGGGTGACGCCCGCGGCGAGATAGGAGGCAAACGCATCGACCATGAACGACGCCTGCCCCTGCATCGAGACGCGGAAATTGGTATGGGGGGCGGGCGCGACGGGGTCGTCGTACGGCTCGGCGTTGGTTTCGCTAACCCAGATCTCTTTGTTGCCCCAGCCGTGGGCCTTCAATTGGCTACGCAGCTTGTTGACGATGCCGAAGAAGTCGGCCGGGTTAGAGTACAGGTGCAGGTTGGCCACGTCGAAGAAGCCGTTAGTGGCCGTGGCCGGGGCGGCTTTGGCGAGCAGCCTGGTGTTGTGGGCCGCCGGCGAACCGGCCGCCGCGAGCAGGTCGAACAAATGGCCGAGGAAGGTGCCATGGTCGTACCAGTAGGGATCGCCGTAGATGATGACGCGCGCCTTGGGATTGGCGGCGTGGATGGCCCGGTAGGCGACTTCCAACAGGCGCGCATACTCCTGGGCCGAGGTGGCTTTGCTGGTGGCATGCCACTGCAGCCAGCCGCCGCCGGGGATATTGACCTCGTTCCAGATGATCCAGTCGTCGATGCGCCCGGCGAATTCCTTGGCTATGCGTTCGCAGAACGCGCCCCAGTAGTTGTCCGGACTGTTCCACGGCTTATCGATATTCTTGGGCACGGAGGCCGTGCCCCAGGCCGGATTGTAGGCCGCCCAGCCCGGCGTGCCCAGGAGCAGGCCCACCACGGAGCGCCCGCGCGCAATCTCGCCGTTGACGACAGAATCGGTGCCCTGCGAACTGAGGGCAAAGCGGTTCCAGTCCGAGGGGCCATGGGGTTGGATGTTATTCCAGCTAAAGGGGATGCGGCTCCAGCGCACGCCGAGCGCATTGGCAAGGCTTGGATCCATGTAGGCTTCGTCGACCCCAAAGCGGGGATCGGAGGAGCCGTTATCCACCTGGCCGCGCGGGCTGATCGCCGCGAGTGTGGCGGTTGGAAGGGGTATGGCCGTGGGTTCGATCACACGGGTCGCGGTCGCCAGCGGTTTGACCGTGGGTTCTACGATGCGCGTCGCGGTCGCGGTCGGGTGCGGTGTGTGCGTGGCCGTCGGCACCGGCGTGCTAGTATCCGTGGCGGTGGGTTTAGGGGTAGCCGTGGGCGTGTGGGTGGGCTTCGGCGTATCGGTGGGGGTTGCCGTCGGTCTGGGAGTGCGGGTGGGCCGCGGCGTATGTGTGGGCGTCAGGGTTGGCCTCGGTGTGCGCGTGGGCGGCGGGGTGGGTGTGGGCGTCGCCGTCGGTATAGGAGTGCGGGTGGGCCGCGGCGTCGTGGTTGGC
>Ga0209062_1006617_pt1 | contig 10477 bp, 5 predicted proteins | sample Coa_R2_2_FD_187158 | JGI IMG/M metagenome (GOLD analysis project Ga0209062, IMG submission 187158) | Surface soil microbial communities from Centralia Pennsylvania, which are recovering from an underground coalmine fire - Coalmine... | ecosystem: Environmental > Terrestrial > Soil > Unclassified ...
TGGCAAGTTTAGCGGGGTGCAGAGGTTCAGAAGTGGTCGGAAGAAAATTCTTGATATTCTCTATATTTCCTCGCTCTAAAATCATGTGGGCGTTATTACCGCCAAAGCCGAAGGCACTAACTGCTGCATGTTTGATACTTTTATTAGGCCAAATAATAGTATCTTTAACAATGCGCTCGGTAGAGATTGCCTGATTTGAGACGCTCAGAGGTTCACTGATATTAATTGTTGCGGGAATTATACCCTTGGACATGCTCAAAATGATTTTGATGGTACTGGCAATACCCGCAGCCGTTAGCAGATGACCAATGTTGGATTTGACGGAACCGACTACAGGAGATGCTTGATGTTGGCCGAAGAAGGCATCTATTGTACTGAGTTCGGTTGTATCTCCAACTAAAGTACCAGTAGCATGACATTCTAAATAATCAATATCTTTGGGATTAATTTTTGCTTCTTCATAGGCTCTTTGATAAGCCAGCATTTGTCCTTTGGGATTAGGGCTGAGGAGATGTTTGCCCCTACCATCATTTGACAATCCGATACCACAGATAGTGGCGTAAATAGGATCGCCGTCCCTAATTGCCTCACTATATCGTTTCAGAACTACCATACCAACTCCCTCTGCTGGAGTTAGACCTGTAGATAACTTATCTAAGGGACGGCTGATGCCATTTTCAGGGTAAGCTTGAACACCAGACATTATCATCCGAGTAAAAAGTTGATCGGGATAGCAGATGCCTCCAGCTAACATTAAATTGGCTTTTTGTCTTAACAAGTAATAAGATGCCAGCTTCATTGCATACAATACAGATGAACAGGCAGCGTCTAAAGAAAAATTAATACTAGAAAGAGCAAGTGCTTGGGCTACTAATGCTGAGGGTAAGCCAGAAGTGTTTGCATTACACCAACATGCTTGAGCCTCCGAATTTGGTAACCGGAAGTTTGCATCCCCCAAAAGCTCTCTAACAGCAGGCTCTATCGCCTGCTGATAAATTGGTGCAAACACTTGATTAGAGAATTTAGTAGGTACTGAAAGATTACCTAAGATGATGCCACACTTTGAGAGAACTTTTTGATTCTGCCAATAATGACTCTGCTGTAAAGCTTGTTTAGCAACATAAAGTGAACTCTTAAATATAGGATCTAATTTTTCTAGAAATTCTGCTGGTAGATTATATCCTGTTGGATCGAACTTGAAGTCACGGATATGTCCTCCCAGCAAGTAATAAATTTTGTCTAGTTTTCCTTTTTTGGGATCGTAAAATATTGTAGGTTCTACTCCCATCTCTTCAACAGTCACTGATGTTATTGAATTTTTTTGCTCGATTAGATTTTGCCAAAATTCGTCAGGGTTTTTGGCATCTGGAAAGAGACATGATAATCCAATGATTGCTATTTTCTCCATTACTTATCTCCCAAAAATAGTATTTTATACTCTGGTATTTATTTATTGAAATAGCTTTTTGCAATCATCTCTGCCTCAATTGTTCTCGAGAAATAATTGTTCCCTTACCACCCATAATCTGTGAGTATATCTGTCCTTGACTATTGTGTACTATAACATCAGCTTTCACAACAGTCTCTGTTTTGGGTTTAATTTCTGCAGTTACATAAAATGTCTCATTTAATGGAATTTCTGTGAATTGTTCTACTTTTTGTACTTGAGCAGGTAGACAATTCTGCTGATAAAAGTGTTCTAGCCAAATCCACACCGACTGAATCTGAATGTCTGCAAGATAGGGATTAAACGTTTGTACCAGGAACTGTCCTTGTTTTCTCTCGGTAATACCTTGCCAAGAACATTCCGTTGTGATTTTTTCAAAATTAATATTTAAAATTCTTTTTACACCTTGAAAGGCTGGGCCATGAAATAATGCACCTTCACCATTTTGATAAAGTGATTTATTAAGATCGGAGATTGAGTAATTAGATTCTAAGTTAACTGATTCATAAAATGGAGGCACAGGAATTTTTCTTTTTAAATTAATTTGAGTAGCATAGTGATAATAATAAAGAGTTTTTTTGGATTTATTTTTACTTAAAATTTTTGCTTCAAAATCTATTTCATTGTTATTTTTATTGATTTCTTTCAACTCTAAAATATATTCATCTGCCAAGGTTTTATCAAAAATAATTCCTTTCAAGGTCTGGAAGTTGGTGAAACTAAAAAGTGTGTAGCCAGGATAAAGCTGTTCACAGGTATTAGACATCCATGACATGACACAAGTCGCTGGTAAAACTGAATAACCAGCAATTACATGATCTTGCAAAAATGGATTTGCTTCCAGTGTCAGTTTGCGGCGAATATGGTAGGTGCGGAGGTCAGAGTCAACCTGGCTAACTGTTGGAAATACTGGAGTGCCAACAACAACTTGCACAGTTGCATGATGGGTATTATCTAGTTCTTCAACTAGCATTTGTGTGCCGACTTCAACAGGAATAATATCAATATTTCGCTCTTGAAAAACTTTCTTTAATTCTGGAGTTACCATACCAGTTTCCCAGGGACCCCAATTGATGGCAACTACATGACAGTCGGGATAATGTAACTTGACAAGATAGGCTGATTTGTTGAGGATTTCATTGGCGATCGCGTAGTCTGTTTGACCGCTATTCCCATAAAAACCGGCAACAGAAGAAAAGAGCACTAAATAATCAAGTTGATTGATATTCACACAAGAGAACAGATTTTCTAAACCCTTGACTTTAGCCGCGTACACAGTTTCAAAATCTTGTTCTGACTTATTTTCAATCAACTTATCGGCTAAATTTCCAGCCCCGTGGATGATTCCTGTGATTGGACCTATACCTTGAACAGCGATCGCGAGTTTCTCCTTTAAGGCGATTACATCAGTGACATCCACACTAATATATTCTGCTTGCCCTCCTGCTTGCTCAATACTAGACAGCGTTTTTTGAATTTCTCGGCTGGATGAAATATGATTAAACATCCTTTGTACTGTTTTGGGTGTAGGCTTTTCTCCTAAAGAGTAGAAATATTCCATGATTCGTTTTTTCAATTCAAACTCATCAAAACAATCTCTTGCCCAATCTGGTTCAACTCCCAATGATGAACGACCTAGGAGAATAAATCGACATTGGTAGTGTTGTGCTAGTTTCAGCACACACTCTCGTGTGATACCTTTTCCACCACCACTGACAAGAAAAACAGATGAGGAAGTAATTTGGGATTTTTTTCTCATAGATTCCCCTGGTTAGATGCAAACTCTAAATTATTGAATGATTCAAATTCTGACTATAGTATCGAACCACCATCTACTACCATGACATTTCCTGTTACAAATGAAGCTGCTTCTGAGCATAGCCAAACTGCTGCCTCAGCCACCTCTGTTGGACTTCCCAAACGTCCGCTTGGCACTCGGTTAGTTACCCAATCTTTATCAAAGTGCTGTTGAACATTGCTTTCTAGCATTGGTGTATCGATACAACCTGGGCACAATGCATTGATGCGAATGCCTGCTTTTGCATACTCTAGGGCCGCTATTTTTGTTAGCCCTATAACAGCATGTTTACTGGCAGTGTAGGCTGGAAAACGTGGTAAGCAGCTAGCCATTAATCCAGCTACTGAGGACATATTGACAATCGCTCCGCCACCTTGCTCTCGCATATGGGGAATCTCGTACTTCATGCACAACCACACACCTTTAAGATTGATGTTGATGACTCGATCCCAGTTCTCTTCTGTGCAAGCAACAGTTGAAGTACTAATCCCCTGAATTCCAGCATTGTTTACAGCACAGTTTAATGCGCCGTAGGTGTAAATAATTTTTTTGATTAAAGCCTGGACTTCAGTTGCTTTGGAAACGTCAGTCTTAATAAAAATAGCCTCACCGTTGCCCTCCTTTATGGTACGTATGGTCTCTTCTCCTTTTTCGGGATTCACATCAGCAATGACAACCTTTGCTCCTTGTCTGGCAAACACTAGCGCACAAGCCTTACCAATCCCCGAACTTCCACCAGTTACCAGAACGACTTTGCCTGCGAAAGTTGCTGCCACTTTCATTCCTCCTACAAACTACCTAAAAACTTTCTAATGTAACAATCCCCCTTATCCCCCTTGTCCACCTTGTCCCCCTTGTCCCCCTAATCCTCTGGTTCACTAATCAGCGTGACTCTTCCTTGTAGACCATACCCAACTTCGGTAATAAATCGATTGGGGTCGTGAAGTTCAGCAATGATATATTTTGCTGACTTGTCGGTATCAAGCTCGGGGCTCAAATCTATAGCTCGACAAAATACAGATTCCCATTCAAAGTTTAGAGACTTGGTCAAACCGAACAAACCACCACTAATAGCAGCAAAGTTGTCCTGTTGTTTTAACCCAAGTGCGCCGTCGAGATGAGTAATAGTGTAGAAACAACTACGTCCTTGTTGTGCCGCCTGGTTAAGAGATTTTTTGAGATATTTGGCGATGAGAAAAACATGCTTGACAATCGCTTTGTCCACATCCAGATAGTGAATTCCATCGTTATGACTAACTGAAAATAACGGATGCATATGGATGAAAGTACCAATCGGGCCATAATTATTTGCGATCGCTGTTAACTGTTGTTTCAAATGCTCCTCACTCATATCTTCCAGAACAATACGTGTCACTCCTTCAGGTAAAGGTGATAATTTGGCTATCAAGGATTGGGGAAAGCTTAAAACAACAACTTTCCAACCTTTCTCTCTCATTAACTGAGTTAATTTAGCGGTGGTTAAACTGCCATCATCAGTAAGTAAACAAATGTAGTTGTCACTGAAAGTGAAGTCCAAAAAATCGGGTTCAGGTAAGAATTTGAGCTTAACTACACGGCGTAGAATATTGTGATTTACACTGAACTGCTGCTGTAAAGTTCTACCTTCAACTTTTTTTTTTCAGCCAGACTAACCTGCTGTTGCAAATATTCAACAATTTGACCAAGAGTACGTATTTGTCCTACCTCTTCAGGATTTGCCTTGGGTAAATTCGGGAATAGCTCTTGCAATGCCCCTAAAATTTCAACACGTTTGATTGAATCAATTCCCAAATCTGCTTCCATATCCATGTCTAGTTCCAACATTTGGACTGGATAACCCGTCTTCTCGCTGACGATATTAAGCAGAGTTTGACCCAGTTCTCCAGAATCAATAGTTACAGTTGTTGGAGACACTATTGTTGTTAACTGAGCATCCTCATCTACTGCGACAATTTCTTCAACAGATTCAGACTGATTACTGGTAGTGGAGTCAAGGTTAGCAACGTAACTTGATTGTTGCTGATCAAGCTCAACCGTTGGGCTAGGCATCACGGATTGAGGCTGAGCTTGATCAGTTTCTGGTGATAAGGTTTTGATATATTCAACAATTTGACCAAGAGTACGTATTTGTCCCACCTCTTCAGGATTCGCCTTGGGTAAATTCGGGAATAACTCTTGCAATGCCCCTAAAATTTCGACACGTTTGATCGAATCAATTCCCAAATCTGCTTCCATATCCATATCTAGTTCCAACATTTGGACTGGATAACCCGTCTTCTCGCTGACGATGTCAAGCAGAGTTTGACTCAGTTCGACAAAATCAATATTTTGGTCTACCAAAGGTGGTACTGTTGGTATTGACTCAGGCTGAATAACACAAGTAGATGAGCTTTCCCAAGAGGAACTGCTTCCATTTTTGGATGCAATTTCCACCATAGTTTCCTCGGCTAGATTGAAGCTATGACTAGAACCATTACTACCATTACTGTTTGCATGACCATTGCTAGGTAGAACAATTGGTGAGTCAGAAAACAAATCAGGACTGTCCAATTTATCAGTCTTTCTTTCTGTGAGTAGATTATCCTCTGCCTCCGTTAACACCATTTGATGCGCAGTGGCATCGTCATTAAGTAGTAAATTATATTGTTGTTGTATTAGCTGGCAGAAACTTTTGCTATACTCCCTTTGATGCTTCAAATATTCTTCATGAATGCGTAGAGTTTCATGTTGGTAAGCTTGAAACTCCTTCATGCTTCGTTCGAAGCTTTCCAGTACAGATAATTTTGCTTGTAGGTTTTGTTGAACAGGAGTGTCATTTCCAAATAATAAGTTGCGCTGTTCCATCAACTGGCAGAAAGTTTTACCATATTCCATTTGATGGTTGAGAAATTGTTCGTGGACATGTAGGATTTGATCTTGATGCTGATTAAACTGTTTCAAGTTAGACTCTAAGCTGGCCAAAATAATTTGATAATTCAGATTTGGTGTTTGCATCTTTGGTTCAAGAGCTTGTTGAACTGAGACTAGAGCAGTTGGGGCTTGAGTGGTTGCGACAGTATTTGATTTGGACAACATAGAAATAGCTACAGTTTCCATCTCAGATGTCTTAGCAGAGTATTTTACTTGTTGCCCATTTTTATACTGATGCCCATTGCTCTCAAAAGCTAGCTGAGAGGAAACTGATACAGCTTGGTTTTGAGTTGGTTGAGCCGCATTTGGTTCTGATGGGGGCTGTATGGGATTAGTAACAGTTTTTGCTGATATAGCTTGGTTTTGAGTTGTTTGAGTCGTGTTTGGATCTGATGGGGGCTGTATGGGATTAGTAACAGTTTTTGTGGTAGTTGTGTTAGCAGATGATTTTACTTGATGTCCGTCTTGTAAAGCTTTTTCAAAAGCCATTTTTGTTTTTTCCGTTACATAGTTCGAACTATTTAAACGGACATTCAACAGCTTGTTTGGCTCGTTGTCGGGTGTTTCTTGGGGTTTTTGATATGGATCTAGGCTTTTCAGATGTAACCCAGCCACACGTAGTTGCATAACAGCCTCTCTGAGTTGGCGATCGCTGTCTTTTTGACGAGTAGCATTTAAGGCTACAGCCAGATGGGGTTTTTCTCCGAGAATATCTTTCACCAAGTTCGTCAGAATATTCCTCGGGCCAAATTCGATAAAGAAATAACCACCATCAGCATAGATGTTTTCTATTTCAGACTGAAACTTTACCAAGTTAATCAGATGTTCTTTGAGAATGTTTTTAATAGCTTGGGGTTGATTGGGATAAGGTTTTCCGGTGACATTGCTGTAAACAGGTATTTTTGCATTTCTAAAGTTAACTGCTTCAATTGCCTGAGCAAAAGGTTTTTGTGCCCGACTGACCAACGGTGTATGAAAAGCTGCAGAAACAGATAGCAACACAGCAGTATACCCTTGTTCATGCAAAATCTGCCGCACTTGAGCTATTTCCGATTTCACTCCTGCTAACACCAGCTGATTTTTGGAATTCAAATTAGCAATAGTGACCTGAGGGAATTTCTTGACGACTTGTTCCACTTTCTTAGGATCACCCTTAACAGCCAGCATGACTCCTGCGTCAAAATTAGGCTCGTTGATGATCGCCATAGCTTGACCTCTGGCTTTCACTAGGAAAAAGTAATCTTCGTCACTTAACACTTCAGCCGCCCAAAGTGCTGTCAGTTCTCCAAAGCTGTGTCCAGCAACAAAATCGGGTTTAAATCCAGCCTGTTGCAAGATTTTATACAGTCCGACACTAAACACTCCAATAGCTGGCTGAGCATATTCTGTGCGCTGTAGAACTTCGCTCTGGATATGCCTTGGTGCTGTATCAAATACAGGAGGAGGGAAAACTATCTCTGACAATGGTTGTAAACCATCTTTGAGTAATAGAGAGTTCATATAACCATAGGCTTGTCGCAAACAAGGGAAGTTAATAGCGATTTCCCGTCCCATATCCAGATATTGTGAGCCTTGCCCTGAAAACAAAGCAACGATTTTCCCAAGAGGAGCAATGCCAGTTTTGCGATAGTAAATCCCTTGAGGCTGATGCCACGATTCACTCTTCTCCCTTTTCTGGAGCCAGTCAATAAAAATCTGTAATAAATTGCTAGCCTCTAACAAAGAATCTGCGACCAATCCAACTCTGGCATCAGTGACAGGAATTTCCAAGGATTTGCTAGATTCAGCAAGTTCTACATAATATTTATCTTTGGTGCTGGATTGTAGTTTTTGCAGAATATCTTTACACCGATCCAATAATTGCTCTGGTGTTGATGCAGACACAATTATTGATTGAGGAGCGTTGTGTAAACGGTATGCAAAATTATGTTCGCTTTCGTATTCTTCCATAACCACATGATAATTTGTACCACCAAAACCGAATGAACTCACACCTGCACGTCTTGGCGCTTCTCCTTGAGTGCGAATCCAGGGTCTAGTGTTTGTATTCAAATAAAATGGTGAAGTCTCAATATTAAATTTAGAATTTGGCTTGGTAATATTAATTGTGGGAGGTAACACTTTGTGGTGTAAAGCCAGAGCCGTTTTGATCAGGCTAGCTGTACCTGCGGCGGCTTTTGTATGTCCTATTTGAGATTTAACACTGCCAAGAGCAATATGTTGCCTTCTGGAATTGTTTTCACTAAAAAATTCCTTTAAAGCTGCAAATTCTGCTGCGTCTCCAGCCTTAGTGCCAGTGCCATGTCCTTCAACAAGGCTAACAGTTGCAGGAGAAAAACCTGCATCCTCATAAGCACGACGTAATGCTTTTACCTGCCCTTCTGGAGAAGGAGCATAAATGCTTTTATACCGACCATCACTGGAAGAGCCAATTCCTCTAATGACTGCATAGATTCTATCCTGATCTCTTTGGGCATCCTCAAGACGTTTCAAAACCATCATGCCGATACCTTCACCGAGCATCATTCCATCTGCATCGTCATCGAAAGGTCTGGTATTTTGAGTTACAGATATAGCCGGTGTTTTACTGAAACAGATATAGGCAAAAATTGAGTTGTCGGTATCAACTCCTCCAGTAAGCATCATATCACTGCGATGCTCGCTCAACTCGCTGATAGCCATTCTTAGAGCACCCAAAGAACTGGCACAGGCCGCATCTACTACACAGTTCATTCCACCTAAATCTAAGCGGTTGGCAATTCGCCCACTAACAACGTTAGCTAACATACCAGGGAAAGCGTTTTCTTCCCAATTCACATATGCAAGTTTTATTTTTTCAACAATTTTTTGAGTGTCCTCATTAGATAATCCACTGCTTTTGAGAACCTTCTCCCAAATTGGATACTCTAATCTATTGCTTAGTGGAGAGCTAAGTTGTCTTCCCTGAGCTACACCTAATATGACTCCAGTCCGCTCTCGATTAAACTTCCGGGATTGACCATAGCCTGCATCTTCTAACGCCTCCTTTGCAACAACCAAACCTAACAACTGAGAAATATCCGTGACCTCCAAGATATTGGGAGGAAGCCCAAATTCCATGGGATTGAAATCGACGTCTGGGATAAATCCACCTCTTTTACAGTAGGTCTTGTCGGGTGCTTTAGGATCTGGATCGTAGTATGCTCCTACATCCCAACGGGAAGGAGGTACATCAGTAATACAATCAACTTTGTTAAGAATTTTCTCCCAAAATTCCTGTACATTTCTCGATTGTGGAAAGATAGAAGCTATTCCAATAATAGCAATAGGGCTTTTTTGCAGTTGGGAATTAAGTTTGTTGATGTCATCCATAGATTTTTCAAACCTCTTTTTTTTCATCTGTATAAGCTCGATCACAGCTTTTTCACAATTATTTACCTCTTGTTGCAAAGTGGTTAAAGCGGTATCAATCTTAGAAACAGTAATCATGGACTCATTTTCACTACTTTTTTTAAAGATGAATATTGTGCGAAATTGATTTTTTCGGCTGAGTACATTTAGCTCGTTAGATAGTGAGACTTTAAAATATTCATTTTATAAGCTTGTCATTTCACCTGTGAACAAGCGACCATCCTCCATATGGATAATCCGATCAGCAATATCTAAAATGCGGTTGTCGTGAGTCACCATCAAAATTGCACATTCTTGTTGCTTAGCCAGTCGCTGCATTAACTCGACAATCTCTCTACCTGTTTTACTGTCTAAAGCTGCAGTAGGTTCATCAGCTAAAACCAATTTAGGATGGCTCACTAAAGCACGAGCAATAGCTACCCGTTGCTTTTGACCTCCTGAGAGATCGTGAGGGTAGTAATTCACTCGATTATGCAATTTAACATCTTGTAGTATGGCTTCTGATTTGAAACGAGCGTCCTGTGGAGAAATTTCTTTATGTATTTCTAGAGCAACTTGTACATTTTGTCGAGCAGTTAAAAACTCTAGTAAATTGTGAGCTTGAAAAATATAGCCAATGTGCCGACGTATTTGTACTAATTGATCATTACTCGCACCGTGGAGTTCTTGATTTAGAACTTTAAGACTTCCCTCTTGGGAAGAACGTAAACCACCAATCAAACTCAATAAAGTAGTTTTCCCTGACCCTGATGGTCCAGTCATAATTACAACTTCTCCATATTTAATTTTCAAATTAATATCAAATAAAATTTGAGTTTTTAATGATTGCTGCCCAAAGTAGTGATTCAGATTTTTAATGTTGACAACAAATGGTTTTAGCATCATCGGTTTAAAAAATATCTGCTGGGTCTGCTGAGCTTAACCTTCTCATA
>Ga0209062_1006624_pt1 | contig 10468 bp, 14 predicted proteins | sample Coa_R2_2_FD_187158 | JGI IMG/M metagenome (GOLD analysis project Ga0209062, IMG submission 187158) | Surface soil microbial communities from Centralia Pennsylvania, which are recovering from an underground coalmine fire - Coalmine... | ecosystem: Environmental > Terrestrial > Soil > Unclassified...
ATGAAAATATCGGCGCCGGGAGAGTGCGGCGGTTCGACGATGATGAGCTGATCGCAGCCGACGCCGGTATGGCGGTCGGCAATCGCGCTCGCCCGCGTCTCGTCGAGCGCGAGCCGATGCGTGCGCGCATCGAGCACGACGAAGTCGTTGCCGAGCCCGTGCATCTTGATGAAAGGCGTGCCGCGCATGGCGGGCTATATAAGCCGCCCCCGGCGGCCTGTCCACGGAGCGGCGGGGCCCGGCGACCAGGCCCCGCGCGCCGTTCACGCCCTTGCGAGAACGCGTCGCGAAAAGGTGCGGACTATTTCGTGCCCGGCGTCTTGGCCGGCTCCGCCGCCGTTTTGGCGGGCTCCGCCGCCGCCTTCGCAGTCTGCTTGTGCATCTTGTCCTTGCCGCCTTCGGCATGGAGCTTGCCCTTTTCGGCCTTCGCGCCGGCCTTGTGGTCGGCCTCGCCGGAAGTCTGCTTGCTCACGGTCGAGGACGCCGCCGGAGCGTTGGCGCTGGGCGCGGCCGGCTGGCCGTTCTGAGCAAAGGCCGGGACGGCGGCGAAGGCGACGATGCCCGCGACCACCGCGGCGCGCGACAGGAGCGAAAGATTCTTGGTCATGATGAAGGAGTTCCGTTGGTTGCTGCCCCGGAAGCGGGACAGCAGGACAACGGCGCCTTCCGCGCGCCTAGTCCGTGGCGAGCCGATGATCTTATTGCGGCGGAATTGCGGCGGGGCAGCGCTTGCTGGCGGCGAACTGGGCAAGCCGCCCTTCAAGCCGGTTGAGCCGCGCGATCTCCTCGGCCGAGGGCGAAGGCTGGCTCGCGAGCTGGCGCAGCGAATCGGCAATACCGGTGCGCTCGACCGCGATCTGCTCGCAAGTGAGAATGGCGCTGCTCTGCGCCTCCGGATCGAGCGGCGGCGGCGCCGGCGGCGGCGGATTGATCATGTGCCAGACGCCGCAGCCGGAGAGAAAGGCGAAAGCAGAGAGGGCGAGCGCCACTCTATGCACCGGCGCGCGAAGATGCCTGCCCTGGGGAAAACGCTGCATTCGGTGGACACTCTAGAAGGACCCCACCTCACCCTCCCGCTCCGCCCCTGAGAGGCGGAGAGGGTTGGGGTGAGGTGGGGAACCATGCCGCGAATAGATTGTCGCGACAACCGAATTTCGCCTGGCGCGACACCGCACGCCATGCGGGCGCTTACCCCTCATCCATGAGCCAGGCCGGGCCGAGTTCGTCGAAGACGGGGCATCCCATCTGCGCCAGAACGAGATCGATCTCGCCGCGCAGGATGTCGATCGCGCGGCGAGCGCCGGCGAGGCCCGCGGCGGCGGTGCCGTAGAGCGTGGCGCGGCCGACGAAGATGAAGCGCGCGCCGAGGCAGCGGGCGATCACGACATCGGCGCCGCGCCTCACGCCGCTGTCGAGCATCAGCGTGAGCTTGTCGCCGACCGCCGCCTTGATGGCGGGAAGGACCTCGAGCGGCGACGGCGCGCGGTCGAGCTGCCGGCCGCCGTGATTGGAGATCATGATCCCATCGGCGCCGAGCTCCGCTGCGCGGACCGCGTCGTCCCGATGCATGATCCCCTTGATGATGAGCGTTCTCGGCCACAAGCGGCGATAGGTCTCGAAATCGCGCCAGGTCTGGCCGGGAAAGGGCGTCTGGGAGGAGAGGAAATCGGCGACCTCGTTGGCGCCGGCGCCGGGCCGCGCATAAGGCGCCCAATTGCCGAAGACCGGCATGCCGCCATGGCGCAGATAATTGGCGATCCAGCCGGGATGACGCAGCGCCTCCAGCACGATCGTCGGCTTGAGCTTGTAGGGCCGGATGAAGCCGTTGCGGATATTGCGCTCGCGCTTCGAGCCGATCGGCACATCGACCGTCAGCACGAGCGTGCTGAGGCCCGCCTCGCGGGCACGGCGGATGAGATCCTCGGTGACCTTGGGGGCGCGCGCCGCATAGAGCTGATACCAGGTGTGATCGGGCGCGATGCGCGCCGCCGCCTCGATCGTCGCGTTGCTGGCGCCCGACATGATATAGGGGATGTTCGCGGCCGCGGCGGCCTCGGCCAGCATGAGGTCGGCGCCGGGGCGGAAGAGGCCGGCGAGCCCGGTGGGCGCGATGCCGAAAGGGCTCGCGTAGCGCCGGCCGAACAGGCTCGTGGACTGATCGCGCTTGGCGACATCGACGAGATAGCGCGGCACGAGGCGATGGTGATGGAAGGCGGTCTCGTTGCGCGCGAGGCCTTGCTCATCCTCGAGCCCGCCTTCGGCGAAGTCGAAGACGACGCGCGGCACCCGCCGCTTCGCCGCACGGCGGAGATCGTCAAAATTGATGGCGCGGTCGATGGTCATGGCAAGCGGTCCCTCGGGCGTAATCGGTAACGCAACGCAGGGTTCGGTGCCAAGCCCCCCGCGTGTCCCGGGAACTTTTGCGGCCGATGCGGCTTTCTATGACCGGGAGGAGGGCTCATCCTCCCGCAATCACCGGCGGAGTCCACGGAATGAGAACAGCGATCGCCCTCCTGCTCGCGATCCCGCTCGTCGCGACGGCAGCCGCGGCGCAGCAAACGCAGCAAACGCCGCAGCCGCAGCAAGGCGACGCGGCGAAGGCTCAGGCATCGGTGCCGATAGCGGGCCTCGACGAGGCGGCACTTGCGAGCAGCGCGCGCGCCAGCAAGTTGATCGGCAGCAATGTCCATGAAGGCGACGCGACGGTCGGGCAGATCGAGGATATCTTGCTGAGCAAGGATTATGCCCGCGTCACCGCCTTCATCCTGTCGGTCGGCGGATTTCTCGGCGTCGGCAGCAAGCTCGTGGCCGTTCCGACCACTCAAGTGAAGCTCGACAGCGAGGGAAAATTCACCACGGATCTGACGAAAGACCAGCTCTCCGCCGCTCCCGCCTTCGATTTCGCCAAGGCGAAGTGATTGCCGCGCGACGGGGCAGATCCCATCGAGAGCAAGGCGTCATGGATATCGGCAAGATCCCCGCGGGGCGCGCGCCGCCTCATGACATCAATGCGCTGGTCGAGATCCCCCAAGGCGGGCTGCCGGTCAAATACGAGCTCGACAAGGCCTCGGGCGCCCTGTTCGTCGATCGCTTCCTGCATACGGCGATGTTCTATCCCGGCAATTACGGCTTCGTCCCGCATACGCTTGCGCTCGACGGCGATCCCCTCGACATCCTGGTCGTCGGCCCGATCGCCGTCGTGCCGGGCGCGGTGGTGAGGTGCCGGCCGGTGGGCGCGCTGGTGATGAAGGACGAGGCGGGGCCCGATGAGAAGATCATCGCCGTGCCCGTCGATGCGCTCTATCCCTTCTACGAGGGGGTCCGCTCCTTTGAGGACCTGCCGCCCATCCTGCGCAAGCAGATCGCCCATTTCTTCAGCCACTACAAGGATCTGGAAGAAGGCAAATGGGTCGAGGTGGTGACATGGATCGATGCGGCGAAGGCGGCGGAGCTGGTCATGGCCGCGATCGAGCGTGCGGCCGGGCGATAGCCGTCAGTGCGTCGAGGCGACGGCCGTCGGCTCGGCCGTGCTGAGGCCGGAGAAGAAGGACCAGATCATCTCCGTCGTCTTGGGGCCATGCGGATCGCAATAGGGCATGCCCGCGGCACCCCCCATCCAGGCGTGATCCGCATGCTCGACGAGGAGGCGTTCGGCGACCAGCCGGCCATCGGTCGAGACGGTCGTCAGATGATAGGCGAGCGACTGCGCGGTCGCCGGCACGTCGGTCGTCTGCCAGCGCGTCCCCTGGGCAGGGAGGAAATCGGTGAGAACCCGGTCGGCATTGGCGGGGTTGACGACATCATCGGACAATCCCTGGACGACCATCACGCCGCCATGGAAGGCATGGGGATCGCAGGACGGGTTGTGCGCGCGTTTGCCCGGCCCCTGCGCCATGACGCTGAAGGCTTCCATCGTGTTGTCGGCGACACCATAGGGCAGGCCCGAGGAGATGGCGCCGGCGGCAAAGCGCGCGGGATAGCAGCTCATCAGGATCGCCGCCATGGCGCCCCCGGCCGACATGCCGGCGACATAGACGCGCCGCCGGTCGATCGGGTGATGCGTCTCCACGCGGTCGATGGCCGCGATGATCTCGGCCGGCTCGCGCCCGCCCACCTTCTGGTCGGCCGGCAGGAACCAGTTCCAGCATTTCATCGGGTTGCGGCTCGCCGGCTGATTGGCGTAGAGGACGAAGAAGCCCTTCTCCTCCGCCAGGAGATTCCACCGCGTGCCGGCGGCGATCGAGGCGGCGTCCTGGTTGCAGCCATGCAGCATCACGAGAAGCGGCGCCGCTCCGCCGGCCGGGTGGCTCGGAACGAAGAGCCGATAGGCGGGGGCGTCGCCGCCGAGCTCGACGGTCTCGCCCGCGCGCGCCTGGGCGGCGCAGCCAAGGCCGAGCAAGAGGATCGCGATCCACATCCGGGTCATTGCCGCTCCCTCTTGCCGGCGCCGGGACCGATCAAGCCGCCAAGCCGAAATGATTGCTCATGTTAACGGTTGGCGCAACGAATTCCGTTCCGGGCGCTGCCTGGCGGGCGGCGATCATGGCCTCGATCTCGTCCGCCAATTGCGCGTAGCTCAAGGAGGCGAAACCGTCCTCGGCGGCGGCAGCAAGCGCGCGGCAGCGTCGGGCGGCCTGGCGCAATCCGACAATGTCCTTCGGGCTACAGAGCATGGCGGGCATCCTTTGCGGCAGTAACGGCGATCTCGAGCCCGGATAGTGGCACGGATGTCGCTCAAATCGTTACTGGTTTCGCCGAGAATGCCGCGCGTATTTGGCTAAAATGCGCGCCATATTTGCGGCGAATTCAACCGGTCGCCGCCTCCGGCCGGTCGATCGTCACGTTGAGGTCGCGTACAATCCCGTCGCCGATCGAATAGACCCAGCCATGGACATGCAGCTCCTGGCCGCGCGCCCAGGCATCCTGCACGAAGACGTCGAGCGCGACATTCCTCACCTGGCGCATGACATTGAGCTCGCAGAGGCGGTTGAGGCGCGCGCGCTGGTCGGCGATGGCGTCGAGCGTGCCGCGATGCTCGTAATAGGTCTCGCGGATCGGATGGAGCCAGTGATCGATGAGACCGCGCCGCTGGCCGTCGACCGCGGCGCTCACGCCGCCGCAGCCGTAATGCCCGACGACGAGGATATGCTTGACGCGCAGGACATCGACGGCGAATTGCAGGACGGAGAGGTAGTTTGCGTCCTGCGGCGGCGCGAGATTGGCGACGTTGCGGTGGACGAAGATCTCGCCGGGATCGAGATCGACGATCTCGTTGGCGGGCACGCGGCTGTCGGAGCAGCCGATCCAGAGATATTCCGGCGCCTGCTGGCGCTCGAGCCGCTTGAAGAAATCGCCATCGGCGCGGGTTTTCCGCTCCGCCCAGGCCCGGTTTCTCGCTTTCAGGTGATCGAGCATGGGAGGAGGCATAACGGCACGGCGGCGGATTGACAAGGGGCGATCGGCGCGCGAAGGCTCCACTCTCATGAGCGACAATCCCTTCTTCGAGACCTGGGACACGCCCTATGGTCTTCCGCCCTTCGACCGCATCGCGGTCGAGCATTATCCGCCCGCCTTCGACCGCGGCATGGCCGAGCACAAGGCCGAGATCGAGAGGATCGCGCAGGCTTCCGAGCCGCCGAGCTTCGCCAATACGATCGAGGCGCTGGAGCGCAGCGGCCGGCTCCTCGCACGGGTGAGCCGCGTCTTTCACAATCTCAATGCGAGCCACACCAACGACGCGCTCGAAGCGGTGGCGCGCGACTATGCGCCGAAGCTCGCGCAGCATTACGCGGCGATCGCGCTCGATCCGCGCCTCTTCGCGCGCATCGACGATCTCCACCAACGGCGCCACGGCTTGGGTCTCGCCGCCGATCAGCTCCGGCTCCTGGAGCGCCATCATCTCGATCTCGTGCGCGGCGGCGCGCTGCTCGACAAGCGCGGCAAGGCCCGCATGCAGGCGATCGCCGAGCGGCTCGCGAGCCTCGAGACGCTCTTCGGCCAGAACGTGCTCCATGACGAGAAGGAGTGGCAGCTCGTCCTCGCCGAAGGCGATCTCGACGGGCTGCCGGACGTGCTCCGCGCGGCGGCAGCGCAGGCGGCCAAGGAGCGCGGGCTCGATCACGCCTATGTCGTGACGCTGGCGCGCTCCTCGGTCGAGCCGTTCCTCACCTTCTCGGCGCGGCGCGATCTCCGCCGCACGGCTTACGAGGCCTGGGCCGCGCGCGGCGAGCATGCGGGTCCCCATGACAACCGCCCGCTCATCGCCGAGATCCTGGCGCTGCGCGCCGAGCAGGCGCGGCTTTTGGGCTACGACAGTTACGCCCAATACCGGCTCGACGACACCATGGCGAAGACGGTGCCGGCGGTGGAGAGCCTGCTCGGCCAGGTGTGGGAGGCGGCGAAGCGCAAGGCCGCGGCCGAGCGCGCCGAGCTTCAGGAGATGGCGCGCGGGGAAGGCATGAACGAGCCGCTCGCGCCCTGGGATTGGCGCTATTTCGCGGAGAAGCTGCGCCGCGCGAAATACGATCTCGACGAGGCCGAGGTGAAGCCGTATTTCCAATTGGAAACGATGGTCAAGGCGGCCTTCGACACCGCGCACCGCCTCTTCGGCGTGACCTTCACCGAGCGCCCGGGCCTCGCGCTCTATCATCCCGACGTCCGGGCTTACGAGGTGACGAGCGAGAGCGGCGAGGCGATCGGCCTCTTCCTTCACGACAATGTCGCGCGGGGGGCCAAGCATTCCGGCGCCTGGATGAGCAGCTATCGCGACCAGGAGAGCTTCGATGGCGAGGTGAAGCCGATCATCGTCAACAACAGCAATTTCGCCCGCGGCGCGCCGATCCTCCTGAGCTTCGATGATGCCCGCACGCTCTTCCACGAATTCGGTCACGGGCTGCACGGGCTCTTGAGCCAAGTGCGCTATCCGAGCCAATCCGGCACGGCGGTGCGCCAGGATTTCGTCGAGTTTCCCTCGCAGATCTTCGAGCATTGGATGTCGGTGCCGGAGAATCTGCGCCAATACGCCGTCCATTGCGAGATCGGCGCCGCGCTCCCCGAGGATCTCCTGAAGCGCCTCCTCGCCGCGCGCAATTTCAATCAGGGCTTCGCCACGGTCGAATACACGGCTTGCGCCATCCTCGACATGGCGCTTCACAAGGAGCCCGCGCCCGAGCGCCTCGACATCGCCGCGGCCGAGCGCCGGATCCTCTCGGCGATCGGCATGCCGGCGGAAATCGGCCTGCGCCATCGCCCGGCGCATTTTCAGCATCTCTTCGCCGGCAGCTCCTATGCCGCGGGCTATTACGCCTATCTCTGGGCGCAGGTGCTCGACGCCGACGGCTTCGCCGCCTTCAAGGAGAAGGGCGATCCCTTCGATCCCGATCTCGCGCGCCGTCTCAAGGCGATCTATGCCGCGGGCGACACGCGCGATCCCATGGAGCTCTACCGCGCCTTTCGCGGCCGCGAGCCAAAGATCGAAGCGCTGCTCGAAGACCGCGGCTTGGCGGAGGCCGCCGCGGCGCGTTGAGATGCGCCATCCCTGAGAATGCCGGCGCTGTGAACTGGATCACAGTCGCGGCGGCTTCGCTGCGGCTAGGGTTGGCGTCGTCAACCGAAGGGGGTCCTCATGCATTCGCGATCCTACCGCGGGATCTACGACCGCCAAACCCGGCTGGCACGGCTCAATAGCGTGCTCACCGCCGTCGCGATCGTCCTCGCGCTCGCCGTCGGCGTCACCGCCTCGCTTCGCTACGAGATCGGCTCGCTCGCTCTCGGCACCATCACCTTTGCAAGTCCGTGAACCCCGGCGGCGGGCGGCCGCCGAGGCACTCGGCCGGTCGCGCGCCGCCTATTTGCTCTTGGTCGGGCTCGTCGCCGTCGTCGAACCCGAGCTCGCCGCGGGATTGCCGCCCTTCTTCGCCATCTCGTCGCGGATCTGCCGGGCCATGGCTTGCGCCTCCTCGTCCTTGTTCTCGTTGCAGAGACGCTCGGCCTCGCGATATTTGTTGGCGAGATCGGCTTGCTGGTCGTGATAGGTGGTCATTTCCCCTTTGATCTGCGCGAGCTGGTCATGGCATCCGGGCGCGATCGCGAAGGCCGGACCCGACATGAATAGCGCAAGAATCCCCGCGCCGAGCAGCAACCTCGTCATGGCTTCCTCCTGGGCGATGTTTCCGCCGGTTGACTGGTTCTCGGTTCTGCAAACGCGGGCGCGCGGCATTCCTCCCGCCGGCGCGATGGCGTCACGCGAGGCTCGCCAACCCATTCTGCGGCGGATCTGAGCCTCCGCTCATTTCCGCGCGAGCGGCTCGATGCGGCGGTCGGGCACGAACCACATGAGGGCGACGACGATATAGAGCGCGATGGCGAGCCACGGGCTCAGAAAGGCGAGCGGGATCGCGGCGATGTAGAACGCCAAGGACGCCTTGCCCTTGAGGTCGCTGCCGAGCGCGGCGGCGAGCGGCGAGTCCTTGCCGTTTGACGCGATGAGCGCGCGCTGCGTCAAGGTATAGCCAACCGCCGCCATCGCCAGCACGATGCCATAGGCGGAAGTGGGCAAGGCGGCGAAGCCGGTCTCGTCCATCCAGCGGATGACGAAGGGCACGAGCGACAGCCAGAACAGGAGGAACAGATTGGCCCACAGCACCCGGCCATCGACGCGCCCCGTCGCGTGCAGCATGTGGTGATGGTTGTTCCAGAAGATCGCGACATTGACGTAGCTGAGCCCGTAAACGAGGAACACCGGCAGGTCTGCGCGAAGGGCGGCGAGATCGGCGCCCTGCGGCACCTTCATCTCCAGCACCATGATGGTGATGATGATGGCGATCACGCCGTCGGTGAAGGCTTCGAGCCGTCCCTTGCCCATGGGCGATGTCCTTGGTTGAGGCCGCTTCGGCTTTGTAGCATGCCGGGCTCCCGCGGGCGTAGGAGCGCCCCGCGCCGGTTCGACGAGCGCGCGCTTGCGCGGCGCGCCGCCGTCCTTCCGCACGCAACGCAAATGCTCCCGCCGGCGCCGGAAATCTGCTATGAACCAGCGATGTAAGCCGGGCGCGCACTAGGATTTGTCGCATATGCGCGCCAGCGGCGCGGTGCAAGCCCGGCCGAAGACGGGAGAATGGTATGCAAGAACTCTTTGTGTATGGTCAGAACTATAAAGCGGACGACTTCTTCCAAACCTTCAAGGAGCGTATCGGCGCGGCGATCGGCATCACCGATGCGTGGTACAACAAAAGCTACCAGGATTATTGCGCGCGCATGCTGTTCGAGGCGCAGAAGCCGCGCATGTCCGCCCAGACCCTCGACCAGCAATATGACCAGGCGCGAGTCGTCTACGCGCTCGAGGCGAGAGAGGCGAAAAGACATCCCCACGACGTCCGCCCGATCAAGCTCATCAACACGAATGACGGCGAGCCGCAGCTCATCGGCATGATGTCGGGCCCGAGGAACAGCTTCGCCACCGTGGACCGGATGGGCCAGCTCGAATTCGACCGCTATATCGAATGGATTCCCCGCATCCGCGGCCAGTCCCTTGGCCGCATGAGGCTGATCAAGGTTTACTGGAGCGACAGCAAATACTCCTACAACCTCGTCAAATTGCTGGTGCGTTCGCAGGGCACGGGCAAGACGAGCCTGAAAAAAGCGATGACCAAGCTCGATTCGGCGATCAAGACCAAAGCCAGCAATCTCCACGGATGGATCAATGGCAAGGTCGCCGACTGGCGCCGGGACCAGCCTTTCGACGGCGACGAGGAGGACGACGCGGAAGGCGGCGCGATCCACTTCTGAGACGCGCTCGCGTCAGAGACGAGTCGCTGCAGGGAGACCTACGACCCCGCAACCGTCCCCGGTCGCGGCTTCCGCCCCACGAGGTATCGGACCCCGTGCGGCCCGTAGGACTCGCGATGCCGCGTGTTCGCCGCCAGAAAGAACACATCTCCGGCCGCGTAGCGCGTGTCCCGGCCGTCGATCTCCAGCCGGATCTCGCCCGCGAGAATCAGCGCCTTGGCATCGAAGGGGTGTTCGTGCAGATCCAGCCCTCCGGCCTCGCGCTCGACCGCCACGATCTCGCCGAAGCCTTCTTGTGCGAGCTCGGTGCGGAATTGCTCTGGGTTCATGGGCTCTCCTCGATCTCGTCGGTCATAGGTTGACCGCGCCCGCGCCGGTTCGCAAGGCGGCCAAGGGGATGGCGGGGACGGACGGCATCGGATTGACAGAAAGGCTGGACTAGACTAAATAGACTTAGTCAATTTGGGTGGCGCCACATGCAGACCGTCAACATCCACGAGGCCAAGACTCACCTGTCCCGCTTGGTGGATCAGGCGGCGAAGGGCGAGCCTTTCGTGATCGCCAAGGCGGGAAAGCCGCTCGTCAAGGTCGTGGCGCTCGACGCGCCGTCATCGGCCGCCGAGACCCGCCGCACCGGCTTTCTGCCAGGCGTCGAGGTGCCCGATGACTTCGACCGCATGGGCGG
>Ga0209062_1006625_pt1 | contig 10467 bp, 6 predicted proteins | sample Coa_R2_2_FD_187158 | JGI IMG/M metagenome (GOLD analysis project Ga0209062, IMG submission 187158) | Surface soil microbial communities from Centralia Pennsylvania, which are recovering from an underground coalmine fire - Coalmine... | ecosystem: Environmental > Terrestrial > Soil > Unclassified ...
GATCGCCGACGATCACATCGTCTGGCGCCGAGGATTGAAGGATGTCCTCGAACCGCAGTTCCAGGTCGTCTGCGAAGCAAGCGAAGGGAACGAAGCCGTCGAGAAGGCCCTCGCCTGCAAGCCGGACGTGGTCGTCATGGACATCCGGATGCCCGGCATGGACGGCATCGCCGCGGCGCGGCGGATCAAGGAGGCCATCCCGTCGACGGGCGTGGTGATGATGTCCGCCACCGACGACGATCGGGACATCTACGACTCCATTCAGGCGGGCGTGAGCGGCTACGTCGTGAAGGACGAGGCTCCGGAGCGCATGGTGGAGGCGGTGGCGAACGCCGCCGAAGGGAAGGCGTATCTGCCGCCGATGATCGCCAAGCGGGTGCTGCAGGAGGTGGCTGCCTCGATGAACGGCAACCGCGATTCCCTGGGCAAGAACGTCACCCCGCTGAGCGCGCGGGAGATCTCCGTGCTCCGGCTCGTGGCCGAGGGCAAGCGCCACAAGGACATCGCCCGCGAGCTGTCAATCAGCGACCGGACCGTTGGCAACCACGTCAACAACATCTACAGCAAGCTGGGCATCGAGGATCGGGCGCAGGCGATCGTCTACGCCATCAAGAAGGGCATCGTCCACATGTAAGAGGCTGGAGCGCCCGAGCGCGCCTACCCAATCAGGCGGCTCGGGTGCTCCAGCGGTTATCCGAAGCGCTGCTGGCGTAGCGGTCGAACCACTGCTGGAACACCAGCAGCGTCCACAGCTGCTTGCGGTTGTCTCGACCGTGGGCGAAGTGGTCGTCCATCAACTGCCGCACGGCGCGAGGTTCGAAGATCCCGTCATTCCTCAGTTTGGTCCCGTCGAGGGTGTCCTCCAGCAACGGCCGCAGCTCGTGTGACAGCCATCGCGCCACCGGCATGTTGAAGCCCTTCTTCTTGCGGCTGATGATGCCGGCCGGGAGCAGGTCCTTGACAGCCTCTTTCATGATGAACTTGGTGGCCATGCCCCGGATCTTGAGGTCCAAAGGCAGCTTGGCCACGCAATCCAGCACGATCCGATTGAGCAGCGGCACCCGGACCTCGAGGCTGCAGGCCATGCTGGCCCGGTCCACCTTCGGCAGGATGTCGTTCTCGAGGTAGAGCTTGAAATCCAGGTACAGGATCTGGTTCAGCTCGCGGCTGGCCGGGCACGCCTGGAGATGCTGGTACGCCCGCTCGTAACCAGCTCCGCCGCCCAGCATTGATCGCGCCTCAGCCGTGAGGAGCTGCCGGCCTTCGGCGTGCGGCAGCGAGCCCAGCCACATGTGGTGGCGGACGACGGCGTCATGCGGGAGGCCGGCCAGGAAACGCTTGGCCTTGAAATCGAGGCTGATGTTGTTGTGCGAGACGGGCAGCTTGCCGGCGCCCCAGCGCAGGGCGGCCTGCACGGACGCAGGCACATGGCGCAGGTAGCGCGCGGCCTGGTGCGCCTGGAGCGTGGGATAGCCCGCGAACAGCTCGTCGCCGCCGTCTCCGCCCAGCACCACCTTGACGTGCTGCCGCACGAAGCGCGACAGCAGGTAGGTCGGAATCAGGGATGAGTCGCCCAGCGGCTCGTCCAGGAACGAGGCGACGGAGGGCACCAGCTCCCACAGGTCGCTGGACTTCAGCACCAGCTCGTGATGATCGGCGCCGATGTGGGCGGCGACCTGCCGGGCGTAGGGCGACTCGTCGAACGACGGGTCTTCGAAGGCGATCGAGAAACTCTGCACCGGCCCGCTGGTTTGCCTGGCCATTAGTGCCGCGACCGTGCTCGAATCGATACCGCCGCTCAGCAGCACCCCAACCGGCACGTCGCTGATCAGCTCGGTGCGGACCGCTTGCTCCAGGGCCTGGCGGACGCCAGCCGCGGCGGCCTCGAGCGGCAGGTCGGGTCCCACTGGATCGTCGGTCAGCGAGAGGTCCCAGTACTGCGTGATCCGGGGCGGCGCGTCACGACGGCAGACCATCGAGCAGCCCGGAGGCAGCTTGCTGATGTCCTTGAAGATGGACCGCGGGCTGGGCACGTACTCGAACGCGAGGTAGTCGGTCAGCGCCTCCAGGTCCAGGTCGCGCCGGACCTTTGGGTGCGGCAGCAGCGCCTTCAGCTCGGAGCCGAAGATGACTGCGCCCCCGACGACCGCGTAGTGCAGCGGCTTGATGCCGGCGCGGTCCCGCGCCAGCAGCAGCTGCTGGCGCTGATCGTCCCACAGCGCGAAGGCGAACATGCCGTTGAGTCGGGGCAGGACGTCCTCGCCCCACTCCTCATAGCCATGGACAATGGTCTCGCAGTCGCTGTTCGTCGCGAAGGTATGGCCCAGGGTCTGCAGCTGGCGGCGCAGCTCGGGTGAGTTGTAAATCTCGCCGTTGCAGACCAGGGCGATGGAGCGGTCCTCGTTGTACAGCGGCTGGTTGCCGCCTGAGAGGTCGATGATGCTGAGCCGCCGCATGCCAAGCGCTACCCAGGGCCTCACAAAGGCGCCGCCGGCGTCGGGCCCGCGACGGAACAGCGTCCCGCACATATCGTCCAGGATCTGCGCGCTCTCGGTCCCGCGGCGCTCGTCGAAGGCGAAGCCCGCGATACCGCACATCAGGCGTAGACCTCCACCCGCGGAGCCACCGGCTCGACCGTCGAATCGGTCGCGTCAGGCCGCGGCGGCACGGGCGCCAGCTCGAAGCCCAGGCGGCGGCGAACGACGTAGGTCGGCTTGGCCTGGGACTCGTGGTACGTCCGCATGTTCATTTCGGCCAGGAGGCCCAGCAGGATGGTCTGGGAGCCTATCAGCACGAGCACCGCGGTCACGATGAGCAGCGGCGAGTTGACGAAGAAGAAGCCGTCCACGATGCGCAGGGCAAGCATGACGGCCGCAAGTACCCCCGCCAGGCCGAAGATGCCCAGGGCGAAGCGGCCGAACAGGTACAACGGTTTGGTGGCGTAGCTGCTCAGGAACTTCACCGTGAGCAGGTCGAGCAGCACCCGGTAGATGCGGCCCAGCCCGTACTTGGATTTGCCGCGCACTCGCGGGTGGTGGCTCACGGGCAGCTCCGCGATCGCGGCGCCCACCATGGAGGCATAGGCCGGGATGAAGCGGTGCATCTCGCCGTAGAGATGGATCTCGTCGAGCACCTCGCGCCGGTAGGCCTTCAACGTACAGCCGTAGTCGTGCAGGGCGACGCCGGTCACCCGCGAGATGACGCCGTTCGCGATCTTCGACGGAAGCTTGCGCATGATGCGCGCGTCCTGGCGCTTGGCGCGCCAGCCGCTGACCACGTCGTAGCCCTCGTCCAGCTTGTCCAGCAGGCGCGGGATGTCGGCCGGGTCATTCTGGCAATCGCCGTCCATGGTGATGATCACGCGCCCGCGTGAATGCTCGATGCCCGCCGACATGGCCGCCGTCTGGCCGAAGTTGCGCCGGAAGGCGATAACGCGGACGTGGTCCTCCTGGCTGGCCAGGGAACACAGCACGTCGGTCCCGCCGTCGCGGCTGCCGTCGTCCACGTACACCACTTCCCAGGTGCGGTCCAGCAGCCGAAGCTCGCGCATGAGCGCGCCGTGGAAGATGGGGATGTTCTCGATCTCGTTGTAGATCGGTACGACGATCGACACGTCCACCTCTTCGATGCGGACGAGTTCGCGTTCCACCGCGAAGATGGAACCCCGACTGACTGACATTCGTCACCTCTGGACTCGGGCTGCGCCCCTGGCGCTTTTTGCGTGTGCCCATTACGCCATCCGGATGGGGCGGCGGGTACTGAAAAGACACACATCATCCGTTGCCCCACCACTCGCAGCTGGGCTAAGTAGGAGCGGCACCGACCAATGAGTTGCTGACCCATTCCATAGGCGATTCGCCCCCCATATGCTCGTCGCAGCTTCGTGAGGCGGGCCGCCGAAAGTGGCGTGAATCAGCCAGCGAAGCTGCCGGAACAATGCGGATCCTTTTGATCAATTACGAATTCCCGCCCCTCGGCGGCGGCGCGGCCAAAGCCACCAAGCACCTGGCGCGCGAGTTTGCCGCCCAGGGCCACGGCGTGACCGTCCTCACCTCCGCCTTCCGCGGGCTGCCGCGCGTCGAGAGCATGGACGGCTTCACGGTGAAGCGCATTCCGACGCTCCGCCGGCGTATGGACCGCTGCACCGTGCCCGAGATGGCCGCCTTCCTGGCCAGCTCGGTTACGACCGCGCTGCGCTGGCCGGTTGCCGAGCGTCCGGACGTCGCGTGCGCCTTCTTCGGCCTGCCCAGCGGCCCGGCGGCCATGGCGCTGCGCAAGCGCCTTGGCGTGCCGTACGTCGTCTCACTGCGCGGAGGCGATGTGCCCGGCTTCCAGCCGTACGACCTGGCGACCTATCACGCGCTGACCAGCCCGATCATCACCGCCTGCTGGCGCGGCGCCGCCGCCGTGGTGGCCAACAGCCGCGGGCTTCGAAGCCTGGCCGAGGCCGCCGCCGCCGACGTGCCGATCGATCTCGTCGCCAACGGCGTGGACGCTGATCTCTCGGCGGCGCCTGCCAGCCTGGAGGAGCCCGTTATCGCCTTCAGCGGACGCTTCGTCAAGCAAAAGGGTTTGTCTTACCTCATTGAAGCGCTGCCGGCGATCGCCCGGGCTATTCCGGGCGTGCACCTCGACCTCATCGGCGATGGGCCGCTGCGGCCGGCGCTTGAGGAGCAGTCTCGGCGCCTGGGGGTGGCCGCGCGCGTGTCCTTTCGCGGGTGGGGCAGCCACCAGGACGTGCTGGCACATCTGCGACAGGCCTCGTTGTTCGTCCTGCCGTCGCTGGACGAGGGCATGTCCAACGCGCTGCTGGAGGCGATGGCCTGCGGCTTGCCGGTGGTGGCGACCAACATCTCCGGGAACGAGGAGCTGGTCGAGCCAGGCGGCAACGGCTGGCTGGTTCCCACGCGAGATGCCCAGGCCATCGCCGAAGCCGCGGTGTCCATCCTGTCTGACGCCGCCACGCGCCAGCGGATGGGCGCCGCCAGTCGCGAGCTGGCCGCTAGCCGTACATGGCCGAGGACTGCCGAGGCCTACCTCGACCTTTTTGAGACTGCACTGAGCTCGCCCGAGGTGTCGCTTCCTCGGGCTTCCCATCCGTCGCAAGCACTTGGAGGAATCTGACGTGAACAAGACCGCCGTGAACAGCTTTGCCGAGGGCGCCCTGCGCATGGCCTATCCGCGCACCTGGGCCTCGCTGCAGGAGCTCAGGCAAAGCCAGTGGCAAAGCCCGGAGCAGGTCCACGACCTTTCCTGGCGCCGCGTGCAGGAGACGCTGCAGTACGCCTATGAGTCCGTGCCCTTCTACCGGGAGAAGTTCCGAGCCGCCGGCGTCCATCCGCATGATGTTCGCGAGCCGGCGGATTTTCGAGCGGTGCCAGTGGTCACGAAGGATGAGCTGCGCCAGGCGCTGCGGGAGCGCTGGCCGCTCTCGACCGAGTTTTCGGCGGATGAGGTCAACACGCTGGTAACCACGGGCTCGACGGGCGCGCCCTTCGTCTTTCCCATCGACAAGGCGGCTGAGTCAATCCGCGCGGCCATGATGTTCCGCAACGTCGAGTGGTACGGCCACCACCTGGGAGATCGCAACGCTCGGCTGTGGCGGACCAGCGCCCACACCCCCCTTCCGGACCGGCTGAAGCGCCAGGTATTCGGCCGCCGGCTCGAGATCAGCACCCATGACGACGGCGACCCGGCCGGCGCGGGCATCGACGAGGGGCGGCTGCGAGACTGGTGGGAGCGCATCCGCCGCTACCGGCCGAAGGCGCTCGACGGCTACGTGAGCGCGCTGGCGCTGCTGGCTCGGTATATCGTCCAGAACAAGCTCCCCAGTTGTGGGGTGGAGGCAGTCGTCACGGGCGGCGAATACCTCTCGGACCATACGCGCAAGCTGCTGGAGGATGCCTTCGGCTGCCCCGTGTTCAACCGCTACGGCGGGACCGAGCTGGGCTTTGTGGCGCACGAGTGCGGCGCTCATCCCAGCCACAAGCTGCACGTCAACGCCGACATCGTCTGGCTGGAGATCCTGGTCGACGGCCGGCGCGCGCTCCCCGGCGAGCTGGGCGAGATCGTCGTCACCGACTTCAGCAATCGCGCCATGCCGTTCATCCGCTATCGGGTGGGCGACGTGGGCGCGCCGGCCAGTCCCGACGAACAGTGCCCCTGCGGCCGCGGCTTGCCGCTGATGGACAAAGTGGAAGGCCGCATCAACGACCTGTTCGTGCTGCCGGACGGCCGGATGCTCGTCTCGCACGTGTGGCACAAGCTCTTTCGGGACAAGCAGTTCGTGCGCGAGTTCCAGCTCATCCAGCGCCAGAAGGACGTAGTGGAAGTAGATGTGGTGCTGGATGGCGGCGTGCATCTGAACGGCCAGTACGAGGCGCTGAAGCGCGACGTGCAGGGCTTTCTGCCCGGCTGCACCGTCGTCTGGAAGGAGGTCGACGCCATTCCGCGAGGCGCGGGCGGCAAGCTGCGCCACTCGATCTCGGAGGTGCCGATTGCGCTCAATCAGATCCGCACCGACGCTATCCCGCCCAACGAGGCGCTCAAGCGGCTGAAGCCCTACCAGGTGACGTCCGTCCAGGAGGCGCTGTTCCTGGACGACAAGGATTCGGTGCTCAAGCTGGATTGGAACGAGTGCACCGTCCCGCCGGCCGGCGGCGTGAAACGCCGGATCGTGGAGTTCCTCACGACCGACCGTGTGAACTGGTATGCCGATGCGAACCAGACTGAGGTCCGCCAGGCGATCGCCCACTACGTGGGCCTCGATCCGCAGCACGTGCGCGCCTTCGGCGGCTCGGACTCGGCCTTGGACCAGGTGCTGCGATCGTTCATCGACGAGGGGGACGAGATCGCCGTCGCCAGCCCTACGTACGACCAGTTCCGTGCCTATGCCGATCTGACAGGCGCGACCGTCAAGCAAGTCCTGGAGGCCGATCCCTTCTCGCCGGAGCTGGCGAACCTGGCGCAGGCCATCGGCCGCAGGACCAAGCTGGTGTACATCGCCAGCCCGAATAACCCCACCGGCGTCTACCACCCGGTGCATCAGATCGAGGAATTGGTCTCGGCTCACCCGTCGGTCCTGTTCCTGATCGATGAGGCCTACATCGAGTTCTGCTCGCGCGGCGGAAGCTGCGCGCGCCTGGTGCGGCAGCACCGTAACCTGATCGTCTCACGGACGTTCTCCAAGGCCTTCAGCCTGGCGGGCATGCGCTGCGGTTACCTGCTCTCCGACCCCGCCAACCTGGCCATCATCGACCGCATCCGCAATCCGCGCGAGATGAACACGCTGACGCTGGCGGCCGCCGCCGAGAGCCTGCGCAACCTGGACTACTACCAGCTCTACACCGGCCGCGTCATCGACTCGCGCCGGTACCTGGTAGACCGGCTGCAGAAGCTCGGCATCACCGCCTTCGATACCGAGACGAACTTCATCCTGGTACGCGTGCCGCGCCCGGCCGAAGTGATCGCCAGCTTCAAAGCGAGCGGAATCTACGTCCGTGACCGTGCCTTCGGCCCACCCATCGACGGCTGCGTGCGCATCTCGATGGGCCTGCGGGAAGACAGCGACAAAGTGCTGGAGGCGGTGCAGTGCATGCCGCGCGAGATCGTCAGCGAAGCGGCCGCCGAGCGCAGGCTCGCGCCGGCTGGGGCCTGAGGCCCGCATGCCTGCCCTTCGGCTCGATCTGCACAACCATTCGCGTGCTTCGCGGGATTCCAAGCTCAGCATCGATGATCTGATCGCCCAGGCCAAGGCCCGCGGCCTCGATGGCTTCGCTCTGACCGACCACGACTCCACCGCCGGCAACGCGGAAGCGCTGGAGAAGGCCCGCCAGAACGATTTGCTGCTCATCCCTGGCTGCGAGGTGAGCTCGCGAGATGGCCACGTGCTGGCCCTATTCGTGGAGCAGCCAGCCGGCCGTGGCCCGCTCGAACGCGTGCTGGAAGAGGTCCATCAACAGGACGGGCTGGCCGTCATCGCGCACCCGCTTCGGTATGGCGGAGGCGTGCAGCGGCGGGTGCTCGAGCGCTGTATAGGCCTGGTGGACGGCATCGAAGCCTACAACCCCGACAATACGCCGCTGGGCAACCGCACCGGCTGGTCGCTGGCGCAGCGGCACGCCAAGTTCCAGACCGGCGGCAGCGACACCCACACCATTCAGAACATGGCCCACGGGGTGACGGTGGTGGATGCAGAGGCGCGGTCGCTGGAAGGGGTCCGCGAGGCGATGCGACGCGGCCGTACTCGCGCAGTGGGCATGCATGCACCTCCGTGCCGCTGCACGCGCTGCAGGGTCTATTACCTGCTGGAGCCGATTGGCCGCAGCGAACGCTTCCGATCGCTGCCTGCGTCGGGCCGTGCTCTGCGTGAGGCGAACAGGCTCTTTGGCCGGCTGTTCTTTTCGGCGGGACGCGCCATGCGCTGGTGATCCCGTCCGCCAATTCCTCGCCTCATCATCCCAAGAAGAAGGAGCAATCCCAAATGGCTTTTTTCCGGAAACGAGCCCTGGTCACCGGCGTGGCCGGTTTCGTTGGCTCGCATCTCGCCGAGCGACTGCTGGCGGAGGGACTTGACGTAACCGGCGTCGACTGCTTCACCGACTACTACCCGATTCATATCAAGCAGGCCAACCTGGCTCCGCTGCTGTCGCGGCCCGGGTTCACTTTCGAGCCGCTCGACCTGTCGCAGGATCCAATCGAGCCGGTGCTCGAAGACGTTAGCTACGTCTTCCACCAGGCAGGGCAGCCAGGCGTGCGGGCCAGCTGGGGCAGGACCTTCCAGTCCTACACCGCCCACAACGTGGACGCCACGCAGCGGCTCCTCGAAGCCGCCAAGGGCTGCGGCAACCTCGAGAAGCTGGTCTACGCGTCGTCGTCGTCCGTTTATGGCGCCGCGGTCGAGCTGCCGATGACGGAGCGCAGCCTGCCGCGACCCCTTTCGCCGTACGGCGTAACCAAGCTGGCGGCTGAGCACCTGTGCCTGCTGTACCACGCCAACTTCGGTCTGCCGGTGATGTGCCTGCGCTACTTCACCGTCTACGGCCCGCGCCAGCGGCCGGACATGGCCTTCAACAAGTTCATCACCGCCCTGCTCGAGGATCGCCCCATCACCATCTACGGCGACGGCGAGCAGACGCGGGACTTCACCTACGTCGACGACGTCGTCGAGGCCAACTGGCGGGCGGCGCTGTGCCCGTCGGCCGGCGAGGTGTGCAACATCGCGGGCGGCTCTCGCAGCAGTGTCAACGCGGTGCTGGCCCTCCTGCGTGACCTGACCGGCTCATCTTCCCGCATCGTCTACGAGTCACGGCAGGACGGCGATCCCGAGCATACCTTCGCCGATACCAGCCGCGCGCGGAGCTTGTTCGACTACCAGCCGTTGGTGGCCCAGGAAGTGGGCTTGAGAAATGAGGTCGAATGGCGGCGTCAGACGCTCAGCCGAGACCTGGCAGGAGTGGTGTGACCATGAGGAACATCTGCGTCATCGGAACCGGTTACGTCGGGTTGGTCACGGGCACGTGCCTGGCTGAGCTCGGCAATCGAGTGGTCTGCCTCGATGTGGACGAGGCCAAGATCGACCGGCTCCAGTCAGGCAGCATCCCCATCTACGAGCCCGGTCTGGCCGAGCTGGTGCAGCGCAACGTCGCCCTCGATCGGCTGGCCTTCACCACGTCGTACCCGGATGCGCTGGCGGGCGTGGAGTTCGTCTTCATCTCCGTGCCGACGCCCAAGAGCGAGGCGACCGGCGAGGCCGACCTGAGCTACGTCCGCCAGGCAGCCATCCGGATCGCGCAGGATCTGCGCGGCGACGCCATCGTCATCAACAAGAGCACGGTGCCGATCGGTACCGGCGATCTCGTCGCGCAAATCCTGAAGGCCCACGTCCGAGACGGCGTAAACGTTCGCGTGGTCAGCAATCCCGAGTTCCTGCGGGAAGGCAGCGCGGTGCGCGATTGCCTGAATCCGGACCGCGTGGTGCTCGGCTCCTGCGACCGGGCCGCGGCCGAGGACGTGGCTTCGCTCTACCTGTCGCTGCAGTGCCCCATCCTCATCACCGACCTGGCGACGGCTGAGATGATCAAGTACGCGTCCAACGCCATGCTGGCCGCGCGCATCTCATTCATGAACGAAATCGCCCGTATCTGCGAGCAGCTTGGAGCTGACGCCAAGCAGGTGGCGATCGGCATGGGCTATGACAAGCGCATAGGCCCGGCTTTCCTGGATGCCGGACTGGGCTACGGCGGAAGCTGCTTCCCCAAGGACGTGCAGGCGCTCATGCATATGGGTTACCTGTGCGGCTGCCATCCCCAGCTGCTCCAGGCCGTGGCCGACATCAACGTGGATCAGCGCGCCTGGCCCTTCGAGAAGCTGGTGGGCATCTACGGGGACCTCCGGGGCAAGACCATCGGCCTGCTGGGCCTGGCCTTCAAGCCGAATACCGACGATTTGCGCGAGGCGCCCGCGATC
>Ga0209062_1006631_pt1 | contig 10457 bp, 9 predicted proteins | sample Coa_R2_2_FD_187158 | JGI IMG/M metagenome (GOLD analysis project Ga0209062, IMG submission 187158) | Surface soil microbial communities from Centralia Pennsylvania, which are recovering from an underground coalmine fire - Coalmine... | ecosystem: Environmental > Terrestrial > Soil > Unclassified ...
GCCCTCCGCCTCGATGACGCCTGTCTCCTCTCCGGCGTCCGGTCGCCACCACACGAGCTCGGTTGGCAATACCGGGTATACTACGGGGGTGGCCAAGGTGATGGTGTCGCTGCCCGACGACCTCCTCCGTGCGGTCGACATGGAGGCAGATCGCCGCGGAACGACGAGGAGCGGGTACCTCCGCGAGCTCGCCGAAGAGACGTTGCGCCGCAGGAGTGCCCGCCGCGCCCAGCGGATGACCGAGATCGACACCATGGACGGATCCGTCACGGGCCACGGCGGCGGCGTCACAGCGCTCGTCAAGGCGAACCGGCCCGAACCGTGAACATCTGGCTCCTCGACGCCAGCATCCTGCTGGCGAGCGAAGACCCCGACGACGAGCACCACGACGACTCCCGCCGGCTGCTGACCGGCGACGATCCCCTCGCCACGCTCGACCTGGCCTTCTACGAGGTGACGAACGTGGCCGTCCGGTCGTGGCGCGACCAGCCGGCGGCACGTCGGCTTCGACGCCGCGTCACCGCGGTGGCCGACGACGTCGGGCTCGTCCGAGCCGATGCACGACTGCTCGAGGATGCTGCCGCCATCGCCGACGAGCACGACATCTCCGTGTACGACGCGGCCTACGTCGCAGCAGCGCGGGCCGTCAGCGGCCAGCTCGTGAGCTGCGACGTGCGCGATCTGGTTTCCCGGAACCTCGCCGTGCTCCCCCGTGTCGCCGTCCGGCACGCAGCCGAGGCGCAAGCCCTGCCACCCGACGTCGCCTGAACCCTCCGGCGCCACCGGGCCGGTTCGTCGCGTCGATCTTGTGGAGGTGAGCGGACTCGAACCGCCGACTTCTACGTTGCGAACGTAGCGCTCTACCGACTGAGCTACACCCCCGTCGAACCCACCAGGTTAGCCGCCGGAGGGAGCCCCGATCGAAGGCGGCCGGATTCGCTCCCCCGAGGGAGAAAAGAAGCCCCTCGTGGCGGACCTGCCGCCGGACCGGCCTGGGGCGCCGACCGCCCAGGCATGGCCCCTGCGGTTGCGCGGCCCTGGTCAGCAGCCAGCTCAGTGACGATGGAACGGCTGGCGCCGTTCAGCCAAGGTTGATCCGACGTGGGTCACCCATTCGGGCGGTGCCACACACTGAAGGAGCCAGCCATGTCCCATCGCCTCCCCCATCCTGACACCACCTTCGTGGGTCTTGACGTTCACAAGAGCTCGATCACCTCCGCGGTGCTCGTGCCCAGTGCCGACGTCGCCGTCGTCGACCGCTTCTACCCTGACGAGGCCTCCATCCGCCGGTTCCTCTCCGGTCTCGGTGACCCCGGTCTCGTGTCGGTCTGCTACGAGGCCGGCCCGACCGGCTATCACCTGGCCCGACTGCTTCGGCGGCTCGGCGCATCGTGCGAGGTGATCGCTCCCTCGCTCATCCCCGTGACCGCCGGCGCCAGGGTGAAGACGGACCGTCGCGACGCCCGGCGCCTGGTCGAGCTGCACCGGGTGGGCCAGCTGACCCCGGTCCGGGTCCCGACCGAGGCCGAGGAGGCGATCAGGGATCTGTGCCGGGCCCGGGCCGACCTCGTCACCGACCGCACCCGCGCCCGCCACCGGCTGTTGAAGTTCCTGCTCCGCCACGGGATCGTGTTTGGCGACGGGGCGCACTGGACGATGCGGCACGAGGCCTGGCTCGCCAAGGTGTCCTTCGAGGACCAGGCGCTCACCCGCACCTACGCCCGCTATCGCTCCGTGCTTGCCGGCGTCGATGCCGAGCTCGCTGCGATCGAGGCCGACCTGCGCTGCTATCTCGAGACCGGCCCCTTTGCCGAGACGGTCGCCCGTCTGTCGGCCTACCGGGGCATGACCGAGCTCGGCGCGCTCTCGCTCGGTGCCGAGGTCGGCGACTGGCGTCGGTTCCCCCGGGCCACCTCCTTCATGGGGTTCTGCGGCCTCACGCCGAGCGAGTACTCCTCAGGCGAGCGGGTGCGGCGGGGCAGGATCACCAAGACCGGCAACGTCCACCTGCGCACCGCACTCGTCGAGTCAGCCTGGTCCTACCAGCACCGCCCGGCGACCGGCGCGGTCATCGCCCGCCGCCAGCGCCGGGCCTCGCCAGAGACCATCACCCGGGCCTGGAGCGCCCAGGTCCACCTGTGCGCCAAGTTCCGGCGGCTCTCGACGCTGAAGAGCTCGCGCAACGTGGTGGTGGCCGCCGTCGCCCGCGAGCTGGCCGGCTTCTTGTGGGCCGAGATGACCGCCGCCTGACCCATGTCGCTGCTTCCCGCTCGCTGGTCCCTCGGCGGGGCCGGCGAGGCCTCCACCGTGCACCGGGACGCCGCCGCGGCAGAGAAGATCCCCGTTTCGGCTGTGCGACCCCGGACCACTTGGTCCGGACGCGCTCTCAGTGAGGGGCACCGTTCTGCGCATCGCCGTCTTGCGGTCCAAACCCGCGTACATCAGCGTGGCGGTTCGCCGAACCGCACCCGTGTCCCGGTGCACTGTCGAGCCCTCGACCGCGCCCCGCCACCCCTGCCCAGGGGGAAGAGCTAGCAGCCGCCACCCCGGGTCAAGACCGTTCGTCCTCGCTTCGCTGCGGGCGCTCCGTCTTGACCCGGAGGCCCCGTCGCCTGCCAGGCAGCAATCAGACGCCGAACCTCTGGTTCGGCGCGCCCAAAAACTCCTGGCGAAGCGGGGCGCCGCCACCACTTGACATTCCGTTCCACATCAGCCGAATCGGCCGCCGCCCGCCGCACGCCGAGGGCGCGCGAGCTCGCCCCAGGTGTCGTCGTCATCCTCGGCGAACCAATCGTCGTCGTCGCCGAGCCCGTAGGCCTGCGCCCCCGGCTGGCCATCCCCATAGCCAAGAGGGCCGCCGGCGCGGGCGTCCGCGTCGGGGCCATGGCCACCCCGGTAGGCAGCGTGACGGCTGCCCTCGCGGTACGCCGACACGTCGTCGAACCACTCGTCGGCCCCGTCGCCGAGGTACGGGTCGGCGGCACCCGCGTGCGCCGGGCGGCTCCTGCTGCGCTGCCAGCCGGCGTGGCGAGAGGAGCCGGGCGACGGCCGGCCGTGGGCGCCGAGCAAGCCTGACGGCGCGTGGCGGCCGTACCCGGCTCGGCCCGTGCCTCGGCGCTGCTGAGTCGACAGGTACCGCGCGTAGCCGACCAGCGCGCCCAGTGCCACCAGCAGCACCACGGCGACCGCCGTCATCGCCCACAGGGGGTGCAGCGACCGGCGCGTGCCCGCCACGCCTGACACGAGCGCCACAGCGAGGAGGGCGAGGACGAGGCGTTGGCGCCGCATCCGCGCCCGCTGCCGGTCCGCGAGCCGCCGGCGCCCGTGCACCCCCGGGCGCCGCGGCCGCTCGTCCCACCCGCGAGGTGCGTCGCGACCACCTGGTTCCCACGCGGCAAGGCCGGGGGTGCCGTGCGCCGTGTCGAAGAGCTCGTCGTCGGCCATGTCCTCCTCCTTGCCGACCGACCGCACCAGCAGGAGCGGCGGCCGACCGGGCGTGCTCGCCAGCGCGGGGTAGCCCGACTGGCTGGGGGCGAGGCCGGTGCGCGACGTCGCGGTCTGCAGGCGGAAGGCGGGTGCCACCAGCTTGGGACCTGCCGCCTTGAGGAGCTGCAGCTCACGGTGGAAAGACTCGATGGACCCCGACGGCTGGCGGCTCGCCCATCGCCGGTAGAGGCCGGGCAACAGGACGACGAGCCACAACGCCACAAGGACCAGCAGGATCACCCGGCGCCACTCCCCTCGATCCCGTTCCTTGAAGGAGCCACGGTAGTGAAGGCGTGCGCCGAAGTGGTGGATGCTGTCCGATCAGTGCGGCACCGCCCGGCTCCACCATCGCCCGTCCTCGGCGCGCCCGACCCTGACGGCCACGCCGAACGCGTCGGACACGGCCTCGGACGTCAGCACGTCATCGAGCCGCCCGCTCGCGACGAGCCGGCCAGCGCGCAGCAGGCCGGCGTGGGTGAAACCCGACGGGATCTCCTCGACGTGGTGGGTGACCAACACCACGGGAGGGACCTCGGGATCTGCCGCCAGCGCGGCCAGCCGCAGCACGAGCCGCTCCCTGGCGCCGAGGTCGAGGCCGGCGGCCGGCTCGTCGAGCAGCAGCAGCTCCGGCCGGCTCATGAGCGCGCGGCACAGCAGCACCTGCTGGCGCTCGCCCTCGGAGATGACCCCGAAGGCTCGAGTACCGATCCCGCCCGCGCCGCCAACGCCCGCGTCGGCGAGGAGGCGGTCGGCCTCCGCCCAGTCGTCTGCCGTGTAGTGATGCCACCACGTCTCGAGCGCGCCGTGCCGGCCGGTCGCCACGACCTCGCGCGCGGTCAGCCCAGGCCTGAGCTGGCGCACGAGGGCGCCGCTCACCACCGCCACCCGTGCCCGCAACGGACGGAGGTCGACGGTGCCGAGGCGCTGCCCGAGCACCTCGACCCGCCCCCGTGTGGGCCAGAGTCGGGCGCCGGCTACCTGGAGCAGGGTGGTCTTCCCCGACCCGTTCGGGCCGAGGAGCACCCAGCGCTCGCCGGCGCCCACGGCCCAGTGCACGTCCTCGATCAGCGCCGCGCCGTCGCGCACGACGGCCACGCCCGACAGCGCCACGGCACGGGCGGCCGGCGCACGGTTCACCATGCCGCACAGTCTGCCCGCAACCGCCGGCCCTACGAGGTGGGGCTCTCGCCGAGCCCGTACCTGCCCAGCCCTAGGGCGAGCCGGAGCGCGCCCCGGCCCGCCGGCCGATGCGGCCCAGCAGGCCGGCGCAGCACTGCGCCCACGTGCGCTCCCCTGCGAGCCACAACCAGACCTCGCGCCGGTACGCCACCACGAGATCGTAGAAGTCGCCGGCACTGATCCCCTCTGCCTCGAGGACGCGCCACCGCTCCCACAGCCATTCGGCCACGCCGCCCTCGCCGGCCACGATCGCGGCCAGGTCCTCGCCGTCGAGCACCGCCTCGTACCACGCGCCACGGCGCCCGAGGGGCTCATCGGGCACGTGCAGGCGCACCGCCTCGCGAGCTCCGTCGACAAGGGTGGCGCCGCCCGGCACCTCCCCGCCCAGCCCGGCGCTCATCGGCGTATGAAGACAGGACGGCGGTCCGTGTCCTCGTAATTGCGCACGTGCTCCTCGTAGTCGATGAAGAGGGGGGCGTCCGGGTCGAACTTGCGCCGCAGCGACGAGATGGCGATGCGCTTGTCGAGCCGGTCGAGCCGGGCCAGGGCATCGGGATCGTCGAGCTCGCGCACGTCCAGGCGGGGCCGGGCCTGCTGGAGGGCCGCCCGGCCCCGCTCGGTGCGGACGAGCACGCTCGTCCAGCCGTCCATCGATCCCACGCTCCCCATGGACAGGTCCGCGCTGCGGCCGAGGAAGTCCGCGCACTCGTCGCAGCCCTTCAATGCCACGCCGTGGAAGCGCTTGACCGGCTCGTCGACCGCCACCTGCCCGTCGCCGTACTCGACGATCATCCGGCCGCGAATCACGTCGACCTTGCTCACCCGCTCGAGCTCCACTCCTCGCCGCTGCTGCAGCTCCCGCAGGATCAGGCCCTCGTAGTCGAAGCTCTTCGTGCACAAGAGGGCGACGGTGAGCACCACCGCCTCGGGCCGGTGCGCCCCGGTGTGCCAGCGCCGGGACTGCATGGCGCGCAGGCCCTGGATCTCGCACGGCGTGCCCACCAGCGCCAGGCGCGGGTCCGGTGGGAGGGGCGACCCGGTGAGGTCGAGGGCGGCCAGTGCCATGGTCTGGTTGTAGAAGCTCCCGGCGGCGTCTTCGAGATCCCGGCGCGTCGTGGCGACGGTGGCCACCCCCTTCCAGGGCTCTGCGGGGTCCGGGCTCGGTTTCGACACCACGGCGCCGTCGATCACCCCTGCGTCCAGCAGCGCCGTGAGGAGCGCCGTGACCGCACCGCCGTCTTGGGCGCCCCCCGGGCGCGGCGCGGCGCGCACCGCGTACTGCTCGAGGACGGCACCGAGACCGTCCGCCGGCGGTCCGCCGGTGATCGTGAAGTAGGGATCGGCGGCGTCGGGGCGGGTCTCGGTGGCGACCGTGTCCTCCACGGCGGACGTCGACGGCGGCCACAGCGCCTCGTAGCGCAGCCCTCCGCGCGGGCAGAAGTCCCAGCACAGCGAGCAACCGGTGCACATCTTCACGAGCTCGGGCAACCCGGATGCTGCGTTGACGGCGAGCGAGTTCGAGGGGCACACGGCCACGCACGTGCCGCACTGCACGCAGCGCTCGGCCTCGATGACGGCCGCCTCGAGCTCCCAGAACCACACCTTCCCGGGCGGCTCGTCGACCCCGTTCATCTCCTCGCGAATGCGGAAGCGCTTCACCGCACGTCCTCGAGCGTCTGGCGCAGCTCCTCGTTGGGCGTGCGGCGGGCCCAGTTGTGGAACGGCTCGCCGTCGCGCCGCTCCGACTGGTAGCGGGCGACGATCCTCACCAGGGCCTCGGGCACGCGGCTCGCCGGCATGGCTCCCACCACCCAGTCGATGAACGCTGCGTCGGGGCCGAGCGAGCCCCCGAGGCCGATGTCCACCGCCTCTTCGATGTGCTCCCCCACGTGGGCGACGTCGCCCCGGAACCCGATGTCGGCCACCTGGGGCTGGGCGCACGACGCAGGGCAACCCGACACGTGCAGCCTGATCACACCCTGGTCACACCGGTCGCCGTGCTCGCGCTGCGCACCGCCGGTGCGGCCGGCTGCCAGCTGCGCGTCGAGCCAGCGGGCCCAGGTGACCGCCCGCTCCTTGGTCTCGATCACGGCGAACCGGCAGAACTCGCTGCCGGTGCAGGCGACCACGCCGCGCTCGAAGGGCCCCGGGAACGGCGAGTAGCGAGCCAGCAGGGGCTCGGCCAACAGGTCGTCGACCCGCCCCTCCTCGACGCCGGACAGCACGAAGTTCTGGTCCGTGCCGAGGCGCACCGTGCCGTCGCCGTAGACCTCGGCCAGGCGGGCCACCTCCACGAGGTCGATCCCGCGCATCCGACCCACCGCCACCGAGCACCCGACGTAGACGAGGCCCGGCTGCCGTTGGGGGTGGACGCCGACGTGGTCGCCACGGAACCGCCGCGTCAGCTCCTCTCCTGCCGGCGCGAGCTCGAAGCGGCACCGCTCGGCGAGCTCGGCGCGGAACCCCTCGGGGCCGAGCTCCTGGACGAGGTACCGCATCCTCGACAGGCCGCGGTTCTCGCGGTTGCCGAGCTCGCCGAAGACCTGCGCCACGGCCCGGGTCAGCTCGACCGCCTGGTCGGGGGCGACGAAGACGTCGATGTCCTGGGCCATCCGCTCGCCGTCGGACAGGCCACCGCCAACGAGCACGTTGAAGCCCACGGAGCCGTCGGCGGCGCGAGCCGGCCACAGCCCGATGTCGTCGAGCTCGACCCGCGCGCAGTCCTCGAGGCACCCCGTCACCGAGATCTTGAACTTGCGCGGGAGGTTCGCGTACTCGCGGTTGCCGGTGAAGAACGCCGACACCGCCCGGGCCACCGGCAGCGCCTCGACGACCTCGTCGGGGTCCACCCCCGACACCGGGCACGAGCACACGTTGCGGGCGGAGTCGCCGCAGGCCTGCACGGTCGTGAGTCCCACGGCGGCGAAGCGCCGCCAGATGCGGGGCACGTCTTCGATCCGGATCCAGTGCAGCTGGACGTCCTGGCGCGTGGTGAGGTCCGCGTAGCGGTTCCCGAACACCGCGCTATCGACGGGGCCCTCCGCGAACGCGTCGGCGACGACCCCGATCTCGCGAACCTGGGGGGCCGTGAGCACCCCGCCGGGCACCTTGATCCGCATCATGAGCGCGTCACCGCCCTGGCGCTGGGGGTAGAGGCCGACCCACTTGAGCCGCTCCTGCTCCCCGGGCACCGACGCGATGGCGCCCACCCCCTCCTTCGAGTAGCGCTCCACGACGGCGCGCGCGACCTCGAGCGGGTGGCGCCGCAGCTTCTGCTTCTCCACCTCGTTGAGCTCGCCGACCCATCGGTAGGGCCGCACGAAGGGCATCCCCCGCTCCGGGCCGCGCAACCGCACGCCGAGCAGGTCGTCGGGATCGGACGCCATCAGGTGTGCAGGCCGCACTCGGTCTTGCCGAGGCCAGCCCACCGCCCGGCGCGGGGGTCCTCCCCCGGCGCCACCGGACGTGTCGTCGGCGCGCAACCGATGGACAGGTACCCCCTCGCGACGAGGGGGTGCTCGGGCAGGCCGCGCTCGGCGAGGTAGCCGGCAACCTGGGCGTCGGTCCACGTAGCCAGCGGGTTCACCTTCGCCAGCCCGAAGGAGGCGTCCCACGACACGATGGGCGCCGCCGCCCGGGTGGGCGCGTCGACCCGCTTGAGCGAAGTCAGCCATGCCTGGCGGCCGGCGAGCGCGGCTCGGAGGGGCTCGACCTTGCGGTGCTCGCAGCACTGCGCCGACCCACAGGGCCACCGTGCCGCGTCCGGGCCTGGGCGCGTCACGACGAGGTTGAGGTCGTAGCGCCGCCTGACCTCCTCCACGAAGGCGAGGGTCTCGGGGAAGTGCGCCTCGGTGTCGAGGAAGACGACCTCGATCCCCGGGTCGAAGCGCACGGCGAGGTCGATGAGGACGATGTCCTGGAAGGACGCAGCCAGCGTGAGCGACCCTCTGAAGCGCTCGACGGCCCAGCCCACGATCTCGTCCGCCGGGGCGGTCTCGAGCCGGGCGTTCGCGGCAGCCAGCTCTTCGACGAGCTCATCGGGAGGACCCGCCGCCCCAGCCCTCGCGGCCTCGAAACCGGTCCGATCGGTGGTCGCCAACCCCTGGTTCACCTCTTGCACCTCGCTTCGCTCCCGCGCCCGGGTCCGTGCCCGACCGAGCCGCCTGCCGTGCACCCGCTCGTTGCCCCTCTGGAGGAGTCCCGATCGCGGGGCCCGGCGGGTCCACCGCTTCGCGCACCCTTGTGGCCCCAGGCGGTGAGGGGTATACATGAGCAGCCGGGTCATATTTTTGCCCGAGGCAAACATAATATGTCTGATCGGTCTAGTCAACAATCAAGGGCACACGGGTGCGAGGGAGCGGGGTACCCGGTTGTCCTCGACGTCCGCGGGCGACCCTGCCTGGTGGTCGGGGCGGGCGCCGTGGCCGCCCGGAAGGTCGCCGGGCTGGTGGGCGCCGGTGCCGAGGTGACCGTGGTGGCGCCGCGAGTGCACCCGACCATCGCTGCTCTGGCCGACGATCAGGAGGGGGTGGCCACGCGCTCGGGCGCGGGCACCGTGGCCATCGAGCGCCGCCCGTACCGTGCCGGTGACGCCGCGAGGTTCCGGCTCGTCGTGACCGCGACGGGCCTGCCGGAGGTCGACGACCTGGTCGTGGCGGACGCCGAGGCAGCCGGGGTGTGGTTGAACTGCGCCGACGACCCGGGGCGCAGCAGCTTCCTCCTGCCCTCGGTCCACCGCGACGGCCCGGTGAGCGTGGCCGTGTCCACCGGTGGTGCCAGCCCGGCCCTGGCGGGGTGGCTGCGCCGGCGGCTCGGCAATGCGGCCGGGCGCCATGTGGGCGAGCTGGCGACGTTGCTGGCCGACGGGAGGCGCCGCATCCAGGCGCAGCGTCGCCCGACGTCAGCCGTCGACTGGCAAGCCCTGCTCGATGGGCCCCTCCCCGATCTCGTCGCCGACGGCAGGATCGAAGAAGCTCGGGCGATCGTCGACCGCGCCACGGCGCCCGAGGGCCGCGATGCGCCGCCTGAGGACCTCGCCAGGGCGCCCGAGCGCGGCGGTGCGGCACCTGCCCACGGCGCCTGAGGACCTCGCCACGGCGCCCGAGGCGGCCCCGGGTCGGCCAGCGCGACCGCGGGCGAGCGGGAGACCTCGCTGGATCCGATTCACGGCTGGGCAACCATGAGGCCCAGTGCCACCATCAGCAGCGACGTGACGGCCGCAGACGACCACACGAGCGTCCGGCACTGCGTGCGCAGGAAGGCCTGATCACCGGTCGACGCAGCAGGGGCTGCAGCGAGGGCGGGAGCGGCCTGCGGAGCCCGCACCTCCGTGCGGCCACCGTCCGTGTCGCCCGTCGCGTCGGCCGTCGAAACCGATGCGATGAGCTCCTGCACCTTCCGTTCGGCCGGCCACAGGAGAGATTCGCCGACCACCGCCGCCGCTGCCCAGAGCACGAGGCTGCCGACGATCCAGCTGTCGGCCACCCGGTAGAACCCGCCCGACATCGCAACCAGGGCGAGCCCGAGCACGGGCACGCCGTACAGCGCCCGACCGGCCCAGTTGACACCCGGCGAGAAGTAGCGGACCACCGACGCCGCCAGCGCCTCGCCCGGGCGCTGCGCGAGGAGCCGAGCCGCCTGGATGCCGCACGCCGCGACCGAGCCGAGCGCCACGACGGCACATGCGACGTGGAAGAGGAGCACGAGGTCGAACCCCGCGCCGGTCGGTTGCGTCGTGCCGGCGACCGGGCGGAGGACGACCACGCCGCCATTGTGCCCGGCGACCCCGCCGA
>Ga0209062_1006634_pt1 | contig 10453 bp, 6 predicted proteins | sample Coa_R2_2_FD_187158 | JGI IMG/M metagenome (GOLD analysis project Ga0209062, IMG submission 187158) | Surface soil microbial communities from Centralia Pennsylvania, which are recovering from an underground coalmine fire - Coalmine... | ecosystem: Environmental > Terrestrial > Soil > Unclassified ...
AGTTGTCGTAATGGGTGTCTTCATCGTTATGTTGGTTCAGTTTGGAGTCGAACCAACTGTAGGTTTCGCGCAAGGGGAAATGTGTGTTGCGGTCGAAGTAGACGCGAACGGTACGGTCCTGGGCGTCGGTGATGTCGACAATGTCTACTTCTGAGCTGAGCAGAGCATCCCGGCCGACATAGTCGTAGGTCATGCCGGGCTCGTCATGCCGCACGCGCAAAATATACAAAATGTCGTTTTCCGTAACACGCACGTAGTCATCCCAGCGATCATCGGGAATGGGCCGGGCGCCGCGAAAGGTGATGTCCCATCCCTGGTTGGGCAAAAACAGATACGAGTAATCCTGTTTCTTCCCCAGCACCTCGCGTTCCTGCACCGCCAGGCCCTTGGCTGGTTTTTGATCGAGGTATTCGGTATAGATGTGCGCAAAATCAAAGCCGCTTAATTGGTCGTGAAAGAACGAATACACACGGCCGGATGCAACGCGGGTGTGCATATGCAGAAAGCGGTCTCCCCCGAGCGCTGCGATCGCGCTCTCGACAATTTGTTTTCCCTTATCGACGGTCTGGCCCGTGAGCAACGTAGCAGTCCACATCAGGGCGGCTGAGGTGGTCAAAACTCGAAACAGAAGTCGCTTCATGTGAGTGGCTGTAGATTTCAGACGCTAACGGCGGAGGACTCGGCTAAGCGCCCGGCTTGCCCGCTCTCACGGGAGTGAATCGCCCCAGCGCGTTCGCGCAGCAGACCTCCCGGACGGTCGTGAAACGATGCCTGGATCTCGGCCGCCACAGCCAGGGCAACCTGCTCGGCGCCCTCTGCTCCTATATCCAGGCCCATCGGGCCATGCAGTGCGGGACGGGCCTCAGCAGGCAGACCGGCATCTGCAAGAAGCTGGAGTGTGCGCTTGCGCGGGCCAAGAATCCCCAAATAGCGCAGCGGGTAAGAGGAGAGCTCGCGCAAGTTAGCGAGGTCCTGCGCATAGCTATGACTCATGAGAACGGCAGCCGTCCAGGGATCGATAGAACCCCCCATGCCCGACTGCCCCGCAGGCGTCACTCGCACGTGATCTGCCTCAGGAAATCGTTCGCGGCGCGCATAATGAGCGCGGCCATCCAAAACCGAGACGCGCCAGCCCAAAAACTTCGCCAGACGCACCAGCGGCACAGCGTCGTCTCCCGCTCCGAAGACCAGTAAGTGTAACGGCGGCGTGATCAGCTCCACAAAAAATTCGGCGCCCTCGACCACCACATTCCGAGACTTGAGCTCGCCGAGGGCGGTTCTGGTTTCCTTTGCCAGACGATCGATCGTGTTGGGGCTGACTAAATTGTGTGTGATTTGGCCGGAAGTGTCGAGGATGAGCCGCTGGCCGGCGCGTTCTGCCTGGATGCAATGTGCGATGGCTGCCGGGCGGCGGCGGGCGCAAACATCGGAAATCAAATCTAGCACGCCAGCCGTTTGCGGCGTGACGCGTTCGAGCAGAACATAGATCGTGCCGTTGCAGCCCAGGCCATAGCCTTTAGAATCGATTTCGCCATCAAGCGTGGTCTCATATTTACGCACTGCGGGGCGCTCGCTGGTGAGCCAAAAGGCTTTCTTCTTAAGGTCGTCCTCAAGACATCCGCCGCTCACAGCACCCGCATATGCGCCCCCAGAGGTGATGAGCAACCGGGCTCCCGGCGACCGGTAGGAGGAGCCCTGCGTCTTGACGACAGTTGCCAGCACTGCTTCTTCACCTAAGGAACGTGCCCGGTTCCATAGCCGCAAAATATCGTCCAGCTCTCTCATCAGGTGCTGCTTTCAGCTTAACGAGAATGAAATCACGCCGCAGCCCTTGCTGCTATCCTTCCCTTTGCAGATCTCGCTGGCAAATAAGGCCGCCCTGGTGACGGGCTCGGCGCGTGGAATCGGTCGCGCTATTGCCGGGAAACTCGCGCAAGCGGGCGCCGCCGTCCTCCTGGTCGATGTGGATGAAGCTGCTCTTGCCGGTACCCGTGCTGCGCTTGAAGCGGAAGGTGCGCGTGTGGCTGCTCTTGCCGGGGATCTGACGCAGCCAGAGTTTCCGCAAATCGTAATCGAGAAACTGATTCAGGAGTTCGGGGCCATTGACATTGTGGTGAATAATGCAGGCTACACCTGGGATAGCGTTATTCAAAAGACCACAGATGAGCAGTTTTCCGCCATGCTTGATATCCATGTGGTGGCGCCTTTCCGCTTGTTGCGCGCCGCCGCGCCCTGGATACGTGATCACGCCAAACGTGAGAACGAAGCCGGCGTCCGGGTGATGCGAAAAGTGGTCAATGTGACCTCAATTTCGGGTATCGATGGCAACCCCGGGCAGTCGGCCTATGCGTCAGGCAAGGCGGCCATTATCGGACTGACCAAAACGCTCGCAAAGGAGTGGGGCAGATACAATGTCACGGTCAATGCCGTAGGGTTTGGCCTCATCGACACTCGCCTGATTCAGCCGATGGAGCAGCCGGAAACGCAGATTGCGATCGGGGAAAAGCGCGTGCATGTAGGGATGCAGGCGCAGGTTCGCCAGCAGTTAACCAAAACCATTCCGCTCGGGCGCTTGGGAACGCCGGAAGATGCGGCAAACGCAGTATTTTTTTTCTGTTCTCCTCTTTCTGACTATGTCACAGGCGAGGTGCTGGTTTGTAGCGGCGGCCTGCGGTTCTAGCGCTAGGAGCGCACATTCTGCTCAGGCCTTTTCTTTTGGGGGTGTGGCAAACGGCCGTCACCGCAAATAATAGGTGGATACCATCAGCCAGGGCAGCGCCACCATTCCGATTGCAGCCATCACGAGTGCCGGAAGAGCTGTCAAAAACCTCCATTTTATGGCTTTGTATCGGTGAAAATTGAATGCTGGGAGGGAAGCGGCGATGGCCGGCAGTAAGGGGATCAGATAGCGTCCTTGCACGCCATCGATCACCGGAGCTCCGACACGTGTCCAGACGAGATATTCCGCGTCATAGATCGCCAAGAATGTAATGGCTAGTGTGGCCAGGCCCAGGAGAGGCACCATCCAGGGGGAGCGAGCGTCCCGGTTTTCACGACCACCGAGGGCATCCCCTAAAATCGCAAATCCAAGCGCCCAGCTCCAAGCGCTGTACATCCAGTCCTGCAGTCCGAACTCGATCCACCCAAACATTCCGAGCATGGAATTACGCACCCAAGTCCAGTTTGTCTTAAGTGTTTTGATCGGCAAAATCAGAGGATAGAGCGGTCTATGGACAAAGACCAGGATTTGTGCCGCGGCATTGGGAGCATCAAACGCGGCAGTCGGATCTCCTGGCCACAGGCGCCCCGGATGATAGGCCGGGAACACGGGATAAGGTGTCGAGACGAAATACATCGTAATCGCTGCCCAGATTGTCCCCGGGACAATCGCTAAGGCTGTGGCTTGTAATCCCTTTATCAGCCTTTCTTTTCCTCCATCACGCCCGACGCAGGGGATCAGCAGCAGGAACGCCAGCGGCAGATACGCAATTTTGGCTGCAATCACCAAAGCAAGCAAGCAGACCGATGTCCAGTAGACAAGCCCATGCGGGCCATGAGCACGAGTGAGTAATGCGAAAGCCAGAGCCGAAGTCGCAATGATCAATCCGTCTGGGTTGCAGGAAGCCGCAAGCGAGACGGTCATCGGCAGAGTCAACGCACAAAACAGTAAGATGCGTCCCTTGCGGGCAACTAAAAGTGCGCTGATGCCAAGAGCAACAAAGCACAAAGCATTCGCCAGGCGGGCAGCCAGAATCGCATGATAGGGCGAGAGGTGCAGGAGTTGTGCCACACCCAGTACGGCCGCTTCCGGCAGGTAAAACAAGGGCATATAGGTGGCTGTGGTCGGACATTCGATCCACTGTGGTGCGGGAGACCAGGATGCCGACTGAAGCGCTGCCATTTTGGCGATCGAGACCTTCTTTTGCTCAAGGTGGCCCAGCGGCCCGGGCAAATCCGCTGCAAACAAACCTGGATTCCCCCTTAGACCCGCTTGCGACCTTGTGGTCCCGTCTCGTGTGACGGGATGGCGTTCCCCGAGGATCTCCCCATATAGCAAGCTGTCCGCACGGAGCAGATGGGCGGGTTCATCGGGTACTTCGCCCGGAGGCACGATGATGGCCAAGAGCAAAGACGTGGGGAGAGTGAAGAAGACAAAAAAAGCCGCTAAGAGGCACGCGGCTGGATCGCAGCGTGCCTTCTGCAAACAAGCAACTAGCAGCGTGCTATCTGCCGGGCTTCTTCTCTCGAGAGTTCCCTGAGCGTCCAATTGCCAGTCGGAACGGAACAAAGAGCTCACATCCAGGTGAAGCCGCTTTTACTGAGCGGCAACGTACGTACGCGCTCCCCCGTCGCTGCAAATATCGCGTTTGAGACCGCCGGCAGCAAAGGCGGAACCGCCGGCTCGCCCAGGCCTGTGGGCGGATGATTGGTCTTCAGGAAAAATACATCAACTTTGGGCGCATTTCTGAATCGCAAGAGAGGAAATTGATGGTAATTTGTCTGGACTACGCGGCCTTGCTTCAGCGTGATCTCTTGCGCCATGAGCTCACTTAGGCCATCGATCACCCCGCCTTGCACCTGTGCGATGGCGCCGCTCGGATTGACGATTTGGCTTCCGACGTCGCCGCAAACCCAGACATGATTCACTTTGATCGCTTTGTTGGGCCCGACGGTGACTTCTGCAACATGGGCGAAATAGCCGAGGAAACTGTGGTGGAATGCGATCCCAATCGCAGTCCCCTCTGGCAATTGGCGTTTCCCCCAACCGGACTTTTCGGCCACCATCTCGATGACTCCGCGCATCCGGCCTGCATCATACGTTTCTCCCGGCCTGCCGCCCTCGCCCGGCAGGGGCACCAGATCGCTGCCCGCCTGGCGTAAGAGCTGCAGCCGGAATTCGACCGGATCCTTTCCCGCCGCGTGCGCCAGCTCATCGATGAAAGATTGAAACACAAACGCGTAGGCGTTATGGCCCGGCGCGCGCAGCGCTCCGGTCTTGAGCATCAGCGGCATCACCGAAGAATAGAAAGCAAAATTCGGTACGAAGCCGGCCGGAAACTCACCCGGGGAGATGCCTGCTGCCGGTGCATAAGTGTCTCCGTCGCCGAAGCTAATGAAGTGATTGCGCCAGGCGATCAATTTTCCGGACTGGTCGACTCCGGCTTTGAGGAAATGGAACCCCGCTGGACGATAGTAATCGTGCATCATATCGTCCTCGCGCGACCAGAGCAGTTTAACTGGAACGCCGACCTGCTTGGCGATGTAGGCAACCTCCACCATATAGTCGTTCGTCAGGCCGCGTCCAAACGATCCGCCCGCCCGCAGCAGGTGAATCGAGATGTTCTCGGGAGCAATATTGAGAATCTTCGCAACCAGATCGCGTCCTCGCTTCGGTTGCTGTGTGTTGCTCCAGATCTCAAGCTTGCCGTCCTGGTAGTGCGCCGTGCAATTGCGAGGCTCGAGAGCAGCGTGCGAAAGGAACGGATAGGAATATTCGGCTTCGAGGACGTGCGCGGCACTTGAGAATGCTACATCGACATTGCCGTCCAGCCGAAGCGTGCGCTGCGCCGTTTTTTGCGCTAGTTCTCGCGCACGTTGAGTAAAATCCTCGCTGTTCTGCTTGGCTGCCGGACCCTCATCCCATTGCACCCGCAGTTTCTTCCGTGCAGCATCCGCCTGGTGCCAGGTGTCGGCCACAATCGCCACTCCGGGTTCCAGCCCCGGATCCCCGCGCATGACCGGGCCGACCTCTACGGGATGGTCCACGATGAAGGCATGCCGCACACCCGGCATCTGTTTGATTTCGTCCAGATTCGCGCTGACGGGCCTGCCTCCGAAAACCGGGCACTTTTCGTATGCCGCGCATAACATCCCCGGCAGTTCCAGGTCGATGCCGTAAATGGGTTTCCCGGTGACAATATCCGGCACGGCTACGCCCGGTGTCCACCGGCCAATGATGGTGTAACTCTCCGGCGATTTCAGCTTTACCGTCTTCAGATCGGGAACAGGCATGGTAGCGGCCTTTGACGCCAGTTCACCGTAGCCGAGAGAGCGGTCTGTGGGACGATGATAGACCCGGCCGTTTTGCGCATAACACTCGCTGGCGGATACGCCCCATGTCGCCGCTGCTGCCGCAATCAGCATCTGCCGCGCGGCCGCGCCCACCTGCTGCATCGGAAGCCAGTTGTTCGGCGCCGCGCGGCTGCCTCCGGTTGTCTGCAGACCATACTTCTGTTCATCGAAATCCGCCTGCTCGACCTTTACGTGTTTCCAGTCGACATCGAGCTCTTCGGCGATTAACATCGGAAGCATCGTGATCACGCCTTGCCCGATCTCCGGATTCCGCGAAAGAATCGTTACGGTGCCATCAGGCGCGATCTTGATGAACGCGTTCGGCTGAAGCTGCCCTTGACCTGCAGGCGGTTGTGCCCCTGCCTTGCCTGCTGTATAGAGTCCCAGGAACATGCCTCCGCCGGAAAGAGAGGCTACTTGAAGGAAAGAACGGCGGCTAATACGCATGGCTCAAGTCCCTCCTTGCATTATTTGAGTGCGGCCGCGGCATGCATCGACGCCGCTTTGTGAATGGCTTCCCGGATGCGGATGTAGGTCCCGCACCGGCAGAGATTGCCGTTCATCGCATCGTCGATCTGCTCGTCGGTCGGATTTGGATATTTTGCAAGCAGAGCGGCTGCTGACATAATCTGCCCTGCCTGACAGTAACCGCACTGCGGAACATCGACTTCACGCCAGGCGAGCTGCAGCGGATGCGTGCCGTCTGGCGAAAGTCCCTCAATGGTCGTGATCTTGCCGTTGGCGACAGCAGACACCGGGATGGAGCAGGACCGGATCGGCTGTCCGTTGAAGTGAACCGTGCAGGCGCCGCATTCCCCGATGCCGCAGCCATACTTGGTGCCGTGCAGCTTCAGTTCCTCGCGGATGACCCACAAAAGTTTCGTGTCGCCGGGAGATTGGATGCTCACCGGTCGTCCGTTTACCGTCAGTTGAATTGCCATAGGCCTGCCACTTTCCAAAATACTCCCAATCGGACTAAAATGTGATCGCTCGTGCGGGCCCCAGCCTTCTGATCCGCAACTTGCCCCCGGCCCGCCCGCACCAGAAATTCCGAACGCAATATAATAACTCCACAATATCCGCGAGCTTCAGGAGGGCTCAGATATGTCGTTGCGGCGGACTTATTTCTTCCTGGTTGCGATTGTGCTGGCAATGGGGTGCGGTTCGACCCACGCCTTAGCTCAGGCCACAGGCCGTATCGGCGGAACGGTGGTCGATCCGAGCGGCGCAAACATCCCTGGCGCCAGCGTAACCTGCACCAATCTGGATACCGGTTTGACCCGCACCGTAGAAACCAATGGAGCCGGCGTTTTCGAGTTCCCCGATCTGCCCATCGGGCGCTACCGGCTGGAGACGTCGAAACAGGGCTTTGAAACGCAGCGCACGAATGAAATTCCACTGGTTACTGGGCAGGTCATCGACATGAAGATCACCATGCAGCTCGGCAGCGTAAACCAAACCGTTCAGGTGACAGCCGAAGCACCGTTGATCCAGAGTGTCTCGTCCAGTGTGCAGCAGTCGGTTACCGAACGGCAAATGCAGGACCTGCCTCTGAACGGCCGCAATGCGTTGCAACTCACAACCCTGACGCCCGGCACGGTGCTCACCAACGTGGGCACAGAGTCCGGGCAGCAGGATAACACCGGCCTTTCTGTCAATGGCTTACGCGCTACGCAAAACAATTTCCAGCTCGACGGCGTGATGTATATCGATCGCTTTTTTGACTCGGTCCCCACGATGCCAGACCCCGATGCGCTAGAGGAATTCACGATCCAGTCGTCGGATTACAGCGCCGAATATGGTGGCGCAGGCGCCTTAGTCCAGCTTTCAACGCGTTCGGGAACCAATGCGCTCCACGGAAGCGCATTCGAGTTTTTGCGAAACACCGACCTCAATGCCCGCAACTTCTTCAATATCACCCGTCCTCCCTTCAAACTGAATCAATTTGGAGGAACGATAGGTGGACCCATTAAACGAGACAAGACATTCTTCTTCTTTTCTGCTCAAGATACCCAGCGGCGCTCTGCGCCAAGTCCGATTTCGATCACCACGCCCACCGCAGCCGAACGCGCGGGAGACTTTTCCTCCTTGCTGCCAAAGACAAAGGTCCTCGACCCGTCCAGCAATAATCAGCAATTTCCGAACAATCAGATCCCTACGAGCAGGTTCAATCCGATTTCGGTTGCCGTGGCGAATGCGCTGTTGCCCTTACCAAACAGCGGTACGCAGTATATCTCGGCCGCAAATCAAAACCTGGACGACACCCAGTATCTGGTGAAGATTGATCAGATCTTTTCGCAGAATAACCACCTCAGCGTCCGTTATTTTTACGATGAAGATAATTTCCAGAGGCCGTTTAATGCGCCCAACGGCTTCTTTGCAGAAAACCTCTTTCGCAACCAGAGCCTGGTGCTCAATGACACTCACACCTTCAGCCCCACTTTCACAGCCACATTTTTCGCCAGCGCCGGACGATTTGCCCGCACGCAGATTCCGGAAGATCCGGGTCTAAAAACCTTACAGGATTTCGGCCAGCAGGTGCCTTTGGGCACTTCCGTCCCCATCTTCCCTGGTATCCGCTGCAATATCTCCGGTTTTGTCAACATTTTTTCGGGCGGGGCATTGCGCCAGGACTCTACCTCCTTCGATTTCAAAGCCTCCGCAGTCAAGGTTGTGGGCGGCCAGACGATCAACTTTGGAGCTGAATTTGAACGCACCCGGATTGATGCCAACGATTATTCCTATACGCCCGGCGATAACACCTTCAACGGCCAGGTTACGGGATCGGCGCTGACCGATTTTTATCTGGGCTATGAATCGCAATTTTTTCAAGACAACGGCCGGACCTTCTATCTGAGGGAAGACAGACCATCCTTATACATTCAGGACGACTGGAAGGTGAATAGCCAGTTGACATTGAACCTGGGACTGCGATGGGACCCCTGGCTTCCTCCCATCGACCTGAACAATACGCTGACAGCATTTGTCCCCAGAGTTCAGTCCACTGTCGCGCCGAATGCGCCGCTTGGCCTACTGTATCCCGGCGACAAAGGCATTCCGGACACCGTTTTCCCGCACGACTGGCGGGACTTTGCGCCCCGCGTGGGCTTTGCCTGGAATATCGGCGGTAACAATAAAACCGTCATCCGGTCCGCATATGGAATCTTCTATAGCTTCCCGGAAGGCCTGCTGTATCAGCGTACGGATGCCACGCAGCCTACAGATCTCTATCTGAGTATTCCGGCGCCTCCTTCTTTCACCAATCCCTATCTCGGCTACCCGGGTGGGGACCCGTTTCCGCGGGCCCATATCTTGCCGAGTCAGTTCGCAACTTATAAGTTTTTACTGCCTATCTCCGGCGGCGTGCTGGATCCTTCCTCCCGAGTGGGCTACACACAAAATTGGAACTTCACGATTCAGCATCAATTTGCAGGGAATACGGCAGTTTCGGTTGCGTACGTGGGCAATCACGCGCTCAATATTATGGGCTCGCGCCAATTCAATCCGGCGATATTCGGCCCCGGCGCGACTGTCGCCAATGAAAATTCACGCCGGCTCTATCCCGGATTCGGGGCGGTGGAGCTGGCAAGCTCCTATGTCTATGAGGAATACCATTCGCTGCAAATCAATGTGACCAGGCGTTACTCCAAAGGCCTCACGCTGCTGTCCAATTTTGTATGGGGCAAGACCATAGATGATACTTCGAGCGCTACAGAAGGCAACACCGGGCCGCCAAATCCGTTTAACTTCGCAAGCGCACGCGGTCCCGCTGATTTTGATCAGGAGTTTCGCTTCAGCCTCTCTGCGGTTTACGCTTTGCCGCATCTCAATCTGACCGGATTCTCCAATGTTCTGTTGAATAACTGGCAAATCAACACCATTGTGAGTCTCTATAGCGGCTTACCCTTTACCGTGGTGAGCGGCACCGACCGGTCGCTCTCGGGAATCGGGAATGATTATGCAGACATCGTTGGCAATCCTGCGCGTCCGGCCGGTGTCAGCCAGGTGCAGGAGTATTTCAATACGGCCGCATTTGTTCCGGCAGCGATCGGCACCTTTGGCGATGCGGGGCGGAATATTCTTCGCGGACCGGGATACTTCGATGTGGATGCTTCGCTATTTAAAGATTTCTTGTTTACCGAGCGATGGCGCTTGCAATTCCGCGCAGAGGCATTCAATATCGAAAACCGCCCGAATTTTCAGAATCCGAACGCTAATGTAGGCTCTCAGGTAACCTTCGGAAGGATCACCGCCGCCAATGATCCGCGCGTTCTTCAGTTTGCATTGAAACTCTTTTTCTGAAGCTCCGCCGCGCCAGGCGAGAGAAACTGAAAAAGAGTACACTCATGAATCGGCGAGAGATGGCGAAAATCATCGGCGG
>Ga0209062_1006635_pt1 | contig 10453 bp, 15 predicted proteins | sample Coa_R2_2_FD_187158 | JGI IMG/M metagenome (GOLD analysis project Ga0209062, IMG submission 187158) | Surface soil microbial communities from Centralia Pennsylvania, which are recovering from an underground coalmine fire - Coalmine... | ecosystem: Environmental > Terrestrial > Soil > Unclassified...
AGAAATGGCTCGACGGGCTCTCGGCGTCTTAGCGCAGCACCGTCACGGCGGCGCAGAGCGCGAGTGCCGCGCCGCCGGCGATGAAGGCGATCGCCAGCCCGTGCCGGCCACGCGCTCCCCAAGCGGGGCTGAGCGCGCAAAGCACCGCGCCGAGCACACCCAAGGCTGCGGCCATCATGCGGTTCCTCCGACATCACGGCGGGACCCCCTTGTCCCGCCTTTTGTCAGAGAGCGCCGCGGCCGGTTAGCGGGGCGCTAACGCCAAGGCGCGCGGGCGATGCTTGATTGCGCGATCTCGTCCGCTGGCGCGCGGCCTATATGCGTCCGGCGACGAGGAGCAGGATCACGATGATCAGCAGCAACCCGGCGCCGCCGCTGGGGTAGTAGCCCCACCCCGCGCTGTATGGCCAAGTCGGCAAGGCGCCGAGCAGCACGATGATCAGCACGATCAGCAAGAGCGTGCCTAACCCCATGGCGATTCTCCACGTGCGATGCACGCACCACACAACCCGGCCATGCCGTCATTCCTCCAAAAACGTTAGAACGTTCCCCTGGATAACATCGCCGTCGCATTGACGTTCCGCGCGAGGTTGCCGGCGGGCGGGGCGGATTGATCCGCTTTTCATCGCGGTTCATACTTTGCGGAGTTTGGCGGGAGCAGACCCATGACGATCAGTGTCACGCCGCTTCATCCTTTCCTCGGCGCCGAGATCCGCGGCATCGATCTGAGGCTGCCCACGCCGCCCGAAGCGATTGCCGAAATCGACGCGGCGCTCAACACCCATGCCGTGCTCGTCTTTCCCGCCCAGGTGATCGACGACGAGCAGCAAATCGCCTTCAGCCGCCACTTCGGGCCGCTCGAGACGAGTCCAGAATATGCCGGCAGCGAGAAGTCGCGCATCGCCAATCGCGCCATCGCGGATATCTCGAATCTGGATCCCGCGGGGCGCGTCATGTCGCCCGAGGATCGCCGGCTGATGTTCAATCGCGGCAATCAGCTCTGGCACACCGACAGCTCGTTCAAGCATGTGCCGGCGCGATGCTCGCTGCTCTCGGCGCGCGAGATCCCGCCGACCGGCGGCGAGACGGAGTTCGCCGATCTGCGCGCCGCCTACGACGCCTTGCCCGAGGCAAAGAAGCGCATGCTCGAAGGCCTCGTCGTCGAGCACAGCATCTTCCGCTCGCGCAGCCTCATCGGCTTCACCGAATTCAACGAGAATATCCGCCGCGAGCTGCCGCCGGTGCAGCAATTGCTGGTACGCCGCCACGCGGGCTCAGGCCGCAAGACGCTCTATCTCGCATCCCACGCCTCGCATGTCGTGGGCTGGCCGATCGAGGAGGGCCGCAAGCTCATCGAGGAGCTCATCGCGTTTGCCACCCAACCGCAATTCGTCTATCAGCATCGCTGGCAGGTGGGCGATCTCGTGATGTGGGACGATCGCTGCACCATGCATCGCGGACGCCCTTATGACGATACCGTTCACCGCCGCGACATGCACCGGACGACGGTGTCGGACGAGATCAACACGATAGAGCGCGAGCGGCAGGGTTCCGCGGCATAGTTCGTTCGGTCTCGATGCAGGTCACCCGCACAACGAAGGATGAGGCCTTCGATCGCTTGATGCGGGAGGTGCGCGCCTGCACCCTTTGCGCGCCCTATCTGCCGCTGGGTCCGCGACCCGTGGTGCGCGGCCTGCCATCGGCGCGGCTTCTCGTCGTGAGCCAGGCGCCGGGCACCAAGGTGCACGAGACCGGCCTCACCTTCAACGACCGCAGCGGCGACCGCCTGCGCCTGTGGATGGGCGTTGATCGCGACACCTTCTATGACGAGCGCCGCATCGCCGTCATGCCGATGGGCATGTGCTATCCCGGCCGTTACGCGCAAGGCGGCGACCGGCCGCCGCGGCCGGAATGCGCGCCGACCTGGCATCGCCGGATCCTCGCGGCGTGGCCCCGTATCGAGCTCACCTTGCTGGTCGGCTCCTACGCCATCGATTACTACCTGCGCCAATCGAAGAGACCGAGCATGACGGAGACGGTGCGCGCTTGGCGCGACTATCTACCGCGCTATCTGCCGCTGCCTCATCCGAGCTGGCGGACGACGGTCTGGGAGCGGCGCAATCCGTGGTTCGCCGAGGAGGTCCTGCCGGAGCTGCGCCGGCGGATTGGCAAGCTCCTGTAGAGCGCCGGCACGCCGCGTTTGCTGCTCAATAGAGGGTGTTTTTATAGGCGTATTCGATGCGCGCATCGGCGTCCGCCGCCGTCGTGCCGTCCTGCACCTGCTCGTTGATCATCTGGCCGAGGGTCGGCAAACGCCGGCGCTCGACCTTAGCGTCCTCATGCCACAGCCGCGCGCGAATGAGCGCCTTGCCGCAATGCAGATAGGCCTCGCGAACATCGACGAGAAGCGCGCTTTTGGGCTTCTTGCCGTTGACCGCGCTGCGGGCCAGGAGATGTTCATCCGTCGTGATCGAAGCGACGCCATTGACGCGCAGCGTCTCGTCGACGCCCGGGATCATGAAAAGCAATCCGACATGCCCATTGGCAAGTACGTTGCTCAGCGAATCCAGCCTATTGTTGCCCGGCCGGTCGGGAATGAGCAGCGTATTGTCATCCAGCACCTGCACGAAGCCCGGCGTATCGCCGCGCGGCGAGACGTCGGCCCCGGACTCGCTCGCGGTGCCGAGGCAGAGAAAAGGCGACAAGGCGATGAAGTTCCGGCAATGGCGGTCGAGCGCCGGGAGACATTTCCGGCGGGCGCGCGGCGTCGGCTCGGGATAGATCGCCCGCAAATCCTCTGTCTCGGCAACGCGGCATCGAGGTGTCTCGTCGCGATCCATCGGGCGGTCCTTTCTCGCGGCAGCCGCAGCTTGTCCGATCCTAATCCTCGGCCTCGAGCCGTTCCATATCCTCGTCGCTGAAGCCGAAATGATGGCCGATCTCGTGTATCAGCACGTGGCGCACCACGGCGTAGAGGTCCTCGCCGGTCTCGCACCAATAATCGAGAAGCGGCCGGCGATAGAGAAAGATCATGTCGGGTTCCGTGCGTATGTCCGAAACGCTCTTGTGCGGCAGCGCCACGCCGCGATAAAGGCCGAGAATGTCGAAGGGGCTCTCGAGCCCCATCTCCTCCTCGGTCTCGGCGTCGGGAAATTCCTCGACGCGAATGACGACGCGGCCGAGATGGCGCTTCAGCGCCGCCGGGATCGTGCCGAGCGCGCGCTCGGCGAGGGCTTCGAGATCGGCGAGCGAGGGCGGCGCGCTAAAACCGGGGTTCGTCATGGCGCCGAGCTTCGCGACTTGATCTGAGCGCCGCCATCGGCCACTTCTTGGGAGGGACGGCCTTCAACAGGAGGAGCGGGATGGTCGAGCGGCTGATCGGAGCGGCGCGCAGCGCCGCCATCAAGGAGCTGCGCGGTTGGGCTGAGGTGGATGACCGCGATGCGATCCGCAAGGTCTATCACTTCGGATCCTTCCGCGAGGCCTGGGGCTTCATGAGCGAGGTGGCGCTCATGGCCGAGAAGATGGATCATCATCCCGAGTGGTTCAACGTCTATAACCGCGTCGAGATCATCCTGACCACGCATGATGCGGGCGGCCTTTCGGAGCGCGATATTCGCCTCGCTCACGCCATCGACGAGCTTCGCCCGGAGCGCGATCGGCGCGCGGGGCCGTGAAAGCTATTTCGGCTGCATCCTGAGCGCGCCGTCGAGGCGGATGGTCTCGCCGTTGATCATCGGATTCTCGACGATCGACATCACGAGCTGCGCGTATTCCTCGGGTTTGCCGAGGCGGCGCGGGAAGGGAACGCTGGCGCCGAGACTATCCTGCACCTCTTGCGGCAGGCTGCCCATGAGCGGCGTGTGGAAGAGGCCGGGAGCGATGGTGTTGACGCGAACGCCGCTCTGCGCGAATTCGCGCGCCGCGGGCATGGTCAACGCGACGATGCCGCCCTTGGAAGCGGAATAGGCGGCTTGGCCGATCTGGCCCTCGAAGGCCGCGACCGAGGCCGTCGAGATGATGACGCCGCGCTCGCCATCATCGAGCGGGTCGAGCTTCACCATATCGGCGCCGGCAAGCCGCATCAGGTTGAAGCTGCCGATGAGATTGACGTTGATCACGCGGCTGAACTGGTCGAGCGGGTGCGGCCCGTTGCGGCCGACGATGCGCACGCCGATGCCGATGCCCGCGCAATTGATGAGGATGCGGGCGGGCCCATGCGCCTCGCGTGCCTTGGCAACGGCCGCCTCGCCGCTCGGCCCGTCCGCCACATCGCATTTGACGGCGAGGCCGCGGATCTCCGCCGCGACCTTCTTCGCATTCTCCTCGTTGATGTCGAGCACGGCGACCTTGGCGCCGGTCTTGGCGAGCGCGCGGGCGGTCGCGGCCCCCAGACCCGAACCGCCGCCGGTGACGATCGCCGCATGACCTTGAGCGAGCATGTTTTCCTCCTCCGCTGAGATTGGCCGATCCATAGCAGATCGCCGCCCGGGTTGCGACCCTGGGCTCCACGCTCCATAGTGGCGCCATGGCTGGCACCGAGGTCACGCTTTATCAGGACAAGAGCCTCGTCGCGCTCGAGCGGATGGTGCGCCGACGGTTGTGGTCGAGGCTGAGAAGCGCCGCGGCATCGCTGCCCTTCGCGCAAGACGTGCTCGCGGCTTATTTCTGCGCCGTCGACCGCCGCACACCGCTTGCCGTCAAGACCACGCTCATCGCGAGCCTCGCCGGCTTTCTGCTGCCGCAGCGGCTTATTCCGCGCGCGCTGCGCAGCCTCGTCGTGGGCGGCGACGTCGGAATTTTGCTGGGCGCCTTCGGCAATTTCGCGGCCCATATCACGCCGGAGCACCGCATGCGCGCCCGCCTCATGCTTATTCGCTTGCGGCAGGCCTCCGAGAAGTAAGACCTGCGCCGCGCCGGGCGAGCTGCGCCTCGCGATGCGCGACATAGATCGATGATCCGCCGATGACCGCGGCGCCGATCCAGGTCCAGAGATCCGTGACCTCGCCGAAGACGAGATAGGCGAGGATGGCGACGAAAGGCATGCGCAGGAACTCGAAGGGCGCGCAGGCGCTCGCATCGGCGATGCTGTAGGCACGCGCCACCGCGACATGGGCAACCGTGCCGAGCGCGCCCAGCGCGGCGAGCCAGGCGAGGCTCTCGAGCGACGGCCATCGCCACACCAGCAAGGCCGGGAGGAGCGAGAGCGGCGTCAGATAAATGACCATATAGGAGACGATGGCGATCGCGGGCTCGCTGCGCGCGAGGAACTTCACGGTGACCGCGCTCATGCCGCCGGTCGCCGCCGAGAGCAGGATGAGGAGCAGGCTCGGGTCGAGCATGGTCATGCCCGGCCGCAGGATGACGAGAACGCCGGCAAAGCCGATCGCGACGGCCGCCCACCGGCGCAAGCGCACGACCTCGTGAAGGATGAGCGCCGCCCCCGCCGTGGCGAAGAGCGGCGCCGTGAAGTTGAGCGCCGTCGCGGTCGCCAGCGGCACCAGCGTGATGCCGTAGAACCAGGCAAGCATCGAGACGAGGCTCACGCCGGCGCGGAGCGTATAGAACCACGCCTTCGATGTGCGCAGCGCGCCGAACCCGGCCCGCGCGATCCACGGCACCATGATGATGAGGCTGAAGAGGCAGCGGAAGAACGTCACCTCGAAGGGGTGCAGCTCCTCCGCAGCCCGCCGGATCACGACATTCATGATGGTCGAGCAGAGCGCCGCAAGCACCATCCACCAGGCGGCCCGCGCGGCGGGCGGCGCGTGGGATTGCGAAAGAGGGGATAGCGACGTCACCGGTGCAAGGTTCTGTTGAGCTCGAAATGGACACGGCGGGGCGCGGTCTCACTCGTCCTTCGAGACGGCGCTTTGCGCCTCCTCAGGACGAGGTTCTTAGAAGGACCTCATGGTGAGGAGCGCCTGAAAGGCGCGTCTCGAACCATGAGTGGGGCAGCGCGCAAAATGTGCAACGCTTGCTCCGTTGCCGCGTCACACTAGGCTAAACCTTCCCGCCATTCCAAGGGTTGGCGCATCGGCGCTCTCGTGCTATGCCCGGACGGCAGAGGCGCGGCGGTCCGGCCTCCGACGGGAGAATTTCTGTCATGGCGAACAAAGTCTATCCCGATGCCGATGCGGCGCTCGCCGGGGTGCTGCATGACGGCATGATGATCATGTCCGGCGGCTTCGGCCTCTGCGGCATTCCCGAGACGCTGATCGAGGCGATCCGCAAATCCGGGGTGAAGAACCTGACCGTCGTCTCCAACAATGCCGGTGTCGATGGCGCGGGGCTCGGCCTTTTGCTGGAGAGCCGGCAGATCAAGAAGATGATCTCCTCCTATGTCGGCGAGAACAAGCTCTTCGCCCAGCAATATCTCGCGGGGCAGCTCGAGCTCGAATTCAATCCGCAAGGCACGCTCGCCGAGCGCATCCGCGCCGGCGGCGCGGGCATTCCCGCCTTCTTCACCAAGACGGGCGTCGGCACGATCATCGCCGAAGGCAAGGAGGTCCGGGAATTCGACGGCGAGCGCTATGTCATGGAGCGCGGCCTCGTCGCCGATCTCGCGATCGTCCATGCCTGGAAGGCGGATACCGAAGGCAATCTCGTCTATCGCAAGACGGCGCGGAACTTCAATCCGATGATGGCGACGGCGGGCAAGGTGACGGTCGCCGAAGTCGAGCATCTGGTCGAGCCGGGCGAGATCGATCCCGACCACATCATCACGCCGGGGATTTTCGTGCAGCGCATCGTTCATGTGAAGATCCCGGTGAAACGCATCGAGCAGCGCACCACGCGCAAGCGCGCTTAAGGAGGCGATATCATGCCTTGGACTCGCGAAGAGATGGCGGCGCGCGCGGCCAAAGAGCTGCGCGACGGCTTCTATGTCAATCTTGGCATCGGCATCCCGACGCTCGTGTCGAACTATATCCCCAAGGGGATGAGCGTGCAGCTCCAGAGCGAGAACGGCATGCTCGGCATGGGTCCCTTTCCCTATGAGGGCGAAGAGGATCCCGATCTCATCAATGCCGGCAAGCAGACGGTGACGGAGCTTCCCACCACCAGCTATTTCTCGAGCGCCGACAGCTTCGCCATGGTGCGCGGCGGCCATATCGATCTCTCCATCCTCGGCGCCATGCAGGTGGCGGAGAATGGCGACCTCGCCAATTGGATGATCCCCGGCAAGATGGTGAAGGGGATGGGCGGCGCCATGGATCTCGTCGCCGGCGTCAAGAAGGTGGTCGTCGTGATGGAGCATACGGCGAAGGACGAGAAGAAGCTCCTCCATCGCTGCACGCTGCCGCTCACCGGCGCGCGCGTCGTCGACATGGTGATCACCGATCTCGGCGTCTTCACCATCGACAAGAAGGGCGATCGCGGCATGGCGCTCGTCGAGCTGGCGCCCGGCGTCGCGCTCGACGAGATCCGCCAGAAGACCGAAGCCACGTTCCGCGATGAACGGCGCGGCTGAGGACGCTTCCTCCGCCGCGGCGCGCCGGTTCCTCGCGAACGCGGCCGGACTCTCCGCCGACCGGCCGGAGGGTGTGCGGCCGGTGGTCGCGGCGATGCCCTTCTCCAGGATCGGCCAGGTCGCGATGTCGGCGCTGGGCGATCCCTCGGTGATCCCGCTGTGGTTCGGCGAGGGCGATCTGCCGACGCCGTCCTTCATCTGCGAGGCCGCGGCGGCGGCGCTCCGCGCCGGGCAGACCTTCTATACTTTCAAGCGCGGCATTCCCGAGCTCCGCCGGACGATCGCCGAGTATCTCTCGGGTCTCTATGCAAAGCCGGTGACGGATGAGCGCGTCATCGTGACGTCCTCGGGCATGAGCGGCATCATGTTCATGTGCCAGGCGCTGGTCGAGCCCGGCGACAACGTCGTCATCGTCTCGCCCGTCTGGCCCAATATCCACGATGCCGCGACCGTGCTGGGCGGCGAGGCGCGCGAAGTGGCGCTCGATGCCAGGGCGGAAGGCGGCTGGCGACTCGATCTCGCGCGCCTCAAGGCGGCCTGCGATGCGCGCACGCGCGCGGTCTTCGTCAACTCGCCGGGCAATCCCACGGGCTGGATGATGAATCGCGATGAGGCCGCCGAGCTCCTCGCATTTACGCGCAAGCGCGGCCTCTGGCTGGTGGCGGACGAGGTCTATGCGCGCCTCGTCTATGACGGCCGCCGTGCGGCGCCGTCGCTCCTCGATCATGCCGAGCCCGAAGACCGCGTCGTCGTCATCAACAGTTTCTCCAAGGCCTGGGCGATGACCGGTTGGCGGCTCGGCTGGCTGGTGGCACCCAAGGAGATCCAGGACGTCGCCGACAAGCTCGTCGAGTTCAACACGAGCTGCGCGCCGCCTTTTCTCCAGCAGGCCGGGATCACGGCGATCCGCGACGGCGAGGAATTCGTCGCCGAGATGGTGGCGCGCTGCCGCCGCGGCCGGGATCTTCTGATCCAGGGATTGCAGCGGTTTCGGCGCGTCCATGTCGCGGCGCCGGAAGGTGCGTTCTACGCCTTCTGTCGGGTCGATGGCGTGAGCGACAGCCTCGCTTTCGCCAAGGAGATCCTCGCCCGCTGCAAAGTGGGCGTGGCACCGGGCGCGGCCTTCGGGCAGGGCGGCGAAGGCTATCTGCGCTTTTGCTTCGCCAGCGCGCCCGAGCGGCTGGCAGCGGCGCTGGAGCGGCTCGAGCCGATGCTCGGCTGAAAGAGCGGCGCCGGGCCGAGGCCGGTCCGACGCCGCCGGTCTCCTACATCTTGTCCTTGGACATTTTGTCCTTTTCCATCTTGTCCTTCGCCATGCCGTCCTTGGACATCTTGTCCTTCTCCATCTTGTCCTTGTCCATTTTATCCTTGGCCATGCTGTCCTTCGACATCGAGTCCTTGGCCATGCTGTCCTTGTTCTGCGCGAAGGCGGCGGGCGAAATGGCGAGGCCGAGCGCCACGACGGCGGCCGGCGAGGCGATCAGCAAACGACGAACGATGCTCATTGCGGGTACCCCATGATTGTCGATGACGGCAGCACCGCCGTCACGGGCAATTCGGTCGGGCGCCCGCGCTGGTTACGTGCCGTGGGATGAGATCGCCCTTGTCGGCCTTCACGATTGCTTGATCGCGGCTGGGCCTATCGACTCAGATCTCGGGCTCCGCGAGACCGCGCCGCCGGCAGGCGGCGATCAGCGTGTTGCGCAAGAGACAGGCAATCGTCATCGGCCCGACGCCGCCCGGCACCGGCGTGATCGCACCGGCGACGCCCAGCGCTTCGGCGAAGGCGACATCGCCGACGAGGCGGCTCTTGCCGCCCTCGCCGGGCACGCGGTTGATGCCGACATCGATCACCGTGGCGCCGGGCTTGATCCACGAGCCTCGCACCAGCGCCGCCCGGCCGACAGCGGCGACCAGGATATCGGCGCGGCGGACGATCGTCGGCAGGTCGCGGCTTTGCGAATGCGCGGTGGTGACCGTGCAATTCTCCTGAAGCAACAGCGCCGCCATGGGCCTGCCGACGATGGTCGAGCGTCCCAGGACAACGGCCTCCGCGCCGGCGAGGCTGCCCAGCGTCTCGCGCAGCAGGAGGAGCGAGCCATAGGGCGTGCACGGGACGAGCGCCCGGCCGCCGCTCCACAGGCGCCCGACATTCTCGGGATGAAAGCCATCGACATCCTTGGCAGGATCGATCGCCTCGATCACCCGCTGCGGCGCGATCTGCCGCGGCAGGGGCAGTTGCACGAGGATGCCGTCGATCGAGGGATCGGCATTGAGCCGGGCGACGAGTGCGAGCAGCTCCGCCTCGCTTGCACGCGCAGGCAGGCGATGCTCGAAGCTCGCAAGCCCCGCCTCGGTCGTGGCCTTGCCCTTGCTGCGCACATAGACTTGGCTTGCGGGATCATCGCCGACGAGCACCGCGGCGAGGCCGGGGACGACGCCGTCGCGCGCCTTGAGCACGGCGGCGGCCTCGGCGATGCCGGCGCGAAGCGCCGCCGCATGAGCCTTGCCGTCGATCAGGCGAGCTTCAGTCATGAATGGCGAACCCTGGGAGAGAGACGATCGCACCCGCCCGCTCAGTACCGCGCGGCGTAGTACATCACCTGGACCAATTCCATCTGAACGAACCAGATGATGAGCAAGACGATGATCGGCGATATGTCGAGACCGCCCAGATTGGGCAGGAACTGGCGGATCGGCCGCAGCACCGGCTCGGTCGCGCGATAGAGGAAATCGCCCACCAGCGCCACCGGCCGGCTGTAAGTGTTGATGACGTTGAACGCGATGAGCCAGCTCATCACCGCGGAGATGATGAGAATCCACCAATAAATGTCGAGCAGGGCGAGGATCACCCTGATGACCGGTACCAGAAATCCGCCCATGGAACGGTTCGCCCCCGTCAGCGCTGGCGTACGGTAACCGCGGCCTCCGATGCACGCAAGCCCGCGCCGCGGTCCGGCCGTCGGTAACGTCAATTGTTGT
>Ga0209062_1006637_pt1 | contig 10452 bp, 9 predicted proteins | sample Coa_R2_2_FD_187158 | JGI IMG/M metagenome (GOLD analysis project Ga0209062, IMG submission 187158) | Surface soil microbial communities from Centralia Pennsylvania, which are recovering from an underground coalmine fire - Coalmine... | ecosystem: Environmental > Terrestrial > Soil > Unclassified ...
CAGCTTAGAGGGGGAATGTCGAATCGAAATTATTTATGACGCACATCCGGTCCCTACCGGGTTTGTGCGCGTTCTTACTGCTCCAGCACGTCGTGAAGGTAATTGACCATCACGCGGCGCGGTTTCTTCGGCAATTCGATCTGCACCGGCAGCGTGGTGCTGCCCTTCATGCGCGCCGAACCAAGCCGGGAAATGGGCCCGTCGAAATCGGCGTAGATCGGCACCAGCATCAGGAAATCGGCGGGAACACCGCTCTGAACAAGCGAGCCTTTCAGCAGAAATTTGCCGTTCGATTCCGGCGTCACCGTGTAATCCAGGTTGTATTTCGGCAGCGCCGTGCCGTATACCGATTCCGAAAAGAACCAGTCCATCTTATGGTTGCCCGCGGCGTCCATGCCGGGCGTCATATGCTGCTCGACGGTGAACTGCAGAAACAATGCCGCCGAGAAATCGGCGAAACCGTCCGACAGCCAGGGCGCGGTCGAAGCTCTCGTGAACCGAGTCCTGGTCGGTCAGGCTCTTTAGATAACTCTTCTCAATGGACGGAACCGGGGTGAGGTCGAACTCGCCCTCTCCGACAAAGACCACAACCGTATCGTGTCCCATCGCCGGCGCGGTGAAGCCGATGGTCCCGCTCTTCAGCGTGAGCGTGCCGGCGTCGCGATGAAGGACGATGTTATCGGCCACAAAGGCGCCGGTAATCGGAGCCTGGCGCAAGGCCTGGTAAACGGGATCGGCTGCAACGGGAGCGGCGGCAGCAACAGCGGTGCACAGCCCGAGCACGGCCGTTCGGGCTGCCGGATGGAGTCGGAGCATATGGGATGGATCAGCGACCGAGTAACTGTACCATAGATCACAAGTTTCTGGAAATGTATATCTTTTCCTTCCGATTCCGAGCGCGCGTCGGTCGTGCAGGCGATCTCCGGGCGTTTGCCAGCCCGTCCGATAGGATGGCGGCGCATCGGTAGCCCGGTTGCCTACACTGGTACCGTGCCCATCTGCCGCGGATCCTTGCACGCGCTGCTGCTCTACGATGTGGCGGAAGCGTTCGACCTGGATCGGCTCCGGGCGCTGCTCGGCGCGGAGCCTCCGGGGCGCTCTCCCGGTTTCAAGTTGCCGGCGCCCGAGTACGTCCGCTTCGAGCGCCCTCCGGTGCAGGAGTCCTGCGACCCGGTGCAACTGGCCACCGGGGAATCCGCGGCCGCCAGCCTTCGCTACTTCGATTACGGCGTGGTGAGCCTTGAGATCGTGATGCCGTTCGAGACCGATTGGCCGGGCCTGATCTCGCTCTCCAACCGCTGGATCGAGGCCGGAGAAGTGGAGCGCCGCGGAACGAAAACCGTTCGCGACCGACTCGCCCGGCTGCAGCCCGCGTTGCACAAACCGTATCCGGAGTGGCTCGACGAGGCATACTATGTAATCCATCTGCAAGAGGTCGACGAGGGGACGGGCGTAGCGCCCGCGGGATCGGAGTTGATCCGCCGCTACGGCCGCGAGATCATCCAGGTGATCCGCGGCGAGACGCAGGTTCTTTCCGAAGGCGAACAGAACGACGTTTTCGCGGCGAGTCTGAGCTACTATCCGACGGACCTCCTCGTAGTCGGCTGGCTGGCGGCCATGGTTTACGACACGCCCGAAGGCGCCGCGCCGCTGATTCAGTTGCTCGAGTACGCCAACACGCAGCTTCTCGAATACCGGCGCTATGACGAGATCCTGACGCCGCTGATGGCAGCCACTTATGCCGCGCTCGAACGGCGGGGCGGCCTGCTCTCCCGCTGGCGCCTGGCGCGGGAAGCATCGCACCTGAACCAGCTCCGCCTCGAGGTCACCGAGCTGACCGAACGGGCCGACCACGCGATCAAATTTTTGAGCGATATGTATTACGCGCGGTGTTACCGCCTGGCCGCGGGCAAGGTCGGCGCCGACGACTACCGGAGCCTGGTTGACGAGAAACTACAGACAGCCGCCGAGCTGTACGAGTTCATGGTCAATGAATTCCGCGAAGCCCGCAGTTTCATTCTGGAGCTGCTGGTGATCACGATCCTGATCATCGAGCTGGTGCCGATTTTTCGCGGGCGGTGAGAACGCCTGCCGGAGCGGCTGCCGTCTCCGGCTGGTACGTGCACCGCGGGTCCGGCGCCAGATAATCGCCGGTAAGGGCAAACGCGCGTGCGCGCGAGCCGCCGCACAGCTTGCGGTACTCGCAGACTCCACACTTGCCATGGCGCGCGTCGGCGTCGCGAAGCTCCAGAAACAACGGCGAATTGCGGTAGACGTGCACCAGAGAGTCCACCCGCACATTGCCGGCGGAGATCGGCAGAAAGCCGCTCGGATAGATTTCGCCGGTATGGGAGATGAAGATAAAGCCGCGCCCGTCGCTCACTCCCGCGGTGCGCCAGACGGTCCGTTCGGGCTCTGGCTCGCACATCTCCTCGCGCATCCGCCGCGCCAGATAGCGGCGGTAATGCATCGCTTCCGTCGTCTTGATATCGAAGGAGACGCGCCGGGATAACTGGAAGAGCGTCTCGAAGACCTGCTCGTATTCCTCCGCGGCCAGATCGTCGCCCTCCAGGGCGCGTCCGGTGAGGATCAGGAAGAAGAGGCTCCACATGCGCGCTCCGGTTCTCGCGGCGATTTCCGCGATACGGCCGAGCTGATGCATGTTGCGCCGGGTGACCGTGGTCTGAAGCTGCGTCTCGAGGCCGATGCGCTGCGCTTCTTCGAGCGCATCGACCGCCCGGTCGAAGGTGCCGGGCACGCCGCGGAAGCCATCGTGCGTGGCAGCGTCGGCTCCGTCGAGGCTGATCGCCATGCGGGCCACGCCGCAATCCTGGAAGGCGTGGATCACGTCCCGGGTCAGTAAGGGCGTGGCGCTGGGACTGATGTTCGTTCTCAGTCCCAGCTCCACGCTGCGGCGGAGGAGGGGGAACAGATCCGGCCGCTTGAGAGGGTCGCCGCCGGTAAAGACCATTAAGGGATTGCCAAATTCCCTGACGGTCTCCAGGAGCCGGCCGGCTTCCCCGGTGGTGAGTTCGGATGAGTGCCGCCAGGGGGAAGCCGAGGCGCGGCAGTGCGCGCAGGCCAGGTCGCATGCCTGCGTCATTTCCCAGATCACCAGCAGCGGAGCTTCATCGAACCTCATGGCAGACTGCATTGCAATCGATGCGCCGGAGTCAGCGGCCCGTTTTTGAGCAGTCTGGAATACCCAGGCGAGCCATTCCGCGCAGAAAGCTGCGCCATCCCACCCAACCGGCCGCTCTCCGGGGGCGCTCCGGGTGGGCGCCGCATGGCGTCAACGATAGGGACCGCCATACCGCCGCGACTTAGCGGAAACGAGGCGCCGGGTGAGACGCGGCGAACGATTGGCGGATCGGGTGCACACACCGGCAGCGCGTGACAGTTGAATTCTCTGGCAGTACAAGGACAGAGAAGCGGCGGGCTGGGTCAAAGCGCGGCGGCTTGAGCAATTCGGCGCAGACCAAGCCCAACCCGCCGGCCTTTAACGGATACGGAAGAGCACGAAACAAGTGGAGCAGTTATGAAACTTCATAGCAGAATCAGGAAAGCGGGCATCTGGACGTTGATCGTGGCCAGCTTGACCGCCGCTCAGGAAGTGCGCCGCTACTCACCGCATGAGAAGGCCTTCTATGCGGATCCACGGACTGTCGAGTTCGTCCGTCCGGGGCTGGTGGTTCAGGTGACCGGCGCAACCGTAGCTCCGGATGGAACCATTACGGCGCAATATACGGTGGCGGACCCCAGCGGACTGCCTCTCGATACGGCCGGCGTAACGACGCCCGGCTCGATCCGCCTGAGCTTCGTGGCGGCAGTTCTGCCCAACGGGCAGGAACAATATACGGCCTATACGACCAGGACCGTTACCGGCTCGCTGATCGCATCCACCAACCAGCCCGGCGCCGATTCGGGCGGCACGACCACGCCGCTGGGCCCGGGCGCCTATCAATATGTCTTCAAGACCAAAGCGCCCGCAGGGTTCGATGCCGGCGCGACCCACACCATCGGCGTTTACGGATCGCGCGACCTGACGGCCTTCAATCTTGGCACCAATTACGCGAGCACGACCTTCAATTTCGTGCCGAACGGCGCCAAGGTGACGCACACCCGCGATGTCATCGAGACCGCAAGCTGCAATGCCTGTCACGACCAGTTATCGGCGCACGGCGGCTCGCGGCGCGGCCTGAACCTCTGCGTCATGTGCCATACCCCGCAACTGGTCGACCCGAATAACGGCTATCAGATGGACGCCAAGGTCTTCTTCCATAAGCTGCACATGGGCGCGAATCTGCCGAGCGTCAAGGCCGGCACTCCGTATGCGATCACCACCAGCTTCGGGACCTCGGACTTCTCAAAGGTCGTGTTCCCGGCGGACCCGGCCGATCCGCGCCGCTGCGAAACCTGCCATGCGCAGGATACCGGCGCCGCGCAGAAAACCGCCTATCTCACCAATCCGACCCGCGCGGCCTGCGGCTCCTGCCATGACGACGTGGACTTCGCTTCCGGCAAAAACCACGCCGGCGGGCCGCAGTTCGACGACAATCTCTGCGCCACGTGCCACATCCCGCAGGGTGAGCTCGATTTCGACGCGTCGATCAAAGGCGCGCACGTGGCTCCCACCGCATCGAGCCTGCTTTCCGGGTTGAACGTCACGATCAAAGGCGTCACGAACACGGCGGCCGGGAGCGCCCCGGCGGTGACGTTCACCGTGACGGACAAGAACAACGCCACTGTGCCGCTCTCCGCTCTGGGCTCGATCTCCTTCACCATGGCGGGACCAACGACGGATTACGGATATACCAGCTTCGGCAGCGACACCGGCAACACTCCGGGTTATGTCACGGAGAGCGCTGCGAAGGCCTCCTGCGACGCGAGCGGGCTCTGCACCTATAACTTCACCCACACGGTTCCGGCGGGAGCATCCGGCACCTTCGCGATCGGCGTGGAAGCACGGCGGAGCGAAACGATTCTCGCCGGCACCACCAAGCAGCAGACGGTCCAATACGGCGCGCCGAACCAGGTGACTTACTTTTCGGTGGATGGCTCGCCCGTGGCGAAGCGGCGGCAGGTCGTCGCGCTGGCCAATTGCAACAAGTGCCACGTATCGCTCTCCGTCCACGGCGGCCTGCGCAACAACACGGAGTATTGCGTGCTCTGCCATAACCCGTCCAACACCGATTTCACGATGCGGCCGATCGCCCAGGTGGCGTCCGACAAACCGCAACCGCCGCAAGGCATCAATTTCAACCTGCTGGTCCACCGCATCCACGACGGGGTGAACATGCAGGCAGCCGGGAGGAGCTACGTCGTCGTCGGCTACGGCGGCAGCCACAACGACTTCAGCGACACGCTGTTTCCGGCGATGAGTCCCAACGGCCAGGCCACCGATCTCGCCAACTGCTCGATGTGCCACGTCAACGGCAGCGAGCAGAATCTGCCCACGGGACGCAACCAGGTGACCGATCCGCAAGGACCGATCAATCCGGTTCTGCCGGTCGCGTCGGCCTGTTCTGGTTGCCACGTCGATATGCCGGCGGCGTCGCACTTCCTCTCGAACTCGAACAGCCTCGGCGAAAGCTGCGCGGTGTGTCACGGAACCGGCGGCGCCTTCAGCGTCGGCCAGGTGCATGCGCAGTACTAAGTGGGATCGGGGGCCGCTGCCAAACCGGAACCGGGAATGCTGAACCATCGCGCGATCGCTCTCAGTATCGTTCCGCTCCTGCTGGCCGCGGCCGCTGCCGCGCAGAACGCAGCGGCTGTGGTCGCGCCCGCGGCAGCGGCCTCTCCCTACGCCGGATCGCAGGCGTGCCAGACCTGCCACGAAGACCTGTACAACGGCGTCATGAAGAGCCCCCACGCGGCCGTGGAGACGGATCACAGGCGCGGCTTTGCAGGCAAAGCCTGCGAATCGTGCCACGGTCCGGGGGCGAAACATGCGGAGTCGGCCTCGGCGGCGGATATCCGGGTCCCATCGAAACTGGCCGCCGCGGCCGCCGATCGAATCTGCTTGAGCTGCCACCTCAACGAAGAGACTCGGTCCGGCCGCCTGCAAAGCAGCCATGCGAAAAACCAGGTTCCCTGTACGAGCTGTCATCAGATTCACGCCGCGGGACCCCTCGGACTCCTGCCGCATGGGCAGGCCGCCGTCAACGCGCAGTGCGAGCGCTGCCATGTCAATGTGGTGGCCCAGTTCCAACAGCCCAATCACCACCGCGTGCCGGAGAATGCCATGAGCTGCGTGGACTGTCACAACCCGCATGGCAGCCTCCGTCCCGCGATGGGCCGGGCGTTCGCCGGAAACGAACCGGGCTGCCTGAACTGTCACGGCGACAAGCGCGGGCCCTTCGCCTTCGAGCACGCGCCGGTGCGTTTCGAGGGCTGCCAGACCTGCCATGAGCCCCATGGTTCGTCGAATCCCCGCATGCTGACGCGCGCTCAGGTGCGGTTTGTGTGCCTGGAATGCCACGCGAACCTGCCCGCGATGAACTCGAGGCCGGTGGCGGGCGTAGTGCCGCCGGCGTTTCACGATTTGCGCTCGCCGGTCTACCAGAACTGCACGGTATGCCATCAAAAGATCCACGGCAGCCACGTGGACAGGAACCTCCTGAAATGATGAAGCTGCTGGTGTCCCTCATTTCGGTCTGCGTGGCAGCGATGGCGCAGAGCCCGCCTGCACAACCGGCATCCACTCCGCCGCAACCGTCGCAGAGCGCTCCGCCGGCCGATCCGGCCGCCCAGCAATCGCCCACGCCCTCGAGCGAGGAGTGGCTCGCGGGCTGGGTCGATCTCGGCTATCGCTGGCGCACGGACGTCGGCGGCAGTCTCGAGGCCTACCGGACCTTCATCAATCTCGGGTCGGGCCCCAAGCTGCTCGGCACGGAGTTCACCATCGCCGATCCGTCGCATCGCTTTTTCGACGAAATTCACGGCCGCGCGTACGGTTGGGGCGATGAGCCCTCCGAAACTCTCCATCTGGATGCGCGCAAGCAGAGGCTCTACCACTTCAACGCGGACTACCGGGACTTCGCGCTATTCGACAATCTGCCGACCTACGCCGATCCGCTGCTGGTCACACGCGGAATCGCGTTGAATGAACAGTCTTTCGACCTCCGGCGGCGGATCGGGAGCTTCGAGCTCGATTTCCTGCCGGGGAATTGGATCAGCCCGTATCTTGCGTACGACTTCGATCGCGGCTCGGGCCACGGTGTCACCACGTTCGTCTCCACCGGCAATCAGTTCCCCCTGCCGGCAGACTTCCTCGATGGAACCAATAATTACCGGGGCGGGATACACATTCGCCTTCGCCGCTGGAATGCCACGGTCGAACAGGGCGGCACGACCTTTCACGACGACCAGAGCGTTTTTCAGAACGGCGGCACCAACTTCGGCAACATGCCCACGCCGCCCTTCGGCCAGCAGACTTATCTGACGAACTTTCTCGGCGCTTACGGAATCCGCGGCGACAGCATCTATTCGAGAGGCGTGCTGACCGCCAACGTAACCTCCTGGCTGGACATTTATGGCCAGTTCCTTTACAGCAAGCCCGATACGGCCGTGAACTATCAGCAATTCGCCGCCGGGAATCAGTTTCTGCAAAGCCAGATCCTCTTCTACACCGGCCAGCAGTATCTCGTATCATCGGCGGCCAATCTCCCACATACGACCGGCAGTTTCGGCGCGGAGATGCGGCCATGGAAGCGGCTGCGCCTCACGGAAACCTGGCTGACGGACCGCCTGCACAACGCCGCATCCTCCAGTGAGAACCAGGTGCTGACCACCGGCGCCGGCAGCGCGATTTCGCTCAGCGAAGCGCTCGCTTCCTCGCTGGTCACCAATTACAATCAGGCGGAAATCGACGTCTTCTTCGACGCGACTTCCCGGCTGACCCTCCGCGGCGGGTACCGCTATGTGTGGGGGAACGCGAACGATGCCGTCCTTCCGCCCGCCGGGCTCGCCAGCGCGGATACGGTTACGCTACGCCGCAACGTGGGCCTGAGCGGCGCGACGTTCCACGCCACGCGGAAGCTCACGCTCTCCGGCGAGGCCGAGGCGGCGTCGAGCGGAAACGTCTATTTCCGCACCAGCCTTTATAATTACCAGCGCGTTCGCACGCAAGCCCGCTATCAGGCCACAAGTTCGCTCAGCTTTTCGGGGAATTTCAGCCTGCTGAACAACTTCAATCCGTACGGCGGGATGAATTACGGCTTCCGGGCCTATCAGGAATCGATTTCCGTGTTCTGGTCGCCCGCCGGCGAAAAGCCGTTCAGCTTCCTCGGAATCTATTCGCGCGCGGACCTGACCTCGCAGGTGAACTATCTCGATCCCGGCACGCTGCAGCCGCAGCTTTCCCGGTATACGGACAACTCCCATACGGTAACGGCGCTGTTCCACTTCAGCCTTCCGCGTGCCGGTGGAATGGCGCCGAAGCTCGAGGCCGGCGGCTCTCTCCTGCTCTCTTCGGGCAGCCGGCCCACGAGCTTTTTCCAGCCGAACGCGAAGCTATGGTTCCCCGTGGACCGGCACGTCAGCCTGTTCGCCCAGTGGCAATACTACGGTTACGGCGAGCCCTTCTATCTGTTCGAAGGCTTCCGTACCCACTTAGTCACGGCGGGATTGAGGTATACGCGATGAGATCCCTCTGGCTCTTCTGTCTGGTTCCCGCGGCCGTTGCGCAGACGGCGCCGTTTACCGCCGATTCCGCCCGCGGCCAGGACCTCTTCCGCTCGCTCTCCTGCGTGCAGTGCCACAGCATCAATGGCAGCGGCGGCGCGATCGCGCCGGATTTAGGCAAGCTGGTCGACCGCAATTTCACACCCGCGGCTCTTTGCGCCGCCATGTGGAACCATGCCCCCGCCATGTGGTCCGCCATCCGGAAGGCCGCGACACCTCCACGAGCCATGGATGCGCAGGCGGCTGCCGACCTCTTCGCCTATTTCTACTCGACACGCTACTTCGAGAAGCCCGGCGATGCCGCCCGCGGCAAGCGCATCTTTAATACCCGCGGTTGTTCGGGATGCCATGGTTTGGACCAGGAACTCCAGCCCGGCATTCCTCCGGTAAGCCGTTGGGAGGACTTAAACCGCCCCTTCGGGCTTACCGAACAGATGTGGAATCACATGCCGCGCATGCTGGCCGCCACGAGCGGGGGCAGGACGCCATGGCCCTATCTCAGCGGCCAGGATCTCGCGGACCTTCTGGTCTACCTGCGCAACCTGCCGGAAACGCGCGGCAAACCGGCGGGCCTGGCCGTCACGACGGGCGCTAAAGGCCTCGAACTGTTCCAGTCGAAAGGTTGCGCCGGCTGCCATGAATCGGGAACCGCGCTGGCCGTCCGGATCAAGGGCCGGACCGTGACCGAAATTGCCGCGCAAATGTGGGACCACGCGCCCAAAATGCGGGCCGCGGGCGCAAGGACGGCGGAGTTCCGCCCGGGCGAGATGAGCGAACTGCTCAGCTATCTTTGGGCGCGCCAGTTCTTCGAGGACTCGGGCGACCCTGCGCGCGGAGCGAGAGTCTTCGTTGCGAAGCGCTGCGCCGGGTGCCACACGACCGGCCATGCGCCGGACCTGACGGCCGGAGATGCGGTCTTCAGCGGTCCGGCAATGATCTCCGCGTTATGGCGCCACGGGCCGGCAATGCTCGACGAAATGAAGGCGCACGGCATACCCTGGCCGCGGCTGGACGCGGCCGATATGTCGGGCCTGATCGCGTATTTGAACCACAAGAAGAAGGAGCGCCGATGAAGTTTATCTCGCAGTGGAAGATCGTCGTGCCGGCAGCCCTGGTGCTCGGCGGATTCCTGGTTTGCTCGACCGTGTCGTATGGCAAGCCGGACTACACGAAGCAGACGAAGAAAGCGTGCGCCTATTGCCACGTCCAGGCCGCTCCGAAGGCGGGGACTCCCGAGGCCAAGGAGTTGAAGCCGGCGGGTAAGTACTTCCAGGAGCACAAGAGCCTGGAGGGTTATCCGGGGTCGAGGTAGGCCATGCGCGCCGCAGAATGCAGCGGGATATCCCGCAGCGGCGCAGCCGGCATTGCGCCAATAGCCCCAGGGAATCGGCTCAGCCGGTCGAAACCCCTCGAAATCAAACGAACTTGGCGTCGCGCAGGGTGGAGTCCGGCTTGCACGATCAGAGGCAGCCGGGATCAGGATGGGCGCTCCGGACGGCTCCGGAGCGGGCGTGGACGGGGCAAGGAGGCGCGTATGAAGCGGTCTTTGGCCGAACTGGAAACGATCGTCCGCAACCGGATTTGCAGTGTGTGCACGGAGCGGACGGCAGAGGGCAATTGCGGCCTGGAAGAACCGGGCCGGTGCGCCTTATTCCACCTGTTCCCGCAGGTGGCTCAGGCGATCGATTCCGTGCGGAGCGATGACATCAACGATTACGTGGATGCGATCCGGCGCAACGTCTGCCGGGTTTGCTCGGAACGGGCGAG
>Ga0209062_1006641_pt1 | contig 10447 bp, 6 predicted proteins | sample Coa_R2_2_FD_187158 | JGI IMG/M metagenome (GOLD analysis project Ga0209062, IMG submission 187158) | Surface soil microbial communities from Centralia Pennsylvania, which are recovering from an underground coalmine fire - Coalmine... | ecosystem: Environmental > Terrestrial > Soil > Unclassified ...
TGTCCAGTCTATGTGAGAGAGGGCTGATCCCGGTACTGCCCCAGCCCTATCAGCAGCGGGTGAGCATAGCGCGCATAGAAATCCGGTTGTTGCGTTTGCAGCAGCCTGAGGGGCGTCAGGAAAAAGGGCAGCAGGCCCAGGTGCAGGGCGTGTTTCAGTGCGTCCTGCGCCTCCTGCTCGCGCCCCAATGAGGCGCAGGCCATGCCCACCCAGAAGTACAGCTCTTCATCCTGGGGTTCGAGCAGCAGGCCCTGCTCCAATTCGACCAGCCCTTGCTCGTACTGCCCGCGCAGCCAGCAGGCCATGCCCCGACAGAGATAGGGCACGTGCTGCTGGAGACCCTGTACTTTGAATGTCGCCAGGGTCTCCAGACGCTCTGGCATGGCCTCGTCCGCCTGCTCAAAACCCAGCCGATACCATTCGAGGACCAGACCATGAATAGGATTGTGCGGGTCAAGTTCCTGGCTGCGCAGGAAATCGGCCTTTGCTTGCGCCAGGTTGTGCATTCCCACGTAAGCTGAGCCGCGATTATGGTAGCAGTTGGCGTCATCCGGTCTGAGGGCAAGCGCGGCGTTCGAGTACTCTATTGCCTGCTCATACTGGCCCAGGTAGACGCAGCAAATGACCATCAGCGCGAGTGCGCGAAAGTTTGAGGGCTGCACGTTGAGAATGTGTTCACAATCTTGCCGGGCCAGGCGGAACTCCCTGAGCTTGAGATAGGCAAAGCATCTGTTCAGATAGGCGGATTGCAGCAATGGTTTGAGTTCTATCGCCTTGCTACAGTCCTGCACAGCCTTGTCGTACTCCCTGAGGCGCAGGTGAATAATGCCCCGATTGGCATAGCCAATGAAGCTCTGTGGCCGGAGCTCGAGACCGCGCTCGGTATCTTGTAAAGCCTGCTGGTAGTCCTCGAGAACGATATAAGCCTGGCCGCGATTGATATAGGCGCTGCCAGCAGTATAGTTGAGCCGGATCATCATGTTATAAATGGCGATGGCCCAGAACGGCTTTTTCAGTCTGTTGGCAAGGAAGTACGCCAGGCGATGGGGCAAGGAGATGGCGAGAATCAAGAGAAGTGCGATCAGAAAATAGATCAGCAAAAGAGTATTGAGATTTATCATACATTGGCCTCCATTCCTTCATTCTTTTGCGCTCGAGCGTTTCTTTTTCCTCCGGGACAGGTGGCCCAGCACGCCCTGGCAGCAGTCCGTCGCTCCGGCCAAACGGGGTGCGTAGGGCAGGGAAAAACCCTCCCACAGTTCCCTCAGAACCGCAAGCGTCCCCCGCTCTGGCGCACGTCGTCGCGGAGATCCCGCAACGAGAAGCGCACCAGGGCCAGATGTAAGCATAACGCAAGGCGGCGAAATTGTCCACTTACCGAGCACGCGGGGCATCTTTGGTCCCGACAATTCTCATTGCCTACCTCCCGCCTGTAAACATAGCTCCCGACGCCACAGCCTGAACCGCGCACCGGGTGTCAGCATTCCCTATCCGCTAATGTATCGATAGGTGACTATTGTCCACTTTTAAGGATGCGCTTCCTTCTGCGACAAAAGATGTTGCGGGAAGCGAAGTCTCCCTGCCCGGAGCAGGCAGGCGCAGCACAACAGGCTGGCTTGAAGCATCAGGGAAAAAGCGATTGATCCCATGGCGTGGGAGAAGCGACGAGCGTGGGAAATCCTGGACGCCGGTGACGATCGATATGCCTGGCAGCGGTTTGGTGCGTCCGCGTCCCCTCTGGAGTGGGATTTTGCAGAGTGACCGGCACGATCTCGCCGGCGAGCGTCGGAGTTGAGGCCGCTGCGGAATCGGCTGGCGGAGCGGCTGTCACCGCGAGTCCCGGCCACCTCACGCCGCTGGCCATGACCAGCGCAATCAACACGCAGATCCCCAGAAATAACAGCAGAAAAACAGCCAATGCCTGTAAAAAGCGACCATATATGCCTCGTGTCCATAAAACCATCAGTGTATCTAACATAGTTTTTTAAGACCTTTCAAGCAAATACATATTTTCCTATCCCTGCGAGAGGCTTTTACTGATTGCGCCGGGCCGCCAGGCGGGGAACCCCTTTGTATCCTATCCCTTGTAGGGGGGCCGGCGGACCTCGCGTATCTGCGACAGGCAGCGAGGCGTTACCTCGAGATCTGCAAGTCTCTCGGAAACAGGCGCATCCTGTGGCCCGAAGCTGGTGGGAGCAGGACGCCGCTTGCGCAGAGAGATGGTCTGCGCCTCCTCATCCTCAAGTTCATCAGTTGTCTTCTCATGGAGGGGCAGCGTATCGATCTCCTCGCAATCTTCCTCATCCCAGGGAGACGGGTGGGCAGGGTCGCGGAGCTTGCTCGTCGTAACCTCCGCACCTTTCCCTTGCGCTGGAGCCGCCTCTTCCCTGGCAGCCGCCAAAGGACGGAGCTCTTGAGTTGCAATATCCCCCAGTTCAGCGCGCGGCTCGAACTCCTGGGTTGCAGCCTCGGCCAGCTCCTCTGTGCGAGGAAGATCCTGCGTCCTCGCGTCCGCCAGCGCCGCTTGCTTTTCAGGCTCAGAGTCCACGACCTCTGCCGGGCCAACACGCGTCACCCGCTCAGGCAAGAGAGGAAAATCCTGAGTTTGCAGCTCGGAGCAGTCTGGCCCGGCCAGTTCAATGGTCTGCGCCTCCACGATGCCCGGCTCGATCCGTCCAGGGGATAAGGACGCACCTGCTGGACTGATAGCGGACTCCTGCGGCGCTTTGGGGGCCAGCGCCTTGACAGCCGGTCGTTTGAGGGTGGCAGCATCCCGTGAAGGGGAGGAAATGCCGGGCAGGGCGGCCATTAAGAGCGTGGGAAGCTCGGGGCGCGGGCGCGCTCGCCGGGCAATAAACGAGAGCTGCTCAATGCGACTCGCCCATTCCTGGGGATGCTCCAGTTCAATGATAATACGCCGGAACTGTTGCTCAATATGCAAGGCAATAGCATTGTGTAGAAGTGAGACATACCAAAGATGCGTATAGGCCAGGACCAACTGACTGCGCTTGCCGATATAGAAGATGCGCCGGTTTGTCAGAATCAGCAGGCCGTGATCCAGCGGCGGATAGGGCGCGCGGTCCGAGCCAGAGAGGCGATCGCTGCACAGAGAGGCCCCAATGCTATAGTGCGCGCACTCGCCGGGCTGAAGGCGCACCGGCACATGAATAACCGGCAACACGCTCGACTTCACTGCCGGAACAGGCAGTGAGTGGATATCCTGGAGCTTCTGACTGGGGGGAACAAGATGTATTGAATGCAGTGGAGGCTGGAAACGCGGCGTATGCAAGGGACGCGAATCTGCCAGCCGCCACACATCATCTTTTCCAGGAAGCGGCACAGCGGACTCCTGCTGAGCGTTATCAGCGAGGGAGCTTTCCGCGCCAGACGTTTCGCTCTCCGGGCTCGCCGGCGCGAAATCGTCGCAAGGCAGCGCCGAGGGCATATCCTCAGAGCGAGTAGAGGGCGTGAGCGATTCTGAGGCGTCGTCGGCGCTTGCGCTCTCAGCCGGGGACGCAGGAATCGCGGGCAGCTTTGTCGAGCGCTCCCACCTCCTGGCCTGTTCTCGCGCCACGCGGCGAGCCTTGCCGGTACGCGAGCGGGCGCGCACCGCGTGCGGCTCGGCGGCACAATACGGTTGCAGATGCGCAACCATCAGGCGGGCCGTCTCCTGGTCCGGGATACCACGTAAGACCAGGCGTTGCAGGCCAAAATAGAGTTCCAGGCGCGCCGAGGGCACGCCCAGCACAGTGCGATATGTTGGTCGGATCGCCGTAAGATCCTCCAGATTGTAGGATTTCCCGGCAACCTCTATAGAATCTGTATACAGATGGCAGGTCTTTCCCCAGCCAAAAGTGCAATCCAGCAGAGCCTGTTTGCTACTCATTAAGCGTTCCTCCCCATCCACACAACCTGGCGCTGCCATTTCCCCAGTGCTACGCATTCATTAAAATGCGTACTTCAACTATTAGGGACGGAAAGACAAGGAAAGAGTAACAAGTATCGAAACATTCACAAAATTGTACTCGCTGCGGCCACCTCTCAGCGCCTCTTCGCGAGGGGGGAACGCAGGATCGTATTGCGCAGGCGTGGCCAGAGGCGCTGGAGCTCCTGCGTTTCGCGCGGGGCCGGCAGATGCTGGGGAGAAGCCCAACGTTCGCGCACAAAGAGATCTGCCACATGGCGCAGGGCAGCCGAAGCCTGGGGAAAGCGCCTGCTTAGCACAAAGGTGTATTCATACGGCGTCTGCCAGGAGGCAGGTGGCGAGCCGATCAGGGTTGCGAGACGGCAGAGGCGCGCGTAGACCGAGGCCACCGGCGCGAGCGGCACACGGTTGGAGCGATAGCGCACAAGGGCAAGGCCAAGTACAACACATGAGAAGAGCAAGAAGAGGAGCGAGAACGCCAGGAAGAGATTCTGCACGGCCTGAGCGCCGCTCGAACCTGCAAAAGGCGTACCATTGCGAGGCGTGGTAGATGTCGGCTGCGCGCCCGCCTGCCTTTTCTGGGGCGTTGGAGTCAGGTGGCCCGCCGCCGGCGGGGTCGTTGTGGCCGGCGAAGGCGTGACTATCGGAGCGGTCGTTCCATTGAGCGCAAAACCTGGCGTGGGATCAAAATTCACCCAGCCAGCACCGGGAAGATACGCCTGAACCCAGCTATGAGCATCGCTGCCATTCACCACCCAGGCCCTCTGCTGACTATCGTAATGCCCCTGGCTAAAGCCACTCACCACTCGTGCAGGAACGCCGAGCAAGCGTGCCATCACCGTCATAGCCGTCGCATAGTACGTACAGTAGCCGCGATGCGTATGAAGCAGCCAGGTGACAGCATCGATATTCTGAGGAACCGGCGGATTGCTCACCGCGTAGGTGAAACTGCGCGGATCATTCAGGTGATTTTGCAAGGCCAGGAGCGCGTCATACACATTGCGACTGCCACTCGTCCAGTTCAGCGCGGTCGCCAGAACCTCGGGCGAGAGGTTGCTCGGCTTTTGCAGGTAATACTGCTGGAGCGCGCGATAATTTGGATCGGTGGTCCAGCTTGTCGGATCCTCCTTAAGAAAATGCACACTCTCCAACTCGGAGAGCGAGGCGGCAGCAACCTCCGACGTCACCTGATAGCGCTCATTTGGACGCAGGGCCGTCGTCTGTGTCCAGGCCGAGGTAATGCTGCCCGTGCTATCGGTAAAAACCGTCACCGGGACCGTAAAACTGCCCGGCTGCGCGGGCGCGAAGATATAGTGTTTGGTGCCCCCCGGCGGCTGGATAACTGTGACTGATACGGTCAGCGCCGTATAGCTCGCGTTCCCGCTGTCCAGGGGAAGCTGAGCGCTGGCCTCGTAGGACGCGCTCGACCCAGCCGCCTGGGCCGTCCAGGTATGGCCGTCAAACGTATCGAAAGTAAACCCCTCCAGGTATACCCCCGCCGAGGAAGCCGTGAGATAGGAGAGGACCGGGCCGTTGGGCAGGTTCACCGAGCCAGTAATGGTCAATTGGTCGCCAAAAAAATTGGTCGGCGGATTATATGGGCTGAACAGGCTCCCCGGATTGCTCAGGGCAGACAGGTTGCCGTGCGTGAGATTTGCCCAGGCGTTGTCCAGGCTGTTCCAAAAAGCCACGCCCGAAGCAGGCTCGCCCGCCACCGGCAGCAGCCAGCTCACGGGCAGAATCAGCAGCGCAAAGAGAACAGAAATGCACAGAAAACGCAGGGTCAGACGGCGTAGCCAACTCTTGTCCGTATATAACCCCTCATTTTTCCACTGGATCAACTGAGCTGCCAGTTGGATGCGGGCAATCAGCAGAATAAGCGAACCGGCCAATAATACCATCAGGAACGTAAAATCACGCTTTGAAATGTAATTGAGATTGACAATCATAATCGCAACGTAGACCAGAGCTACCAGCCAGGGCAGATGCGCGCGATAGATCAGCCAGGAACCAAAATACCCTAAGAAGAAACAGAGGAATGCCAGGTAGAAGAGAAACACCATCGTGCTGTCTTGCGCACCGGAAAGCGCAAAGCCGTTTGCAATGACCGCCCGCAGGCTGGCAAGCACGGTCAGCACAGAGACATGGTAAGCCAGCAAACTGGTCGCAAAAATCGCCAGCCAGTAACCGAGAATGCAGGCCCCTACATGCAGCACCGCCTGCGGAAAGCTGCGGCTCTTGGCAACGAGCAGCCCGCAAAGCAACCCCAGAGCCGTCGTCACCATGAGAATATTACTGTGCTCGATGGCAATCGCAGCGGTCACTGAATAGACGACGCTATAGACAGCAATCGCGAGCAATATCAGTGGCAGCCAGCCCTCGCCAGGCACCAGAGAAAATGAACGGCGCGGCTTCTGACGCGCAGACGGCAAGGATTGCTGAGAACCAGGAAAAGGCCGAGGATACAAGTTATTCGCATTGGGCGTCGGACGAGACTCGATCAAACTAGACCGCATCATCTACTCCTGAGTATCTTTGAAAAGAGCACAGTTGTTTTCATAGAGCGTACACTATCTAGTATGACAGAACTGTGGAACAGTTCACATTCTGCCTGCCCGCCTGCCTGGCAGAGCCGTCCTCTCAAAGTGTACACTATGTACTTCGCAAAACCCCGTCCAACTCTACACAAAAATGACCATCTTCCTATCTCCTGTGCCTTCTAACGCGCTCTTTTGCCAAAGAACGTGAGCAGAAGCGTGGGCGCGACGACGAGACAGATCGCCCCAAAAACAAAGGACATCGAGAGGCTCACATTGGATTGCAACCAGCCGCCCACCGCAGGCCCAACGCTGAAACCAATGCTCCACGTCACAGAGTAGAAACCGGAGAGCGTGGCTCGCTGCTTATCTGAAACCTGCTCCAACGCAAAGGCAGCATAGATAGGCTCGATGAGCGTGCGCATAAACGAGCGCGCATACTCTCCCCCAATAGCCACAGGCAGAAGCGGAGAGAAACCAATCAACAGCATAAGAGGGGCCGTAAGATACTGAACAGAGGTAATCAAACGCAGCTTGCTCCAGCGCCTGACAAAGAGCGGCGCGGTCAGCGAAAAGACCCCCCCGGCCAAACCGGAGATGGTAAAGATCACCCCCAAAGGACCCGGCAGGAGATGAAAGCGCAGCACAAAGTAGATCTGGATCAGCGCGACAACCGCACCTTCGCCGACGGTAAAGACGAGATCAGGGATGAGCAACTGAAGAAAGAGCCAGACCGGCCAGCGTTCCCCGGCGAGCGTCTTAGCAGAAGCGTCCGCGCTCGCCCCTGCCGGGGATTGCTGAAGCGCGTCGGCCCGCTGCGGTTCCCGGAGCAACCAGAGGGGCAGGCCAAAGACAAAGGTAAAGAGAGCCGCCGCAATGACTCCCCAGCGCAGCGGCACAGTGCTAGCAGCGGAAACATGCAGGAAGCCCGAGACAAACTCAGGAATAGCACCGCCCAGGAGGCTGCCCAGCGCGCCAATGCCCAGCAGGAGGAAGCTGTTGAGCGCCAGCACACCCACGCGCTGCCCCTCCGTCGTGCTCTCGGCCAGGAGCGGAAGATTTGTCACCCAATAGGCCGTCGAGACAACGCCCTGCATAAAGGCGCAGGCCAGCAAGAGCGGTGCCGAGGTCACGAGTCCGCAAGCAGCGAGAAACAGCGGGGTGAGGATGGCAGTCATGATCAGCACTGGCTTGCGCCCAATGCGGTCGGCGAGCCGGCCCACCGGAACCGCGCTCAGCAGGGAACCGATGGCAGGCATCGCACTGAAGATCCCAATGAAATCAGGCCGGTAGCCCAGACTGTGAACATAGTAATTCAACGTCAACACACTGAGGCTGATCTGGAAACCCTTGCCCGTTGTGAAAAGCAGAAGCAGGTAGACGTTGCGCGGCAGCTGGAGGAACGAGCGAACAAAAGAACGTTTTTTGGATGGCTCCCCTGGCTGAAGCATCGGCTCAGAGGTGCCCGACACCAGAGACATAGTGATAGCGGCTCCTGACTCGACAGTTATATGCTCATACTACTATACACCCTCAAGGCGAGGCAACGGCCAAAGGGACAGGTAAAGGCCGCCTTTCCTCTCGTTCTCCCGGCCAGATCTCCAACTCCAGCGTCTTTTCCACGTATATACAGTGATCACAGGGCCAAACGATGCCGGCGGGAAGCAGCGTTGATCCATGCACAGCAATTTATAGATAATCATCGTTACAAGGGGGAAGAGATGTTTATTCCAATACCGGGTGTCCATTTCGCCATCTATGACCTTCTCAGCTGGCTCATTATCGGAGCCCTGGCCGGCTGGCTGGCCAGTTCGGTGATACGCGGCAAGGGCTATGGCTGCCTGGGAAATACAGTCGTCGGCCTGATTGGCGCAGTGGTTGGCGGCTTTCTGGCCAGCCTGCTCAACATCACGGGAATTTTCCACTTCTGGGGCAGCCTGGTCATCTCCTTTCTGGGCGCCTGCGTGTTCCTCTTCGTGCTGCGCCTCTTTCAGGGAGAGAAGAGAAAATCGTAATACCGCTCACATGCGGCGCGCAGGCACACCGCAACTCTGCGCTCTGAAGCAGAAGAGAGCCGCCGGCCTATGGGCCCCGGCGGCTCCCTGACGCCTCTCGAGTGGATGACGCACAAAGCACCGATCAACTCTCGTCGCTCAGACGCCAGCGGATCATATCGGCCTGGCGCAGCAGGCGCTCAACAATATTGCGACGCAGGCGATGCACTTCGCGCACATCGGGAAACTCATCGCGGCAGAATTGGACGATCTCGCGCGGCTTGAGGCCGCAGTGGAAGAGCAGGTAGGCCACACGCCGCTCGCGAGAAGTGGGAAGCAGGGTCTTGATCACCTCCCAGAGCTCCTGCTCATACGGAGTATCGTCGCTGGTCAATTCAAGCGGATAGAGAGAGCCTGGCTCTGGTAAAGGCACCTCAGGACGCGCATAGGTGCGCAGGGTGTCGAGAATAGCTCCGTTCAGGCTGGCCTTCAAGTAGCTCAAGGCCGCCTCCAACGAAGTGAAGACCAGGGACCGATTGCGCGCGGTCGCCTGCCAGAAGCGTTCAAAGGCGAGCGCTACGTAATATTCGGGATTATGGTAACGGTAGGCAAGCTCATGGCGCGAGTGATTGCGCACCCAGGCCATCACCAATCCTTGATAGCGCTCGATTAGCAGGCTCCAGGCATCATCATCGCACTGCGAGAGCGCGCGCCGAAAGAGCTCCAGACCCTCCTGGTCCTGTTCTACCTCTTGCATGCGACTAGAATGGCTTTCGTTGCATCGTACAGCCAGCGCCGCTGCGTTTCCATGCATTGGCGGATTCTCTATGGTAATACCCATCGCTGACGCCCCCACTTTCGTAGGTAATGTGGGACGAGTTCTTCCCACTCAGAAAACTGGTCCCGGAAGACCAGGCAGGGAGGCTACCCTGCCGGTAAAGATGTTTAGATAGACGTACTCATAGAATTGATTTCCAATGGAATCCAAAACCAGCTATTTGTTCAGACGAGCGGAGAAGCCGCTTCAGCACGCTCGTTTATGGTAATTGCTCACATACAAAGAGTGAGACGATTCACTCGATTCGCGTTAAATAAATAGAAGAAAAAGTGAGAGGAAGATCATAGCCAGAAATTCGTTCCTGCTGGGCTTGCGAGCACGAGGGAAACCTTGTATAGTATACATACCAGATGATCGTGTTTCTCCAACGTACCCTTGAGGTCAGGCCGACCAGTAGAACAAAAGAATAGTCAAATCGTAACGGGGAACGGCCATGAACAAGTGCATATTGTTAGGCATCGATGCTCCTCTTTCCCCCGCCACGCGGCAGGCCATACGCACGATCAAGGAACTCATCGGGCCGATGGTGCCGCAGGTTCGCCTGGTGCTGCTGCACGTGATTCCTATTCCGTATGTCACCTCTCCTACCCTCGGCATGTATACCGGCCAGCTTCAGCCAAGCTCTGTCACCGCTGAGCAGCGCCTGGAGGCGGAAAAGGTGCTGGCAGTAGCACGCGCTCTGCTGCAAGAGCAGACGCTGACTCCCTTGCACATTGAGGTCTGTATTCGTCAGGGTTCCCCCGCCGATGAGATCACCAGGGTCGCCAGAGAGGTCCACGCCGACTTGATCATTGTGGGCAGCCGGGGAAGCAGAACGCGCGAACGTATCCGTCGCTTCTTCCTGGGCAGCAAATCGCGCCGGGTTCTGCAAAGCTCCACCTGCCCCGTCATGATCGTCTCTCAGCCCTATACAAAGCGGCCTACGGACCTGGTGGCCTGGTACGAGGAGGCGATTACCCGTTACCTGAACGAGAATCCCGGCGGCCTGACAGTCTTCACACCCGCCGAAGCCGCTCAATTTTTCTCCCCACCCCATTTGAAGAAAGGCCCCGGTCGCAAAGAACGGGCCGCTGCGGTGCTCGCTCTGGAGCACCTCGCGCGCACGGGCGTCCTTTGTCGCCATGAGGTTAAAGGCGAACTGCGCTACGTGAAC
>Ga0209062_1006642_pt1 | contig 10446 bp, 6 predicted proteins | sample Coa_R2_2_FD_187158 | JGI IMG/M metagenome (GOLD analysis project Ga0209062, IMG submission 187158) | Surface soil microbial communities from Centralia Pennsylvania, which are recovering from an underground coalmine fire - Coalmine... | ecosystem: Environmental > Terrestrial > Soil > Unclassified ...
GACTGTTGTGCCAACTACGCAACATCCCGAAAAAATCATTGCGAAACGGTGCATCAAACACCTTATCCACCTCATCCATCGCCAATACCAATGGACTAGCCAACTCCTTTAAAATGTAACGACTGATGTAGCGTGTACAACGTTGGATCTGACTCACATTTTTCTGCCAATACTCATCTGCTCTGTCTTCGAGTTCTAGCTCTTCACTCACCCAAGAACAGAACCGACGAAAAAAAATCTCATCACTGGAAAGATCTGCTTTCCCTAAAAGTTGAAAATCCAAAAATATTACACGCTTACTATTATCCCTAGCTGCTTTGATAATCCGGTTTAATAGCGAACTCTTACCAACTTGCCTCGAACCCTTGATAGAAATTGTCACCCCCTCCTGTACAATTGTGTTCAGGGCAATGGTGTCAGCCTGCCGTTCTACGTAAAAAGCCGATTTGAGTTTCATCGTCCCTTCTGAAATCTCCAATGCTCCTGGCTGAGCAGAAGCGTAAGGGCGTGGTAAATCACTTGACTCGTTTAATGGCAGTAAATCAATCTTAGCTTGCGTAGGGATACTTAAATCTTTGCTAGAAATAGCTTGCTTTAACTGTTCTATTAACTGTGGTGTATCGTTATAACCACTCCAATATGCCCAGTTGATATGATTCAAATAAGCACTTAGGGGATACTCAAACGGCTGACGGTATGCTAACCGTACTGGGAGAATGGCAGGGTGTCCTGACCGCACTTGAGCAAAGTTGTGTGCTATGCGGATTTCTGTTTCTACCATCTCGCTATGAGCTGAATGCTCACTCAGCAAGACAATCAAAAAATCGCAGTTGCGAATTTCCGCTTCAATTTTTTCAGCCCAGGGTGTACCTACAGAGATATTCTGGTCAATGAAAACTTGGTGCTGCTGTGACAGTGCTTGTCGTATTTGTAACGCTATTTGCTCATCTGGTTCTACGTCCCGTTTATAACTAATAAAAATTCGTTTACCTGATTGAAAATCTGGGGATATGGCAGTCTCTTTTCTAGTCTTTCTGTTTTTCAATACTGGCGTTGCAGATTCTGGAATACTTTCCAAATTAATGGATGTACAACCAAACTTAAACCCATCTTCAATAGTTCTACCTGCGCCTAAAGCATCATAAAACCCGACTGCAAACTTAATAGCAGCCTTATCCCCAATCTCTTTGTTCATCCCAATCACATAATCAATGTGTTGGTGAATTGCCTCTGCTTGCTCTTGGGAATAACAGGCGTTGAGTACCACACACTCAACCTGGGGAAATAAACTAAATAGTTCTGCCAGGGATTGTGAACTTACCAATTGCGTTTGTCCTGAGTCATTTTCTAGCACTAGCCCCTCGCTGGCTGCACCATGTCCAGAAAAATGTACAATTTGTGGTTCATGATCCAACAAAGCACGGCGCAAATCCTCAACTCGCACCGCCAATTTAGAGATAATTTGAAACTTTTTTCGACCCTTGGCACGTTCGAAGCAGGCTTGAATATCCCGTACCTCCTCATCCAAGCGCAGCTTGGAGGTGTTTATCGGATTGGCTGATAAAAGCAGGATTTTTCTCACCATGCTCTCAAAAAACAGTATGATTATATACTATATCATGTATTTTTTATCCCTTAGCGCTACTCATCATCAGCAATGGTGATCAGCAGGCTCAAGGAGAAGTTATGATCTCCTTTACCAAAATGCAAGGGTAATTGCGGTTTTTGCGAGCAGCGCACTTACAGGACACTGCGCGAGCGCACGACCTTCCGTTGCCTTTCCTCCCTGCTGTACTTTACTCTCAAACTAGAGCTTTGCAGGCGATCGCCTTTGGCACTGGCCTCTTAGGCCAATCGCACTCTGGCACTGGCTTTTAGGCTGATCAGCTTTGCTGCTGGGCTTTGCCCAATCGCCAGAGTATGAGTTAATAGAGGCTGTTGGCTACATTGGGCAACTGTTGCAATGTTTGCATTTGTTGCCATGAGTGTTTTGCATGCTAGGATTGATAGAAACAGCCAGCCCAATTGACTTGAGCGTGGCATAGCATAAATTACCAGAGAAGAGTCGAGAGTTCTAGGGTTACTTCACTTGCCGGTGTGTCCCTCGATTGCTCGGCTCTATTGTTGTAAATATAGGTAATGACAAGGTTGAAAGCTAGGAGTAGGAGTCTCCGGCCTTTGATTTTTCGTGAATAAGTGCAAGACCTCTGCGCTTCTAGAGCTTCTATCTGTTCTCTTATTTAAGCGATCACCATTGGCGCTGGTCCCTTGGGCGATTGCCAGAGGGTAAGTTAGCAGAGGTTGTTGCAGCAACTGTTGCAGTGTTGCACTTGTCGCCATGGGTCGGCAGTGTGGAGAGCCGATGGGTAAAACAGCAGAGTTGTTGCTGGCTGAGTCAAAGACAGGGACGAGACGGAGAGAGCGATCAGCTTTGCTGCTGGGCTTTGCCCAATCGCATGATTGCACTGGCCTCTTAGGCCAATCGCCAAAGATAAGGGAGTGCAGGCGGTGAGGTGAAGTGCTGTTTTTCTACAGCACAGAGTGAGCAAAGAACACGACTCATTCCAAAGCATGAATTAATGAAGTAAAGCAACAAAGCAACAAAGTAGCAAGGCAAGAGAAAAGGTTGCGAGAAAGAAGGGAGTCATGTAAAATCCGGGTGTATGAAGAAAAGTCCTATGTAATACAAAGACAATGACATTGGCACCAGTATCAGTAAGAATCCCATCGGAACTAGATGAACTGCTAGGGACGTACATAAAGGAGAATGGGACAACAAAAACGAAGGTGGTAGTAGAAGCATTGGCGCAATATTTGGGATTAAGTGAACAAGTGCCATTAGTACGGAGGGTAGTAGAACTAGAGCAAAGAATGGCAGAGTTGGAAGTGGAAGTGAGAGGGAAGGAGACGGCAAGCATGAAAGGCAGGAGGTAAATGAGATTACGTAGAAAAAGCATTAAAAAGTAAAAACAATGACCTCTCCCCAACAACTAAAAAAACTAAGAGATGCAATAATAGAGGCGTTTCTAAGTAAGTCATCACTGAAACAACTGTTATTTTTTGAACTAAATAAGAATTTAGATGAGATAGCGCCAGAGAGTAATTTACAAGATGTGGTGTTCACATTAATACAAGCAGCGAGAGCAGAAGGATGGTTGGGAGAGCTAGTAGAAGCGGCGAGGAAGGAAAGACCGGGGAACAAGGGGTTACAAGAGATTGCACAAGAATTATTGGGACAAGGGAGAGATTCAGTTGCGGATAGTAGGGAAGAGCAACAGGAGGAAGGGACGAGAATAGTAACAAATCCAGGGGAAGAGCACCAGAAAATATTAGTGTTGGCAGCAAATCCGTTAGGAACGTCGAGGCTGCGCATAGATGAGGAATTAAGGGAAATAAAAGAGGGATTGAGAAGGGGAAAAGCGAGAGAGAAATTTTCACTAGAATCGGCACAGGCAGTAAGATACAGAGATATACACAGGGCAGTGATGGATTATGAGCCACAAATAATCCACTTTAGTGGGCATGGGTCAGGGGAAAAAGGGTTGGTATTTGAGGATGGACAGGGACAAGTAAAATTGGTAGAAGGGCGATCGCTAGCAGGGTTGTTTGGACTATTTGCAGAGCAAGTAAAGTGTGTGGTGTTAAATGCATGCTATTCAGAGGAACAAGCAAGAGCGATTGCCTTTGGCACTGCGCTTCGCGCAATCGCGCAAGAAATAGATTATGTAGTAGGAATGAGGCAGGAGATAGGGGAGAGGGCAGCAATAGAATTTGCAGTGGGATTTTATGATGCGCTAGCAGCAGGGAGAACGATAGAATTTGGGTATAAATTGGGATGTCAGCTAATACAGGTAGCAGGAATAAGGGAAGAGTTGACACCAAAGCTGTTAGGGAAAAAAGTGCCTTCGTTGAATTTTAATAGTCAACTAGAAGTGCAGAAGGCGGTGATTGAAGATGTAAGAGGGAGTAATCTACTACCCCAACAGCATCTGCAAGTATTTGAGTATGAAGTGGTGAGAGTAGATGCCCAAGGAAGGATAAAGGAGAGAGAAAAACGTCAAGCAAAGTGTTTGATAGAAGACGTGGGTAAAGGTATTACTTTAGAAATGGTGGCAATACCAGGAGGAAGGTTTCTCATGGGAGCACCAGAAACTGAAAAAGGAAGTAATAATTTTGAAAGGCCAAGGCATGAAGTAACAGTACAACCGTTTTTTATGGGAAAATACCCAGTGACGCAAGCGCAGTGGAGAGCAGTGGCGACATTACCAAGAATTAAACGAGATTTAAAACCAGATCCGTCGGATTTTAAAGGAGATAACAGACCAGTAGAACAAGTGTCTTGGTACGATGCGGTTGAGTTTTGCGATCGCCTGTCCCAATATACAGGTAAAGAATATCGTCTTGCGAGTGAAGCAGAATGGGAGTATGCATGTAGGGCAGGAACAACAACGCCATATCATTTTGGTGAAACTTTGACAGATGAGTTAGCTAACTACCAAATAAAAAAGGATGGCACTACAGAGGTAAGAAATTTTTCAGCCAATGGGTTTGGGCTATACGATATCCATGGGAATGTGTATGAATGGTGTGCAGACCACTGGTATGATAATTATAAGGGAGCACCGATAGATGGAAGCGGATGGTTAAGTAATAATGTTGATCAACATCGGCTGCTGCGCGGTGGTTCGTGGGGCAACGATCCTGTTTTCTGCCGTTCCGCTTTTCGCAACGACTTCAATCCCGACTTCGACTACTACGACTTCGGTTTTCGGGTAGTGTGTGCTAATGTCCAACTGAGGGATAAACAAGCGAAAAATGAGGTAGGCTTCTTGGTTAATTCGTTTTGGTTAATTCGTTAGTGTTCTGGCTAGCTAGTTGTTGTATAAAGCCTGCCTCATTTTTTACGGAAGATGCGACGCCTTGGAAAATTGATCTCTCTCGGGAGCCAATGCCGAGAAAAAGGGCAGCCTTGTTACACAACTAATTCATTAGAACACCAACTGATCAATCTGTGTAAACTCAAATTTAGCATGGGGATGGGGAAACCACACTAAAAGCACAGTGGTTGTGCCTTTAACGACATATTCACCTTGAAGAATCACCGCAATACCTTTGTAGAGAAGCATCGGTTGATTGGGATATCTAGAGCGGTAGAGCTTGGTTTGTGGCTGAAACCGACTAGGCAGCAAATCAGGAAATTTCATCAATCGAGTTGTAAAACATTTGTACTATAATAGTCGAAAAATTTCTAAAAGGGGAAGTGTATCTTTAAAAACTCACCACAATTAGGAATGATTTGAGCATTACTGAAAAAAGCCAATATTAATGATGAATTTGACCCCACACTGGCAACAAATCAGGCAAAGTTATGCAGACGCGCACGTAGCTTTACAATGGGTAGCTGCCGCAATCTACGAACAATCTGAGGAGACTGTACCATTAGCGCCAATTGATGTAGTTGATTTGAGCCTTGCTCTTGAACTTGGGTTTCTCGCAAGCGATGATGGCAAGGTAGGTTTTTCCGATCCAGCAGTTCGGCACGACTACTTAATTCGTCACGCAGTAGATTTGGCGATCACAACTTGGGACGAACTCGAAAAGTTTGCCAGTTTGTTTGCTGAAATATACAGGCGCAGTTGTCGTGTTACCAATAATATCGATTGTCGAATTGGTGCTGGCGTACTGCTTATACTGAACTACGAATACAAGAAAGATATAGTGGGTCGTGTAGCTCTTGTGGCAAGACTGGATAATGCAAGAGAGAATCGCGACAGTTCATTCTGGAGTCTTTATGACCCATTCTGTGACGTGTTTCCAGAACTTATTTTTAAATTTGAATCTCTAGTTGATACGCTGGAATCAATACTTCAAACTAATGTTGGATATAAAATATACTCGGTTGTCGAAAATCTGGCTGCCCGTTCTCAAAATAATGCAGATTTCCTCTACAATGAGTTTCTAGCGCGTCTGGAGTCGCGAATTGTTGAACTAGCTTTCACTACGCTTCTTGGACTTGCTAAATTAGACCAAAAAGAAGCCCATCGCCGCGCTCTCGTTCTGACAGATTCTGAGCAGCCACCACTTCGCCAGATAGGTATTGCCGCACTTGGTAACTTTAAGTATGACACTAGTGAGGCGCGTGAGTTACTGCGTATTACTTTGGATAGATTCAATGAACTCAAAACTACGTTTAACATAGAAACTGACTTTGTGTTGCTTCGAGCCTACGGTAATTTAGTTAACAAATCAGAGGAAGCGGCAAAAGTCCTAGTTGAATTTGCATCGCGTCAAGATCCTGCGGTTCAAAACGAGGTGTCCCGCATTTTATATCAAAGAGCTAACGAAGCCTACAATCACCTCTGGTACAAGGAAGTACTTTTATATTTGGCGCGGGTTCCGTCTTTTTCTGCAGAAATGTTACAAACCTTGGATTACTGTATAAAGCACTATGTAAAAAATGCTCCAGATACTGCTCTTCAGGTAGTCGAGATTATGGCGGTGGGCTGGAACTATAGCAGCGATGGAGAAGAAACAAAATTTTCTGATATGCTCAATAGTACGTTTGCTGAGCTATATAATAACCATCTCAATGCACTGAATGCAGCAATTACCCGGTGGTTCGCATCTGAAGATAGACAATTGCACCTTGCTGGAAGTGATGTAATTCGTTTCTTTAATTCAATTCCAGTAAGTGAGAGCCATGAAGAGACAACAGAAGTTGTCCATAAAAAAAAGGCGACAAATCGAGTAATAACTCTTAGCAAAGAAGTATTAGATACCCTTGCCGAGCAAACAGTTGTTAATGTACTGTATCGGCTCGCAGGTTATATAACAGATATTGCTTCTCTTGCTGCACTTCTACTGTCGGCTATAAAGCGCGAACCCTATTCGCCTAGTATCGCAGACTTGATTGTAATATTAGAGAGCGAATACGTACTTTACAATCATCCGCGTGATGCTGGAGAGTACCTCAAGAGCCGAATGGAAGAAGATGATATAACAGAGACTGAACTAAATGTCATTCAGGAGGCTTTGAATCGTTCCGATGCTTATTTTGATGAGCGGCAAAAACTACCCCGTCTGAAGGAACTCGAACCTTCTTCACAGCGAACGTATCTTCTGCGATTAGCCAAGTGGAAGCAGCAAATCACAATGATGGAAGAAGCGGAGCGGCATTCTGTATTTGCGAGTATATTACCAAAGGTCAGAATTAAGTACGGTCGCGCTGTGTCCTATGAGCAAGATGGGGAATTTACAGATCCGTCCCAATTTGCTGCATTTTCCTACAAGTGCGAATTACCACAAGGAGAATTTATTAACCCCCTCGGACAAATTTATCAGCGACAGCAGTGGCAGAATGCTGGGTTAAACAACACGATAAACAGAACAGAAGATGAAATCACTGGGGGGACCGCTGCATGAAATTGGTTATTCGCGAGTATCTTAGTATGCTCAAAGAGTCAGGGGAGTTAGATGCACTACTTCCCGATTTGTTGTTGAGCATGGGGATAACACCGTTAAGTAAAGCTCAGATAGGCGTTCGTCAGGATGGGGTAGATGTTGCAGGTGTTGGTCCCGATTTAGAAGACAATAACATCGACAAACTCTTCCTGTTTACTATTAAGCAAGGTGACTTCTCCCGCAAGATTTGGGATGACGGTAGCCTACAGGCAATACGTCCTTCGCTTAACGAGATACTCGATGTCTACATTCCCGGACAAATTAACGAGGAGCACAAAGCACTACCAAAAAAGGTAGTTGTTTGTTGTGGCGGTGATCTGAAACAGGATGTCAAGCAGAACTGGAATGGTTATACATCAAAGCATACAAAATTAGGCGACTTGGAGTTCGACCTTTGGGATGGGAACAAGCTAACTGTTCTTCTCGAACGGTTTTTACTCGACGAGTACCTTTTTCCGCAATCGATTCAAAAGCATCTGCGTAAGACGATCGCGCTAGCTGACCAAAATGAGGATGAACCGCGTTACTTCTATGCGCTCATTGAGGAAACTCTGTTTAAACGCGACTTGCCCTCTGAGAAAAATAAAAGCGCCGAGCGTAAGCGCCAGAAGGCACTTTGCCTGCTCAATCTGAGTCTTAACATTGTCTTCCATTGGTGTCAAGAAGCTGATAATCTCCGACCTGCTTTACTCTGTGCCGAACGCGCCATTCTTCGTACCTGGGACTGGATGCGTCAAAACGAGCTTTTCGATTGTAAGACAACGAGCAAGAAATTTACCCAACTTTTCTTGACGTACCTTAAGGTCACTGGTACGTATGCTATTAAGCTTAAGCAACACTGCTTTGTAAGAGATGGTTTGTTTGGCTATGGTGCAGATGAAGTGGAGTACCCCCTTCGCACCTTTGAAGTCATCGGTATTCTTGGCGCACTGGGCATGGCGTTTGGGAATTTATCTGCAATTACATGCGATGAACAGCTTCGTAAGAGGTACACTGGGCAGATGCAAGCGAGCGCACAGATGCTTGCTACTCTAATCAATAACAATCCTCCTGCGTTTACTCCCCGATATGACAGTCATGCTATCGACATTGCCTTGGGACTCATAACACTCACCGCTGCTGGGTACATAAATGAAGCAGCTGATTGGCTCAAAGAACTTAGCTATCGTATTGTCTTTTCTTATAGGATTGGTAAATACTTTCCTGTCACTTCGGACAGTTACGATGACCTTGTTGCAATGGAACTTGGTCAAGCTCCACCAAAAGAAGAGTTGATGCACGCTTCCACGCTTTTGCCCATGCTAGCTGCTTGGTATGCTGTGTTGAATCTTGCTGATGATTATAAAGCTTTCCAAGAAGCTGTGAGGAAAACTTTTAACAAGACTAGTCTTCAACTGTGGTTCCCTGACGAAGATACGGATAACCATTTGTACAGTACTAATGCAGGATATGCCGGTGGGTTTACTTTCGAGCCATTTCAATTGTCGAAAAACTTAGATGACTTGAAAACTTACATCACTCGTCTTTGTGAAAAGCACCAGGCTTTCAACAACCTCTCGTGCATTACTCGTAGGTGGTTTGTATTAGGACTCATTGCCAATCGCCACTTCCGAACCCCAACAATTCCTGCATACTGGCAGCAGTATATCTGTATCTGTGACTCAAAGGTCCGTGGGGAAGAACAGCCCGAAGATGAATCAAATAATCTAGATTAAATAGCTAATAATCAAGTAGATAGAATGTATAATATTGGCTGTAAAAATATAGGTATTAAACCTATAGCCTTGTAAAATCATGCATTCCGAATCTAAAAACTCCTACCAAATCTAGATTCTAATAATTTAGATTGGCTCTTGTGCAGTTTTGATACTGTTGGCGAAAGTGTTACAAACGCATAAACAAAAGTATTACAACTAAAAGCCGCAATGACAGATTAAAGGTTTAAGCTTACGTAATACTTATATTTACAAGTATGTAGTACATTCGCAAACGGTATCCATTGCTACCCGAACCCCGTTACTATCAGTAATTTGAGTGGGATAGCTTGAGCGCGAGCGTCATACTCTGCCTTTTCACGTTTGCATTTTTCAATTATGGGATATCAATTGATCGGTAATTATAGATATTTAGTCACTTGATTATTTCTGAATCTTGATAAATCTATTGTATAAATTTTAACATTTTATTCTCAATCTCTTCCCAAATATAAGGTGTAAATTGTATTGCCACTTTTTTACATTGAGCCATCAGTTTATTTGCGTAAAGAAAATTATCAATAACTTGTGCTTCTGTTAGTTTCATATTTAGCATATCTATTTCAATTTCAAGAACTGAAAGCCAAGTTATTAATCCAATAGTTTCTATATCATTGTGTTCTATTTCAGGAACTTTACTACTATCACCTGTAATCCTTACTTCAAGAGCATTAAGTTCATTAAGTAAGTTATCGGCAATATTCAATAAACCTGATTCTTGTACTGCTTTTGCAAGTGAAAGATTTAGGCTAAAATCATGCCCAATATCAGTAATGGAGACAAGAGTGTAATCAAATAAGCCAGCTAATTTAGAATTATAAATAAGAAGTAAATCAATAATGAGATGTCGAGTTCTAGCAAAATTATGTCTCAATCCAAAAGCAATAGCAAGCATAATAAATATGAATAATGCAGCAGCACGTTTCACGACTAAGCTAATACTGCTATCTGAACTCATCGTTATTCTATCTACCCAACAAAGTATAGTTTGTACTCTATTTGTGCAGATATAACTTTTTGTCTTCTGTTCCATATTTAGTAGTAAATCTTCTGCTTTGCCAAGTTCAGACATGAGTTCTGATACGAGTATAAATATTTCTGACCAATATTCATCAGTGAGATGGTTAACTATTAATTCTTCAATTTGTTGATTGTCAATGATATATTTCGCTACCAAATACTCTTGAAATGTCAAATGCGAAAACGACCAAACCTTATACGCCCTCTCAAT
>Ga0209062_1006643_pt1 | contig 10444 bp, 8 predicted proteins | sample Coa_R2_2_FD_187158 | JGI IMG/M metagenome (GOLD analysis project Ga0209062, IMG submission 187158) | Surface soil microbial communities from Centralia Pennsylvania, which are recovering from an underground coalmine fire - Coalmine... | ecosystem: Environmental > Terrestrial > Soil > Unclassified ...
ATTCGCCGACGATGTCGACGGTCCGCCATTGGTGGCGCTTCCACTCGCCGCCCTGCGAACCTGGATTCTCGTACCAGTAAGCGCCGCTCACGAGATCGGGGCGGCCATCGCCGTTCATATCGAGGAGGGCGATGCCTTCGGCGTGGTCGTCGGACAGGCGATGGACGAAGAAGGTGGTCTGACTGCGCGGATCGGATGGGCGGTTGGACTGGGCCAGCAGCAGAACGGAAAGCGCGGCGAAAGCCACGGCGGGGATGGTGAAACGCATGGAGATATCGTAACGCCGCGGGGCGGGCCTGTGGCCTTCAGGAAAGGAGAGCGTAAGGCAGGCCATGGACCTGCCCTACAACGGAGCGGCGCAGGGTGCAGCTCTCGCCGGGGCCGCGGCCTTCGACACATACGGACCGCGGCGAATGTGTCACCTGGTAGACCGCGGAGGCGCCGAAGTGCGCTTGCAGGCCTTCGGCGCTCCAGCCTTCGCCCATCACAATCCGCAAGCCGCCGGAGCGCTCGACCACTACGGCCAGGCCGTTTGCCGCGCCAGCCTCGGGCGCCCGGCTCGCCGTATCGAGGATTGCCAGAGCGTCATTCCAGAACCGCGTCACAGTCTGGCTTATCGGCCAGGCGCGGCGCAGTGTGAATCACTGGCCGTAGAAGTTGGCGACCATGGCGATCCAGGGGCCGTAGTTTACTGTTGTGGCAAGGGATACCGTGCCGGTCGAGCCGAGCACCTGGAAACCGGCCATGTTGCTCTGGTAGAGCGTCGAGAAGCGGGTACGTTCCTGGGTCGTCCAGTTGCCGCCCAGCGAAACGCCGCCGCCGGCATCCGACCAGACCTGCGCGATGGCGAAGCTGTTCGGGTGGGTGGTCGCGATGGATGCCGAAGCCGTTCCGCCGGTGCCCGAGCCGCTGGCGGACCGATCGAGAATCACATTCGCGCCGAGGCCGGACACTTCGAAGATGGCGACGCCGCCGTAGTTGGTCGGCGAGCTGTAGTTCACGGTCACCATGCAGGAGCCGCCGCCGATGTTCTTCGCGAGGAACCAGTGGGCCGCGCCGCGGTCGCCGCTGGTGTTGGAAACGGGCGAGCCGGAGATTTCCTGGAACTGGTCGCCGCAGGTGTCGGTGGCGGTGGCGGTCACGGCTGGGCCGTAATACTGGACGAACACGAAAATCGTGTTGCCGGCGGCCGTGGGCGAGCTGAACGCGGCCGACTGCCTGGTATTGCCGGGCGCGGACGTCGCGGTGGCGTTGGACTGCACGAGCGAAATGCCCGGCGGCGCTCCGACGGTGTAGGTGGCGGAGACCACGGGGCTATCGGTATACCCGCTCTCATAAGCGATCGCCTGGATGGTCGTGGTCGCGGCCAGCGTGATCGGCGCGCTGTAAACCGTGCCGTGCGTCTCGGATGGTGTGCTGCCGTCGATGGTGTAGCGGATGGTCGCGCCCGGTGTCGCGCTGCTGATGGCCACCGGCATGGTGTAGGCCCCGGCCGGCGGATTGAACACCGGGCTGGCCACGGTCCCCTTGCTTACGGTATAGGTTGCGCTGACGACGCCGCTATCGGTCAGGCCGGATTTATAGGCGATCGCTTTGATGGTGGTGGTGGCGCTCAGCGCGATCGGCGCGGTGTAAATGGTTCCGTTCGTTTCCGAGGGCGTGCTGCCGTCCGTGGTGTAGCGGATGGTGGCGCCCGCGGTCGTGGTGCTGATCGCGACCGGCGACGTGTAAGCGCCGCCGGGCGGATTGAACGCCGGGTTCGCGACCTGGCCGGGGCTGCCGCCGGGGTTATAGAAATTGGCCACCATCGCAATCCATGGCCCGCTGCCCACCGCGGCAGAGACCCCGGCCGCACCGGGCGCGGACAAAATCTGCCAGCCCGCCATGTTGCTCTGGTAGAGCGTGGAGAAGCGAGTGCGCTCCTGGGTGGTCCAGTTACCGCCCAGCGAGACGCCGCCACCGGCATCCGACCAGACCTGCGCGATGGCGAAGCTGTTCGCGACGGAGGCGTTGAGGGAAGCGGACGCCGTACCGCTGTTGCCGGTTCCGCTGCCCTGCTGATCGAGCGCCGGATTCGGACCGAGGCCGGAGACCTCCAGGATGGCGATGCCGCCGTAGGAAGTGGGCGAACTGTAGCTCACGGTCACCTGGCAGTTGCCGCCGGCCACGTTCTTCGCCACCCACCAATGCGCCGTGCCGCTCGAGCCGTTGCTGACCGGCGAGCCGGAGATCGGCGTGAACTGGTCGTTGCAGGTATCGGTGGCGGTGGCCGTGACAGCCGGACCGTAGTATTGCGCGAAGACGAAAATCGTATCGCCGCCCGCAACCGGGCTATTGAAAGCGACGGTTTGGTAAGTATTGCCGGGCGCTCCGCTGGCGGCGCCATTCGACTGCACCAGGCCCAGCGTTCCGCCGCCGCGGGGTCCGGTGTTGATCGTATAGGTTCCGGTGGCGATGCTGCTGTCCGGCATGCCGGATTCGTAGGCGATCGCTTTGATCGTGGTAGTGCTCGCGACCGTGATGGGCTGCCCGGTGTACAGCGTGCCGCCCGTGTCCGTGGGGTTGGTGACGCCATCGGTGGTGTAGCGGATCGAGGCGCCGGGTGTGGTGGTGTTCAGTGAGACCTGCTGGGTCGTGTTGAATGCGCCGGGCAGTGGGCTGAACGTCGGAGTGGCGACGGGCGTGGGATTGTTGCCGCAGTTGGACGGGCCGTTATTCACGGTCAGGGTGAGCGCCGGCGAAGCCCCCTGGAATCCATTCGCGTCGATGGCGATCGCGGTCAGGGTATGGGAGCAGTTGGTTGCGGTGGTGGTGTCCCAGTTGTAGTTGAAGGGCAGCGGCACCGGCGGGTTGCCGATCGGATTGGTGACGAAGTACTGCATGGGCGCCCCGAGGTTCTGGCCATCGAGCTGGAGCTGTACGCTGGTGACGCCGGGAACGTCATCGAGCGAGACCTGGATCGGCACCGTGCCGGAAACCACCGCCCCGGACTGCGGGCCGAGCGGGCTGAAATTCACCACCGGGCCATTGGGCGCGGGCGTGGGCGGGCCGCCCGAGCCACCCCAGAAGAAGCCGCTGACGGTGCCGTTGGGGATGTAGTCGGTGGTGGGCACGATGTTATCGAGGACCTCGAAATCCACGTTGCCGGTGTAGTTATAGACGAGGTACACGCCGCCGGAGTAGTTATTCAGCGTGCGGGTGTCGAGAACCGCACCGGTATTGGTGTTATGTGCGATTACGCTAATCTGGCGCCCGTAGAACTCATAGTCGCAAAAGTAGAGCGCAATACGGTGAGTCTGCCCGTCGGTGGTGCTTAACTGGAAATCGTCCGACATCCGGCTATAGTAATAACCTTCGACGCGCTCGAGCGGGCTGTAGGCGTAGGGCTGCTTTTGCAACTCGCGGGGATCGCAGGTGAAGCCCGGGTCGGGCGAACAGCTCCAGGTATCCAGCAGCCGTTGATTGACGTTGACGGCGTTGAACTGGCTGTAGGAAGGCACGGCGAGCGCATAATCGGATAGCACATAGCCATCCGATCCGTATACTCCTTTCCAGTTTCCACGCGTGGTGGTATCCATGCCCAGGAAGGTGACCGATGGCGTCTGGGCAAGCGCCGCCGCGGCGAACGCGGCGGGAATCGCTACGGCAGCGATCAGGCGGTTCATGAATACTCCTCCGAAATTGCGGCCGTCGTTTCGTTAGTTAGTGAATCGTCTGTCAGACAGCCTGCACGGGATTATAACGGGCGAGAGCAAAAATGATTTGCTATTTACCTCCCGGAACCAATGGGGGAAGACTCCACGACGTGAGTAGATACACGAACCGGGCGGGCCAACGGGACGGAATGCGGAGCAGCGGCGCACCAGAGCACGGGAGTTGGCGGATACATCACGGAAGAGGTCCGGCCACACTGGCCCGGTATCATGGTAATAGGGCCCAGGAGCCCGCGTTCGGACGACGTGAGGATTCGATTCTTAACAGCAACACCGCTCGACGTGCGCCGCGGCAGCGGAACCTATGTGGGGATTTCCGTACTGGGGCGCGCGCTCGAGGCGCTGGGACATCGCGTGAATTACGAGACGCCGCAGGTGCGGCTGCCGGTGTACACGGCGGAGCGGCTGCTCTTCAACCGCCGGCTGCGGATATCGCCGGAGCACGACCTGACGGTCGGATTCGATATGGACGGGTACCGCATCGCGGGCGCAGCCGGGCACGTGGCGGCATTGAAGGGCGTGATTGCCGACGAAGCCCGCTTCGAGCGCGGGCTGACGCGGTGGACCATGTCCGCACAGGCCCGGCGGGAGCGGCTGCACCTGGAGCGGGCGGGGCGGGCGATCGCCACGAGCCGCTATTCGGCGGAGCGGGCGGCGGAGTTCTACGGATTGCAATGCGCTCCGGCCGTAGTGCCGGAGCTGATCGACCTGGGGGAGTGGCGGAGGGCGCTGGCGGAAGCGGACGAACCCGGCGGCGGCAACCGTTTCACGGTGCTGTTCGTGGGCCGGTTCTACCGGCGGAAGCGCGTGGACGTGCTGCTGCGGGCGGCGGCGCGGCTGCGCGGGCGAATTCCGGAGCTGGCGGTGCGAATCGTGGGCAATGGGCCGTGCGCGGCGGACTGGCGGCGGCTGGCCCGGGATCTGCAGCTTGCGCCGGCGGTGCAGTGGCTGGGCGACGTTTCGCGCGCGGAGCTGGCGCGCGAATACCGGCGGGCCTCGGTGTTCTGCCTGCCAAGCGTGCAGGAGGGGTTCGGGATCGTGCTACTCGAGGCGATGGCGGCCGGCAAGCCGATCGTGGGCGCGCGGGCGGGCGCGATTCCGGAGGTGGCGCCGCATGCAGCCCTGGCCGAGCCGGACGATGCCGAGGCGCTGGCCGCGGCGATCGAGCGGCTTTACCGGTCGGAAGCGGACCGCGAGGCGCAGGCGCGCGCGGGCCTGGAGCGGGTCGCGCGGTTCGATGCGCCGCGCGTGGCCCGGCAATTTCTGGAGGCGGGGACCGGCGCGCGGTCTACGGTAGCTTGACGGTGAAGACCAGCGGCTGACCCGGTTGGCGCGCGGCGACGAGGAATTCGCCGTTTTGCCAGTTCGCGGCCGCGGGAACCGCGAGCGGCGCCTCGCGCTGCGGCTGCGTGGCGAAGATGATTTTCAGCTCGGACGGCCCTGTGAAGGACGAAGTTGTGTAAGGCGCCATCGCGGTCAGGGCCACAGGGAGCCCGCCGCCGATCGAGAGATAACCGTTCTGCTGAGCGGTGATGCGCAGCTCGACGACATCGCCGGGATGAAGATCGGCGAGGGATGCGTCGACGAACTGGCCGGCCGCATCGCGGCGAAGGATGGAGTAGCGCAGGGCCAGCGCTGCCGCAGAGACCCTCCGCGCCGCGGCGGCGAGGAGCGGAGCGGCGGCGGAGACTTCCACCGATTCGGCCTTGGACCCGACCTGGAGCATCAGGTCACGGGCGGCCTGTGCCTGGACGGGGACTTCCTTGATGGCGGTGGGACTGAAGCCGCGGGCATGCGCGCTCAGGCTATAGATTCCAGGACGGAGCCGGGAGAACTCGTATCGTCCGGCGGGATTGGTGGAAGCTTGGGCGGATTCGGCGGTGAATTTGTTGATGGCGACGACGGTGGCGTCGGGGATGGCGGCGCCGGTCGGATCGCGGACGACTCCTTGCAGGCTCGCGCCGGCGTCGCCGGCCGGCGGGGGCGCGGATGCGGCAGCGAACGTGTTCCCGGCGGCGGCAGGAACCGGTAGCGCTGCCGGCGCCGGAGCAGCTGGCGGGGACGGCGCCGCGACGGGGGCCATGCTGCGCGCGCGAGCCAGGGGCCGCGGTTGCTTCTGTTGTACCGGCGCATCGGCCGCAGCGCGCAGGCTATCGGTATGCGCCACGGGGGGTTGCGTTGCCGCCTGCGGCTTCCCGCTAACAGCGGGGGCCGCCGGCTGAACGGCTCTCGATATCAGGACCGGGCGCGGACGGCGGGCGATCGACACCGCGACCACGGCGATGGCGGCCATCGCGAGGGCGGCCGCGACCGGGCGCCAAAGCCAGGCACGGCGCGGCGGGGGATCGAGAGCCGCCAGCAGGCGCTCGCGCGAGGCGGGGTCGCGCAGAAGGTCGCGCAGGGGCTGCTCGCGCAGGAGCGCATCGAAGAGGGCCTGATCGTGGAGCGCCGCTTCGCAGAGGGCCTGCTGCTCGGCATCGGTGAGGGTGCCGGCGGCATATCCGCCGAGGAGCTTTTCGATGTCGCGCGGGTTCATCGGCGCCCCTCCCAATCGCCGCCCAGCGATTCCAGCAGGTTTTTGCGGCAGCGGTGGTCCCAGGTGTAGACGGTATTCAGGGAGCGCGCGCCGAGGATTTTCTGGATTTCCGGAAAGCTGCGCCCTTCGAGCTTGAGGCGCATCAACTCCCGGCAGCGTCCGCCGAGTTGGGAGAACGCGCGCGCCAGGCGCTCGAGCATCTGCTTGCGTTCCAACGAGTCGGCCGGGTTGTGATCGAGGTCGGGCAGCGGGATATCCGTGACGGACACCTGGGTATACTCGCCGCGGCGGACTGCCTTGCGGCGCAGGCTCATGATTTTGAACCGCACGATCTGGAGCGAGAGAGGCAGGAGGTCTTCGGCGCGGTCGAGGTGGGGGTATTTCTCGTGCAGCACCATGAGCACCTCTTGCGCCAGGTCCTCGGCGGCGTCCCTCGATAGATGAGATGCCGCGAAGCGGACAATCCTTTCACGGAGGAGAACGAGGATGTCATCGCGGGACACGGCCGCTTGTATTGTAGCGCGGGCGCGCGCTAGTGCTTCAGGAAATGCCCGATCGAGCGCGTGGCCTGGCGCAGGCGCTGGTCGTTTTCGATGAACGCGAAGCGAACGAAGCCCTCGCCCATGGGGCCGAAGCCGATACCCGGCGAGACCGCGACCTGCGCTTTTTCGAGCAGCAGCTTGGCGAATTCGAGCGAGCCGAGCGAGCGAAACCGCTCCGGAATCGGCGCCCAAAGGAACATCGAGCCGCGCGGTTTCTCCACCGGCCAGCCGGCGCGCTTGAGGCCGCTCACCAGAACGTCCCGGCGTCTTTGATAGATCGCGCAGATCTTGCGCGTATCTTCTTCACACTCGCGCAGGGCAATGATCGAGGCGATCTGGATGGGCTGGAACACGCCGTAATCGAGGTAGCTTTTGATGCGGGCCAAGGCGGCGATCAGGCGCGGGTTGCCGAGGCAGAATCCGACGCGCCAGCCGGCCATGTTGTAGCTCTTCGACATGGAGAAGATCTCCACGGCCACTTCCTTGGCTCCGGGCACCTGCAGAATGCTGGGTGCCCGATAGCCGTCGAAACCGAGATCGGCGTAGGCGAAATCGTGGATGATCATCGTGCCGTGGCGCTGGGCGAGCTCGACGATTTCGCGCAGGTAATCGAGATCCACGCACGTCGTGGTCGGGTTGTGCGGAAAGGAGATCAGCAGAAATTTGGGTTTGCGCGTCGAGGTGCGGAAGAGATCGTGAAGCCGCTCCAGAAATTCGGCGGCGGTGGGCATAGGGAGCATGCAGCCGTGGCCCTCCGCCATGAAGACGCCGTACTGGTGGATGGGGTAGGCGGGATTGGGCGAAACCACCACGTCGCCGGGGCCGAGAGCGGCGAAGAGCAGATGCGCCAGGGCATCTTTGGCGCCAATGGTCACGATCGCTTCGCGCTCGGCATCGAGCTCGACGCCGTAATTGTCGCGATAGCGCCGGACGATCTCCTCGCGCAGCTTCGGGATGCCCCGCGACTGCGAGTAGCGGTGGTTGCGGGGGTTGCGGGCGGCTTCGACCAGCTTGTTCACCACAGCGCGCGGCGTGGCGCCGTCCGGATTGCCCATGCCGAGATCGATGACATCGATCCCTGCGGCGCGCGCCTTGGCGCGCATCTCGTTGATGACGGCGAAGACGTACGGGGGGAGCTTCTGTATCCGGTAATACTCATCCGAGGTGGGTTGCATTACCCGCTATTTTACGACGACGAACGGATGGCGCCGACGAGCTGCGCTTCCACCAGGAAGCGCTCCGGGGCGTTGCCGACGTAATAGAACGGATAGCAGGTGATCAGGCTGAGCTCGGCATCGGGGGTAGGATCGAGGACTTCGGTGTCCTCGGTCGAGATCACACGCTCGGAGCGGACGCGATAGAGGTATTCGCCGGCGGACGTCTCGATGATGATGTCGTCGCCCTTGCGGATATCCTTGAGCACGCGGAAGTGGGTATCGCGGTGGCCCGCGATGACGCAGTTGCCGTTGACGCCCGGCATGGCCGTGCCGATGAGGTGGCCGGGGCCGCGGCGGAGATCGGCCATGCGGTCGCCTTCCACCACGTACAGCTTGGCATCGAGACGGGGAATCGTCAGCTTGGCGACGGTCTCGCCGGGTTTGGGACGCGCGGGGGCCGGGGTTGGCGCGGGCTCCGTCTCGAGCAGGGGAGGTTCGGAATCCGTGTTGGGAGATTCGGAGACTTCGGGCGGTGGAGAGCCTGTGGACAGCGATTGCTCAAATTCGTGCTCGGCTTCGACCTGGCCGGTGAGGGAACCGATATATTCACGAGCGCCCCATAGCAGGAAAAACGCGCCCGCGGCGATCAGCAGGAAGGAGATCGTATTGAGCCGCTTGCGTGACATGGGCCAGGTCCTTTGGATTCGGGGCGCTCGTGTTTTCGATTGGCGTTACCGTTTGCGGCGCAGCGCGAGGCCGACGCCGGAAAGCGAACTGCCGCCCAGCAGCATCATGAGCCAGCCGGCGGAAGTCTTCGGGATTGCGGGAGCCGGTGCCGGTGCCGGAGCGGGGGCCGGAGGCGGCGGCGCGGTGGTGGTCGGCGCCGGCGGTGCGGGCGTCGATTCCGGAGCGGCCGGAGGCGCCTGCTCGGTCACCGTGGAGTACGTGGCGGCGAGCGTGACGGGCTCCATCCTCTCCTTCTCACGCATCTTCACAGCCGCCGGGAGCGGGAATTCGTAGCCGTAGTCCTTTCCTTGAATCCAGACCCTGTCGAAGTAATAGTCCGGTCCGAAATGATGCAGCACGACCGAGGTGTGCTCGGGCGTATTCACGTCCAGAGCGGGAATCGTCATCGCCGACGTTTCGAATCTGGTGCCATTTTCCGAGTAGATCAACAGTACGCGGCTTCCACCGCCCTGGTCGCGCATCTGCTGGATGACGTAATCTCCCGGCGGTAGCGTCTTGTCGCCGACGGTCACGCTGTAGGGGATGTGGACATCCACGCGATCGTACAGCGGGCCCTGGGCTTTGCCGGGGGTTAGGAGCGTAGCGAGCCCCAAGGCCGTGATACCCGCTGCGAGAATCATGGTTCCGATTTTCATACCTTGTGCAACTCCTTTGTTCTCGTCGAAGCAGCGCTTGACTTGCGGCAGGCACTCGCTGCCGCAAACTGGCTAGACAGGTTGCAAGCGGTTTACCAAAACTTCGGAACGGACGAGCGGGTTACAGTAACCTTCTCCGACTTTTGCCCGACACGTGAGAACCGAGCCGGAATCGGCGGCTGAGGCGTGCGCGCACGCACGCACCGGCCGGCTTTGCCGGGCAGGCGAGTGGTCGCGCGAACACATTGGCCGTTCACTGACGTTGCCATTCGGGAGATTCGGGATATTCTGGCGGGAGCAATATTACGGGCCGGATCGCTCAAGTCCTGTGCCGTCCGCGTGGACGTCCGGTTTTTACTCGCCCGCGGCCCGCCACCGAATCGAGGAGAACGAGTGACGGCGCCAGCGATCGCTTCCCATATCCGCCAGCCCCGCTCCCGATGGGCGGTTCCTGCGGCCATTCTATTTGCCGCTCTGGTCACGGCGTTTTACGCCGCCGTGTGGAAAGATGCGCCGTTCCACGCCACCGATACGCCGGAGTACCTGGAAGCGGCGCGGGCGATCGCTACCGGCCATTTCGAAATCCAGCAGCCGCGCACGCCCGGGCTGCCGTTGTTCGTGCTCCTGGCGGGAACGGGGCGCGGCTTCTTCCTGCTCTCGCTGGCGCTACACCTGGCAGCCGTGGGACTGCTCGCGTGGGTGCTGGCAGCGATGGGTGTGAACGGGGTACTCATTGCGCTGTTCGCGGCGATCGCCGTGCTGCCGGGCTTCGTCCAGAAGGACGCGTACATTCTGAGCGAAGGGCTTTTCGAATTCCTGGTGGCCGCGGGATTCGCCGGGCTATGGCCGGGCCGCCGCGCCCCGTGGCGGCTGGCCCTCAGCGGGACGGCCTTCGCTCTGGCCACGCTGACGCGTCCGCAGAATCAACTGCTGCCGCTTGTGCTCATGGCGCTGCTCGCCGTCTATTTCGGCGGGCGCGGCGTTCGGATGGCCGCCTGGTTGATGGCGCCGTACTGCCTGATCGTCGGCGGTGTGATGGCCAACAATTTCGTGCGGTTCCACGATCCCGGCCTGACCTACACCGTCGGCTTCCACCTGGGGACGCGGACGGTCA
>Ga0209062_1006644_pt1 | contig 10443 bp, 6 predicted proteins | sample Coa_R2_2_FD_187158 | JGI IMG/M metagenome (GOLD analysis project Ga0209062, IMG submission 187158) | Surface soil microbial communities from Centralia Pennsylvania, which are recovering from an underground coalmine fire - Coalmine... | ecosystem: Environmental > Terrestrial > Soil > Unclassified ...
CTGGCAAAACGCTTTTTTTGCGGAGCTTTCTGTTTCGGCACCATTCCGAACCGTATGATCCAGTTCATGAAGCGAAGCCCCAAATTTTGCGAAATCATGCAGGACCTGTTTGCCGGGACGCAGCCGTATTTGAGCTTGAAATCGCGTCTGCTGCGCAATGTCAACACCACGCTGTATGAAATCGTGATGAGTTTCCTGTTCGGGAAAATGGTGTTGGGGCAGCCACGCGTATGAATACAGCGCAATCGGAGGCGCTGTTTCGGCGAGCGCAGGAATCGATTCCCGGCGGTGTGAATTCGCCGGTACGGGCCTTTCGCGCCGTTGGCGGCACGCCGCGTTTTGTGGCGAGCGCTGACGGTTCGCACCTTTTTGATATCGACGGCAACGAGTATATTGACTACGTTTGCTCCTGGGGGCCACTGATCCTTGGCCACCGGCACAAGAAAGTCACCGAAGCCATCATATCGGCACTCGAGATGGGCACCAGTTTCGGCGCTCCGACTGCACGAGAAGTGGAACTAGCCGAGCTGATCATCGACGCCATCGAATCCATCGAGATGGTGCGCCTGGTGAATTCCGGCACCGAAGCCGTGATGAGCGCGTTGCGCGTGGCGCGTGCGTTCACCGGGCGCGATCTCGTGGTGAAGTTCGATGGCTGTTACCACGGCCATGTGGATTCTTTGCTCGTGAGGGCAGGTTCGGGAGTGGCCACGTTCGGGCTTCCTGACACGGCGGGAGTTCCAAAACGTTTTGCCGAGACAACGATCACGTTGCCCTTCAATGATCTGGACCGTGTGGAAACCGCCTTCCGGCAGCAAGGCGATCACATCGCTTGCGTGATTGTGGAGCCGGTTGCGGGGAATATGGGATGTGTACCGCCCGAGCGGGGGTTTTTGGAGGGCCTGCGGAGGATCTGCGATCGCCACGGAGCGCTGCTCATATTCGATGAGGTGATGACAGGGTTTCGGCTCGCTCGTGGGGGAGCCCAGCAGCTCTACCAGGTTCGGCCAGATCTGACAACGCTGGGTAAGATCATCGGTGGCGGATTGCCGATCGGCGCTTATGGCGGACGTGCGGACGTCATGAAGATGGTTGCGCCGTCCGGTCCCGTATATCAGGCGGGCACTCTTTCGGGGAATCCCCTTGCTGTGGCTGCCGGGATTGCCATGCTGCACTACATCCAGGATCACCCTGAGATGTATCAAGACTTGGAGAAACGGACAGCCGAATTGACCGCCGTTCTGCCTTCTACCGTGACCGTGAATCGCGCTGGCTCCATGTTCACGATTTTTTTTCGAAGCGGGCCGGTTCGGAATTACGAAGAAGCAAAGCAGGCCAATACTCACCGCTTTAGCAGTTTCTTCCATCATTTGCTGAGTCGTGGTATTTTCTTTCCGCCATCACAATTTGAGGCGGCATTTCTGTCCACCGCGCACACTGCGCAAGATGTTGCCTATACAAAGCAAGCCATAATGGAGTTTTTTGCTCAAAATGCAGCAGCCTGAAGAGAAACGTCCCCGGCGCGTCCTGGTTACCGGAGCAGCGAAACGCATTGGGCGCGCCATTGCCATCCACCTTGCGGAGTCAGGCTTCAGCGTAGCCCTGCACTACAACACCTCGCGGAAGGAAGCCGAACAGACCGCACGTGACTGCAAGGGAGCGCCTATCTTCCAAGCCGATCTTGCTGACGTGCAGAGCATTCGCCGTATGTTTCAGCAGGTGCGAGAGCAGTTCGGCTTGCTCGATTGTCTGGTGAACAATGCGGCGCGGTTTACATGCATGGACCCGCTCGAGATCAGTGAGGCCGATTGGGATTTCATTCTCGACGTAAACCTAAAGTCGGTATTCTTCTGCTGCCAGGAAGGGGCCAAGCAGATGACGGAGCTCGGCGGGGGACGTATTGTGAACATCAGTTCGCTCGGCGGTATACGTCCGTGGTCTGAGCACGTTCACTATTGTGCTTCAAAAGCAGGCGTTATCATGCTCACCCGTGCGCTAGCGAAAGCGTTTGCCCCGCGAATCACAGTGAACTCTGTTGCCCCGGGGCTTATTTCCTTTGACGACATTGACGAGAAGACTCGAGCCATGATTGAGGCGACTCCTATGAGGCGAGCTGGAAGGGCTCAAGAAGTGGCCGAAGCGGTACGGTTCTTTCTCACCGCGCCAGATTTTATTACTGGGCAGGTTTTGGCTGTCGATGGCGGGCTAAGCCAGCGGTGAGTGTTCTCCAGGGATAGGTGCGCGTCTCAGTTACGGCGTGGACCTTCACCTGATCTCGCGAAAGTGGACGCCTAACGCGATACGCTTCATTAAGAAAGCGATTATTCTCCATCTACGCCGATGAAGCGGTGCGCTGTACGCTGCTGGGGCCGCGATTAGTTAATCGCGGAAATCCACAGTCCCAGCCATAGCCACTGCCGAGTTCTTCGCTTCAATGGGGCCGCGATTAGTTAATCGCGGAAATGTAGGCCTTGCGCACCTGCTCGCGGCCCTCGACCAGGCTTCAATGGGGCCGCGATTAGTTAATCGCGGAAATGATGAATCCATAAACTGTAACAACTTTTGTGCTATGAGCTTCAATGGGGCCGCGATTAGTTAATCGCGGAAATAGGAACCACTGTGCCAATGGACTCAATGCCGGCATAGCTTCAATGGGGCCGCGATTAGTTAATCGCGGAAATGGGTGATCCGGTCTATCGGCTCCTCCTAGACGGAGTCGAGGCTTCAATGGGGCCGCGATTAGTTAATCGCGGAAATCTATGACTCCCAGGAGGTCGCCCTCCGGAGAGGGCGCACGCTTCAATGGGGCCGCGATTAGTTAATCGCGGAAATTGCGCCCTCTCGAGGGCGCGGTCCAACCAGGGGCGCGGCTTCAATGGGGCCGCGATTAGTTAATCGCGGAAATGCGACGGGCTCTGCCGTCTTCTATTCGCTGAGCATGCTTCAATGGGGCCGCGATTAGTTAATCGCGGAAATATGGCGGTCCGGGCTGGAACGCCTATCGCAGCATCATGCTTCAATGGGGCCGCGATTAGTTAATCGCGGAAATTCGCAGTTGACGATAGCGGCACTATTGAGGAATACACTGCTTCAATGGGGCCGCGATTAGTTAATCGCGGAAATGTGCGAGCATTCCAAGCGAAATTAGACGATGCGGTAGCGCTTCAATGGGGCCGCGATTAGTTAATCGCGGAAATGCCGCGTTCGGCGCTATGAGTCACATAGCGGTGAACTAGGCTTCAATGGGGCCGCGATTAGTTAATCGCGGAAATGCTGCATACCCAGAGGATAGGTCAATGATTGCAATAGCTTCAATGGGGCCGCGATTAGTTAATCGCGGAAATGTGGAGGCGGGGGCGCAATATTTTATTCCCAGTCGTTGCTTCAATGGGGCCGCGATTAGTTAATCGCGGAAATAATGATGATCCAGTTGAGCGGACGCGGCCATTTCACGCTTCAATGGGGCCGCGATTAGTTAATCGCGGAAATTGCGCGCGCGAGATAGTAGCCGGCCATCCGATGCCGGCTTCAATGGGGCCGCGATTAGTTAATCGCGGAAATGACAGGCAACGAGTCGAAGAACGGTCCTACCATGAGCTTCAATGGGGCCGCGATTAGTTAATCGCGGAAATATCATTGAGACAAAGCGCTCACGCTTGATTACCATGCTTCAATGGGGCCGCGATTAGTTAATCGCGGAAATGAGCAACAGCCGTAAAACCATTCATCCCGAAGGTCGCTTCAATGGGGCCGCGATTAGTTAATCGCGGAAATTCATTCTCCTTGCTCCCGCCTGGGAGCTACCGGCAGAGCGCTTCAATGGGGCCGCGATTAGTTAATCGCGGAAATAGGACAGTCTCGCGGAGAGCGGAAGGCAAGCTGTCGAAGCTTCAATGGGGCCGCGATTAGTTAATCGCGGAAATAACCCTGACCGGGCTCCAACTGGTAGCCGGCTATAATGCTTCAATGGGGCCGCGATTAGTTAATCGCGGAAATTGTCAGCTTCGTGGTTCCGTCTTGTTTGATCCAAGAGCTTCAATGGGGCCGCGATTAGTTAATCGCGGAAATAGGTAATCGAAGCGCTCAAAAAGGAGTCTGCATGATGCTTCAATGGGGCCGCGATTAGTTAATCGCGGAAATAAAATTAGCAAGGACGCAACAAGGAGGCTAAATGCTAGCTTCAATGGGGCCGCGATTAGTTAATCGCGGAAATGTTGCCTCGCGGTCGGAGGACGTCGCATGACGTCCTCCGCTTCAATGGGGCCGCGATTAGTTAATCGCGGAAATTCCGTTATTACGGCGATAGCACAAAATTTGAGATATTGCTTCAATGGGGCCGCGATTAGTTAATCGCGGAAATTAAATGCCGAAAGCGTAAGGATTCTTGGTGAAGTTCGGCTTCAATGGGGCCGCGATTAGTTAATCGCGGAAATATAGGCTAGAACACGGGGTGGCAATATGATTGCCACGCTTCAATGGGGCCGCGATTAGTTAATCGCGGAAATGATCTCTCGCGGCTTCTGTAACTGATGGAGAGTCTGCGCTTCAATGGGGCCGCGATTAGTTAATCGCGGAAATCACGGGGTGCGGGATGGTCTCCCGCCGCTCCCGTTGCTTCAATGGGGCCGCGATTAGTTAATCGCGGAAATGGTAGCCCGAGGATGTCCTCAGGGAGCGCCGTGCCGCTTCAATGGGGCCGCGATTAGTTAATCGCGGAAATGAAGTTTTTCCCGTTCTACCGCTATGCGATGGAGTTCGCTTCAATGGGGCCGCGATTAGTTAATCGCGGAAATGTTGCAATGCTCGTCGCAATGCCGCTAGTTCGCGGTGCTTCAATGGGGCCGCGATTAGTTAATCGCGGAAATGCCAGCACCACAAACGGCAGCAATGTGATCCAGGTGCAGCTTCAATGGGGCCGCGATTAGTTAATCGCGGAAATGGCGGAAGTCATCTAAATCGCTCAACGTGATATCGGAGCTTCAATGGGGCCGCGATTAGTTAATCGCGGAAATGCTGCTGCGACCGCCGCGCCCCTGGCAACCATGCTGGGCTTCAATGGGGCCGCGATTAGTTAATCGCGGAAATCTGTCCATATCCAAGATTTCCGGTGTCGATCTCGGAGCTTCAATGGGGCCGCGATTAGTTAATCGCGGAAATGTCCTAATTGCTCTAACTCAGGGAACCCTTTGCTACCGCTTCAATGGGGCCGCGATTAGTTAATCGCGGAAATGAGGTATTAGCGCCGAAGCAAACTATCTTACTGAAGGCTTCAATGGGGCCGCGATTAGTTAATCGCGGAAATCCGTTGTACTGTTGCCTGCAAACTCTGACTGTGTTGGCTTCAATGGGGCCGCGATTAGTTAATCGCGGAAATCCGGAGGCTGTGGCTCGGGCCCGACGTCGACGTCGAGCGCTTCAATGGGGCCGCGATTAGTTAATCGCGGAAATCTTAGATGCTAGCATTACTTGTCTCGCTCTGGTCCGCTTCAATGGGGCCGCGATTAGTTAATCGCGGAAATGGAGAGTTGAGGCGGAAGTGTTTCTGCCGGAGTTCAGCTTCAATGGGGCCGCGATTAGTTAATCGCGGAAATCTAAGTGGAGACTGAGAGGTCTGTTGTTCCTGTTGCGGCTTCAATGGGGCCGCGATTAGTTAATCGCGGAAATGGTTCGTGCCGGTGCCCACCGTGAACATATTGTTCAGCTTCAATGGGGCCGCGATTAGTTAATCGCGGAAATGGGTATCCGTCCTCTGTGTATCGATAGCCCTCGAGGGCTTCAATGGGGCCGCGATTAGTTAATCGCGGAAATATTCCACCGGTCCAGGGTGATCAGGCCGCGGTAGCTATGCTTCAATGGGGCCGCGATTAGTTAATCGCGGAAATACGTAGACATAACATCACTCTTATTGGTCATGATACGGCTTCAATGGGGCCGCGATTAGTTAATCGCGGAAATCCAGCAGCGCGCGCCGCCGCAGCTCAGACTTTTGTCGAGCTTCAATGGGGCCGCGATTAGTTAATCGCGGAAATTTCCACCGTGACGCATCGATATCGTTACGTGACATAAGCTTCAATGGGGCCGCGATTAGTTAATCGCGGAAATCTAGCCTAGTATCTCCGCACTACCTCGCAGGTACAGTAGCTTCAATGGGGCCGCGATTAGTTAATCGCGGAAATTTTACCGTTGAACCACTGAAATAGTTGTTTCTCACCGCTTCAATGGGGCCGCGATTAGTTAATCGCGGAAATGAAGGAGATTGTTCCGCTTCTGCGACTGCCGCAATGCTTCAATGGGGCCGCGATTAGTTAATCGCGGAAATGGCGTCGAGCCGGTGACGGTGCCTCCATTTTGAATGCTTCAATGGGGCCGCGATTAGTTAATCGCGGAAATCAGTCGGACACCTTCATCGTCGCCTTGCACTTCGGAGCTTCAATGGGGCCGCGATTAGTTAATCGCGGAAATAACGCGGGATCTCGCTAAGGCTCTCGCGGATGAAGCTGCTTCAATGGGGCCGCGATTAGTTAATCGCGGAAATTCCGTATGACGTGTCATATCTCCAGTCTAAGTATCGCTTCAATGGGGCCGCGATTAGTTAATCGCGGAAATATGCCCGGACCGACAACCAGGCCGCCTACTCCCACAGCTTCAATGGGGCCGCGATTAGTTAATCGCGGAAATTCCGTATGACGTGTCATATCTCCAGTCTAAGTATCGCTTCAATGGGGCCGCGATTAGTTAATCGCGGAAATGCGGAGATTGGATCGACGCCGATCATCTATTCGCTGCTTCAATGGGGCCGCGATTAGTTAATCGCGGAAATGTAGCGCCGCAGGCCTTCGGCGTACGTAACTCCGTGCTTCAATGGGGCCGCGATTAGTTAATCGCGGAAATATGCCCGGACCGACAACCAGGCCGCCTACTCCCACAGCTTCAATGGGGCCGCGATTAGTTAATCGCGGAAATCTTCCTGGCGTCCGTCCGCGCGGATAACAATGGCAGGCTTCAATGGGGCCGCGATTAGTTAATCGCGGAAATTTGTTTCCCGGGGATTCTTGTGGCGTAGTACGCAAGGCTTCAATGGGGCCGCGATTAGTTAATCGCGGAAATGGCGATAGATGCCACACCGCGCGCACACATCCCAGGGCTTCAATGGGGCCGCGATTAGTTAATCGCGGAAATATTTGGCTTGCGTGGATGTCTTTTTTAAGACGTGTCGCTTCAATGGGGCCGCGATTAGTTAATCGCGGAAATGCATACACCCCGGCAGCGGCGGATTTTACTACTTGGCTTCAATGGGGCCGCGATTAGTTAATCGCGGAAATGCAAAACCTCCCTCCTGCTCAGCCGCGCGTCGGAGCGCTTCAATGGGGCCGCGATTAGTTAATCGCGGAAATCAGATATGTGTTTTGGTGGAATTCGTGAGTATATTGCTTCAATGGGGCCGCGATTAGTTAATCGCGGAAATGACGAGAGGCAACGGCCTCAGCAATTGCCTCTACGAGCTTCAATGGGGCCGCGATTAGTTAATCGCGGAAATGACTAACACCTCTGACCTCTAATGAGGTCATGAGGGTGCTTCAATGGGGCCGCGATTAGTTAATCGCGGAAATGAAGCCGCGAGAGATCGTAAATCACCAGCACTAACAGAGCTTCAATGGGGCCGCGATTAGTTAATCGCGGAAATAAGTCTACCGAAAGACCAGAAAGGATTAGGTGTCCATGCTTCAATGGGGCCGCGATTAGTTAATCGCGGAAATTTGTTCCACGCCGTGTAAGCCATTAGATTCAGATCGTTGCTTCAATGGGGCCGCGATTAGTTAATCGCGGAAATAGAGTCGTTTTGGGCAATCCAGCCGAGACGGGCAAGCTTCAATGGGGCCGCGATTAGTTAATCGCGGAAATGTTTTTCCTTGCCCGTTTTTTAGGCAGGTGTTTACATAGCTTCAATGGGGCCGCGATTAGTTAATCGCGGAAATCGGTCCATTCGCAAATCCTCCGGCAGGCGTCGATGGTGCTTCAATGGGGCCGCGATTAGTTAATCGCGGAAATGTGAAGTTTTCTTGCCGAGATGCGTGATGAACGGCAGCTTCAATGGGGCCGCGATTAGTTAATCGCGGAAATCCCTAACCCAAGCAAAAATGAGTCGGGATCTTTGGCGCTTCAATGGGGCCGCGATTAGTTAATCGCGGAAATGCCATACCAGGCCGGCGGCGCACAGTGAACAGCAGAGCTTCAATGGGGCCGCGATTAGTTAATCGCGGAAATCCGATGTGCGCAGCTGGCTGCCGCCAAAAGTGGAATAGCTTCAATGGGGCCGCGATTAGTTAATCGCGGAAATCACGCCCGCCTCCGGAGATAATAGCCAGCGCATTGCGCTTCAATGGGGCCGCGATTAGTTAATCGCGGAAATTGGCCGGCAATGCGAGTCCGGGATCGCCCGCAAAGGGGCTTCAATGGGGCCGCGATTAGTTAATCGCGGAAATGTGTGTAAGGGCGCATTCATCGATTTCCCATGCTTCTGCTTCAATGGGGCCGCGATTAGTTAATCGCGGAAATGCGACAGATTCCGTAATCACGGAGACAAAGGAGGAACGCTTCAATGGGGCCGCGATTAGTTAATCGCGGAAATGACCATAATCCGGCTCTGGCGCAGCGCGTGGGCAAAGCTTCAATGGGGCCGCGATTAGTTAATCGCGGAAATCTGAGTTTATGTGCCTCAAGGGGTTTGTCGTGTGCTGCTTCAATGGGGCCGCGATTAGTTAATCGCGGAAATGAGCCGCCGCCGAAGAGGAAATGAAAGGCAGGCAGCGAGCTTCAATGGGGCCGCGATTAGTTAATCGCGGAAATTCTCATACCATAGCGGAACAACTTGTTTCCGCTGTGGAGCTTCAATGGGGCCGCGATTAGTTAATCGCGGAAATTGGGCGGAGCCGCGGTGTTCTGCGCAGCGTCCAGCGGGCTTCAATGGGGCCGCGATTAGTTAATCGCGGAAATAATACGGTCTGGCGCTGGGAGAGCGGCAAGTGCGAGCGCTTCAATGGGGCCGCGATTAGTTAATCGCGGAAATGGCGCTATTTCTGCCGCCTATGTACGGCACCCGGATGCTTCAATGGGGCCGCGATTAGTTAATCGCGGAAATCTGAAACTGCACCTGCACCTGGCTGTGGCCGCCGTTGCTTCAATGGGGCCGCGATTAGTTAATCGCGGAAATTCCGCTTTCACGAGTGTTCAGATGTGTGTGGTGGGAAGCTTCAATGGGGCCGCGATTAGTTAATCGCGGAAATGGGCGCGGTGAAGACTGGTACACCGAGATTACAGGGTGCTTCAATGGGGCCGCGATTAGTTAATCGCGGAAATATCATCAGGACATGAGATTCTACTTCTGGAGCGCCGCTTCAATGGGGCCGCGATTAGTTAATCGCGGAAATTAAACTGGCTTAACCAGCGCGCCTGGAACTACCTTGCTTCAATGGGGCCGCGATTAGTTAATCGCGGAAATGTGTGCGTGTTAGCCGCAGCCAGTCCAATTGGCGTCGCTTCAATGGGGCCGCGATTAGTTAATCGCGGAAATTCCGTGACCCGTGACACGTCACGGTCTCTATTAGCCGCTTCAATGGGGCCGCGATTAGTTAATCGCGGAAATGGTGTTGCCTTACTGGCAAACGGACGAGCCTTATATGCTTCAATGGGGCCGCGATTAGTTAATCGCGGAAATAGCGCGTTAAGAGTAATATCCTGGCATTTCTCTTCGCTTCAATGGGGCCGCGATTAGTTAATCGCGGAAATTTGTATAGCGGTCGCCAGGAGGCTCTAGATAACCTCCGCTTCAATGGGGCCGCGATTAGTTAATCGCGGAAATGGCTTCTGCTCGAGGAGCCAGAAGCGGCAGTGATCGGCTTCAATGGGGCCGCGATTAGTTAATCGCGGAAATTCATCCGAGTACTTGCCAATATTCCCCTGAGGCGTGCTTCAATGGGGCCGCGATTAGTTAATCGCGGAAATCGCTCAATCCAAGGTATTCAGCGGCTTGCTCGAGGGAGCTTCAATGGGGCCGCGATTAGTTAATCGCGGAAATCTAACTCATCCGCGCCAGCTGGCAAAAATAGCTTCGGCGGCTTCAATGGGGCCGCGATTAGTTAATCGCGGAAATGAAATGGCCGCGTCCGCTCAACTGGATCATCATTCGCTTCAATGGGGCCGCGATTAGTTAATCGCGGAAATGAAGGATCGTTCCGCAAGTTTGGTTCTGCTCTCAAAGCTTCAATGGGGCCGCGATTAGTTAATCGCGGAAATCTGCCGTGGCCCCCGAGGGCTTGGAGAGAAAGTCTGCTTCAATGGGGCCGCGATTAGTTAATCGCGGAAATGGGCCCGGATATAGCCGTGAACGGTTGAGAGAGACGATGCTTCAATGGGGCCGCGATTAGTTAATCGCGGAAATGTCTA
>Ga0209062_1006645_pt1 | contig 10443 bp, 8 predicted proteins | sample Coa_R2_2_FD_187158 | JGI IMG/M metagenome (GOLD analysis project Ga0209062, IMG submission 187158) | Surface soil microbial communities from Centralia Pennsylvania, which are recovering from an underground coalmine fire - Coalmine... | ecosystem: Environmental > Terrestrial > Soil > Unclassified ...
GCACGGTATCTCGGCGACCGCCTGCGCTACAGCCGCGGAACGCGGCTCGTGATGGGAAACGCGCTGGTGGCCCGGCTCTATTACAGCCTGAGGAAGCGGGGCGTGCCGATCCTGTTCGAGACCGCGATCGAGGAGATGCTCGGCGGTCGCGAGGGCGTGACCGGCGCGGTGCTGCGCTCGAAGGGAGATACGATCGCGGTGCGCGCGCGACGAGGCGTGGTGCTGGCGACCGGGGGCTACGCACGCAATTCCGAGTTGCGCACGGCTTTCATGCCGCCGGCGGGCCGCGCGCGGTCCATGGCGGCCCCGACCGACGTCGGGGACGGGATCCTACTCGGCCGCACGGTGGGCGCCCGCGTTGCCCCCGAGGAGCATCTGAGCGGCGCATTCTGGTCGCCGGTTTCCGTGACGCGGCGGGGCGACGGCACCACGGGCCTTTTTCCGCACCTGGTGCTCGATCGTGCCAAGCCGGGGCTGATCGCCGTCAATTCCGCCGGCCGCCGCTTCGTCAACGAGGCCAACTCCTATCACGATTTCGTCGAAGCGATGCTCGCGTCGCACCAGACCGTTCCGAGCATTCCCGCTTATTTGATCTGCGAGGCCGATTTCGTGCGCCGCTATGGGCTCGGCGCGGTCCATCCGGGCACGCGCTCCCTCGCGCCGTTCGAGCGCAGCGGCTATCTCGTTTGCGCGCCGACCGTGGAGGCGCTCGCGCGGCGGATCTCGGTCGATGCGGCCGGACTCGGCGACACGATCCGGCGCTTCAACGAATTCGCCCGCGCGGGCGCCGATCCCGATTTCGGCAAGGGCGAGACCGAGCTCAACCGCTTCAACGGCGATCCCGATCACGGACCCAACCCCTGCCTCGGCCCGATTGCGAGCCCACCCTTCTGCGCCCTTGCGGTCTGGCCCGCCGAGATCGCGTCCAGCACCGGCCTCGCGACCGACGAGGATGCCCGCGTGCTGGGCAACGACGGACGGCCGATCCCCGGACTTTACGCCTGCGGGAACGACATGGCCTCGATCATGCAAGGCGTCTACGCCGGGCCCGGCATCACGCTGGGACCCGCGCTTGTGTTTGCCTATCGCGCCGCGCGCCACGCCGCCGCCAAGGGCGGCACGGCGTCGTGCCTCGCCGAGTGACAGCAAGGGGCGAATCTGCTACGCCCGCCCGACATCCCCTTGCGCGAGGCGCACGCCATGACGGCGCACGACGGCACTACGCTTGACCGGCTCTTCGAGACCATTGCCGCGCGGACACACGCGGACCCCGCGAGCTCCTACACGGCGAAGCTGCTGAGCCAGGGTACCGAGCGGGCTGCGCAGAAGCTCGGCGAGGAGGCGTTGGAGACGGCGCTCGCAGCGGCGGCCGGCCGGCGCGCCGCGGTGGTGAGCGAGAGCGCAGACCTGCTCTATCATCTTCTAGTGGTGTGGGCGTCCACGTCGGTTGCGCCCGCGGAGGTCTGGGCCGAGCTCGCGCGCCGCGAAGGCACGTCGGGCCTTTCGGAAAAGGCGCAACGCCCGCGCAAGTGATGTCCGAGCGAAGGAGAGCCGCGATGGCCTACGATCCCAACAACATATTCGCCCGCATTCTTCGCGGCGAGCTGCCGTGCCAGAAGGTCTACGAGGACGAGCATGTGCTGGCATTTCGCGACATCCGGCCGCAGGCGCCCGTGCACATCCTGGTGATTCCGAAGGGCTCGTACGTGTCACTCGACGATTTCGCCGCTGATGGCAAGGACATCGAGCTCGCAGCGCTATTGCGCGCTGCCGGAAAGATCGCGCGCGAGCAGGGCCTGGCCGAGCGCGGCTATCGCATTCTTGCCAATACCGGGCGCGACGGACACCAGGAAGTGCCGCACTTCCACCTGCATATTTTCGGCGGCCGCGAGCTCGGGAGGATGCTGCCGAAGGGGGACTGAAAGCCCATCGGTAGCGCACTCGGCGTGACCGTTGCGCGTGCGCCTGAATAGGACTAAAGACGGGCGCCTTTGGGACCACGTCAGGCTTAACCATGGCGCAAGCGGCGGCGCACGCCGGCTCGCAATCTCTGAAGCGGGCGAAGCACAATCTGGTCCTGGGGGCGCTCGGCGTCGTCTATGGCGATATCGGCACCTCGCCGCTCTACACCGTCCGTCAGTGCTTCGATGCCGAGGGCGGCATCACGGTCGAGAACGTGCTGGGCGTGCTGTCGCTCATCGCGTGGTCGCTGATGATGGTGGTGACGGTCAAATACGTGATCGTCATCTTGCGCGCGGATAACCGAGGCGAGGGCGGCATTCTCGCGCTCACCGCGCTGGCGTTGCGCACGGCGAGCCGAAAAGGCCGGCGGCACCGCCTGATCCTGTTGGCGGGCCTGGTCGGCGCCGCTCTCTTCTACGGCGACGGGGTGATAACGCCGGCGATCTCCGTGCTGAGCGCGATCGAAGGCCTCAAGGTCGCCACGCCGCTGTTCGATTCCTATGTGCTCCCGGTCACCGTGGTCGTCCTGATCGCGCTCTTCGCGATCCAGCGCCGCGGCACCGCTCTCGTCGGCGGCTATTTCGGACCCGTGATGGTGGTGTGGTTCACCGTGATCGCGTTGGTCGGCGCCGCCGAGATCTGGGACCAGCCGATGATCCTCGAAGCGCTCAATCCGCTCTGGGGCCTTCGGCTGCTGGCGAGCGCGCCGATCAAGGGCTTCGTGCTGCTGGGCGCAGTGGTGCTCGCGGTGACCGGTGCGGAGGCGCTCTATGCCGACATGGGCCATTTCGGCGCCAATGCGATCCGCGTGGCCTGGTGGCGCCTGGTCTTTCCTGCGCTGGTCGTGAACTACTTCGGCCAAGGCGCACTGCTGCTCCGCAATCCCGCGGCGCTCGAGAATCCGTTTTACCGGCTGGTGCCCTCCTGGGGTCTCTATCCGATGGTAGCGCTCGCCACGGCGGCGACGGTGATCGCCTCCCAGGCCGTGATCTCCGGTGCCTTCTCCATGACCCAGCAGGCGATCCAGCTGGGCTACCTGCCGCGCATGCAGGTACGCCACACCTCCGAGCAGGAGCGTGGCCAGATTTACGTTCCCACAATGAATGTCTTCCTGCTGATTGCGGTGATCGCGCTCGTTCTCGGATTCAAGTCCTCGGACAACCTCGGCACCGCCTACGGTATCGCGGTGACCGGCACGATGACGCTTACGACCACGCTGGCGTTCTCATACATGGCGGGCGTGAGGCACTGGAACCCGCTGCTTGCAGTCGGGCTGTTCGGCGCGTTCCTCGTTGTCGACCTCGCGTTCTTCGTGTCCAACCTCATCAAAATCGAGGAAGGGGGCTGGTTCCCGCTGGCCGTCGCGACCCTCGTCTATATGGTGATGTTCACGTGGATGCGCGGCCGCTCGCTGGTGGTGGCGGAGCGCCAGCGCAACGCGATGCCGCTGGAGATGTTCCTGCAAGGGCTCGGGGAGGGCCGCATGCGCGCCCCCGGCACCGCCATCTTCATGACCGGCAACGTCGACCTCGTGCCGGGTGCTCTCCTGCACAACCTCAAGCACAACAAGTTCCTGCACGAGCGCGTGGTGCTGATGAACGTCCATGTCCAGGACATCCCCCACGTACCCGACGATCAGCGCTTCACCATCCGGCACCTGGACCACGGCTTCCACACCGTGATCGTGCATTACGGCTTCATGGACGAGCCCGACATACCGCGGGCGCTCGCCCAGCTCCGGCTGATGCAGTTCCGCTTCAATCTGATGGAAACATCCTTCTTCGTGGGCCGCGAGAAGATCATCGCGGGAAGGGACTCGCAGCTCGCCCGCTGGCAGCGTCGGCTGTTCTCTTTCATGTCGAACAACATGCTGAACGCCACGGAGTTCTTCCGCATTCCGACCAACCGCGTGGTCGAGTTGGGCGGCCAGCTCGAGATATGACCGGCCGTCTGCACGGAGAGGGGCCGATGTGCCGATGCATTGCGCCGGTCCAGGAATGGGGCTACACACCATACCCCTCCGCAAGGTGAGGGTTGGATGGCGCTGTCGGCGGCGCATAGCGGTACCGAGGCCCTTCGAAAAGCGCGGCAGAACCTGGTTCTTGGCGCCCTTGGCGTCGTCTACGGCGACATCGGAACCTCGCCGCTCTATACCGTGAAGCAATGCCTCTCGGCCGCAGGGGGCGTCAGCGAGGCGAGCGTGCTCGGCGTTCTCTCGCTCATCGCGTGGGCGCTCACCATCGTGGTCACCCTCAAATACGTGATCGTCATCATGCGCGCCGACAACCGCGGTGCGGGCGGTACGCTCGCGCTGACGGCGTTGGCGCTGCGCTCGGCGAGCCGGCGCGGCCGCCGACACAAGCTCATTCTCGCGGCAGGACTCGTGGGTGCTTCGCTCTTTTTCGGCGATGGCGTGATCACGCCCGCAATCTCGGTGCTGTCGGCCGTCGAAGGCCTCAAGATCGCGACGCCGCTCTTCGAATCCTACGTGATCCCGATCACGCTCGGCCTCCTCCTCGGACTGTTCCTGATGCAGCGCCGCGGCTCTGCGATGGTCGGCGGCTTCTTCGGGCCGGTCATGGCGCTGTGGTTCTCGGTGATTGCGGTTCTCGGCCTGGTGCAGATCGCGCGCCAGCCGGAGATCCTGCTGGCCCTCAATCCCCTCTACGGCGTCGAGTTTCTGCTGGCCGACCCCGTGCGCGGCTTCGTGCTTCTGGGCGCGGTGGTGCTGGCGGTCACCGGCGCGGAGGCGCTCTACGCGGATATGGGCCACTTCGGCCGCGAACCGATCCGCCGCGCGTGGTTCCATCTGGTGTTTCCGGCGCTGGTGCTGAATTATTTCGGCCAGGGCGCGCTGCTGCTGCGGTCGCCCGAGGCGATTGACAACCCGTTTTTCCGACTGGTCCCGTCGTGGGGGCTTTATGCCCTGGTGACGCTTGCCTCGGTCGCGACGATCATTGCCTCGCAGGCGGTGATCTCGGGCGCCTTCTCGATGACGCAGCAGGCCGTGCAACTCGGCTACCTGCCGCGTCTGCAGGTCCGGCACACCTCGGAGGAGGAACGCGGCCAGATCTACGTGCCCAAGGTCAATCAGTTCCTGCTGATCGCCGTCATGGCGCTCGTGCTCGGTTTCAAGTCCTCGGACAACCTCGGGACGGCCTATGGCATCGCCGTCACGGGCACCATGAGCCTCGATGCGCTGTTGGCCGCCATCTACATGATCGGCGTGTTGCGCTGGAATCCTCTGCTCTCGATTCTGCTTTTCGGCTTCTTCCTCACGGTCGATCTGTCGCTCTTCAGCGCGAACCTGCTCAAGATCGAGGAGGGCGGCTGGTTTCCGGTGGTGGTCGCACTGGCGGCTTTCTGGGTCATGTCCACCTGGATGCGCGGACGCGCCCTGGTACAGGCCGAGCGTCAGCGGGAATCGATGCCGCTCGACGTATTTCTGGCGTCCCTGCGCCCCGGGCACCCCGGACGGGTGGCCGGCACCGCGATTTTCATGACGGGCAACGTCGATCAGGTGCCCGCAGCTCTGCTGCACAACCTGAAGCACAATAAGGTGCTGCATGAGCGCGTGGTCCTGATGACGGTGGTCACCGAGGACATTCCGCACGTGTCGGCCGAGCAGCGATTCACCTTGCGGCATTTCGAGCACGGCTTTCACACAGTGGTCGTGCATTACGGCTTCGCCGACGCGCCCAACATTCCGCGCGCCCTGGCGCAGCTGCGCCTGATGCAGTTCCGCATTAATCTGATGGAGACGTCGTTCTTCCTCGGTCGGGAGAAGATCGTCGCCGGTCAGCGCTCGAAGCTCTCGCGGGCGCGGCGCTGGCTGTTCTCCTTCATGACCAACAACATGCTGAACGCAACCGAGTTCTTCCGTATCCCGAGCAATCGCGTGGTCGAGCTGGGCGGCCAACTCGAGATCTGAGCCGCCGCAATCCATGATGCTCGGCCCTTTCTGGGTCTCTTTCCTCCTCAAGATTCTGGTCACGGCCTCGGTGGTGATCGCGGCTGCGCGCACGGCGGAGCGCGCGGGGCCGTTCTTCGGCGCGCTCATTGCGTGCCTGCCGGTCTCCGCCGGGCCCTCCTACGTGCTGCTGTCGCTCGAGGCGAGCGACGACTTCATCGCGGACACCGCGCTGGCGAGCGCCGCCATGAGCGCCGGCGCCGCGTTCTATCTCGCGATCTATGTCGGGCTCGCGCCGCGCACGGGCGTCGCGGCGACGCTCGCGTCGGCGCTCGGCGCCTGGCTGGCGAGCGCGTTCCTCATCGAGCAGGTCCGGTGGACTGCCCTCTCCGTCGCGGTGCTGAACGGTGCAGCCTACGGCCTAGCGTTTCTGGCCACGTTTCGGACCCGGCAGACCATTCCCGTCAGCCGGTCGGAGCGGCGCTGGTTCGATCTTCCGCTGATGGCGGCGATGGTAGGGCTGCTGGTCGCGGGCGTCGTCACCTTGAGCACCGTGCTCGGCGCGGCGCTCACCGGCATCGCCGCCGTCTTTCCCGTCACCTTCAGCAGCCTCGGCGTGATCGTGCAGTCGCGGCTCGGCGGGCGCGTGGCGGCGGCGACGATGGCGGGCGCGATCCGGGCGATGCCCGGCTTCGTGCTCGGCCTCATCGTGCTGCATCTGCTCGCGGTGCCGGCCGGCCCGCCCCTCGCGATGATCGCGGCGCTTGCCGCCATGCTCGCGTGGTCGGCGGGCCTGATCCTCTGGCGCGTGCATCGGCTCCGGGCGCGGCTCCTCTAGCTTCTTTGGTTGGTCGCATTTTCTGCGCCGAACCGGTGTCCACTTCGGCGGAAAATGCGCTAGGCGGCGGCGCTCGGCTGCTGCGCCCGCCGCTGGATCATGCGGTCGATCCGGCCGGCGAGAGCGGCGCTCACCTGCGTCATGGGAAGCCGCACCTCGGGGGAGGGGATCAGCTGGCGACGCCACAGCCAATGCTTGATTGGCGCCGGGCTCGGCTCCGCGAACAGGAGCGCGACGATGTCGACGAGATCCGACCAGAGCTTCAGGGCCTGCTCGCGCTTTCCGGCGAGGAGCGCGCCGCGCACGGCCGCAAAGGCCTCGGGATCGACGTGAGCGGATGCGAGAATGCCGCCGTCGGCGCCATGGGCGAGCGCGCTGAAGAACCACGCGTCCTCGCCGGTCATCACCGAGAAGCCCGCCGGACGATGGCGCAGCAGCTCGAAGCTCTGCGCGGGAACGGCCGAGCAGTCCTTGACGCCGATCACGGCCTCGAGCTCCGCAAGCTGAAGCAGGGTCTCGTTCGCGAGGTTGACCCCCGTGCGATAGGGAATGTTGTAGAGCGCGATCGGCTTCGCCGTATGCTCGGCGAGCGCAGTGAAATGCAGCCGCAGGCCCTCCTGGGAGGGACGCGAGTAGTAGGGGCAGGAGATCAGATAGCCGTCGACAGGCCAGGCGGCGGTCTCCTCGAGGCGCCGGAGCAGCGCCCGGGTGTCGCTGCCGCAGATGCCCAGGAAGACCGGGCGGCGGCCCTCGACCGCGTCGGCGACCACGGCGACAAGCCGCTCGCGCTCCGCCGCGTCGAGCGTCAGCGCCTCGCCGGTGGTGGCGGCGAGGATGAGCCCGTCGACGGGCTCGCCGAGATAGTGCCGGGCGAGCGCTGCGAGCGCCGACTCGTCGAGCGCCCCGTCGGTGAACGGCGTGATGAGCGGCAGCCAAATTCCCTCGAGCCGGGGTCGAGGCCTCGATGTTCCGGTGCTGTCCATGGTCATGCTTCCCTCCTCCGGTTGCGGCACCGCCGGGCGATGAGAGGCAGGCATGAAAAAAGCCCCGTCCGTCGCCGGCGGGGCCTGGTGGTCGATCGCGTCCGATCCGATCAGCGCAAACGAACCCTCGGCCCCGGGATGCGGGGCTTTCGGGACTTCGCGATCAGCGCGCGGCCGGACGTCATGAAGGCACGCTAAGGATCCCTCGCCCCGCTGTCAATTCGCGCACGGGAGTTTGGGTGGCACCGAGAGCGGGCCTTGGCGGGGGTCCACGTCTCTTGTAGGGGTCTTGCCAGGGCGTATTCTAGATTTGCTGTCATGAAGCCCCGTGGTGGCGGGACATGGCCCTCAGAGGCTGAGTTTCGCGATGTAGCCTTCGACCACGGCCTGCGCGGCGCGGGTCTCGTCGGCGGCCTTGCTCCGCTCGGCCTGCAGGCCCTCGATGCGGGTCTCCTCGTCGGCCAGCTTCTCGATCAAGCGCTTGTGCAGCGCGCTCTCCTTGTCCACGCGCTCGAGGTTGGCGCGGATGCGGCTCTGGTCCTCGGTGATTCCGGCGATGGCGCTTTGGATCCGCTCCGCCGCCGCCTTCTTGTCGGCGACCACGCGGCGAAGGCGCGCGAGCTCGGCGAGCGCCGTCCGGACCGGCGAGGAGAGACCCGTATTCTTGACGAAGGCACCCAGGTTCTCATCCCCGATATCGAGGATGCGAAGCGTGTCCTCGCGCGGATGCTCGAGGGTGAAGCGCACGCTCTGGGTCTCGCCGGGTTTCAGGTCGATGGTGGCGCGATAGGCGCTCGCGGTCTCCTCGACGGCTTTGCCGGCGGGCTCCACCAGTGTCCAGCCCGGCATGATCGGCTGCTCCAAGATGATGCGCCGAGCCTCGGTCTTTGGGGCCGCGATCGTGTAGTGCACGGATTGCCGCTCGCTGCGGATCAGATGCAGCACGCCCTCGGCAATCGTGCCCTTGGTGAGCAGGTCCGTCGCGTCGTCGTCGCGTAGGATTTTGGTCTTGAGGTCGAGCGCATAGCTCAAGAGCCGGCTCTCGCCCGCGGGCAGTCCGGCGAGGCGCGCATCGCCCAGATAGGCGGCGCCCTGCGGCGTCTGCTCGTAGAGCGTCACCACGCCCGGCGGCAATCCGCTTGGCGTATCGTTCATGAGCTTCACGGCGGCGAGCGGATGGAGCGTGCTGGTGGCGGGCTGCAGCAGGCTCAGGCGCTCGGCGGGCACGTCGCGGTCGATCAGCGGCACCAAGGCCGAATGCCCGCTCTCGAGCGTCACCGGCACGGGCACGCGGAAGGAGACCTGGGTCATGGTCTCTTGCGCCTCTGCGGTGTCGACCGTGGCGGCCTCGGCCGCGGCATTCTCGACCTCGAGGCTGCTCGAGAGCGCCTTCATCTGCGGTGCCTTGGCGCCACCCAAGAACGGTGCCGCCGCCGGTGTTGCGGGTGACGGCTGCCTCGCCCTGTCGTAGGCAGCGGCGACGCGCACCTGATCCAGCGCCCCGGTGTCCTGCCGCGGCAGGATGCGGCCCGCAACCTCTACCGGCACCTCCGGCCGGTTCACGTAATAGGCCTGGTAGATCGCCTGGCGGAAGCTCACGGGGTTGCCCGAGAGCAGCGTGAGCTCGACTCCCGTCCAGTCCTCGCCGCTCATGTTCTCGAGCACGGCCCAGCCCTGGAGATGCGCCGACCCCGCAGCGGCGGGCAGGCTCAGCCGGAAGCTCGCCTTCCAGAGCGGCGCCGCCACCACGTAGCCGACGCGCAGCGTGCGCGCGCCGCTGCCGCGCGTGGTCAGCGTGATGGCGCGGCGATCCTTGGCGCGGTGCGAGGCGATCTCCGCGAGCGCCTGATCGACCTTGGCCTGGAGCCCGGCATCGACGAAGCGCACGCTCTCCGCATCCTCCAGGATGAATTGCTCCAGACCTTCGGAGGTGAGCACGCTCACTCGGTTGCGGCTGGTGACGGTGCCGTCGCCGGCGCGCGCGGCCTCGGCGACAACCTTGAGCAGCTTGCCGGTGATCGGACGGCTGGCTCCCACGCGGATCTCCGCGCCTTGCAGCGCGTTCAGCAGAGCTGCGGGCGAGGCGAGCGCCTCCGGCCCGAAGGGCAGGTCGTTGAAGAGCTGCGCCAGGGGCTGGCGCCCCGGAAGACTCGCGGCACCCACGCCGCCTTTGCTGTCGTAGACCACGATCGACTTGAGAACGTCGTCCACCTGGTCGAGGGGCACGTTAAGGGTCGGCTGCGCGTCGCCCTCGATCTCCGCCTCGTACTCGAGATAGGCGACCCCGCCGGTCGAGAGCATGACGCGCTTGAGTGTAAGCTCTCCGGCGAGCGCGGGCGCCGCCGCAAGACACGACATCAGACAGAGCAACGGGAGGAGTGCAGGCTGTCTCATGGGAGGTTCCTCATGATTGGTGCCGGCCCTACCCTTCGGCTCAATTTAGGCACCGAGCAGGATGCAATCCGGACATTTCTGGGGCGCCACGAACCCGTCCTGGCCGGCCTGCCCTGGGGCGAGGATGCCGGCACCCATGACGGGTGCGGCACCCCGTCCGCTACCCGGTTGAATCCTAGGTATTTCTCCGAATACCGCCCTAAAGGCGAATGGCGTTAACTATAGCGCAGGCACATTGGAGGCCTGCACATGCTCCAGACCGCCAAACGATATCGAGAGATCGCCTTGTCGCTGCTGAAGTACGCGGACGAGACGGGGATCAATGGACCGCGCGACGCCTGCATCGCGCTGGCCGT
>Ga0209062_1006648_pt1 | contig 10439 bp, 11 predicted proteins | sample Coa_R2_2_FD_187158 | JGI IMG/M metagenome (GOLD analysis project Ga0209062, IMG submission 187158) | Surface soil microbial communities from Centralia Pennsylvania, which are recovering from an underground coalmine fire - Coalmine... | ecosystem: Environmental > Terrestrial > Soil > Unclassified...
ACGGACAAGGAGGGGACTACCTTTGATCGACATGACGCTGCCCAAGGTGGAAACAAAAGAGTCAACCCCCACCTACGGGCGTTACCAGATTGAACCGCTTGAACCCGGGTTCGGAACAACCCTGGGGAACGCGCTCCGGCGCGTGCTCCTTTCAGCGCTCCCCGGCGCAGCGGTGACATCCATCCGGATCGAGAACGTCTACCACGAGTTCTCGGATATCCCCCACGTCAAGGAAGATACGACCGAGATCATCCTGAATATCAAGCAGTTGCGCGTCCGTTCGTTTAGCGACCATCCGGTGCAGATGCGCATCGAGGCCCGCGGGGCAGGGGCCGTCACCGCCGCAGATATTATCGCCCCGCCGGATGTCGAGATCGTGAATCCGGAGCTCCATATCGCGACGCTCGACTCGCCGGACGCGCACCTCAGCATGGAGCTGACCGTCGAGCGCGGCAAGGGATATCAGCCGGGGGATCACCGGGAAGGCCTTCCGATCGGGGTGATCCCGGTGGATGCGATCTTCACCCCGATCCGGAAGGTGAACTTCACGGTCGAGAATACCCGGATCGGCCAGGCGTCCGATTACGAGCGTCTGCTGATCGACGTCTGGACTGACGGGACGATCACGCCGGACGATGCCATGTCCCAGGCGGCGAACATCCTCGTTCGCCACCTCTCCTTGTTCACCGAGCTGGTGACCAAGCAGATTGGACGTCCGGACAAGGCGGCGGTCGGCGCGATCAGCATCCCCCAGCGGCTCTACGAGATGCCTATCGAAGACCTGAACCTCTCGGTTCGGGCGTACAACTGCCTGAAGCGCGCCGGCATCACCAAGGTCGGCCAGATCCTGGAAATGTCGGAGGACGATCTCCTCGGCGTGCGCAACTTCGGGCACAAGTCCCTCGACGAACTCCGCGAACGCCTCGCCGCTCACGGCCTCCTCGAGCACTCGCGCCTCGGCGAGCAGTCCGCCGGAGGGTTCGCGTACGAGGCGGAGCCGTACGAGCGGGAGGCGGAGGAGCTCGAGCCACGCCTGGCCGAGGATGAGGAGGAGGAAGACGAGGAGGAATACCGAGAGGAAGACGAGCTAGACGACGAGCTCGACGAGGACGAGTACGAGGACGAGGACTTCGAGGACGATTACGACGAGGACGAGGAATAGGGGCCATGAGACACGCCGTCGCGGGACGGAAGCTCAATCGTCCGACGGGCCATCGGCTGGCTCTCTACCGCAACCTGGCGACCGACCTGCTGCGGTATGAGCACATTACGACGACGTTCGCCAAGGCAAAGGCGGTCCAACCGATCGTCGAGAAGCTGATCACGCTGGGCAAGACCGACAGCGTACACCATCGGCGCCTGGCCGCGGCCCGTCTGTACGATCGCAAGATCGTCCAGAAGCTTTTTGATGTTATCGGGCCCCGGTTCGCCGATCGGGCGGGGGGCTACACGCGCATCATTCGCCTCGGCCGGCGCCTGGGCGACGCGGCCGAGATGGCGCGAATTGAGCTCGTCGAGTAGAGGGCCGGAGTGCCGATCGTGCGTCGATGCGGACCTTCCGCATGACCGTCCAGTATGATGGAACGAACTTCGCGGGCTTCCAGGTTCAGACCGGTCAGCGCACAGTCCAGGGCGTGCTCGAGACGGCGCTCCGGCGGATCACTGGCGAGTCCATTCGCATCGTCGGAGCGGGCCGAACCGACCGGGGCGTCCACGCTACTGGTCAGGTCATCAGCTTCCAAAGCGGGACGAGCCTGGCACCGCGCGCCCTTCAGCACGCGCTCAACGCCGTACTGCCGGAGGATGTCGCGATCATCACGGCGGCAGAGGCCGAACCCGGCTTTCACGCGCGCTTTAGCGCCCGTGCCCGGGAATACCGCTACACGATCTGGAACGCGGCCGAGCGCCCGGTGCTGGGACGGCAGTACGTCCTCCACTGGCGTGCCTACCTCGACGCGGCGGCCATGGATCGCGCGGCGCAGGTGCTGGTGGGCGAGCACGACTTCGCCGCCTTTGCCGGAGCATCCGAGGCGAGCGAGCGACCGCGTCGGACGATTCGAACCATGTACCGCCTCCACTGCTGGCGCGATGGGCATCGGGTTATCGTCCAGGCCGTGGCCGATGCGTTCCTGCCCCACATGGTCCGGAACGTCGTCGGTACCCTCCTGCTGGTGGGGATGCACCGCGCCTCGGTGGAGGATGTCGCACGCATCCTGGCCAGTCGAGACCGCCGGCAGGCGGGCGCGACCATTCCGCCGCGCGGGCTCTGCCTGACCCGCGTGGAATACGATTGAGCACGTCTCGAGGCGAAGAGAGGACTTCGAATGACGCAAAAGACGTACACGGTCAAGGCAAACGAGATCCAGCGCAACTGGTATGTCGTCGACGCGACGGGGCAGGTCCTCGGGCGGCTGGCCACCAGGATTGCCACGATTCTCCGGGGGAAGCACAAGCCGATCTACAGCCCCCATCTGGACGTGGGCGACTTCGTTATCGTGATCAATGCCGAGAAGGTCCGCCTGACCGGTAAGAAGCTCCAGCAGAAGGTCTATTACCATCACTCGGGCTACCCTGGTGGTCTGAAGACGGTGCCGGTGGCCCGTCTCCTGGCGACCCACCCAACCCGGGTGATTGAGCATGCCGTCCGCGGGATGCTCCCCCACAACGCCCTGGGGCGCCGCATGTTTCGGAAGCTCCACGTGTACGCCGGTCCGGAGCATCCGCACGCGGCACAACAGCCTCGTCCCCTCCCCCCGGAGTTGGGGGGCCCGCGGTGATTGCCCGGCCGTCCTGGACTGCCACGGTCACGGCGACTGGTACTGAGGAGTAGATCGACCGATGAATGAGCGACGGTACTTTTACGCCACGGGCCGCCGCAAGACCGCCACGGCGAAGGTCCAGCTCTACGAGGGGACCGGCCAGGTCATCGTTAACGGTCGGCCGTTGCATGAGGTCCTGCCCCGGCTCACCGACCAGAGCATCGTCATGGAGCCCTTCCGGGTTACCCAGACCCTCGGCCGGTACTCGGTCATGGCAAAGGTGACGGGCGGCGGAACCTCCGGCTGGGCCGGCGCCCTGGCCCACGGCATTGCCCGCGCTCTCGCCCTGACCGGGGAAGAGGCCCGTCTTGCCGTGCGCAAGGCCGGGCTTCTCACCCGTGATCCCCGGGTTAAGGAGCGCAAGAAGTACGGTCTCAAGCGCGCCCGCAAGGCACCACAGTACACCAAGCGCTAGGAGCCCTATTCCGCCATCTGAGATGCGCAATCTGGATACCCCCACGGCGAGGGAAGACGGACGAAACCTCGCCGTGGGGGTATCATTGGCTTTTCACAGGATCAGGGCACACCGGTCAGCTCTGACCGGTGTGCCCTGATTGGTTAGAGGACCGGCGTAACCATCTGGCCAGGCTGGTGTTTGAAGTTTGGGCGCTTGCAGCATAGAGGTACCACACCACATCGCCGGAGGGCTGGACTTCGTGCAGAGGCGCGTGGTGGTCACGGGACTTGGTGCAGTCACCCCGCTGGGCAACGATGTCCCGACCACATGGAGCAAGCTCATCGCCGGGGAATCCGGGATTGACCGGATTACCCTCTTCGATCCGTCTCCCTTCACCGTCCAGATTGCGGGAGAGGTGAAGAACTTCGACCCGCTGAATTACGTCGAGAAAAAGGACGCCCGCCGCATGGACCGGAACGTTCAGTTTGCGGTCGCCGCCGCGCGAGAAGCGGTGGCTGATGCCGGGCTGTCGATCTCGCCGTGCAATGCTGAGCGCGTCGGCGTGATCGTCGGCTCGGCTGTCGGCGGCATCCGAACAATGCTCGACCAGCAGAAGGTGCTTGAGGAGCGCGGGCCAACGCGCGTTAGCCCGTTCTTCCTCCAGAATCTCATCCCGGATACCGCCTCGGGCCAGGTCGCGATCTACCTTGGAGCCAAAGGGCCAAACATGGCGGTTGTCTCAGCGTGTGCAACAGGCGGGCACGCCCTGGGCGAAGCAGCCGAGACCATTCGGCGGGGTGACGCCGACGTCATCATCGCCGGGGGCACCGAGGCGGCTATCGTCCCGCTCGTTCTGGCGGGTTTCACGGTGATGCGTGCCCTGGCGACCGGGGACGGCGGTCCCCCTGCCGCGGCCTGTCGCCCCTTTGATCGGACACGCCAGGGGTTCGTTATGTCAGAAGGGTGCGCGATCCTGGTGCTGGAAGAACTTGAGCACGCGCGGCGGCGCGGCGCTCGCATCTACGCCGAACTCGTCGGCTACGGATCGAGCAACGATGCCTTCGACCTCGCCGCGCCCGCGGAACAGGGCGAAGGTATCGCGCAGGCCATGCGCATGGCACTCCGGAAGGCTGGCCTCTGCCCCGAGGATGTTGACTACATCAATGCCCACGGAACGGCCACCCCCCTGAACGACAAGTACGAGACCGCGGCAGTGAAGGCGGTCTTCGGCGAGCACGCCTATCGTCTGGCAATGAGTTCGACCAAATCCATGACCGGTCACATGATGGGCGCCGCCGGCGCAGTTGAGGCCATGGCATGTGTGCTCGCAATCACTCACGGCATCATTCCACCGACGATCAACTATCGCTATCCAGACCCCGACTGCGATCTCGACTGCGTTCCCAACCAGGCACGACGGCAGACAGTGCGGGTGGCCCTCTCTGATTCGATGGGACTCGGCGGTCACAACTCCTGCCTCATCTTTCGGTCATTGACAGATGTGTGAAACGGTCAACGCGCGGCTCTTCCGGCTCCACCGGAAAAGGCCCGCGGTCCAACGGGTCTGACGGGAGAGAGTACCGTGGCATACGCGCAGATCGTCGGCTGGGGCTACGCCGTCCCGGCCAGGGTGCTGACGAACTTCGATCTCGAGAAGATGGTCGATACCTCGGACGAGTGGATTCGCACGCGGACTGGGATCTCAGAGCGGCGCATCGCGGGCCCAAAGGAGAGCACATCCACGCTCGCCACGCGCGCCGCGCAGAACGCACTTCAGGTCGCCGATCTCAGCCCGGGGCGGGTCGACCTGGTCATCGTCGCCACGAGTACCCCCGATTATCCAGTTCCGAGTGTGGCCTCGCTCGTCCAGGACAGCATCGGGGCCTCGCGGGCCGGTGCCTTCGATGTGAACGCCGCCTGCTCCGGCTTCATCTACGCCTTGGCCGTCGCCAGCGGGCTCATCTCAAGCGGGCTGTACGAGACGATCCTGATCATCGGTGCCGATACGTTGAGCCGAATCGTTGACTGGACTGATCGCTCGACCTGCGTCCTTTTCGGCGATGGCGCGGGCGCCCTTCTGCTCCGCCGGTCCGAGTCACCAACAGGCCTGCGGTCATGCGTCCTGGGCTCGGACGGCTCCGGCGTCAGCTCGCTCCTGATCCCAGCCGGCGGCAGCCGAAACCCGCTGACCCCGGAGCACCTGCAGAACCGACAGAACACGATCAAGATGAAGGGAAGCGAGGTCTATCGCTTTGCCATCAGCACCATTGTCCAGGCCACCCGGCAGGCACTCGACGCCGCGGGTATGCGCGTCGACGATATTGATCTGTTCATTCCCCACCAGGCCAACATCCGGATCATCCAGGCCGCCGCTCGGGCGCTGGATATTCCCGATGAGAAGGTGTTCTCGAATGTTCACCGGTACGGCAACACCTCCGCTGCCTCTATTCCGATCGCCCTCTGCGAAGCGATCGAGTCGGGACGCGTGCGCGTCGGAGCGAACCTCGCTCTGGTCGGGTTCGGCGCGGGGCTCTCGTGGGGGGCGGCAATCGTCCAATGGGGTGTTGATACGACGCCGGTGCCCATCGCCTGGTGGAAGTCCGTCCTCCGCAACCTGCACAGCCGCGAGGCGATGGTCCGCTCGTTCGCTCTGCGGACCCAGCGCCGCCTGGACGCACTCCGCCGATTGAATGGTATTCACGGGGTCTAATGTCACCTGGCACCAGGAGGGGCAGGTAGCTTGGCAGATTCAGCAGCGGTGATCCTGGTCACCGGGGCGTCGCGCGGTATCGGCCGTGCAATCGCCTTGCGCTTCGCCCGGGCAGGAGGACGCATCGGGATCAACTTTCGCGGGAATACCGCAGCGGCCGAGGAGACGGCGAGTGCGGTAGAGCAGGCAGGCGGCGAGCCTCTGCTCCTCCCCGGCGACGTGAGCAATCCGGCGGTCGTGACGGCCATCTTCGACACGCTTCTCCAGCGATGGGGGCGCCTGGATGTGCTGGTCAACAATGCCGGGATCGTGCGCGATACCCTCGTGCTCCGGATGAGCGATGAGGACTGGGATCAGGTGCTCGATACCAACCTGCGGAGCGCCTTTCTCTGCACGCGTGCCGCGCTCCGCCCGATGCTCCGCCAGCGCAGTGGCCGGATTATCAACGTGGCCTCCATCGCCGGGCTCCGCGGCAACGCAGGGCAGGCGAACTACGCCGCCAGCAAAGCCGGGCTGATCGGACTGACGAAGTCCGTTGCCCGCGAGGTTGCCAGCCGCGGCATCACCGTCAACGCGGTCGCCCCCGGCTTGATCGAGACCGATATTACCCGCCAGATGCCCGAACGTGCCCGCGAGGCCCTTATTCAGCAGATCCCCATGGGCTGCATGGGAACACCGGAGGATGTGGCTGAGGTTGTCTTCTTCCTCGCCTCGGATGGCGCCCGGTACGTGACCGGCCAGGCGATTGTCGTCGACGGCGGGCTCGCGATGTGATTCTCACCCGATCAAGATCACCAGGACCAGGAGAACGAACGGATGCAGGAAGCAGACCAGGGATGGCGACGCGTCGCTCTCGTCTTCCCCGGCCAGGGGTCGCAGTTCGTCGGCATGGGACGCGGTCTCGCCCAGCATTCACCAGCCGCGCGAGAGATCTTTGACCAAGCTGATGAAACCCTGGGATTCTCTCTCAGCGATCTTTGCTTCAACGGCCCAGAGAACGAACTCCGAGATACGATTAACGCCCAGCCGGCCATCCTGACGGTGAGTATCGCCTGCCTCGCCGCCCTGCGCGAGTATCTCGGGGCCGACGCCGCGCACCTGCACCCGCGCTTCGTGGCGGGCCACAGTCTTGGCGAGTACAGTGCCCTGGTTGCCGCTGGCGTCCTTGACTTTCCGACCGCCCTCACCCTTGTCCGAGAGCGCGGCCGCCTCATGAAAGAGTCTGGCGAGTCAACGCCTGGGGGCATGGCTGCAGTCATTGGGTTGGATGCAGAGGTGCTGGAAGACCTCTGCCAGAAGGCTCGAGCCAAGGGGATCGTATGCCCGGCGAACTACAACACCCCGACCCAGACCGTCATCTCGGGCGAACTTGCCGCCCTATCAGCGGCGATCGAGTTGGCGATCGCCAGCGGTGCCCAACGCGTAATCCGCCTCGCCGTCAGTATCGGCGCGCATTCTCCCCTGATGCAGCGCGCATCGGAGCAGTTCAGCGAGATCATGAGCCGCCTCCGGCTCCAGGACGCCCGGATTCCGATCGTGAGCGATATCTCGGCACGTGTCCTCGTCTCGGCAGAGGAGATCCGTACCGAGCTCGCCCGACAGCTGTACTCCTCGGTCCGCTGGACTGAAACCGTTCGGCAGATGCTGGGTGCGGGCGTAACCACATTCATTGAGCTCGGGCCAGGCGAAGTCCTCTCCAACCTGATCAAACGGATCGACCGCACCGCCCTGGCCGTCAGCATCAATGATCCGGCCTCGCTCCGCAGTGTGCAGAACCTCCTGACCTGAACGCCCGGGCATCCCTCCCCTGTCTCTGCCGCCCGGCGCACGCGCCCGGCCAGGGGGCGTGATCCCGTCGATGGCACACATCGTGCGCATCCGGGAACCGCGCGCCAAGACGGGCTCTCGGGTCCGCGATCGGCCGCGACGGAGGTAAGAAGGACTCGTGGCAGACTCCGAGATCGAACGGCGGGCAGAGCAGATTCGTGCACAGATCGACGACCTGCGCGCGAGCCTGGAAACAGCCCTGCGCGATTCCCAACGTCTTGCCGCGTCTGCTACCGACTGGCTCGGTGCGATCCGGGGACAGGTGCGCACGGTCGCCATGGGCGTGTCGGAGACCGTGGAAGGAAAGCGGCACGCGGTCGGGCGGATTGGCCTGACCTGGTGGATGCCCATTGCCGCCATCGTGATCCTCGGCGCGGCAGTCCTGGCGGTCCGGTGGCTCCGGCCGTCGCTTGAGGAGATCCGCGACCAGATGATGAGCGACCAGACCGCCTACGGCACCGATCCAACCGGATCGGCGTGGTTTGATGACGGCGACTAGACCGCCCCCCACCATCCTGGTGGCATCAGGATGAGCAACCGGCTATCAGGTCGGAGAAGCCGGATCACGTGAATGCGCGAGTCGACGTTCCTCCACCGGGCGTGGAGGACGATGACAAACCACTGTACTGGAGGAGGGAGCGATGCCACTATCCACGCGAGAAGCCCCAGTGACCCGACGGGAGATTCCCCAGCCCACCCGGACGCCCTCTACTCTGACCGAGGATGCGGCGGCCACTGATCCCGGGCAGTCCGCAATCGAGGAAGCGATCCGGGTGATCCAGCGCCACGTTGACAAAGAGGCACGCAACCGCTGGGTCGAGCATCTCGAGGTGCGCGATCTGTGCGCGCGGCAGAAAGCGGATCTCGTCGCTGATCTCGCGAAGTTGTTCTGAGACGCGATGAACGGAGGGGATGCGAGCAATCGCTCCTCTCCGCTCCTCCTGCCCCACCGCGCACGCCAGGCGCCGGGACGTGCGTCAGATCTCTGTGACGACCGGCAGAATCATCGGCCGGAGGCGAGTGCGGGTGTAGATGGCATGGGCGAGAACGTCTTTGATCTTCCCCTTGAGATACCCGATCTCCACCTCACCCGCCGGCCGCCGCTCGAGAGCCCGACGGACCCGCGCGGCCGATTCCGCGAGAACAGAACTCGCCGATGGGGCAATAAATCCTCGCGCAGTCGTTTCCGGTCCGCTCACCAGGCGCCCGGTCTCGCGATCCACGGCGACCGCGCAGATAACGACGCCATCGGCAGCCAGATGGCGTCGATCGCGCAGGACAATCTGATTCACCCCACCGACAGTGAGCCCGTCTACCAGGACCGATCCGGCCGCCACGTGCCCATTCCGGGAGACCCGCTCATCACCGAAGTCGATAACATCGCCCACGTCGGCAAAGACAACGCGTTCGGCCGGCACGCCGGTTTCCCCCGCGAGGTTCCGATAATGCACCATCATCCGAAACTCGCCGTGGACGGGCATCGCGTACCTGGGGCGGAGCAGGCGGAGAAGGGCCGCCAGCTCATCGCGGCTGGCGTGTCCGGATACGTGGATGTCCGGTACGATGGGCGGGTAGAGGACAGTGGCCCCGCGCCGCATGAGGTTGTCGATCGTTCGGGTCACGGTCTCCTCATTCCCCGGGATCGGCGTTGCTGAGATAACAACCGTGTCTCCGGGGATGACGCGGAGCATTGGATGATCCCCCATGGCGATCCGGCTGAGGACCGAGGTTGGCTCCCCCTGGCTCCCAGTCGTCAGGATCATGACCTCCTCCGGTGGGAGACGCCTCAACTCCTCGATGGTTGCCAGAGTGCCCGGCGGTAGGTGCAGGTAGTGGAGATCCGCGGCAACGCGCAGATTCTCCTCCATGCTCCGCCCGACAACGGCCACCTTCCGACCATAGCGGCAGGCGATCTCGATCGCCTGCTGGAGACGAATCACATTGGAGGCGAACGTGGTCATGATCACCCGACCGGACGCCCGTCGGACAATTCCATCCAGCGCCTCGGCAACCACCCGCTCCGGGGGCGTGACCCCCGGCCGCTCCACCCGGACGCAGTCGGAAAGGAGAAGCAGGACCCCCTCATCGCCAATCGCCCGGAGGCGATTGAGATCGGTGCGGGTCTGATCGGGCGCGGTCTGATCGAACTTGAAATCGCCGGTCAAGAACAGGGTACCTGCGGGGGTCTCGACAACAATCGCCGCGCTATCGGGCACGCTATGGCTCACCGGCACGAACGAGACGCGGAAAGGACCGAGGTTCAGACAATCGTTGCCAGACACGCTGATCAGCTCGGCAAATCGCAGTACCCCATGTTCGCGTAGCTTCGGCTCGATCAGGCCGATCGTGAGTCGCAGCCCGTAGATGCGCACGCGTCGTCCCAATCCCTTCAACAGATAGGGAAGCGCCCCGACGTGGTCTTCGTGGGCGTGCGTCAGAAGGACGGCTTCCAGACGCTCCGGATGCTGGTACAGGTGCGTGAAATCGGGGATAACTAGATCGACACCGTGGAGCTCTTCCTCTGGGAACATCACGCCCGCATCAATGAGTAGCCGGCGTCCGGCGTATTCGAGGAGAAGGGAGTTCTTCCCAATCTCTCCCACGCCGCCGAGCGGGATCAGCCGGCCGGACCGCCGTCGTCTTGCCATCGGGTGCACCATCCGACGTGCCGCGATGCCATCAGTCT
>Ga0209062_1006649_pt1 | contig 10434 bp, 10 predicted proteins | sample Coa_R2_2_FD_187158 | JGI IMG/M metagenome (GOLD analysis project Ga0209062, IMG submission 187158) | Surface soil microbial communities from Centralia Pennsylvania, which are recovering from an underground coalmine fire - Coalmine... | ecosystem: Environmental > Terrestrial > Soil > Unclassified...
CTTCGCGGTGGTGCCGCTCGTGATGTTCACCGCAAGCAGGAAGAAGATGGGCGCCTATGTCGCGCCGCGCTGGCTGACCGTGCTGGCGACCGCGACCGCGGCGCTGATCATCGGGCTGAATGCGAAGCTGGTGTGGGATTATTGGGGCGGGTGAAGCATTCCCCACTGTCATCGCCCGCGAAGGCGGGCGATCCAGTATTCCAGAGACAGCAGTGCTTGAGCCGAGAGGCCGCGGGTTAATGGATGCCCCGCCTTCGCGGGGCATGACACCATCTATGTGGTGTGAGCGTTCGATCTAATCCTGCGGCTCGCTCGCCACGTCGCCCGTGGCATCCACGCGCAGCCAGCCTGAGGGCGCGAGCCGCTGCTGCGGCAGGAAGCGGCCCTTGTAGTCCATCTTCTTGGAGCCCTCGATCCAGTAGCCGAGATAGACATAAGGCAGGCCCATGCGGCGGGCGCGGGCGATGTGGTCGAGGATCATGAAGGTGCCAAGCGAGCGGTCGTGCTCACCGGGGTCGAAGAAGGAATAGACCATCGACAGCCCGTCGCTGAGCACGTCGGTGAGCGCGACCGCGATCAGCTCCTCGCCGCGGCCGGTGATGCCGGAGTCGATGTTGCGGCGGCGGTATTCGATGATGCGGGTCTCGACATGGCTGTCCTCGACCATCATGGCGTAGTCGAGCACGGTCATGTCGGCCATGCCGCCATGGCGGTGGCGCTGGTCGAGATAGGCGCGGAAGATCGAATATTGCTCCGAGGTCGGCACCGCGCTGCGCTGCTCGCCGATCAGGTCGGCATTGCGCGCCATCACCCGGCGGAAGCCACGGGACGGCCGGAACTCATTGGCTACGACCCGCACCGAGACGCAGGCGCGGCACTGGTCGCAGGCCGGGCGGTAGGCGATCGACTGGCTGCGGCGGAAGCCGCCATGGGTGAGCAGGTCGTTGAGGTCGGCGGCCTTGTCCCCGACCAGGTGGGTGAACACCTTGCGCTCGTGCCGCCCCGGCAAATAGGGGCAGGGCGAGGGCGCCGTCAGATAGAATTGCGGGGTGTCACGCGAGTGCTGGGTCACGGGGCTACAAATCTCTAGAGCAAATGAGCATCGCGCTGACGGAGCTTACGGTCAATCGGTTTGGTTGCAGTTAATTTGGACACCCCTCACCAGGTTCGCGCCGGCTGGCCGACCGGGGCCCGCACCGAATTGTTGATGATGACCGTTCCCAGCACGAAATCATGCAGCAGCCGGCGGCGGCCATTGAACAGACCGACCAGCAGCACGAACGGCGACAGCACCGAGACCGAGATCCAGAACAACACGGCGTGCATCGCGCCGAGCAGGAAGTAGCCGGGTGCGCCGTACCAGGTGCGCAGTTCCAGATCCATCACCCGCATCCCGATGGTAGCTGAATGCGGGCCGCCGAGCGTCGCTCCGTAATAGACCAGTGCCCAGATCACGGATGCCGGCGAGACCAGCCAGAACAGCGCCCAGCCAAGCCCCAGCGTCACCAGCCCGAACACGGCAATGAAGATGACGCCCAGGATCACCGGAACGGACAGCACGATCACGTCGATGATGAAGGCGACCACGCGCCGGGTCAGCACGCCGCGAAACAATTCCGGTTCGAGATAAGGGTCGAAGGCGTGCGGCTGAAGGTTGGGCCCGCCGCTCCAGCCGCCACCCGTGTTGGTTGAACCAGAACCAGAATACGACATCAGTCCCTCCCGACTGCGCAAGTTCTCCGCAACCACATGGGATCGGGCTTGCGGCTTGCAAGCCCGATTCCCCTTACGGAACAGCAATATTCGTTCAGGACTGCGGCGCGTGTTAGGCGTGCTTCTGCACCCGCTCGGCGGCCTGGGGCGCAAAATAGGTCAGGATGCCGTCGGCGCCGGCGCGCTTGAAGGCGAGCAGACTTTCCATCATGGCGCGCTCGCCGTCGATCCAGCCATTGTTCGCAGCTGCGGCAATCATCGCGTATTCGCCGGACACCTGGTAGGCGAAGGTCGGCATGGCGAAGGTGTCCTTGACCCTTCGCAGCACGTCCAGATACGGCATGCCGGGCTTGACCATGACCATGTCGGCGCCTTCGGCGATATCGAGCTCGACCTCACGCAGCGCCTCGTCCGAATTGGCGCTATCCATCTGGTAGGTACGCTTGTCGCCGGTCAGGGTCTTGGCCGAGCCGATGGCATCGCGGAACGGGCCATAGAAGGCTGAGGCATATTTCGCTGCATAGGCCATGATCTGGACATCGAGGAAACCGGCTTGATCCAGCCCCTGGCGGATCGCGCCGACGCGGCCATCCATCATGTCGGAGGGCGCGATGATGTCGCAGCCGGCTTCCGCCTGCACCAGGGCCTGCCGCACCAGCACGGCCACCGTCTCGTCGTTGAGGATCTTGCCGTCCTCGATCAGCCCGTCATGGCCGTGGCTGGTGAAGGGATCGAGCGCGACGTCGCAGAGGATGCCGAGATCGGGAAACTCCTTCTTCACCGCACGCACCGTCTGGCAGACGAGGTTGTCAGGGTTGACCGCTTCCGAACCCGAAGCGTCGCGCAGCGACGGGTCGGTATAGGGGAACAGTGCGATGCAGGGGATGTTGAGCTTCATCGCCCGCTCGGCGTCGCGCACCGCCTGGTCGACCGAGATCCGCTCCACGCCCGGCATCGAGGTGACCGGCGCGCGCGCGTTGTGGCCGTCGACCACGAACAGCGGCCAGATCAGGTCGTCAGTCGTCACGACGTTCTCGCGCACCAGGCGCCGTGCCCATTCCGCCTTGCGGTTGCGGCGGGGGCGGACCGTCAGATCGAGGGCAGGGGCTTGCGAGGGGGCCTGTTGCCGCGCCACCTCGCGCACGTCGATCGGACGGCCAAACTTGATCGCCATTGCTGTTGTCTCCGGGCGGCGCGTTGATTTGTTCTAATTCTAGCATCCCGATTGGGCCGCGTCACTTGACCTTCCGCAAGGCTCCAATGCCACCGAACGGCCCGATTGATGATTGATTTTGCTGCGGCAACCGGCCATGTGTTGAGGCCATGAACGCCCAATATTCCTTCATCGGCGGCTAGTGGCGCATGTCCGAGATTTCGACGCGCGATGGCGCGCGCGACAATGCCAGCGCCCGGGACGGTGCGATGTCGGTCGCCGCGATCTCGTCCGAGCGGAGCGAGAGCGACGACAATGTGTGGACCCGGCGGCTGGTCCTGTTCCTGCGCATCATGGCGGTGCTGTCGATCGTCAAAGGGCTTTATCACTGGGCCCAGGTGACGGGTTTTGTCGGCAGCGAGGAAGAGGCATTCGAAAACCAGCCGACGGCCTGGCAGGCCGCGACGGTCTATTTCGCGGTGATCGAGCTCGTTGCGGCCGTCGGCCTCTGGCTCGCCACGCCCTGGGGCGCCGTGGTGTGGCTCACCACCGTGGTGTCGATGGCGGTGATCGAATTGATGTTCCCCGGCATCTACGGCGGCAGCCTCTATGTCGTGGCCGGCGAAGCCGTCATGCTCGCCGCTTATCTCGCGCTCGCCTGGATGGCCGCGCGTGAACGGCCGCCATAGCTTTTTCGCGCGCGCCTTGTCTTGCAGGCTTTGTCGATAATCACCGGTTAAGGCGGTTCGCCACACCCGTTACGCGAACCTTTCCGCATTCTCCGAAATGTCTTGGAATGCGACAGGGCCTCGAGACGAAGCGTGAACAGGAGCCTCCGACCGTCAATGGAAAGTTGCGAAAAGCCCTTGGTTTATAGGCTTAATCCGCGATTCACTGTCCGGGATTCATTCTCTCTTTATTGTCTTATTTAAGCGGATGTTCAAACCGCCCCCTTAAGTTGCGGTTATCAGGCGAGACCAAAGTTTCGTCGCATAAGTCGTTAAAACGACAACAGGGGAAGTGTCATGATGAAAGCCGTTGCCACGGCGGCGGAAGCCAATGAGCGCGTGTCGGGCCAGCCCGCCGTGCAACCTCTCTATCTCGAAGCCTTGACCTTGGTGGAGCGGCTGCATCGCCGCCTGCTCGACGTCATCAAGGACGAGTTCGACCGTCGCGGCCGTTCCGATATCAATTCGGTGCAGGCGCTGTTGCTCTACAACATCGGCGACAAGGAGCTGACCGCGGGCGAACTGCGCACGCGCGGTTACTATCTCGGCTCTAACGTCTCCTACAATCTGAAGAAGCTGGTCGAGCTCGGCTTCCTCGATCACCAGCGCTCGCGGGTCGACCGCCGCTCGGTGCGCATCCGCCTGACCCCGCAGGGCCAGGAGATCCGCCGCATTGTCGACGCGCTGTACCAGAAGCACGTCAAGACCGTGGAGCAGGTCGGCGGCATCTCCAATGAGGAGTTCGCCACGCTGAACAAGTCGCTGCACCGGCTCGAGCGGTTCTGGACCGACCAGATCCTCTACCGGCTCTGACAGTTCCCCGCCCAGCCGGCCCCTTGAGAAGACCGGCATGACGATCTGGATGAGAACTTCCCCATCGCGCGCTGGGCTCTGTTCAAGGGGTCCGGTGCGCTTTTGTTGTTCGCGCCTGCGAGAAAAATCGCCCGCAAGGTTGGAACTTGTTCCCGCCGCCATGCTTATCCTCCCTGACGCAAACGGAGGACCGTGCGGCATGTTGGTCGAGCGTGGAATGCGGGTGATGAACACCGAGGTGGTGGGCGACGCCTACGCCATTGCATCCAACTATTTGCGGCGCAGCGGCGCGCTGCCGGACAATTTTGTCACCTCCGATCGCCTGCTCACGATCATCGTGCAGCTGTTCCAGGGCGGCGAGGCCAACAGGCTGAAGCTCGCCAACAAGGCCATCGCGGCCTTCGAGCAGTCGCGGGCGTAGCGGCATGCGGAATGGTGGAACGCAGGCGGCGATCGACCGCATCATGCAGACGTATAATCTTCTGGCGAGCCGCTCGGCGGAGGCAAGCGCAGAGGCGCGCGCCAAGGTGACCGACTACGTCAACACCCTGTTCGAAGGCGGCGAAAGGGATGATCATCGCCTCGTCGTCTGCGGCCTGACTTATTTGCGCGAGCTCGACGGCTCCAACGATCCGGTGAAGGCGGGCTATACCGGGCTGTGAGGGCAGGGCCCTCACAACTCTGGTCGCCCGGCTCGATCGCGCTATGCCGCGAGGCTTTCCAGGAGATCGCGCACCACTCCCTCCAGCAGGTCGAGCTTGTAGGCCGTCATCGGCAGCGGTCTCGCGCCTGACGTCGCGAGCCGGGCGGCTTCCGCGATGCCTGCCGCGTTCGCGGCCTTGCCCTGCAGCGCGGCTTCGCAGGCGATGAGGCGCAGCGGCACCGGCGCAATGCCGCCGGCGGCCAGGCGCACGAATTCGAATTTGCCATTGGCGATGGTTGCGCGCGCGCAGACTTCCACGAGTGGCCATTCGGCGTAAGTGCGGCTGATCGCGCGCTTGTAGGCGGCGCGTTCGCCTGTGAGCGGCGCCGGCAGCATGATCCTGGTGATCATCTCGCCCGGCACCAGCGCATGGTCCGCGCGGCCATTGGAGCCGTCGCCAAGCAGATCGGCGATGGTCAAGTTGTCGCGGCGATTGGTCGTGACATGCGCATCATAGGCAAGCAGCGCCGCGGCCATGGTCGAGGGATGCGGCGCGACACAGTCGCCGAGGTCGAAGGCGACGCCATAGAGATGATTGCCGGTCCGCGCGGGGCAGGTGCTGCCGCCCTTCTTCAGGCAATCGATATGCGGATTGCGGAAATACCAGCAGCGCGAACGCTGCGCGAGGTTGCCGCCGAGCGTTGCCAGATGCCGCACCTGCGGCGTGGCAAGACCTTGCGCACTCGCCGCGATCCCCGGATAGGCTGCCGCGAGACGCGCATCCGCTGCGATCGTGGCGATCGTCGTCAGCGCGCCGATCGAGGCCGCGCCGGCCGCGCCCCACGAAATCCCGCTCTCGCCCGACGACATGATATCGATCAGCGGCCCGGTCGAGACACGGCTGCGACGCCGCTCGGAGAGGTCGGTGCCGGCGGCGCGGAATTCCGCCGCCGGCGCAGTCAATGTTGCGATATTCATGCAGCACGCCTCCCTTTCAGGGCGGTGACCAGCCGGTCCGGCCGGAACGGAATTTCGGTCAGGCGAATGCCGACCGCGTTGTAGATGGCATTGGCGATCGCAGGCGAGGTCGGCACGGTCGCGACCTCGCCAATTCCGACGCTGCCGCCGGGCACATGATCGAAGCCGGCCTCGTCGAAATGCACATCGAGCCGCGGCATGTCGGCAATGCCGGGAATGCGATAGTCCTCCATGCCGGCGCTCAGCACATGGCCAGTCGAAGGATCAGTCTCGCGCGCTTCGTACAGGGCATAGCCAATGCCTTGTATGAGCGCGCCCGCAGCTTGACTCCGCGCCAGCGCGGGAGCCGCAAGCTTGCCGATCGCAAGCCCGGTATAGGCATTGAGCACGCGCACATGGCCAAGCCAGGTGTCGACCTCGACCTCCATGACCTGCACCGAGCTCGGCACGCCCGCGCCGACCACCATGTGGTTGAAGATGCGCAGCATCCACGAGAAGATGAGGCCCATCAACCCCACCTCTCGCAGAGGTGAGCGCAGCCCTCCGGCCGCCGTCGCGTCCTTCGGCCGCTCGGCCGAAACCTTCAGATCGGGCGAGGCCGCGATCAATTCGCGCCATGGCGCGTTCGAGCCGGCCGTCGGCGGCCGCGCCGCGGTTCGCGCAATTTCCGCTTTCAGCTTCTCGATCGCAAGCAAGGTCGGCGGCACGACCGAGGCCGTGACGCGGCTGCCGCCCGAGCCCGGTCCTTGCGGCAGGTTCGAGTGCCCGATGCGGACATCGATCTCGTGCGGCTCAAGGTCAAAGGCCTTGGCCACCGTATTCGCGATCACGCTGCGCGTGCCGGTGCCGATGTCCTGCACGGCACAGCTTGCGATGATGCGGCCGCCCTTGACGACGAGCTCGACCGAGGATCCGGTCTGCCACAGGTACAGCCAGTAGCCGGTGGCGACGCCGACGCCGCGCCGGTAGCGCCCGGCTTGCGATGAGGCGGGCATGCGGTTCTTCCAGACGTCGAGGCCGGCCGCCCAGTCGTAAAGCCGCTGCCGGTTCGGATCGGGATCCCAGCGCTTGCGCAATTCGATCGGATCGAGGTTCATCCGCAGCGCCGCCTCGTCGATCGCCTGTTCAAGCGCGAACGCCATTGGCGGGCCGCCGGGTCCACGGAACGGCGCGCCCGGCGGCAGGTTGCTGAGCACGTCGAAGTCGACGAGGTCCTTGGCTTCCGCCGGATAGATCAGCCGCGCAAGGCCGGCGATCAGCGAATTGGTCGCCGCGCCGGTGTCGGCATGGGCTGTGACCGAGAGCGCCTTGAGTTTGCCTTCCGCCGATGGCAGCAGCGAGATCTTCACTTCCGCTGCCGGACGATAGCCGGTGACTGAGAGCTCTTCCTCGCGATCAAAGGCAACGCGCACCGGCGCCTTCGCGGCGCGCGCGAGCTCGATCGCGGCGATGGTCTCGAGTCCGAGGCTGCCCTTGGAGCCAAACCCGCCGCCGACGTGATTGGCAATCACGCGCACCTTGTCTTGGGGCAGGCGATAGCGCTTGGCGATCTTGGTCATCACCTCATGGACGGCCTGTGTCGAGATATGCACGGTGAGCTGGTCGCCGTCGAAGCGCGCCACTGCGGCATGCGGCTCCAGCGAGGCGTGCTGCTGGGTCGAGACGCGGAAGGTTTCTTCAACCAGCAGCGGATTGCGCGCCGCGCGCGCCTCCGCGATCCAGCCTTTCGCGCGCTTGCCGTTCTGTGCGAACGGGGCAGACGGCCCGCGCACATTGCCCTTCCACGCTGCGGGACCGCCGCCGCCTTCGGATACATTGCCGGCGCGCTTGCGATTGGCCTTGTCGAACACGACAGGCGCATCGTCGCGCCGCGCCGCATCGAGACCGATCACCGCGGGCAGCTCCTGATGGTCGAACGTGATCGCGGCGATGGCCTCGAGCGCGGTGCGGCGGTCCTTGGCGGCGACAGCCGCGATCGGCGCGCCGACAAAGCGCACCATGCCGTCATCCGCGAGCAGCGAGATCGCCGCGGCGACGCCGGCGAGCGCGCGCGCCGGCGCGAGATCAAGGCCGGTGATTTTCGCGTGTGCGACGCGTGAGCGCAGGATGACGCCTTCGAGCTGGCCGTCATGACGGATATCGACGGTGTAGCGCGCAAGCCCCGTCACCTTGTCACGTGCCTCGATCCGCGGTGCGACGGGATCGTTGCCGTCAAAGCGGCCGGCGCAGGCTTCCGCCACCGCGCGATAAATCCCCTCATAGGCGCCGCAGCGGCAGAGATGGCCTGATAGCGCCGCTGCAATCTCCTCGCGTGAGGGCACTGCGGAGCCACGCGAGGCGCGCCAGCGGTCGTGGAATGCGACGGCCTCGACCACGAAACCCGGGGTGCAAAAGCCGCATTGCAGGGCGTCATGGGCCATGAACGCCTTCTGGATCGGGTGCAGCTTTGTGCCGCCGATGCCTTCGATCGTGGTCAAGGTTCTTCCTGCGGCGGCTTGGGCCGGCATCAGGCAGCTCACCACCGGCGCGCCGTCGACCAGCACGGTGCAGGCGCCGCAGACGCCGGAGCCGCAGACGAGCTTGGTGCCCGTGAGATTTGCGCTGTCGCGGATCACATCGACCAGCAGCGCATCGGGATCGTCAGGCAGCGTCGCAGGACAGCCGTTGATCGTCATCGTGCTCATTTGCGAATCTCCTTGTCTAGGATTTCTCGCGTTTGGATTTTCCGGAGGGCGGTGCGGCTTGCGGCACGAACGCGCCCGCGACCAGCATCCGCAGCATCACGGCAAGCTGGCCCAGGAATGCGTCGGCCGGCTGCATCGCGGGGTAGGCGGATTTCGTGCCGTGGATGGCCATCTCGACACAGCGTGCGAGCTCATCGGCCGTGACGCCGCTGGCGAGTTTCAGTTTTCGCGCGCGGCAGACCCGCGCGATCGTTGCGGCGACCTCGGCTGCGAAGCGGACTGAATAGGTCTGGTAGAGGTCGCGCGCCTGCGCAAGATGTTCGGAGAACAACTCCTCCAGATGCGGTGAACCTTCAAGTGCCGCGAACAATGTGCCGAGCCGTGCACCGATCTCGGCGATCAGGATGTCTGCGAGGCTCGCATCTGCGTCTTCCGCGGCTTTGGCTGCGGCCGTTTCGGCCGCCAACGCCTTCTCATAGAGCCGCTCGAGCCCGGCGCGGAACAGCGCCTCCTTGGACGGGAAGTGATGGTACAGCGCCTGCCGCGTCAGCCCGGCCTCGTCGGCCGCCTGCTCGATCGAGGAGCGGCGAAAGCCATGGCGGCGGAACACGCGCATGGCGGCGTCGAGAATCCTGTCCTGGGGCGGTTGTCGCGCCTGCATTTGTCGAATTTGACAAATGAAGATGAAATGTCAAATCACGGTTTGATGACGGATGGCCCTCGAATGGCGGCGGATTTGTAGGGTGGGCCAAGCGCAGCGTGCCCACCGTCGCGCGCCCGCAGCTTGCATCGCTTCGCCGTATCCTTCGAGAGATGGTGGGCACGCTTCGCTTGGCCCACCCGACAATTCTTGATTAGCGGCTTTCACCTGGTCGCAGTCTGCAGCGCATCGAGCCGGCGCTCCATGGCCTGGCGCAGGTCGTAGCACGGCCGTCCGAAGCCGGCATTGCGACCGGCGATGAAGTCGCGCTGGGCCTGGCGTAGCCCGTCGATCGTGCGACGGCTCGCGTTGTTCACGCGCTTTGCATAGGCCTCGGCGATCTCGCGGTCGAGTGCGCCAAGCTGCGGATCGGCGCAGATCGCCTGCTCGACGGCGAGCTTCGCGGTTTCGCAATTGAAGGAGGGGTGTTGGTCCGTCGCCTTCAGCGGCGCCGGCGTCTCGGCGCCGAACCTTGCGATTTCGGCCCTCATGGTGCGACGGCCGTTGGCTGCGTTCTCGTTGCCGGGATCGAGCCGGAGCGCGGCCTCGTAGTCGGCCAGTGCCTTGCTGCGTTCGCCCATTTTCTTGTAGAGCACCGCACGGTTGTTGTAGGCCTGCGCGAAATTCGGATCGAGTCGCAGCGCTGCATTGTAGTTGTCGAGCGCGGTGCCGAGCTCGCCCTTGTACTGATAGGAATCGCCGCGGTTGGTCAGGAAGCTTGCGCGCTGCTCCATCCGGATCGCCTGATCATAATCGGCGATCGCCTTGTCATAGTCCTTCATCGCAGCCTCGGTGAGGCCGCGATTGTCGTAATATTCGGGCACCTTGGGATCGCGCCGGATCGCCTCATTGTCGTCGGCGAGCGACTTGTCGAGGTCTCCAAGCTTCTTGTAGGCAGCGGAGCGGTTGGCATAGCTGCGCGGGCGGTTCGGATCGATGCGCAGCGCCTCGTTGAGGTCGCGGATCGCGCCTTCATTGTCGCCATCGAGATAGCGCGTGGCGCCGCGGTCGGAATAGGCCTG
>Ga0209062_1006650_pt1 | contig 10434 bp, 9 predicted proteins | sample Coa_R2_2_FD_187158 | JGI IMG/M metagenome (GOLD analysis project Ga0209062, IMG submission 187158) | Surface soil microbial communities from Centralia Pennsylvania, which are recovering from an underground coalmine fire - Coalmine... | ecosystem: Environmental > Terrestrial > Soil > Unclassified ...
CTGCGGCGGGCGAAGATATCACCTTGTACGCCTCCGATGTTCGGATCGTGCCGGTCACGTCGGAATTGACTTCCGGCCAAGTCGCCATTGTTTCACGCTGTGAAGTGCGCGTCGCGAGCGACCACGGTTCGGTCAACGTCATCTCCGCGAAACAAAACACGCTCGTGCAGCAAGGCCAGGCGACGCGCGTCTTTTCGGAATTCGGAATCGACTATCGAGACTCCTGGAAGCCCGTTCCCGCGGACTACCCCGATTTCGACCCGCATTCGGAGTATCACAAATCGCATTCCCACGGCGCGTGCCCTGCTGCGGCGAACCAGTCGAATAACGCCCCTAAACCCGCCGTCCGTTCCGCCTTTAAGCCTCAGTACGTCATCCCGCCGCTCCTTTGCTTGGCCATCTGTCCCCAGTTTGAAAGCGACGAGAAGCCGAAATAGTCGCGAAGATTGCACGCCGGAGCAAATTCCTCTGCTCGAGGCAAGAACGGCCTTTTCGGACTTCGGCATCCTCGTGCCAGAATAGCTCGCATGAATCCGTGGCTTGCAGCCGCTCCTGCCGTGCTTGCCGGAGCTTCTGGCGGCTTGACCTATTTTTCTCTGCACCCGCGCTCGGAATTTTTTGGCCGCAACGTTCATGCGACGAATGCGGCGCAGAAGCTGGCGATCACCTTTGATGATGGCCCGAACCCGGCGATAACGCCCCAGATTCTCGATCTCCTGGCCCGATACAACGCGCGCGCTACATTCTTCGTCATCGGCAAGTTCGTGCGCGACTCACCGGGTCTTCTGCGCGAGACCCAGGCGCGCGGCCATTCCGTGGGCAACCACACGGAAACGCACCCGCGTTTGGTCTGGCGTTCTCCGATAGCAATCAGCAAGCAACTTGAAAGCGCTAATGCTGCCATTCTCGAAGCGCTAGGACATGCTCCGCGGTGGTTTCGGCCGCCTTATGGCTTGCGAAATCCTTGGGTGGTTCCCGCCGCTGCACGACTCGGTCTGCGGACGGTGACCTGGAGCCTGATTTGCTGGGACTGGAAAGCGCCCTCCCCCGAATGGCTCATCCCTCGGATGCAACCCATCGCCTCGCGGGCTCTCGCGAATTCGGATGGCCACGGCAATTTCCGAGCCGGCCGCACCGGCGACATACTCTGTCTCCACGACGGCAATCACCGCTTCCAAAATGGCGATCGCCGGTGCACGCTCGCTGCTCTCGAATACTGGCTCCCTCGCTGGCGTGACCTCGGACTCGAATTTGTTACAATTGACGATGCGGTGAGCGAACCCGCGTTGTAGCTATGGACGAACGCGCCTTTTACACGGAAAAAGAGGAAACCCGCAAGATCAAGCTGGTTTGCCCGAGCTGCCGCGGCGAATTTGAATTTCCGGTGCGCTGGAAAGTATGCCGCAAGAAACGCGAGCTTCCCCGCGGCGCGGGCGAGGAAGACCGTAAGAAATTCGCGCGCGCCGCTTCCTATATGGTCCGCCTGGATGACTTGGTGGCCTGCTTCAAGTGCCGGAAACGATTCGAACTGACCGGGCAATCGACGGTGCTGATCAACGATAATTTGGGTGATCCGGCGCTTGATCCGGAGAACTTCGGCAACCGCTGATCTGCGTTAGCCCCTCTGTTTTCTTCCCTCCGTTCGAGCAAGAAATTCGCGAAGCGCTCTGCCCCCGCGCGACATCGCATTCCGCGTGCCTAGTTTAGATTTCCGGGTACATTCCAAAGAATTCGTCAATCGACTGCCGCAGCGTGGCTTCAATCTCTTCCTTACTGCCCGCAATCAGGTGCATGTTCACGCGCGTAATCCGCCCGTTCTTCAAGCCAACGACCGCGTCCTTCACTTCGCCCAAATCCTCTTCCGGCAAGAGCTTCATTCCGTACACAAGCGCCAGTTTGGCCATTTTGCTGCCTCTCCCCCGCGCTTGAGACTACGCACCTCCGTTACGTGCGTCAACTCGCCTGATTCGACTTACGTGGCGTATACTTGGGCAGCAACTTGCCTGCCAGCCGCATCGCATGGAACATCGGAGGACGCGTGGCATCTTCTTTCTGTCGTGCTCTCATCGGCGCCGCCGCATTTTCCCTTTTCTCCGTAATGGGCGTGCCGGGCGCCGCCGCTCAAGCGCCTGACGGGCCGCAAACTGCCGCTCCGCCTTCCGCTACCACCGCAAAAATGGCCGCGCCTGCGCCGGTTCAACCCGGCCATACGATTGTCGTTCCTGCGGGTACCCGCTTGGGCGTCTATCTCGAGAACGGTATTTCCACCCGGAGCGCCAAACCCGGCGACTCGGTCTATCTCCGCACCTCCTTTCCAGTTACCCAGAGCAACCGCATCGTCATTCCCGTCGGCTCGTACCTGCGCGGCGAACTCGTCTCCGCCAAGCGCCCCGGCCGGATTCACGGTAAAGGCGAATTTCGCATGAAACTGACCACGCTCATCCTGCCTAACGGCTACACGGTGGATTTGAATGCGGCTCCCAGGAGCGCCGACTCCGGGGGCAAGGAAACTATGGACTCGGAAGGAAAAGTCACGGGGCCCGGCGGCAAAGGACGGGACGCCGCCACCGTCGCGGAAGCCGCCGGCAGCGGCGCGGCCATCGGCGCGATTGCCGACGGAGCAAGGGGCGTGGGTATGGGAGCGGGGATCGGAGGCATCGCCGGCCTTGCCGCAGTGCTACTCACGCGCGGCCCCGAGGCGGAGCTCCCGCGCGGCTCGTCACTCGATATTGTTCTCGAACGGGATCTCCCGCTGGACAGCGCACAACTTCACTACACCGACGTCGGGCAAGCCATTCCCATTACGGTCACCGCGCCGCCGCAGAACTAGCGCGCACAGGCATGAAGCCCAGCACTGTGTGAGGAGTCGCCGCGCCTTGCGTCCTAGTCCTGATACTTGAAGGATTTGTCAGGATAAGGCGGCGCTTTCGGCACGGGGCGCGGGTCCTTGCGGATTTCTTCCTCGAGATACTTGAGCGCTGCATCCAGCTGGGCGTCGCCTCCGGTGAAGGTCCCGTGCGGAAGGTCATCCACAACGATATCGGGATCGACGCCGTGACCTTCAATGAGCCACTTCCCTTCCGGGCCGTACACACCGTTCTCGGCGGCAGTGGCTATGCCTTGATCGGCGAGAACATTACTCGAACTAAGCCAGATCTCGCCGCCCCAGGTGCGCATACCGAGAACTTTGCCCAGCCCGAGCCGGCGGAATCCTTCTGCGAAAGCCTCGCCATCGGACGCGGTAAGCTGATCGCAAAGCACGATGATATGGCCGCGGAAGGCGTACTGCATGTTTTCGTAAGGATGGCCGACGCGCGGCTGCCAGAAGAACCACGCCTTTCGCAGGAGCTTCGAAAGCAGCCAAGAATCGATATTGCCCCCGCGATTGTGGCGCACGTCAATGATAAGACCCTGACGGTCGAAAACTGGATAGAACTCGCGCGCCCACTGGTCCATATCTCCCGCACCCATGGCGCGAAGATGGACGTAACCGATGGAGTGGCTGGACGCGGAATCGACCTTCTCGCGCCGGGTGTATTCCCACTCGCTGTAGCGAAGGTTCTGGTCTTCCTGCTGGGAAATGGGAGTGACCAGCACTTCTCGCATTTCACCCGAAACCGATTTCACGCTGAGCAGCACCTGGCGGCCGGCCTTGCCGCGTAGGAGGGCGCGCTCGTCCGGAACACCGAGCAGATTTTCGCCGTCGATGCTGAGAATGGTTTCGCCTTCCGCGACCAGTGAATCTGGTTTCGCAAATGGCGGGGCTTCGTCCGGAAGATCCGGGTCGTGGCGGTAGATGTGCTCGACGACGTAGCCGCCGGCCTTTTCGTCGCGGCGCAGCACGGCGCCCAGCGAAGCGATATCGATGTGATCGGAGGACTTCCGCGAGTCGCCGCCACGCACAAAAATATGCAGCGCGGATAGTTCGCCGACCATTTGCGCCAGGACATCGTTTAGTTCGTTCCGGTCGGAGACGCGGTCAACCAGCGGGAGGTAGCGCTCGCGCATGGCGGCCCAATCCACGCCGTTCATGTGACGATCATAGAAGTAGTCGCGTTCGAGGCGCCAGGCATCGAGAAATAGTCCGCGAAATTCGGCGCGGGGGCTAGTGGCGAAGCTCCAGCGGGAGAAATCGATGCGCGCTTTCGCGAGAGCCTTGGGATCGGAAAGACCGGAGGACTTCGCGGTGGCGTCGACGATGTAGAAGTCGTCGCCTTTCCTGATGAAGAGCTTCTTGCGATTCTGCGAGATTTCGTAGCCGCGGACATCGGCCATCACCAGCTCCGGGCCGTCGCCTTTGTTACCAATTTCCAGACACTGCAGAGCGCGCTTCGGCTGAGGAGCATCGTTGCGTTCGAGCCAGCAGAGGCGCTTGTCGGAGGCTTGCAAATCGGTGTAATCACCGGCAGGAACAGGAACTTCGGCCAGGCGGGCAGCCAGACCGTTGAAATCGATCTTGACGACAACGGATTTCTTTTCCGCGGCAGACTTCTGCTCTTCGGCGAGCTTGGCGGAAGATTTTGGCTCGGCTGGCTTAGCGGACTCCTTTTCCGGTTTTTCGGCGGGTTCAGGATGCAACTCATCGAAAGGCAAAAAAGGTGAGCGCAGCCCGGCAGTCAAAGCGAGTTCGTAAACTTTCGTGGAGCGGTCGAAATTCGGATCCGGCTGCCGCGGCCCCCAGGGAGAACGGATAGTGGTGCGGAGCATGCGGTCGGAGAGGAAGTAGAGCCACTTGCCGTCGGAGCTCCAGGCGGGACTGCCACTGTTGTAGTGATCGGAAGTCACAGCTTCGATGGCGCCGGTATTCACGTTGAACACCTTAATTTGATCGAAGGTATTGTCGGCCGATTCTACGAACGCGAGCCACTGGCTATCCGGGGACCAGGAGAGGTCCTGGAAGCCTCCATTCATGGATTGCGCGATGCGCTTTTGCGTTTTGCTCTTGATGTCGTAGATCCACAGCTGCTGGTCCTTGTCATGATGGGCGAGCCAGTGGCCATCCAGCGAAGGGATGCCTTCCCAGCGAAGAACTTTGGCGTCGTTGGTCCATTGCTCAGGAGACCCAAGGCCATTGGCGGGATACTTCCAAAACTCGGTTTCGCCCGAAGCGGTCGAGAGCACGACAATGCTCTTGCCATCAGGAAGATAGCGCGCATCGCGAAAGCGGACAGCGGAATCCCCGGCAACTTTGACGATGCGGCTGCCTGCCGAAGGAGCAGCAAGGGTGAAGACTTCGCCGCGCGCGGTGAAAACGGCGGCATTGCCATCGGGCGAAATGTGGGCGTCGGTTACGTAAGACAGCGGCTTGGTCACCCAATGGTCCCGCAGTTGATCGAAATCGGAGAGCAGGGTGATGGGAACCACCGCATCCTTGCCCGAGGCGATATCGAGAAGCCACAGGTCGGCGCCGCATTGATAGACGATGCGCCCGTCGGAAAGCGCGGGTGACTGAACGTCGAAGCTGCGGTGATGGGTGTGCTGCCTCAGGTCATGTCCGCCGGGGTCCATCGAGTAGATGTTCATGACGCCATCGCGGTCGGATTCAAAATACACACGGCCCTGCCAGAACATGGGATTGCTGGAAGTGCCGGGGTAGTCGGCGGTGAGAGGAACGGCCTCCGCGCCGGAGTCGTACCGCCAAATGTTTTCGGCCGTCCCGCCCTTGTACCGCTTGGTGGAGCTAGGCTGGCGGTCATACCGCGTGAAGAAGAGCGAGCGGCCATCGGAGCTATAGGCCGCTTCCGCGGCTTCGGCAAGAGGGATGAGTTCACGCCCGCCCCTTGCATCGATGGCGACGAGTTGCGTGTCGGGCAGAGTGGCGTAACGGTGCGTGCTCACAAGGAGCCTGCCGTCAGGAGTCCAGCCGGCGGGCTGTGCGCCGCCATCCCAGGTGCGGCGCTGCGGCAGTCCGCCGTCAATCGGCATCGTGTAAACATCGCGCGGACCTTCGTATTCCGCGGCGAAAGCGACGGTTTTGCCGTCGGGAGAAATGGTGGCGTGCAGCTCCTCGCCGGGATTGGAAGTGAGACGGCGAGCGACTCCCCCGGACGCACTTACGGTCCAGAGGTCGCCCTCGGCGGTAAAAACTATGGTGTTGCCGTGTATCGCGGGAAAGCGATAGTAGCCCGGGCGCGCCGAGGGAGTGTCGTTGGCGCTGAGCGGCACAACAATGGCGGCAACAAGGGCGGCAAACACTGCGAATCGGCGCGCAATCACAATCGAGTTCATGCCCGGGTTTCTCCTCTGACTCCTGGTTTCCTGCGCTCACCAGAGCGCTGGCTCGGTTCACGAATAACCGAGCGGAGCGCATCACCATGCAGATTGAATTGGCCGGAGGATATGCGTCATTCCGGCGCCGAGATGATAGCACCGGAATGCGGTGCAGCGGTTGGAGAGGGTTTCAGTTCAGGAGCGGCGGGCAGCAAATCACTGCTGCTGGATGAACTTGGCGACGCTCTCGAGATTGTGAGGATGGATGCGAATCGCCCCGCCGCGCGGGCTCTCGATATCCGCAAGGAGGGCGAAAGCGATCGCCAGCGTTGACGGCAGGACCACAAGCAAAAAACCGCTCGGACCGTGCGCGCCGTATCCGAGGAGGACGTTGCAGAGAATTGCGATCAAACCCATCAGCACCCAAGCTTCGACCGGGATGCGGTTCCAGAAAGCAGCTTGCGCGTAACCTTGCGCATTCAAGACGTCGTTCATACCGGAAAGGACAAGCGCCATCAGCATGTCACTTCGGGAACGAGCCGGAATTTCGACGGCGGACCACATCTGCTTCTGAAGCTCGGCGGTTCTGGCTGAGATCCGGGAGACTTCCTGGCCACCCCCTTCGTGGTACGCGTAGTAGAACCTGACACGCTGCTCCGCGTAATCCCTCAGCAAGCCGCGCACTTTGGCGGCATCAGCCGGAGGAAGAATGCCGGCTCGGAGATACGCCGTCCCGATAGCGTTAGCCTCCTCCGCTTCATAGTGCTTGCGCAGGTCGTAGCGGCTAATGGCCATGGAAAAGGTGAATCCGACAAGGAGGCCAAGAAGCGTGAGCGCCGCGGCAAGGATGATGCCGTAATCCGCGCGAACGTCCTCGGTGAGTTCCCGAAAGCGGAGCCGCAAGAGGATGCCCCCTTGTGCGGAAAGCCAAAGCACGAAGAGAGAGACCGCAAGGACGAGAAGAGGAAACTCCAAGGAGCCCTCCACAACCAGTCTGGACAACAAGATTGGCTGAGAAGAAGCAGGCGGCGACGTGCTCCCCGCTGGCTATTGTGCGATGGACCGCGCACCGCCTGCAACCGATGGATGCGTCGGGATGGCCACAGCGTGTGGCGTGAGCCACAAAGGGGCCAGAGGCCGGCCCCATAACCCCTGTAGGATCAGCAATCTTCAGGTTGGACCGACACCTGCCTGTCCTCCTGCGAAACGCGGGAGGCACACCATGATGGCAATCATGCAGTTTGCGATGCTGGCGACGATCACGATTCTCGGGGCCGTTGCGGCCGTGGCCTTCAATTGGCTCCTGCTGCAAATAGCCTTCCAGCTAATGCAACCAGCTACCGCGCGATATCCCGCCATGCGAAACGGCGTCGCACGCCGACCGGTGGAGTTGGCACGGGCCTATGCAAGACGGCGATGAGGGTGGCAGGCGCTGCTCGGCATCCCGAGCCGGTGTGCCCGGCCGGCTCGGAAGCGAGAGGCGCCGGCAAGAGTTCAAGAGATAAGAGTCGGCGGAGTGGCGGTGCCGTTGAGGGCTTAAAAGCGGGCACGGAAGGCAGGATGGGACAGGAGAACGCGTATGGTGGCTTTGAAGTGGTTGCTGGCAATTCTGGGATTGGGACTTTTTGGAAGCGCGGGATCTTTGGTTGCCTACGACATCTATCTCTCGTCACAGTTGCGGCGACTGCTGAGCCGCGAGAAGCCTGACGAAGACGGCACGGCGCCGGGAACGGATCTGGCACGCCGCCCTTTGCGACCGGTGCGCTGGCGGCTCGCCCTGCAATGGGCAGCCGGCGGCGCACTGGCGTTACTGCTGGGGCAAGCGCTGGTGGTGGTGCCGGACGGTTTCGCGGGCGTGCGAGTGAGCCAGATCTGGGGCGTGCGCCCCGGTACTTTATATCCCGGCGTGCATCTCGTAGCACCGCTCATCGATAGTGTGGCGGTGTACGACACGCGAGAGCAGGTCTTTACGACGGCGGCTGCGCCTGCGCAAAAAAACGAAAGCGAGCTGCTCGTCGTTCAGGCGCGGGAAGGGTTAAATATTGGGCTCGCCGTCGCGGTCCGTTACAGGCTGGATGCAACCAAGCTGACGGCGATTCACGCGAACCTTCCACAACCAATCGCTGAGCAAGTCGTGGCGCCGGTTGTGACAACGATTTACCGGCAACTCGCTCCGAACTACGTCACGCGCGAAATCTTTGCGACGAAGCGCGAGGAACTGCGCACCACCGCCGCCAGGCTCATCACGGAGCGGCTGGCGGGCGACGGGATTATCGTGCGCGAGGTGCTGCTGCGCGATTTACGGCTGCCCGAGGAATACGCAAAGGGACTCGAGGGGCTCCTGCTCAAAGAGCAGGAAAACGAGCGGCTCGGAACGGAGCAGGAGATCAAAACTAAGGAAGTTAAAATCGCGGAACTGGAAGCCGATGCGCAGAAAGCGCGCGACGTGAAACAGGCGGAAGCCCAGGCGCAAGTGAGGGTACTGCAAGCCAAGGCGGAATCCGACGCGATGCAGTACACCCTGCCGCTCAAGCAGAAGCAGATCGAGCAGACCAAGCTCGAAGCTCAGGCACGCAAGGAAGCGACTCTGCAAAACGCGGACGCCGCCGCGCAAGCGAAGGTGATCGACAGCAAGGCGGAAATCGAGCGGCAGAAGAACCTGGCGGAGGCTGAAGCCAACCGGATACACGTGATTGCCGATGCCGAAGCGAATCGCATTCGTGTAACAGCCGCCGCTGATGCCGAGCGGATGAAATTCGAAGCGGCCGTGCTGAAGCAGAACCCGATGCTGATTCAGAAAATCATCGCGGAGCGGCTCTCGGACAAGCTGCAAATCATCATGGTTCCCACGGACGGAAAGAATTTCTTCGCAAGCGACGTGCTGCGGTCCGCGTTTTCGGGCGGGAGCGCCGCAGGATCGCAGGACGATGGAGATCCGGAAGGGGCATCGGCGGCACCGCTCTCCGCAGCACGGAAACGCCGGCCGTGATCCACGGCTGGAGAGAATCGGCGCGGGACGCAAGACTCGCGCAAACAAGCTCCGCTAGCCAACCCCCCTGCGGGTGGCTCGGACGCGACGCTGGAAAGGAGGGAACATGCGAGCAGCAATCGTTGAACGGCGAGAGGGACTGACGGCAAGCACCGCCGCGCTTGACCTGGGAGAGACCTGGAACGCTGGTCAGCGGGCAAGCGCTGGCGCGGTTCTCTCCGCCAGCGGCGCGTGCCGTGCCACCCGGCTGGCGGCCGCAAATGCAACCGATTTTTAGTGCGCGACCGAAGGATACTTCGGCCGCGGCGGGAACGGCTTGTAGGTTTTCAGGGCTTCGTTAGCGAGTTCAATGGCCTTTTCCAGCTGCGGATCGTGGCCTTGCACGACCAGATCGGGCCGCTGCGGCACGACGTAGTCGGGATCCACGCCATGCTGCTCGACAACCCACTCGCCGCCATTATCCACGCTCCAGAAGCCAAAACCGGGCGCGGTGACGAAGCCACCATCCCGCAGCGGTTGCGCGTTGCCGATCCCGACAAGGCCGCCCCAGGTGCGCGTGCCGACGATGGGGCCGATCTTTTCGCGGCGGAAGAACCACGGAAAGGCGTCGCCGCCGGAGCCAGCAAGTTCGTTCACGATCATCACTTTCGGTCCGAAAATGCCTGCCGGCGGCCAGGGCACATCCTTGGTATCCCGCGGCGCGACGAAGGCGAGGAGTTGGCGCTTGAGCTTTTCCGTGTAGAAATCCGGGATGTTGCCGCCGGAATTGTAGCGCTCATCGACAATGATCCCGTCTTTGTCCAACTGTGCGTTGAATGCTTTGTCAAATTCAATGATGCCGGGAATTGAAGTATCCGGCACGTGCATGTAGCCGATGCGGCCGCCGGTCGCTTCTTCGACTTTTCTGCGGTTGTTCTCCACCCAATCCAGATACCGCGGGCCCGCTTCATTGGCGACCGGCTTGACCACAATTTCCCAGGCGCCATCCATGTAAGGCTTGTCGTTGATTTTGAGAGTAACCTGCTTCTCCGCAAGGTTCTGGAAATAGGCGTATACGTCTTGCGTGGTCTTGGCCTCCTGCCCATTCACGGCGATCAGATAGTCTCCGGCTTTGACCTTAAGGCCGGGCTCGGTGAGCGGCGAGCGCGTGCGCTCGTTCCAGTTTTCGCCGGGATAGATCTTGCTGATGCGGTAGTAGCCGCCGTCCGCGGCAAAGTCCGCCGCGAGCAAGCCCA
>Ga0209062_1006653_pt1 | contig 10422 bp, 10 predicted proteins | sample Coa_R2_2_FD_187158 | JGI IMG/M metagenome (GOLD analysis project Ga0209062, IMG submission 187158) | Surface soil microbial communities from Centralia Pennsylvania, which are recovering from an underground coalmine fire - Coalmine... | ecosystem: Environmental > Terrestrial > Soil > Unclassified...
GGCTGGCCCTGCTCCATAATGACGGTGGGCAGGATAAATTCATCGGTGACGCCCTGATCGTAAGACTGCTGGATGGCCTCAATGGCCGAAGCGGCGCGCTGCCCTTCGCCCTTTGTCATGGCAAAGTAGGTGCTGCCCGTGCGATCCCAGCGATTGTCGCGGTCCATTGCGTAGTAACGCCCGGTCACAGTTGCCACCTTTGCCGCGTGTTCCCCGCCGATCTCCTGCGCGCGGGCCTGCAACCGCTTCATAAACTCGATGCCCCCGGTCGGCGAGGTGTCGCGGCCATCGGTAAAAGCGTGAACGTACACGCGCTCGATATCGTGCATGTGCGCCAGTTGCAACAGGGCTTCCAGGTGCGTCTCGTGCGCGTGGACGCCGCCATTGCCCAGCAGCCCGCAAATATGTAACTGCGACTCATTCTTCTTCACATGTTCGATAGCCTTGAGCAGCGCCGGATTCTGGAAAAAGCTGCCGTCGCGAATCGACTCGCTGACGCGCGTATAGTCTTGCAGCACGCGCTTGCCCGCGCCGATATTCTGGTGGCCGACCTCAGAATTGCCCATCTGGCCCTCCGGCAGGCCCACCGCCTCGCCCGATGTGCGCACCGCCGTATGCGGCCACTGCTGCGCCAGCTTATCGATATTTGGCGTGCGCGCCAGCGCGATGGCATTGCCCTCTGTGCGCGGGTTGATGCCCCAGCCATCCATCACAATCAAAACAAACGGGCGCGGACGCCCCGCAGGTGTTGTACTCATCGTCTCAGTTCGCTCCATATTCCCATTTTCGCATAGCAAATTTGCTGCCTCCATTGTACCACGCCCCCGTGAAGAACTGGACGACCTGCACAGGCCAGTCTGGTCGCTCCAAGTATCATAGAGATGAGGAGATACTCCGCAAAAATACTGTCAGCAATTCGGCAAAAATGCTCAGCTATCGTTGTATCTCTGGTACAGGGCCATACGTACATGGTATGTAAGAGAGCGCACTATGGTAGTAACGATTTTTGTAATTTTTTAAGGAAGAGAAGGAGAAGATGGAACGTATCGCTAAACCGGGCCGCCACCTCGGCACAGGCTTGCTGGCAACAGGCATTGCTTTTTGTTTGATACTGGTGCTGACGGTGGCCGCATTCGCCAGCACGGTGCATGTTTATGATCAGGCCGGGGTACTCAACGCCTCGCAGGTGCAGAGCGCGGCACAGAGCCTGTCCTATCCGATGGACATTTATACAACAAATACCTATAACGGCAACTCGAGCAGCTTTGTCCAGCAAACGCGCAGCCATATTACCGGCGCAAATTTGATCGTCATGGCCATTGATACGGCACATCACTATGTGGCAATCGAAGGCGGATCAAGCGTGCCACTGAGCAACAGCCAGTACAGCAGCGCGGTGAACGCATTCACCAGCAATTACAGCAGCGGCGGCTACACGGGGGCAACCATCGCGGCCATCAATTCGCTGCGCAGTTCGCTTGGTTCCAGATCGAGTTCCAGTTCAGGCGTACCCGCTTCATCCGGTGGTGGGTGGAATTTTGGCCTGGGGACGCTGTGCTGCATTGGCCTGTTAATCCTGGCAGCCATTGCGCTCTTCAGCGTCTTCCGCCGTCGCCGACGCGGCTTCTTCGGGCAGCCGCAGCCGCCGATGGGCGGGCCATACCAGCAGGGCTACCCTCCCAACTATTACGGCCCCGGCTATAACCAGGGTCCGGGCATGAATCCCTGGGTTGCCGGCGGGCTGGGCGCGGCAGCCGGTGGGCTGGCCGGTTACGAACTGGGTAAAGAGGCCGGTGAGCGCGAACGAGAGGGCCAGGGCGGCAATTTCGGCAACGAAGGCAACTTTGGCGGTGGCGCGGCTGGCAGCTTTGGCAACGGCGACAACTTCGGCGGCGGCGCGGGCGGAGACTTTGGCGGCGGTGGCGATTTCGGCGGCGGCGGCGGAGCCGGTGGCGATTTCGGCGGCGGCAGTGGCGGAGACTTTGGCGGGGGCGGCGGCGGGGCTGGCAGCTTCTAAGCCGTGAAGCACCTTTACCAGTCACTTCACCTTTGACAGAACAGTAGGGACACGATTGATTCGTGTCCCTACAAGATTTCATGGCCTGAATATCAGGTACGACTGCTTATTCCATGCGCGGAGTTTGCACATCGACGCGGTGACGCCCGCGACGCTGGGCGGTTTCCACGATGCGCAGGCGCGTGATGGCGCGTTCGAGGGCGCCCTGCAATTCGGCGCGCTCGACGTTGGTCTGGGCCTGCGCCAGCAGTTCCTCGGCGCGGCGGCGCGCGGCTGCCGCACGAGCCTCGTCGATCTCCTCGGCGCGTTCCGCCGTGTCGGCCAGGATGGTGACATTGTTGTTGCTCACCTCCAGGAAGCCACTGGAGACGAAGATGGGTTCTTCGCTCGCGCCGAGCTTGATGCGCAGCTCGCCGGTCTTGAGCGTCGTCAGCAGGGCGGCATGTTCCGGCAGGATACCCAGGCGTCCTTCGCTGCCGGGCGCGCTCACCAGATCGGCCTCGCCATTGTAGAGTTCGCGGTCGGCTGTGACAATCCTGACATTCAGGATGTTGCGATTGCGTGTTGCCATCGCTTAGACCCCCGCCTTCTGCTCCGCTTCGAAGCGTTGATAGACCTCATCGATGCCGCCAGCCATGTAGAAAAGCGACTCCGGCACCTGATCGAGTTTGCCATCGAGAATCTCGCGGAAGCCGCGAATCGTCTCTTTCAGCGGCACGTACTGGCCTTTGCGCCCGGTGAACGCCTCGGCCACCGTGAAGGGCTGCGAGAAGAAACGCTGAATCTTGCGAGCGCGCGATACCGTCAGTTTGTCCTCGTCCGAGAGTTCGTCGATGCCCAGGATGGCGATGATGTCCTGCAGGTCTTTGTATCGCTGAAGCACCTTCTGCACGCTGCGGGCAACGTCGTAGTGTTCCTGACCGACGACCTGTGGGTCAAGGATACGGCTGGTCGAAGCCAGCGGGTCCACAGCCGGGTAGATGCCCTGCTCGGCGATGGAACGCTCAAGCACAATAGTCGAGTCGAGGTGAGCGAAGGTGGTAGCCGGGGCCGGGTCGGTGTAGTCGTCAGCCGGGACGTAGACGGCCTGCATCGAGGTGATGGAGCCGCGCTTGGTCGAGGTGATGCGCTCCTGTAGCTCGCCCATCTCTTCCGCCAGGTTGGGCTGATAGCCTACGGCAGAGGGCATGCGACCCAGCAGGGCCGAGACTTCCGCGCCCGCCTGCGTGAAGCGGAAGATGTTGTCGATGAAGAGCAGCACGTCCTTGCCCTCTTCGTCGCGGAAGTATTCCGCCATCGTCAGGCCCGTCAGGCCCACGCGCAGGCGCGAGCCGGGCGGCTCGTTCATCTGGCCGAAGACCATTGCCAGGCGGTCGATCACGCCCGCGTTGATCATTTCTTCGTAGAGGTCGTTGCCCTCGCGGGTGCGCTCGCCCACACCGGCAAAGACGCTATAGCCGCCATGTGCCTTCGCGATATTGTTGATGAGTTCCTGAATGATAACCGTCTTGCCCACGCCGGCGCCGCCAAAGGTGCCGACTTTGCCGCCCTTCATAAAGGGAGCGATCAGGTCAATCACTTTCAGGCCGGTCTCGAAGACTTCAATGGAGACGGCCTGCTCCTCCAGGTCCGGCGCAGGCCGGTGGATGGGCAGACGCGGCGCATTGGGAACATCCGGTTTGTTGTCGATAGGCTGGCCCAGGACGTTGAAGATGCGCCCCAGCGTTTCATCGCCGACAGGAACTTTGATGGGCTCGCCGGTATCGGTGGCGTCCAGCCCGCGTTCCAGCCCGTCGGTCGGCCCCATCGCCACGCAGCGCACCCAGTTGTTGCCCAGCAACTGCTCGACTTCCAGCGCGAGGTCGTGATCGGCGCCTGGCGCGCGCGTCAAAATTTCGTTGTAAATTTCTGGAATCTGGTCCGGGGGAAACTCGATGTCTACGACGGCCCCCAGCACCTGCACGATTTTTCCTTTCGTGCCTGCTGCCATAATCTATTCCTCCTGGGGCGCGCAACTGGCGCGCCCCTTGCCTTTAGAAAGCCACCCGAACATGTCATGCTGAGCGGCAGCGAAGCATCTGGTAGCCCTTCGCGACCAGGCGCTTGCTTCAGATGCTTCGCTGCCGCTCAGCATGACATGGCCGAGTTGCGTTTCAACGGCATGCCCTTTCCTTTATGCATTCGCGCCGGCCACGATCTCGAGGATTTGCGTCGTGATGCTGGCCTGGCGCGCTTTGTTATAGGTCAATGTCAGGTCTTGAATCAGTTCGTTGGCGTTGTCAGTCGCGTTCTTCATAGCCACCATGCGGGCGGACTGGAAGCTGGCGACGGCTTCGAGCAGGGCCTGATAGACCTGGATATCTACGTAGCGCGGGAGCAGGGCCTGGAAGATGGTCTGCGCGTCCGGCTCGTAGATATATTCAAGGCTCTCACGCTCGGCCCCCGGTTCCTGGGCAGGCGGCTGTACGGGCAAAAGCTGCACGGCAGTCGGCTGCTGCGTCATCGTATTGACGAACTTTGCGTAGACCAGATAGACGATGTCAACCTCCCCTTTCAGGAAGGCATCGACCGCCACCTGGGCGATGGCCGTCGCGTCGGTGATGTTCGGGTTGTCACCGTAGTTGGTGAACTCGGCCAGGATGTGCTGCTGCGTGCGCAGCAGGTAGTCGCGGCCCTTGCGCCCGACGGCGATGAAGCTGATGCCAGGACGCTCGCCCTGCTCGGCCAGTCGCCGCTGCTCATCGTGCGCCGTCGCCATCACTCTGCGGTTGATATTGCTTGGCAGCGCGCCGCTAAAGCCGCTGTCCGGCGTAATGGCAAGGATGCCAATGGTGCGCACCGGACGCTGCCGCAGCAGGGCGACCTCGTTGCCGATATCGGCGCCGGTAACGTTGGCGAGGCGGGAGACCAGCGCCCGCAACTGCTCGGCGTAGGGGCGCGATTGTTCCACGCGCTCCTGCGCCCGCCGCATTTTGCTGCTCGCCACCAGTTGCAGGGCTTTGGTGATCTGCGCCGTATTCTTGACCGAGCGTATGCGCCGCCGGATTTCTCTGGTTGATGGCATACTCTGCCTCCTCGCTTAGCGCGGCGCCGCCGTCTGCTTGAACTCCTCAATGGCGGCGTTCAGTCGCTGCAGCAGCTCATCGGGCATCTTCTCTTTGCCCTTGACCGACTTCTCAACGATCTCCTGCCCGATCTCAGGATGGTTCGCCTCCATGTAGCGGTAGAATGCCTGCTCCCACTGTGAGACCAGCGGCACCGGCACGTCGTCCAGGTAGCCATTGGTACCGGCGTAGATAATCATGACCTGATTCTCGACCGGCACCGGCTGGTACTGCGGTTGCTTCAGCACTTCGGTCAGGCGCTGGCCGCGCTCGATGCGGGCGCGGGTGGCTTTATCCAGGTCGGAAGCGAACTGGGCGAAGGCGGCGAGTTCGCGGAACTGCGCGAGGTCGAGGCGCAGCGTACCGGCCACCTGGCGCATGGCGCGCGTCTGCGCGTTCCCGCCCACGCGAGAGACGGAGAGACCGACGTTGATGGCCGGGCGAATACCGGCGTTGAAGAGGTCGGTCTCCAGGAAGATCTGGCCGTCGGTGATCGAGATGACGTTGGTCGGAATGTAGGCCGAGATGTCGTTGGCCTTCGTCTCGACGATGGGCAGCGCGGTGAGCGAGCCACCGCCGTACTCGCTGCTCAGGCGCGCGGCGCGTTCCAGCAGGCGCGAGTGCAGGTAGAACACGTCGCCGGGGAAGGCTTCGCGGCCAGGGGGGCGGCGAATGATCAGCGACATATTGCGGTACGCCTCGGCGTGCTTGGTCAGGTCATCGTAGATGATGAGCGCGTCGCGGCCCGACTCCATGAACTCCTCGCCCATCGCGCAACCGGCGTAGGGAGCCAGGTACTTCAACGGGGCAGGCTCGGAAGCGTTGGCGGCCACGATGATGGTGTGATCCATCGCGCCGTGCTGGCGCAGGATTTCGTGCGTGCGCGCAATCGACGAGTTCTTCTGCCCGATGGCGACGTAGATGCAGAGCAGGTTCTTGCCCTTCTGGTTGATAATCGTGTCCAGGGCAATGGCCGTCTTGCCGGTCTGGCGGTCGCCAATAATCAGTTCGCGCTGGCCGCGTCCAATCGGGATCATGCTGTCGATAGCCTTGATACCGGTCTGGACGGGGGTATCGACCGGGTGGCGCGTAATCACGCCGGGGGCCACGCGCTCGACGGGGCGATATTTCGTGGTAGAGATCGGCCCCATGTCATCGATGGGCTGGCCGAGCGGGTTCACCACGCGCCCGATCAGAGCATCGCCGACGGGTACCGAGGCAATGCGTCCGGTGGTGCGCACCTCGTCATCTTCACGGATTTCTGTATAGTCACCCAGGATAGGGACACTGACCGTCTCTTCTTCCAGGTTGAAGGCCATGCCTATCAGTCCGGTGCGGGGAAATTCTACCAGTTCAAGATACTTCACATCTTGCAGGCCGTAGACGCGGGCGATACCGTCCTGCACCGCGATCACGGTGCCAACGTTGGCCGTTGTGGTTTCAGCCGCGTTAAAGCCGGTGATGTTTTTCTCAATGATGGCGCTGATTTCATCAGCCCAGGATGCCATCGTTTTCCTCCTCTAATGTACTGAGTGGAGTATGTGTAAGGTAAAGACTCTCATGGGAAATCTTTCCACTTCGCATCCTATCCCCTCTGTGGAGCAGACAGGATGGAAGGGAAATATGCTACTGTATCTTTGACTCAACCGTTTCTTCCGGGGGCGTGGGTGTGGGCGGTTGTTCCGGGCGCTGCATCTCATAAGTGCCAACCCAGTCGGAAGCATTGGCGCTGACAGCGGCCACATCGTTCAGTAACTGGTGTTGCAATAATGACAGGCGCGTGCGCACGCTCCCATCGATGAGCTGGTCTCCAACGCGAGCAATGACTCCACCCAGAATGCTCGGATCGACCCTGGTCTCCATAAGAATGGTCTTGTGAGTCCTATCCTCAAGCGCCTGTTTGATCAGCTTTTGCTCCGCGTCATCCATCCTTGTTGCCGTAGTGACCTGCGCGACCGCCTCGTTTTTATAGTCCATGACCATGCGCTTCAGTTCGCTGGCAATGTTGGGCATGACTTCGACCAGCTCGCGCTGGATCACCAGCAAGGCAAGGTTGAGCGACGTGGGCAGCACCCGTGACGCCAGGGCCTGGCGTACTGCTGTCTCTTTGCGCTTCGCAGGAATCTTTGGCTCGCGCAGCAGGAACGAGAGCTTGCGATCCCCGAACACCTGGGCGATGCCCTCGACATCGGAGAGGGTGCGGTCAATCGTTCCCTGTTTGAGGGCGATATCAAAGATGGCCGCTGCGTAGCGCCTGGCTATCGCTCCTTTAGGCATTACTGCTCCTTTGCCTCGGCGGCAGTCACGAACTCTTCCACCAGACGGCGGTTGTCGCGATCATTCACCGATCTTCCAATAACTTTGCCGGCCGCATCAATCGAGAGATTGACGACCAGGCGGCTGATCTCAGCGCGGGCGCGGGCCGCTTCCTGACGGATGCGGGCCACCTCCTGCTGCTCGATCTGCGCGGCACGGGCATGGGCCTCTTCGACAATACGCTCCTGTTCCCGCTGCCCGGCTTTCTGCGCCTGCGCAATGATATCCTGCGCCTGGCGGCGGGCTTCCAGCAGCTCTGCCTCGGCGCGGGCGGTGGCCTCTTCCAGATCTCTTTTCGCCTTCTCCGCGTTCTCGATCCCTTCGCGAATCACTGCCTGCCGCCTGTCCATTGTTCTGATAATCATGGGAAGCCCCCAGCGCCAGAGCAGCAGGAAGACAATACCGAAACTGACCAGCTGCGAGAGAAAGGCCAGCGCGTTGATGCCCAGCCCGCTGAAGATATCAGCCAGGACAAAGACATGCATATACATACATCTGCCCTCCTTTCCTCAGAAGATACTACATTCCGCTCTTACCATGTAGCACGGAGATGAAGCATGTCCTGTTTCCCTTTCCCTTTCCCTTTCTCAAAAGGGGAAGCGAGCCATACTCCATCTCCTTTCCCGGCTACCGCGTGCAGGAGCGTAGTACCGCCTGCCAATTAACCGACGAACAGGACGAGGAAGGCGATCAGCAGAGCATAGATAGCGATAGCTTCGGCGAAAGCCAGACCAAGAATCAGGTTCGTGCGGATCAACGGCTCGGCTTCGGGGTTGCGCCCGATAGCGTTGAATGCCTGACCGGCGGCCAGACCGATACCAACGCCAGGGCCGATAGCGCCCAGACCGATAGCCAGTGCGACGGCGAGCGGTTTCAGATCGGGGCCAGCAGCAGCCTGGATTGGAGCCAGGGCCATCAACAGTGATGCAAACGTCATGACAGTAAATCCTCCTTAAGTGCTGCAAGGGGATGCTTTGCGCCTGTGCAAGCATGGCCTTGCGTAACTGTGTTCTGATTAAAATTTATGCAATCGCAGCGCAGCGCGAGCGGGCGTCTGCGAGTAGCACTCTGCTTAATGTACACAACGAAACGAAACGCAATGAAAAGCGGGATTGTTAATGTGCCGGTACCGTCTCCCTCGCCCTTTCCTCCTGCGCAAACTCCTGGCGCGCCTCGTGTTCGCTTTCCGGCTCAGCATGACTGCTGGTAGCCAGTTGCAGGTAGGTCAGCGCAAGCAGCGCGAAGACAAAGGCTTGCACAACGGCGACGAAGATTTCAAACGGGATGAAGATGATGTCCGCCAGGAACGGCAGGATGAACGCGAATACTGCCAGCACCACGCTACCCGCGAAAATGTTGCCGAAAAGACGGAAGGCCAGCGAGATGATGCGCGCGATTTCACTGATGATCTCCAGCAGGCCGACAAAGAACTCGATGAAGCCGGTCAGGCTGAACTTGAGCAGCGCCCGGAAGTTCAGGTACTTGCTGACATGTTCGCCGAAGCCCAGCGTGGCGAAGCCGAAGACCTGGGCGGTAATCACGGCGATCAGCGCCATTGCCAGGTTCAGATTCAGATCGGTTGTAGCCGGGCGCACCCAGGGAATCAGCGCGTTCGAGATGGGGCCAAAGAGCAGGAAGCCCGCGACCGGCGCGTAGTGCGCGTGCTGGGCAGCATTGATCTGCTGAATTGCTGTACCATCAATTGAGCCGACGGTATCGACGGTTGGAATCACGTCGAGCAGGTTGGAGACGAGAATGAACAGGAAGAAGGTGGCGACCAGCGGGAAAAATTTCTTTGCCCGTGCCTTGCCCACCACACCTTCGACCAGCCCGAGCAGGGCCTCGATCATCCACTCCATGAAATTCTGCCAGCCGGAGGGAATCAAATTCCCCTGACGGGCAAAAAAGAACATTGCGAGCAATACGACGATGGATATCCAGGTGCAGAACAGTGTATTGGTAACAGGGAAGCCATTCCCACCCGGGGGAATCGTAAAAATTGTATCGGGTGCGAGTCTTACATTTGGTAATTTCCAGAGCACTCGGCATCCTCCTTCAGATTCACCGGGCCCTCTGCGCGGTCAGATTCGTTCTACAATGGCTCCCGTCTATTTTTATTCTCCCTGTAGAGTGTGCGCGATAATAAACGGTACGCTCCATATATTCCCGAGATCAGGCCAAGCAGCAGCCCGAGTAATAAAAACAAATATCCTGTATGCGCGACGCCATCCAGGAAATGACCCAGAAAAGCGAGCAAAGCAATGGGTATGGCTATTGTTAAGCCCAGTTGACCCACAAGTGCCAGAGACTCCCAGGCAGAGGGCGGAGGCGTGTATTTGCTCATTGCTGATCCTTTTATCCCATCTGTTGTCTCTGCTAAATATTGTACCATGAGGAGTATAGCATATGGAATAGCAAGAGTGCAACCGTGTTTTAATCCCGAAACGGGAGGTCGGGAAAGGATCCAGTTCCTGCAACTGCCTCCTGGGGGGAAGTATATCATCAAACCTGAAAAGGTCAAGTACCAGGGTACCAGTAATTTTAAGGAGGGAACACATGAACATCGAGGCAAAACTGACAGAAATGGGCCTGACCCTGCCGGAGCCAATGCAGGAGCCGCAGGGCATGCGCCTGCCCTTTGCGCAGGTGCGCGTGCGGGGCAACCGGGCCTATATTTCAGGGCATGGGCCGCTCAATGCGGACGGCTCGCTGGCGAGGCCGCTGGGCAAGGTGGGAGCGGAGGTTTCATTAGAGCAGGGCTACCAGGCGGCGCGCCTGGTGGCGCTGGCGATTCTGAGCGACCTGAAACGCGAACTGGGCGATCTGGACCGCGTGACGGCCTGGCTGCGCGTCTTCGGTATGGTCAATTCCGCTCCCGGCTTCAATCAGCAGCCGGCAGTCATCAACGGCTTCTCCGACCTGATTCTGGAACTCTACGGGCCGCAAGCAGGCCAGCATGCCCGCTCCGCCGTTGGCATGGCTGGC
>Ga0209062_1006657_pt1 | contig 10419 bp, 9 predicted proteins | sample Coa_R2_2_FD_187158 | JGI IMG/M metagenome (GOLD analysis project Ga0209062, IMG submission 187158) | Surface soil microbial communities from Centralia Pennsylvania, which are recovering from an underground coalmine fire - Coalmine... | ecosystem: Environmental > Terrestrial > Soil > Unclassified ...
AGGACAAGGACGTTCTGCGGGAGACGTTCGAGCGGGCGAAGCTGCCGGCGGAAATCGAAGTGTACGCCGGGGCGGCGCACGGCTGGTGCCCCCCGGATTCCTCCGTGTACAACGAGCCGCAGGCGGAAAAGGCCTGGAGCCGCCTGCTCGCGCTTTACGGCAAGGCGCTGGCGTAAGCCGCGCGCGACCGGCTGGCCGGCGCTGTATCGCCGCGGTTGACATCGGCGTATCAGCGTATCAGCCTGGAAATATGAGGACGACGGTTACCCTGGATGACGACGTATACGAGGCCGCCATGCACCTCTCCCACACGTCCGGGGAGCGGCTGGGGAGAGTTCTCTCCACACTCGCCCGCCGCGGCCTGAAGCGGGAAGTCGCGCCCCCTCAACATTCGAAGCGCCGTTTTCCGGTCTTCGATGTTCCCGCCAACGCTCCTGTCATTCCGGCTTCCCGCATCCAGCGCGTGATTGATGAAGAAGACCTCTTCTGATCTCCTGCTGTTGGACGTGAATGTCCTGCTTGCCATCGCTTGGCCTAACCACCAGTTCCATGCGGCCGTAACGGCCACGCTTGCTTCCGGGAATCCTTGGGCGACCTGTGCTCTGAGGCAACTCGGGTTCATCCGCCTGTCTTCGAATCCCGCCGCCGTTCCGGCCGCCAAGAGCCCACAAGCGGCCGCAGACCTGCTGGCTCGCCTGGTCGCCGATTCGCTGCATGTCTACCTGCATGAACTGCCGGCTCCGGCTTCCGAAGGAATCCGGGGCGTCTTCGGCGCGCTGCTCGGGCATCGGCAAATCACCGACGCCTATCTACTGGCACTCGCGGCGGCTAATGATGCCGTGTTGGTCACTTTCGACCGCAGACTGCAGAGCACCGGAGCCGGCAAGGTAAAAGTCCGGCTCCTTGGCTGACGCTCCACGTGAGCGCATGCCGTGCCCCCCGGCCGGTAATATAGTGGGAGTCATGCGCCTGGTTTGCCTGTTCGCGATTCTGGCCGCCGTATTGAACGCCGCGCCAAAACTGAAGGACGCATACGCGCAGGTCAACGGCGTGCGGCTGCACTACGTCCGCGCCGGCAAAGGGCCGCTGATTGTCTTCCTGCACGGCTTCCCCGAGTTCTGGTACGAGTGGAAAGCCCAGCTCGCCGAATTCGGCAAGGACCATCTGGCGGTTGCGCCGGACATGCGCGGCTACAATCTTTCGGAAAAGCCGGCAAGCCTCGACCAATACCAGATGCCGCTGCTGATCGAAGACGTGCGCGCGCTGGCGGCGCACCTGGGCTACAAGAAGTTCGTTCTTGTAGGGCACGATTGGGGCGGCGCGGTGGCGTGGGCCTTCGCGGCGGTGCATCCGGAATGCCTCGAAAAGCTGATCATCGTCAACGCGCCGCACCCGGCGGTCTTCGCGCGGCTGCTGCGGGAGGACACGGCGCAGCAGAAGGCCAGCCAGTACATGCTGCTCTTTCGCAGCCCGCAGGCGGAGGCCGCGCTCACGGCCAATCACAATGCCATGCTGTCGCAGATCGTGCTCGGCCCCGGTCTCCGGGACGGCTACTTCACCGAAGTGGACCGGCGGGCGTATCTGGCGGCATGGTCGCAGCCCGGCGCGATCACGGGCGGCCTCAATTACTACCGTGCCATGCGGGTCGGCCCGCCCGCGCCCGGCGCTGCCGCGGATACCGCTGCGGGCGATTTCGCGCGCGGGCAGTACCTGGTGAAGACCCCGACGCTCGTCATCTGGGGCGAGAAGGACCAGGCCCTCACCATCGGAAATCTGGACGGGTTGGAGGAGTTCGTACCCGGCGTCGAAATCCGGCGCATGCCGGACGCGACGCACTGGGTGATTCATGAAAAGCCCGCGGAAGTGAATGCGGCGATCCGGGAGTTTCTCGCGAAATGAGCGGGAGACTGATCGGCGCCTGCGCGGCCGCGGTTTGCGCGCTCGCGCTGCTGGCGCAGAACGCGCCGCCGCCCGCGCCGGGCACGGCAGCGACATCACCCACGGCGCCCGCCGCCGCGCCGCCGCTCGATTACGTCTGCCCCATGGACCCGGACGTACGCTCGGCAACGCCCGGCAGGTGCCCGCGCTGCGGCATGACGCTGGTCCTCGGCATCCCGGACGGGATCGAATACCCGATGGACCTCAGCATCACGCCGCGCGTACCGCGGTCCGGTGAGCGGGTGGACCTCACCTTCCGCATCCGCGATCCGCGGAAGGGCACGCCGGTGGCGAAATTCGAGGTCGTGCACGAAAAACTCTTCCACCTGTTCGTGGTCAGCCAGGACCTTTCGTTCTTTCTCCACGATCACCCAGTCCCGGAGGGCCCTGGCACCTTCCGCTACGCCGCCGTGCTTCCCAAGAGCGGGATGTACCGCGTCCTCGGCGATTACTATCCCTCGGGCGCCACGCCGCAGCTCACCGCGCGCACGTTTTTCGTGCCCGGCGGCCGCATCGAAACGGCGAAGCTCGCGCCCGATCTCGCGCCCAAGCGCACCGCGAACCTCGACGTCGAGCTCACGACCGAGCCGGCGCGCCCACTCGCGGGATACAAGACGCTCCTGTTTTTCAAGCTCAAACCGGACAACGGCATCGAGCCGTATCTCGGCGCCTGGGGACACATGCTGGCCGCAAGCGATGACCTCATCGACCTGATCCACACCCACCCGTTTCTGGCCAACCCGCCGCAGATCCAGTTCAACGTAATTTTTCCGCGCGCCCGGACCTACCGCTTGTGGGTGCAGTTCCAGCGCAACGGGGTCGTGAATACAGCGGTGTTCACGGTACCCGTCGAGGAGCTCAAGTGAGGGCGTACGGGCTGGCGGCGGGCCTCCTGCTGCTTGCGGCTTCGACCGCCGCGCACGACGTGATCACCACACCCATCACGTTCTCGCGCGAAATCTCGCGGCTGTTCTACCGGCGCTGCGTATCGTGCCATCGCGAGGGCGGCAGCGCATTTTCCCTGGCCACCTATGAACAGGCGCGGCCGTGGGCGATGGCCATCAAGGAGGAAGTGCTTTCCCGCCGCATGCCGCCCTGGGGCGCGGTGAAAGGGTTCGCCGGCTATCGCGGTGACCAGAGCCTCACGCAGGAGCAGATCGAAGTGATCGCCGACTGGGTGGAAGGCGGCGCGCCGGGAGGCGACGAGAAACTGCTGCCGAAACTGCCCGACTTCGCGCCGCCCGTACCCGAGCCGATGCCCGCGGGAATAACCGTGGAGGGCTCGGCCGCGCTCGCCTCAGCCGTCACGCTCGCGGGCATCCGCGCCGGAGCAGTCAGCGAAGGCGCGACCCTCATGGTCACCGCCACTCGCCCCGACGGCGGCATCGAGCCGCTGCTTTGGCTATACGACTTCAAGTCCAGGTTCGCGCGCACCTATTGGTTTTCGTCGGCGCTGCGGCTGCCGAAGGGCACGACGGTTCAGATAGCGCCAGCGCATGCGGGCAGCATCGTGCTGATTACCGGGAAGACCACGCCAGCCACGAAGCCTCGCGATTGACTCCTGGCTCCTGGCTCCTAGCTCCTGTCTCCGCCTTCAGAACTGAAATCTCGCCCCCACCTGCATCGCCCGCGGGCCGCCCGAGCCGAAGATCTGCCCGATGCGCTGCGTGGGCTGCCCGAAGGCGTAGGTCTGCGCCGCGGCGTTCGTGTTCTGCGTGTCCAGCGTATAGTTGTAGCCGCTCGGATTGAAATAGTTCAGCACGTTGAACATTTCGCCGAACATCGAAATCGTGTAGCGTTCCTTGAAGGTGAACTTCTTGGTCAGCCGGATATCCTGCGAATCGAAGAAACGCCCGAGCGAGAAATTCGGCGGCAGCGCCAGCGGCGCGATGGTCTGCCCGCGCGCGTCCTTCTTGCCGGCGTACGTGCTGTTGAAATTGGACACCGCCTGCCGCAGATCGGCCGCGCTGCAGCCGGCGTTCAGGCAGTTATAGCCCAAGCCCGGCAGCGCCATCGTCGTGCCGCCGCCGCTCCCGGAAAGATCCACATTCTGGATCATCGCGGCCACCGGGCCCTTGCTCGCCATCGCCGAAATCAGGCCGAACTGGAACCCCCAGGGCAGATCCACGACGCCAGAGATATTCAGACTGTGGCGCGAACCGGAGGGACCGTAGGATGCCTGATAATTGTCGAGATTCCAGATCGTGGTGCTATAGCCGTGGTTGGCCTGCAGCGCATAGGACGCGGTGAACTGAAAGCGCCGGGTGAAGCGCTTGTCGAGCCGCGCCAGCAGGCCGTTGTAAATGGTGCGGCCGTACGGCGTCCAGAACGTGATGGTGCCGTTCGAGCATTCGACGCCCGGCACGTTCGCCTGCGCCGGCGCGCACTTGGGAATCACCGGCGTCTGCACGCCGTTGATGTAACGGTTGAAGCGGTTGGCATCGAGGTATCCGAGGTCTACGTGGTTGAACACGCGCCGCACGTAATCGACCGTCAGCACCATGTCGCCGCCGATCTGCCGCTGCACCCCGATATTGGTGTGCAGCGAATCGAGGAGCGGATAGTGCAGCGGATAGAGCTCGGCGCCGGTCTTGCTGATATCGATATTGCGCACCGCCAGGCTGTTCGAGGCCTGCGCCGAGAGGGCGGCGGTCACCGCGGGGATCTCCGTCTGATAAATCTGGAGAAACTGGCCCATCGTCAGGTTGGTGAGGTGGCCGTAGGGGAGGGCCGCGCCCACGGCAACGGGAGTGCCGCCGGTGCTGAGATCGATAATCCCGGGAAACAGGTTGGTGAGCCCGGAATCGAGGTACTGGATGCGGCCATTGCCCACCGGGCCGATGTACGCCCGCTCCTGCAGCCGCTGGTAGAGGAACTCGGTATCGTAATAGACGCCGGCCCCGCCGCGGATCACCGTCTTGTTGCTGTTGGCCGGCTTCCACGCAAAGCCCAGGTTCGGCATGACGTTGCCGTGGTTGTTCTGAGTCCCGCTCAGGTCGTTCCCATAGATCGGCGCCAGGAACTGCGGCTTGGTCAGATCGTGGTTGAAGAGATTGGTTTCCATCTCCCAGCCGAGGCCGTAAGTCAGAGTGAAGTCGGGCCGGAGGCGCCAACTGTCCTGCGCGTAGAGCCGGAAGCGCGTGTTCACCTTGGCGACATCCAGGTTGTACGGCGGTGGCTGCGACGGATCGCCGATGCCGATCACCGCGCCGAGGAATGGCAGGTTGAGGAAGTCCTGATAAGTCGTCACCCGCCTCGGCAGTGTCGGGAAGAGCAACTGGACGGCGGCGGGGAGGCTCTCGACCAGCTCCGGCGAAGCCACCGACGCGCACATCGGATCGCAATACCCCCAGAAGCCAGTTCCGGGCGCGTATTCGATCTGGCCGCCGAAGCGCAGCCGGTGCGCCCCGTGCTGCCAGTTGAAATCATCGTTGAACTGGAATTTGCGGAGGTCGCGGCCTTGCGTGGCATTCGTCGAGTGCCCGATCGTCACATTCGACCCGTTGACCCCGATCTGCGCGGCGATCCCATCCGTCCCGATGCAGCCCCCGCAATCGGCCGCCGTGGGGAACAGGTTGCGGTTGTGCCAGTACTGGTAGTTGAAGCGGAAATCGTTCACCAGCGTGGAGCTGAGCGTGCTCGTCACACCCAGCACGCTCTGGTCGCTCCAGTTGGTGTTGACGACCCAGTTGGACGGAAACAGATTGGTATTGTTGGTCGGGCCGTCGGCCGTGTTGCCATCGTGCGAATAGCGCGCAAACAGGCTATGGCGGGAGTTCAGGCGATAATCGAACCGGGCGCTGAGCGTCTCGCCATGGTAGGGGCTGCTGTAAATGCCGGCGAGCGCGCTCATGCTCGGCAGGTTCGGCTGCACCGTGACCGCGGAGGACTGGCTCTGGTGCTCGTAATTGAAAAAGAAGAACAGCTTGTCTTTGACGATCGGCCCGCCCAGCCAGAAGCCGGGGTTGCGCCGCGCAAAGAACGGGTCGGGGTTGAAGGGATTCCGCTGCAGGGCTGGATACGCGGCCATGTTGTGGTCGCGGAAATAGAAGTAACCGCTGCCGTGGAAATCGTTGCCGCCCGAGCGCGTAACGATGTTGACCGCGCCCACGGCGGTGATGTTCGTGGAGAGATCGAAATTGACCGAGGAAAGCTGGAATTCCTGCACGATCTCCTGCGAAAAGTTCATGCCCGGACCGGTGCTTTCGATGCTGTCGTTGATGTTGCCGCCATCCACCGTGTACGCCGTGCGTCCCGAATCGCCGCCCAGAATCGAAACCGAAAATTGCGTGTTGTACTGCGAGGTGCTGGCCGTACTCACGGAAACGCCCGGCTCCAGCATCGCCAGGTTCAGGAAGCTGCGGCCGTTGAGCGGCAGTCCCTGGATCTGCTGCCGCGTGATCACGCCATCCACCGTATTGCGGTCGTAATCGAGCTGCGCCGCGGTCCCTTCCACGCTGATGATTTCCTTGTTGGTGCCCACCGCCATTTTCAGGTCGACCGTGGCCGTGCTGCCCGCCTGCACCGTGGCGTTGCTCACCAGCACGCGAAACCCCGGCATCTCGCAGCGGACTTCGTAATCGCCCGGCAGAAGCGCGGGGGCGCTATACAGACCCTCGGCGTTCGAGACTACGGTCCGCGCAAAATCGGTCGCGCGGTTGGTGATCGTGATCTTTGCGTTCGCGATCACCGCGCCCGACTCATCCGTAACCGTCCCCGCGACGGTCCCGGTCGGCGCTTGCGCCAGTAGCAGGCTGCCCAGGGCCGCCAGAAGCAGTCCCGGCAACATCAACGCGGAAGTCACTCGCGACATCTCCCCTCCTCGAAGCGCAGTCCCCCTCACGATCCGGCCGCAGACCCTACCGGACGTTCGGTGGAGAGATATATCAGAGCCGCCCGGGGAAGTCAATCCACACAATCGTAAGCAGCGGTTGACACGGAAGGGTTCCGAATCGTACCGTCCGGTTATGGGCCCCTGCGGGGGCAACCCCCGGCCGGGCCGAATTTCGCTGAGGTGCATGGTTGCCGAAACTGATCCGAATCAAAGAACCCATACCGGTGGAGGGCAAGGGAAAGCGCGCCAGCCACATCTACCGCGCCGCCGCGGAGATCATGTGCGAGAAGGGCTACGAAGCCACCTCGATGAATGACATCGCGGAAGCCGCCGGCCTCACCAAGGCGGGCATCTATCACTACATCCGCGGCAAAGAGGAGTTGCTGTTCGAGATCATGAATTACGCGATGGACGCCGTCGATACCGGCGTGGTGGCGCCGGCCCGGGAGGCAGCAGACGCCGAGCAGCGCCTGCGCATCATTGTCGAGCGCCACACGCGCAGCGTGCTCGAGGGCGTCGGCGCGCTCACGATCGTGCTGGAGGAAACCACCGCCCTGACGCCGGCCCATCGCCGCGCGATCACCGCCCGCAAGCGCGCCTACTTCGAGTTCATCCGCAACACGCTCGAATGCCTCGCGGCCGAGGGCAAGCTCCGTCCGGTCGATCCGACCGTGGCCGCCTTCAGCCTCCTCGGCATGATCCTGTGGATCTCGCGCTGGTACCGCCGCGACGGCCGCATCGCCGCGGACCAGGCCCTTCGGGATTACGTGGAGATCGGGATGAACGCGGTGCTGCGCAGATCGTAAACCTGGGGATGCCTTTCACGGTTGCGGCCGGGATCTCAAGCCCGCCAACCGGCTCCTCGACAGCGGCGGCGCCCCGAAAAACGCGGGACTTCGGCGTGCGCAAGTACTGCATCTAGCCCCCGCGGGCGCGACCGCGACCTCGCAACCGAAGCACTCCGGCTAGAACGGGTTAGTCACTTAGTGGCAACGTGGTTACTGTAAGCGGGGATCTCTTTCACCGGCTCCTGCGCCCTTCGCAGCGCCTGCCACCAGATGTACAGCCAGCCAATGTTAGACATCACAGCCAACAAGTCCGCCGATGCCCAAACAGGATACCACCAGATGCGGAGCGCGATGCTCCGCAGTGCGTCACAAATCGCATCGCCCGCGAAATTGATACCGAACCCCCCCGCGAGCAGCAGCAGGGTGTGGTCCCTCTCAGGTGACGCCAGGAGCAGCGCCCACAACACCAGATCCAGAACTGTCGCGCAGAAGGTGACATCGCGCGTCAAGGGGGTCATCCACTGCACAACCTGTACATGGGAGTTGTAATGAATCGCGAAGGAGACGAGTACGAAGAGCGGGACCCCCGCCATCAAAACCCTGCGGATCAGGTGCCGGGCAGTTATCTTGGCGCTCGCCTTGTAAATCAGGTTGGCCACGGTCACAAGCGTCAGCGGATAGTAAATCCCTTGAGAAACGGCATGCAGCACCTGGTACCATTGACCCGTCTCTGGAACGGCCTGGCGGCCGCGATGAAACGCAACCGAAGTCGGCACCTGCGCCACGGCCGTCAGAAGTACCACCACGGTGCAAGCAAAAACCAATGGATAACGTCGCACCCCGGCGCGCAATGCGGCCGAAATGACAAGGACGATGAGGGGAAACCAAACCAGATAATTGACGATCTGGAGCCAATAATCGGCCGTCCGCATCCAGTGTTCCATGGAGACCTTATTCTAGCGTCAAGAACACCCATTGTGAAAGACCGGACGGAAGCTGCGACTCGCTGCTGAGCGAGCTTCGAAGCGGTTAGACGAGAGCGACCGAGAGGCCGAACGGATCAGGCGGGAAGTTCGGGTCCGTTGCCATCGCCAGCGAGCTGCTGCCGCTTGGGCCGCTGCTGCTGCCGAACGGGTCAGGCGGGAAGTTCGGGTCCGTTGCCATCGCCAGCGAGCTGCTGCCGCTTGGGCCGCTGCTGCTGCCGAACGGATCAGGCGGGAAATTCGGGTCCGTTGCCATCGCCAGCGAGCTGCTGCCGCTTGGGCCGCTGCTGCTGCCGAACGGGTCAGGCGGGAAGTTCGGGTCCGTCGCCATCGCCAGCGAGCTGCTGCCGCTTGGGCCGCTGCTGCTGCCGAACGGATCAGGCGGGAAATTCGGGTCCGTCGCCATCGCCAGCGAGCTGCTGCCGCTTGGGCCGCTGCTGCTGCCGAACGGGTCAGGCGGGAAGTTCGGGTCCGTTGCCATCGCCAGCGAGCTGCTGCCGCTTGGGCCGCTGCTGCTGCCGAACGGATCAGGCGGGAAATTCGGGTCCGTTGCCATCGCCAGCGAGCTGCTGCCGCTTGGGCCGCTGCTGCTGCCGAACGGGTCAGGCGGGAAGTTCGGGTCCGTCGCCATCGCCAGCGAGCTGCTGCCGCTTGGGCCGCTGCTGCTGCCGAACGGATCAGGCGGGAAATTCGGGTCCGTCGCCATCGCCAGCGAGCTGCTGCCGCTTGGGCCGCTGCTGCTGCCGAACGGGTCAGGCGGGAAGTTCGGGTCCGTCGCCATCGCCAGCGAGCTGCTGCCGCTTGGGCCGCTGCTGCTGCCGAACGGGTCAGGCGGGAAGTTCGGGTCCGTCGCCATCGCACTCTTCGGCAAATCCACAAAGCTTCCCGGCGCAGTGGCCGTCTTCCCATACGCGGCGTTCAAGCCCACCGCCAGAGCGAATGCCAGCACAATAGCGGCAAAAACGAATTTGTTTTCAAGAGCTTTGCGAATCATAAACGTGCCTCTCTCCTTGGTGCGCCTGTGGCGCAGTGAACTCCTAGTGCCTTTCAGTGTGGGAGGGTACACTTTCCCCCTTATAGATATCAGGTGAATCCCTGATCTGGGTAACAAAAAAAGTTCTATTTAGTGATGTTTTGTACTCGGAACGTTTGTACCAAGCATCTACCGGAGGGGGACCGGGGTGCGGCGCTGCTCGGCGGGGTAGTCCAGGCGCATATCGGCCGTCACCTCGTCCAGCATCTCCATGGTTGCCGTGCGCGTTTCCATGGCGAAGCAGGTGAGCAGCAGGTTGTCGCAGATCGCATTGATCAGCCGGGGGATGCCCTGCGACCGGAACGTGATTTCCTCTATGATTTCCCGGGAGATAAACGTCTGATTCGGAACGCCCGCGCGGGCCATGCGCGAGTCGATATACGCCGCCGCGTCGTGGACATCGAAGCCGCGGAGCACGCACCGCAGCGCGATGCGCTGCTTGAGCTGCCGGTATTCGGGGCGCTCCAGCTTCTCATCGAGCTCCTGCTGGCCGGCCAGGATGATCTGCAGCAGCTTGCCGCGCCGGTTTTCGAGATTGCCGAGCAGGCGGATCTCCTCCAGCACATCCCACTCCAGGTTATGCGCCTCGTCGACGATCAGAACCGTGGTTCGGCCCGAAGCCGCCCGTTCGAGCAGCAGGCTGTTGAGGGCGAGCAGGACCTCGGTCTTCGAAAGCCGGTTGCACCGGAGATCCAGGTCATACGCCAGCATCTCGAAGAACTGCTCGACCGTCAGGCGTGAATTGAACAGCGACGCGAAGGCGATATGCTGCGCGTGCAGGAAATCGCGCAGGCATTCGAGCATGGTGGTCTTGCCGGTTCCGACCTCGCCCGTGAGCACGAT
>Ga0209062_1006661_pt1 | contig 10414 bp, 11 predicted proteins | sample Coa_R2_2_FD_187158 | JGI IMG/M metagenome (GOLD analysis project Ga0209062, IMG submission 187158) | Surface soil microbial communities from Centralia Pennsylvania, which are recovering from an underground coalmine fire - Coalmine... | ecosystem: Environmental > Terrestrial > Soil > Unclassified...
GACCGCCTCCACGTTTAATACCATGGGGCTGCCTCTCACCGTCACAGACCCTACCGGCGCAACAACCAGTTTCCAGTACGACGCTCACAACAACCCGATTACCGTCACCGACACCATGGGACGCCAGGCCGTCTACGACGCTTACAACGACCTGGTGCGGCAGACCACCGGCATCACGACCGGGTCGATCGGCGTCACCACCGTCTATACGTATAGATGCTTTTAGATGCTTTGAGCCGCCCCATCACCACCACCCTCGACTATCGGCCCGACTTGCCGGTGGGCGTCTATCCGGACGTCAACGTACAGACGGTCAAGCTCTATGACAACCAGGGCAACGTCATATGGCAGCGCGATGCCCTGAGCCGCTGGACGTACATCCAATATGACGCGCTCAATCGCCCGGTTACCACCACCATCAACTTCGAAAACGGCAATCCGCTCACCGTCAGCCCGGCCAACCAGTCGTGGACCGATGGCAGCGACACCGACATCATAGAGGTCACCCGCGACAACGCCGACTCCACCATCTCGCGGACAATCGATAACTACGTCACGGGCAGCTTCGTGGCCAGCGCCCCGATAACCGACCGCGTGACGCAATATGGCTACGACCCGGCGGGCCGGCTCATCACCTCGACCATTAACTACGATCCGGCGACACTGGGCAGCCGCACCGATACCAATCGCCAGTCCGTGACCGCCTATAACCTCACGACCAACCAGGTCCTCGGGCAGCAGGATCCTCTCGGCCGCTGGTCATCTCTACAATACGACGCGCTGGGGAGGGTGTTTTCCTCGGCCCAAAATTGCGCCACGACTGGCGGCACGCCGGTGAACCCGGCGACCGGCTCCCGCGCGGCGTTCAACCCCACCTATCCCGACCGCAATCTCGTGACACAGACGCGCTACGACGCGCTCGGACGGTCGTTCGAGACGGTCGACCCACTCGGCCACGTGACTCACACCGACTATGACGGCCTTGGCCGGGCGATCGACGACATCCAGAACTACGTCGCCAGCGGCCCGATCACATCCGACACCAACGTGAAGACACAGACGGTCCATCCAACCAGTTGCCCTACCGTTGCCTGGCCGATGAGCTGGTGCCGGCCGCCCATGGTGTTGTCACCATCGTGATGGGGCCGTCGTGGTACCGGCCGGCGAACATCAGCGCCACCCTCGGGATCACCTGGGTGAGTATCGGCGCCTATAGTGTCACCGCGCCGCTGACCGCGCTCCTGCGGCAACTGGTGCCCTCCTCGACCTTCACGACGACCGCCTTTGCCGTGCCGCCGGGCGCTCCTGCCGCGGCCTACATGGGCACCTACGCTCCGATTGTCGTGGTGTGCAGCCGCGCCCAATTTCAGCTCAACTACTGCGCCAGCCCGAGCCACGCCACATCGGGCTCGCGGCAGGACCGGCTCAGGATAGATGGAGTGATGCGCAAACCCATCGGGCCTTTGTGGCCACGGAGGGCGACGGATACGCGACACGTTGCCACACACATGGGCGGTGTACCACGTCTGCGCTGAAGAAATCGTAGGGGCGTATTGTATACGCCCTCGTGACGACGCTGGGCGTATGCAATACGCCCCTACGCCGGAGATCACGCCACATCCTGGCGCGTACCCCAGAGCGATGGTCCCGTCAACGGCATGCCGTCACCTGTCGTCTATCCCGGATTATTCATGGCGGCTACCGCGCCGGTGCGGCCCGGCCTGGGACCGCCAGGGTAGCCGCTTGCGGATCCCTTGCCGGCAGACGGGGCCGGCAAGGATGCCGGCGGCGTCGGCCCGCAGGCCGCCGCCAGGAACGGTGTTCCGCTCTCCGCGTGAATAATGCAGGCTATCCGCGCGCCAGGAAGCTGAGCACGGCGGCGTTGAATTCGTCGGGCACCTCCCATAGGTAGGCATGTCCGCCGTGTTCCGTGAAGGCCAGCTCTGAGCCGGGGATACCGTCATGGAGCTGGTGCGACTGGTCCGGCGGGAAGATGAGGTCTTTGGGCGCTCCCAGCACCAGCGTCGGCGCCGTGATCCGGCCGAGGCGCGCCGTGGCGTTGTGCACCTGGATGCTGTGGAGCTGCGCCAGGTAGGCCGCCACCGGCTGGGTGATGCCGGAGAGTGCCGCCTCGAACTCGTCGGCGGACTCGGGGTGCTGCTGGAAGAACTCCGGCGTGAAGCACCACAGAAGCACCTCTCTCATCATCCGCGGCAGGCCCAGGATCGGCGCGGTGGTCTCCCAGATCTTGTAGAGGCGCAGGTCGAAGGCGCTGGGCTCGCTGCAAGTACAGCAGAGCAGCAGCTTATCGACCCGGTCGGGGAAGGCCAGCGCAAACTCCTGCGCGATCATGCCGCCCATGGAGACGCCCAGGACGTGCGCCCTCTGGATGCCTAAGGCGTCGAGCAGCCCGCGGGCATCGGCCGCCATCTGCGCCGTGGTGTAGGGGCCGGCCGGCTTGTCCGTCGCGCCGATTCCACGGTTGTCGAAGACGATGGTCTGGTAGTGCTTGGCGAACTCCTCGACCTGGAACGCCCACGAGCTCAGGTCGTCGGCCAGGCCGTTGATCAGGATGAGGGGCTGGCCCTCGCCATAGATCTCGTAATTCACGCTGATGTCGTTGACGCGTGCAGTCGGCATCTCTTGTGTACCTCCACCGCAATTCTACGCGCTACTCGCTATTCCCAGGCGTCGCGCGGCCACGTGGCAGGCCACGACGCAGCCGGGTGCATATTCCCGAGGCAACGGCTCGACGCCGCGGCAGACGTCGAGCGCCTCGGGGCAACGGGGATGGAACCGGCAGCCGGAAGGCGGATCGAACGGGCTGGGCACCTCGCCCGATAGGGAGATCGGGCGCAGCGGGCGCGTGGGATCGGGCACGGGGATGGCCGAAAAAAGGGTGCGCGTGTAGGGATGTTGCGGCGCGCTAAAGAGCACCGCCGCCGGCGCAGTCTCCACGATCTTGCCCAGGTACATCACGGCCACGCGGTCGCTGACGTGTTCCACCACGCCGAGGTTGTGCCCGATGAAGATCATGCTCAGGTGCAACTCCTGCTGCAAGCGGTGCAACAGGTTCAGGATCTGCGCCTGCACCGAGACATCAAGGGCCGAGACGGGCTCATCGGCCACGATGACGCGCGGCTGCAAGGCCAGCGCCGCGGCGATGCCGACGCGCTGGCGCTGGCCGCCGCTCAGCTCGTGCGGATAGCGCCGGGCATACGAGGCGTCCAGCCCCACGCGCTCCAGCAACTCCTCCACGCGCCGGCGGCGCTCGGCCGCGCCGCCGATACGGAAGATATCCAGGGGTTCGCGCACCGCCGCGCCCACGCTCAGGCGTGGGTTGAGCGAGGAGTAGGGGTCCTGGAAGACCATCTGCATCTGCCGTCGCAGCTCCCGCAGTTCCGCCCCGCGCAAGCCCAGCACATCTCGCCCCTGGTATAGTATCTCGCCCGAGGTCGGCTCGATCAGTCGCAGGATGGCGCGGCCCAGGGTGCTCTTGCCGCAGCCGGACTCCCCGACCAGCCCCAGGGTCTCGCCCGCGGCGAGGCTGAGCGAGACGCCGTCGACGGCCCTGGCCGTGCGCGCCCGCCCGCCGAAGAGGCGCGCGGCGTCGCGGACGATGAAATAGCGCCTCAGGTTGCGCACCTCCAGCAACGGCGCCTCGCTCATTGTGCGCCCCCGTGCAGGACGCAAGCAACCCGATGTCCAGTGCTGACCTCCACGAGTGGCGGCACCCGCTCGGAGCAGACGGGCCGGCGGGATGGACAACGCGGCGCAAAGGGGCAGCCCGGCGGCGGATTGGTCAGGTCGGGCACCGTGCCCTCGATCACCTCCAGCGCGCCACGCGTCGTGCCGGGCGCGGGAATCGAGCGCAGTAGGGCCGCGGTGTACGGGTGCAGCGGCCCGCCGAAGATGGCGCCGACAGGGGCATCCTCGACGATGCGGCCGGCATACATCACGGCCACCCGGGCACACATCTGCGCCACCACGCCGAGGTCATGCGTGATCAGGATGATGGCCGTCTGTCGCTCGGCGCGCAGCCGGCGCAGCAAGTCAAGGATCTGCGCCTGGATGGTCACGTCGAGCGCCGTGGTCGGCTCGTCGGCGATCAGCAGGGACGGGTTGCAGGCCAGGGCAATGGCGATGACCACGCGCTGGCGCTGGCCGCCGCTGAGGCGATGTGGATGGGCATGGAAGCGCTCCTCGGGCGCGGGGATGCCGACCTGGCGCAGCAGATTAATGGCGGCGGCGCGGGCCGCCGCCCCCGTCATACCGCGGTGCTCGCGCAGGACGTCGACGATCTGCGAGCCGATGGTGAAAGAAGGGTCGAGCGAGGTCAGGGGATTCTGGAAGATCATGGAGAGGCGGTTACCGCGCAGTTGTTGCAGCTCGAGTGGCTTCAAGGTCAGCAGGTCGCGTCCTTCGAAACGGACCTCGCCGGCGGTGACGCGCGCATTGCGGGGCAGCAGCCCCATCAGGGCGAAGGCCACGGTGCTCTTGCCGCACCCCGACTCGCCGACCAGGCCGAGCGTCTCGCCCCGGCGCAGCATCAGGCTGACGTCGCTGGCGGCCTGGACCCGGCCCGCCTCGACGGAGAAGCGCACCGACAGGCCGCGCACGTCGAGCAGCGCTTCGTCGGCACAGGCGGAGTGTGTCATCGCGCGTTCCTCCGCGGGTCCAGAAGGTCGCGCAACCCCGTGCCGAGCAGGTTGAAGCCCAGCACCGCCAGGGCGATGGCCAGGCAGGGGAACAGCGTGCCCCACGGCGACTGCGAGATGTACTGGTGGTTCTCCTGCAGCATATAGCCGAGCGAGGGCGTGGGCGGCTGCACCCCCAGGCCCAGGAACGACAGGCCGGCCTCCACCTGAATGGCAAAGGCCAGCAAGAGGGTAGCCTGGATGATGGTCGGCCCGATGCTGTTGGGCAGCACATGGCGGAACATCAGGCGCAGATGCCCGGCGCCGCGCGCACGCGCGCCCTCCACGTATGGCGCCGCCTTGACCTCCAGCACGGACCCGCGCAGCACGCGGGCCAGGATGGGCACGTAGACCGCCGCGATGGAGATGACCATCACGCCGAGCCCCTGTCCAAGGATGGCGATCAGCGCGATGGTCAGCAAGATGGCGGGGAAGGCCAGCATGATGTCGATCAGGCGCATCAGCAGACCATCCACGATGCCGCCCCAGTACCCGGCCAGCAGGCCCAGCGGCACGCCGATGAGCAGGGCCAGCCCGACTGAGCTGATGGCCACGAACAGCGAAACCTGGTAGGCATAGACGACGCGCGTGTACACATCGCGTCCCAGTCCGTCGGCGCCGAAAATGTGGTGCGGGCTAGGGCCAGCCAGGATGGCGTCGTAGAAGATGGTGTGATAGGCGTACGGCGTGATGAGCGGCGCGGCCAGCGCCACGATGGTGAGCAACAGCACAATGGCCGCGCCGGCAGTCGCGGCCTTGCGGCGCCGTAGCGCAATTGCCAGGCGCAACGCAGGCCGGGCCGTGGCGGGAGAGATGGCGGTGCTCATGTGCGGCTGTACTCGATACGGGGGTTCAACACGGTGTAGAGCAGGTCGGTGAGCAGGTTGATGAGGATGAAGATCAGGGCGATGACCAGCACACCGCCCTGGACGATGGGATAGTCGCGCGTGTTCACGGCGTCGACGGTCATCTTGCCGACGCCGGGCAGGGAGAAGACGTTCTCCACCACGATGGCGCCGCCCAGCAGGGTGCCGAACTGCACGCCCACGACCGTGACCACCGGCACCGCGGCGTTGCGCAGGGCATGGCGGTAGGCGACGACGCCCTCGCGTATGCCCTTGGCGCGCAGGAAGGTGACATAGTCCTGGCCCAGCGTCTCCAGCATGCTGGCCCGCGTGGTCTGCGTGATGTAGGCCACTTCGGCCAGCGCCAGCGCGATGACGGGCAGGACCAGGTGGCGCAGATTGTCCAGGGCATCCTGCGAGAACGGCACGAAGTCTTGCGGCGGCAGCCAGTTGAGGGCCGCGGCGAAGAGCAGGATCAGCAGGGTGCCCAGCACGAAATCGGGGATGGAGATGCCGAGCAGCGTGACGCCGGCGGCCAGACGATCGACCGCGCCATCCGGATGGCGCGCGGCGGCCACGCCGAGCGGGATGGCGATTAGCACGGCCAGGCCCATGGACAGCAGCGTCAGTTCCAGGGTCACGGGCAAGCGCTGCGCCAGCAGCTCGCTCAGCGGCTGATGCGAGATTAGGTCGCGGCCAAAGTCGCCGTGCAGCAGGCCACCCAGCCACGAGAGGTACTGCGCCACGATGGGCCGATCCAGGCCCATCTGATGGCGTAGCTCCGCCGCCGCGCGGGCCGAGTAGTTAAGCCCGAGCGCGGCCTGAACGGGATCACCCGGCGCGAGGTGGATGATGGCAAAGACAAAGATGCTCGTGCCGAAGAGCACCGGCAGCGTCAGCAGCAGGCGCCGCGGGGCGTAGGCTAGTGTCGTAGACATGGCGGTGAGAGCGGATGTGCCGTTTTCATCCCAGAATTCGTGTACAGTCGCCGTGGTCGGACAACTCTCCCACACCTGGGAGCGCCGGCATCTTGCCGGCCCACCGTTGCCGGCCGGAAGCCGGCGCTCCCAGGACAACCGTTCGTCACTCCAGCCATACGTCCTTGAAGCGCAGCTCAAGCGACGGCAGCATCTGGGAGCCGTGAACGCGCGGAGTCATGGCATAGTTAAAGGTCTCGTAGTGCACGAAGATGTTGGGCACCTCGTCGAACATGATCTCGCGCACCTTGGCGTAGATCTTCTTGCGCGTGGCGATATCGCTGGTGCTCTTGGCCTGCTGGACGAGCGCATCGAAGCGCGGGTTGTTGAAGCCGGTGTAGTTCAGCGCCGCGTCGCGCGTCAGCAAGAGGCTGTAGAAGTTATCCGGATCGATGGTGCGCTCCTGATAGGCCGAGGTGATCTGGTACTGTTTCTTGACCAGGCGATCGCCCCACACCGTGACCTCGAGCTGCTTGATGTTCATGGTGATGCCGATCTGGGCAAGCTGCTCCTTGACGACTTCGCCGGTCTTGAGCAACTCGGGGTATTGCGGCAGGCCCAGGTATTCTATCGTCAGGCCGTTCGGGTAGCCGGCATCCTTCAGCAGGCTCCTGGCTTTGTCGAGGTTGGGGCCGGAGCGATACGGATCGTTCGGGGTATACCACGGGCTGCTGGTAGGCACCTCCTGCGAGCCTACCTCGCCGACCCCGAAGTAGGCGACGGCCAGAATGGCGCGCTTGTCGATGGCCCAGGCGACGGCCTGCCGCAGCTTCTTGTTGTTGAAGGGCGGCTTGTCCACGACGAAGGTCAGGAAGTCGGGCAGACCGTAGCGTCCGGCGATAAAGACCGGGTTCTTGCTGTTGCGCAGCCGGCCGACGTCCTGCAGCGGCACGGCATCCACCCAATCGAGCTCGCCGCTCTGCAGCGCCGCCAGGCGGCTCTCGTCGACCGGCGCCCCGCGGAAAACAAGGGTATCCAGGTACGGCCTGTCGCTCTGGAAGTAGTGCGGCCAGCGCTCCAGGGTCACGTGGTCGCTGCTGACCCACTCCTTGAACTTGAAGGGACCGGTGCCGATGGGGTGCCGTTTGGGGTCGAGCGAGGTGACGGCGCGCTCGTTCATGATCTCCCCGTTGGCGGCCAGGTTGGTCAGGAAGGGGCCGAAGGGACGCTTGAGGTGGAAGCGCACGGTGTACTTATCGACGACCTGCACCGTGGCGATGGAATCGAAGAGCGGCGTATAGGCGCCGGCCGTCTTGGGATCGAGGATGCGCTGGAAGGTATAGCGCACGTCGTTGGCCGTCATGGGATCGCCGTTGTGGAAGACGGCGTTCTGCACCAGGTGGAACTCCCACGTTTTGGCATCGAGCTGGCGCCACTTGGTGGCCAGGGAGGGCAGGAAACCGCCGTTCTGATCCAGCACCACCAGCTTGTCGAAGATGTTATCGTAGATCTGCGCGGCGGTGTAGATGGAGGAGGTCGCGGGGTCAAGCTGGTCGGGCTGGCCGGTCAGGCCGGCTTTCAGCGTGCCGCCGCGGCGCGGCGACGCCAGGTGATCCAGGCGATCCGCCCGCCGGTCCGCGGCCGCCAGGGCGGCGCGCGTCGATCCGCCGAAAGTAACGGCGCCGGTCGCAGCGGCGACGGCGCGGACAAAGGCGCGGCGCGAGATCTGCCCGTCGCGGTACTGCCGCTCGAGGCCGAGTATAGCGTGGTCGTGATGGGGTATGATGGCACACCTCCTGACATGAGAACGCGTGCGCGGCCACACGACTCTGCGGGCAGAAAAAGGAGTGTTGTGCAGCGCGAACGCCATCTCACTATACACCATCACGGGCGCCCGGCGGACTCGCCGGGCGCCCGTGGGTCGCCCCACGGTAGAGGAGGCGTCCTATGCCTGGTGCCGGATCTGGGTCAGGAGGCGTGGTCGTGCTTCGGGTGCGCCACGAGCACGGCGCAGTGGGCGTGTGTGACCACTTTGTTGGAGACCGACCCCAGCAGGAAGCGTTGCGCCGCGTTCAGCCCGCGGCTGCCCAGGATGATCAGGTCGGCCCCCTTGGCCTCGGCCGCCGCCAGAATCAGCCCCGCCGGGTCGCCCACCTCAAGCTCCTTGACGATGCTCGGCCCGACGCCGGCCTGCTGTAGCCGAGCAGCCGCGTCGTTAAGCAGAGCCTCGGTATGGACACGCTCCTCATCGGGATCGTACGTCTCGAGCACCACCGGCCCACCCTTGCCGTACACCAGGTGGCGGGGAATGACATGCAGCACAGTCGTCTCGGTCTGCTGTCCGGCCAGCAACTGTGCGGCCAGGCCCAACGTCTGGTCGGCGATCTCGGACCCATCAAGCGCGATCAGTACCTTTAACACGCGTCACCCCTTTCTAGTTGCCTGTGCGAATCTACTTGAACGAGCGGATATAGGCCACCAAAGCCGAGACCTGCTGGTCGGAGAGCAGTCCACTCCACACCGGCATGCTGACGATCGGCGCCTGGCCGATGATGCTGCCATGCTTGATCACATAGGCGATATCGCTGTCCTTGGCGAATTGCTTGTCGAAGGCCGAGCCACGCAGCGGAGGAACGGCCTTGTCCGGCGAGGACGGGTTCGGCACCCCACCAAAGCCGTTGAAGGCGTGGCAGACCACGCAGCCGTAGCGGATGTAGAGTTCCTGGCCCTCCACCTGCACGCCCAAGTCGGTGCGCACCGCCTGCGGCACGATGCCGGAGAACTGCGGCATGCCGGCGTGGATGTAGGCCACCAGATCATCGACCTGGCGATCGGAGAGCACGGCGCCCCACACCGGCATGTAGACGCGGACCTGCTTGGATTGGTAGACGATGCCGTGCTGGATGATGGCGCGCAACGCGGATGGGCTCAGTATCTTGCGCATGGTCGCGGTATTGAGGGCGGGGATCGTCGCCTGGCCCGAGATGTTGGGCACGCGCACCCCGCCGCGCCCGTTGAGGCCGTGGCAATTCTCGCAGCCGAAGGTGATGTAGTCGAGCGCTCCGGCCGCGACCTGGGGATCGACGGCGGCCGTCCGGGCGGAGGCCGCGGCGGGAGACGTTACGGAGGACTTTGCGATGGATACAAAGGTTGCGAGGGGAAGCGTCACCAATAGGGCGGCCCCAAGGAAGCGCGATGACAGGCGACCGGGCTGAAATGATCTCATAGCAGTCATCCTCCTTTGGGCTAGAGCATACACCCACGCGGCGCTGCCTGTCCACGGCCGGATGTCACGTCTGAATAGGGCCGAATGGCCTATCCAGGATGATTCATGGGTGTCTGTTTGGGCGGGACGACCCAGCCTGGCGGCGGCCTGCGGGCCGACGCCGCAGGCATCCCTGCCGGCCCGCGTTGCCGGCGGTCTCAGGAACGGTGCCCCGCGATCCTCGTGAATAATGCTGGCTATCTGGGCTACCGCGGTAGCGGCCGGTCATAGGCCGGCAGAGGGCGCAGGCGGGTATCGATGGCCAGGTTGGCCAAGCGCCCGACCTCGGCCAGCTCATCGGGCTGGCCGTGGGAGAGCCTGACCTCATCGAAGGCCGCCAGCATCTCCTGGAGCTCGGCCAGCGCATCCACCACCTCCGGGTGGCGTGCCGGTTGCTGGCCGCTGAGCTGGCGGGCGGCGGTCTCGTTGGCCAGCACCAGATGGAGCGGCGCGGGAGCCAGGGGGCGCACGTACTGCAGTGCCAGGCGTAACGCCTGAAGCTGCGCCTCCAGCGCCGTGGCGCTGCCAAGGTATTTGGCGATCTTCTCCGGCGCGGCCCGTGGCGTCGTCAGGATCTCTATGCCCGCGCCGGCCAGTCCGGGATTGCCGCGCGCCACGCCGGCTACACGCACGGTTATCTCCGGCTTGTCGTGCTCTGTCTCCGTGGCCATCTGGTCCCTCAACGCACTC
>Ga0209062_1006669_pt1 | contig 10401 bp, 10 predicted proteins | sample Coa_R2_2_FD_187158 | JGI IMG/M metagenome (GOLD analysis project Ga0209062, IMG submission 187158) | Surface soil microbial communities from Centralia Pennsylvania, which are recovering from an underground coalmine fire - Coalmine... | ecosystem: Environmental > Terrestrial > Soil > Unclassified...
CGGCCCGACGTTAAAGGCCGCGAAGATATCCTGAAGGTCCATACTAAAAAGATTCCACTGGCCGAGGATGTTGATTTGCAGGTCCTGGCGCGCGGAACGCCGGGCTTCTCCGGTGCCGACCTGGCCAATCTGGTCAATGAAGCTGCACTGCTGGCGGCGCGCCAGAACCGCAAGCAGGTGAGCATGCTCGATCTCGAGACCGCCAAGGACAAGGTCCTGATGGGTCCTGAGCGGAGATCGATGATCCTCTCTGAAGAAGAGAAGCGCAACACCGCTTACCACGAAGCAGGTCACGCTCTGGTTGCCGCGATGCTTCCGAACGCGGACCCGCTGCATAAGGTCACCATCATCCCGCGCGGCATGGCGCTTGGCGTTACGATGCAGTTGCCGCTGGATGACAAGCACACCTACACCCGCGACTTCCTGGAGGCCCAGCTTGCCATCATGATGGGCGGACGTGTGGCGGAAGAACTCTTCCTGAACCACATTACAACGGGCGCCGGGAACGACATCGAGCAGGCGACCAGCATCGCTCGAAGGATGGTGTGCGAGTTCGGCATGTCAGACCTTGGGCCTCTCGCCTTTGGCAAGAACCAGCAGGAAATCTTCCTGGGCAGGGACCTGGCAACGCAGCGCGACTTCAGCGAAGACACGGCCATTAAAATCGACCAGGAAGTCAAAAAGTTTGTGATGACCGGTTATCAGCGCGCCAAGGACATCCTGAATACAAACCGCGAGGTCCTGGTTCGTATTGCGGAGGCGCTCCTCGTGCGCGAGAGCCTCGATGCAAACGAGGTGAAGCTGCTGATCGACGGGAAGCCGCTTCCTGAACTGGTGCGGCCTGCGCCGGCAAAACCGGCCGAAGAGGAAACAACGGAAGTGCTCAAGCCTCAGCCGGCGGGCGGCGTTCCTGGGCGTGAGCGTCCTCAACCTGCATAAGCTTTCCAGCTTCTTCCATCAAGACCCACATGCGGATGGGTGTATTTCTCTCCCTGAATGTTTTTTCCCGCCGACGGGCATTCCCCTTATAATGGCTTCCTGCCAGAAAGCCCTGGGCAAATTTGACCATAAGGGGCCAGTCAAGCATGTCATCAGCGGATCTTGAATCCGATAGGGCGTGGGAAAATCCCGTCAGGAAATTGTTGAAAGAAGGGAAACCTGCGGTCGGCTTGACCATCACCGTCCCCAGCGTTGAAATCGCCGCCCAGGCGGCGGCACTGGGCTTTGACTTTTTATGGATCGAGATGGAGCATAGCCCGACAACACTCGAAACACTGAGGAACATGGTACTGGCAACGCGCGGATTGAAAGCCGTGCCTTTTGCGCGAGTGCCCGTGAATGAGTTGTGGACAGCGAAGCGCGTACTTGATTCAGGCGTGCTTGGAGTGATTTTCCCATTCACCAGTACGCCCGAACTCGCCCGGCGGGCTGTGGCTGCCTGCAAATACCCGCCTCACGGCCACCGAGGGTCCGGCGCGGGTCTGGCCACATTTCGATGGCCGGCGCCTGAGGGCTACTACGATTTCGCGGACTGGAACGTAATGGTGATCGCCAATATCGAAGAGGCCACCGCTCTTGAAAACATTGACGCCATCGCCTCAACGGATGGACTTGACGTGCTTTTCATTGGTACAAGCGACCTTTCATTTTCGCTTGGCTATCGCGGCAAACAGGACCATCCGCAGGTCCGTGAAGCAGTTGAAGAAATTGTGAAGGCGGCAAAGAAGCACAATAAGTTCGTTGGCGCACCCGTCGGCAGTCCGGAGCAAATTGAGCAGTACCTGAAGCAGGGATTTCTCTTTTTCCAGGCAAGCACGGAGTTACGCCTGATGACCGCGGGCGCCCGGGAACTGCTCGAACCCTTTGGAAAGTTCAACAGCGGCAAGGGAATTCGTCCGCTCTATTGACTACCCGCCCTGGTCGGGGCAGACCAAGCGTCCCTTGCGAAAAGGCGAGGACCTGGCGCAAATCAAGGGAACTGAGCGCGCAACTCGCGAACCAACTCTTCAACAGAAGGGCATTCCTGGAAGAGACGAATTCCGGCAATGCCTGCTGCACCTGCTTCAATGCACAGTCTGACTCTATCAACAGTAATACCGCCCAGTGCGAGAACCGGGATTACTACCCGGTTTGCAATTTCCGACAATTTACTCAGACCGAGCGGAGCTCCATACTGACGTTTGGACGGAGTGTCAAAGACGGGTCCAAATAAGATATAGTCGGCTCCACCCGCCTCGGCCTTGATCGCTTCTTCCATCGAGTGGCATGATACGCCGATCAGAAAGCCAATCGGGACATGGCGGCGAACAATTTCAGGCGCAATCGACTGACCGCCTAAATGGACGCCGTCTGTTTCGGCGGCGATTGCGACGTCCAGGCGGTCATTGATAACTATTCGTGTATGGGTTCCACGGGCGATTGCGGTGGCGGCCGACGCCAGGGCGGTCAGGTCTCGCCCGGACATGTCTTTCTCACGCAATTGAATCAGGTCCACTCCGGCCTGCACAATTGCCCTCAGATGGGAAGCAAGCGGGACCGGAGCAAGCGAGTGACGGTCAGTGATATAGCACAGGCGAAACTGGTGAGGCATGGCTAACAGGAAAGGTTCAAATCAGTGCACGAGTCCGATCGATCGGCGCAGGCGCCAGACTTCGTGAAACGCCAGGAAAATGTCAACCAGTCCCAGGCCGGAAATGCTGCCGCGAATGTAATAATTCCTTGCGAGAGAGTATACCCATGGAAAGTGGGCCATAAAGAAGTTCTGGTTCCAAAGCGGGACCCAGGGATACAGAAACAGGAACGCTCCCATTTCGAAGCAGATCACAACGTAAAGGATGGCCAGCCAGCGGTTCATGCGTGGTTCTTGCGCGGGGCCTTTTGCCGGACACTTTAAGGCCTCGGGTTTCGTCTGCGTGCTCACAACGATACCTTCAGGCCGTTCAGTGGGCGCTCTGCCGGAGCAGGCGGATTTTCTCTGCGACGTCCCGATAGTCGATGTTCTGACTGTAAACCTCGGTGAATTTTTCCAGGGCAGCCGCTGTGTTGCCGGCCTTCTCAAAGGCTATACCCAGATCGTAGCAGAGGGCAAGCGCTCCTTCATAATCGAGGCCGGGCGCCTCAAGGGCGCGCATATACCATTTCGCGGCAATGGCCGGCATTTCCTTTTCCATGAAGCAGGAAGCCAGCAGGGTGCATCCCTGAAGAAAAAGGGGACTGAATTGCCTGGAATCGCCGCCCCCGACCACTTTCTGGAATTCGCCGATGGCTTCGTCGAGCAGACCCATTTCTCTGAAAGCCACCCCAAGATTATAATGCGTTTCTTCATCGTCTGCTTCCTGATGGGCATTGTCATCCGTGTCCTCAAGCTCTTTAAGCAGGGAGCCGAGTTCCGCTGAAGCATCGGCGGCATATTGCCGTGAGGCTTGGATGGTTGGCTGTGCGCTTGACGCGGTGGTTGCGGGACCGGTTCCTGTTGCCATGGGTTCGCCGCCAGCGACCTCCGGCGGAGTATTGCCGGCGACGGCGATTCGGTCCCCCGCGTGACCCGTGTGAGAGATTTCAGAAAACGACGTCGGCAGCTCCCATTCGGGCAACTCTATCTCTTCGGTTTCGATCACGGCCGCGGCTTGCGGCGTTTCAGCTATTGTTGCCTGGCGCATTTCTACGAGCCGTTTTCGGAATTCGGCGACTCGAGCTTCTTCGGGGTATTTTGCCTCAAGCTCGGAAACGGCCCTTTCGGCCTCGTCGTAGAAACCGTGGCGAAGATAGAACTCGATCTCCTCGCGGCTTTCCTCAAAGTTGAAGGCAGGCCCTTCGGCGCTTGCGGGCTCCGGTCGCTCCTCTGGAATCTCGATGCCGGGATGTCCGTTGTCAGGCATCCCTGGGTTGGGCAAAGACGTGCCGGGGCTTTGTCCAGTGTGAAAATCCAGATGGATCTCCTGCGGAGGAGGGAGGTCTGCTCCCGCTGGCAGCGTTTCCTGATTTGGGCTTAATTGCAGGAGATCGGTTTCGACAGAGGCGCCTGTTGGAGTGGTTTCTTCGGGACCCTTCATGCCGGCTCCCGCAGTGGAGAGCGAAAGCGGGTTGATTTCGGACAGCGTGGCAACGCGGGAGAGTTGCTGTTCTTCTTCTTCATACTTGCGGGCCGCGTCATGATCGCCATGCGCCGAATGTATTCTGGCCAGAGCCCCGGCCGCCAGCGCCGCACGCGCCGGCAGCTTTTCCCGGCAGATTTCCAGAATTCGCAGGTGGATGTCGGGCTGGTCCGGATAGAAGCGAAGAACTCTTTCGAGTTCCTCAACAGCCCTTTCCGTCAAACCGTCACGAACGAAGAAGTCGCTGTTTGAGATCGCGCTCCTGACAATGGCGGATTGTGACGGGTCCACAGAGGCGACAGACTCTGCGCTGACCTGAATGCTGTCAGCACCTTCGTCGAGGGCCACGTCGCTGCTGATGAAAGGTGTCTGGCTGAGCGGCATATATTCCTTGCCCTGCTTCGCAAGGACCTGCTTCAAGAGGTCCCTGTAGGTTTCATTTTCAGGCTCTCGCGCCACCAGACGAGCATAGGCTTGCTCGGCCTTTTCATATTCTTCCTGCCGAACGTGCAAATTGCCAATGGCTTCAAGCACATCCGGGATCGTCGTCTCATCGGCGGCCTTTTCCGCTACCTGATAGACAAACTCGAGGACCTCGATCCGGTCACAAGCGGATTTCCGGAGTTCGTGAAGGACTTCCATCAGTGGAGCTGTTTCACGGCGGGCTATCAGGGTTGGCGTTGCTTCCTTAAGGACTTCCAGCGCCACATCAAACTGATACTTCGCAATACACAGTGAGGTAAACGCGGCCAACGGGGAGAAATCAGATGGATTCGAACGGAAGACATCTAAAAGCAGGCCCCGGGCGCCTTCGAGGTTGCCGGTTGCCAGGTGTGAATCGAGCAGCAATCGTTGGACCTGGGGATCATTCTGGCTCGCTGGGACCTGATCCAGGAACGATTTGGCTTCCTCTGGCCTGCCAGCGGCCAGCGCCCGGCGAGCGCGATACAGGTGCACCTCGGCGTTTTCCGGGGCCAATTCGGCTGCTTTGCTTAGCGCGATCTCTGCTGTCGAACCGTCTCCCGCCTGGTCAGCAAGCACGGCCGCCTCAAGATACGCAGCCGTTGCCTCCTTGCTTTCCCCGGCGCGCTCGGCAAACTTTGCGAGGTCCAGCCGCAGGGCCGGATTTTTGGGGTCAAGCTGACAAAGCTTGCGCAAGATGTCCAAAGCCTTGTCCATCTGCCCGGCCCGTTCAAAGAATTCCAAGGCGCTGGTGTAGTGTTCACGGGCCTCGCGGGCAAATCCCTGCGAGGCATGAAGCTCGGCAACGCGCAACAAGGGTTCTGGCGAGCTTCGGTCGAGCTTGGCAATCTTCTTATAGATGGCGATTGCTTTAAGTTTATAGCCTTCATGCGTGTAAGCGTCCGCAAGCCTGTAGAAATATCTCAAGGCTTCCGAGGGATTGTTTTCCTGAATATACAGGTCGCCGATGATGTTGAGAAGAGAGAGATCCTGGGGGTCCTTTTCCAGGATCCATTGATATTGTTTGATCGCCCGGGAAATCTTCCCTTGCCCGATAAACTTGTGAGCCTCCTGAATTGCCTTGGCTTTGTTGAAAGCCATCGGGACGGAACCTCGAACGAGCCATGTACTTTGTTGAAACTAGCATACGGTCTGAGTGAAGTCAACGAAGCCTGCCCGCATGCGGCACCCAACTAATCTAAGTAAATACTTATGATTCTTCAGGTTATGGCAGGCACCCAGAATTCGTGCTGCGTGCGGCCCTTTGGGTTGCGAATGTCAATTGGTTTTTCTATAATGGGATATAAATGCTGGAGTATAGGACGTAAACCAATGCCTTCACCAATCGTTCAAAAGCTTCAAGAAGAAATTCAGGCCTTGGAACACGAGCTCAACCATGAGTTGCCTGAGGAATTGAAACGGGCGCGGGCGCTGGGGGACCTGAGCGAGAACGCTGAGTACATCATGGCCAAGCAGCGGCAAGATTATGTCGGGGCGCGGCTTGCCCAGCTCAAAAAGCGCATGGCAGACCTCTCGCTTGTCAACGTCAACAATATCCCCAAGGACCGGATCGCCTTTGGCTCACAAGTTGTGTTGTATGACATCGACCGCGACACAGAGGTTAACTACCGGCTGGTTACGAGTGAGGAATCTGATGTGAGCAAAGGGTGGATTTCCACCACTTCTCCTATTGGCCGCAGCCTGATGGGGAAGAAGGTTGGTGACCAGGTAACGGTAAAGACTCCAAACGGTGTCCGTGAGTTCGAAATCCGTTCCGTAATTACCATTCACGAGCAAAACTAGGGAACTATCAGTCGAGCGCCATTGGGCTGCTGTCAGGATTTTCAGGGGCAGTGTTTACTGAGAAGGCGTGGGGTCAGTCGCGCCGTTTCAGGACCGGGGGTTTGTCACCTTCGGTTGTCTGGCCGCCGTTCGTGCTCGTTGGCTGTCCCGAACTCGGTTCGCGCCTTTCCAGGGTAGGTCTATTGCTTGCCGATTCAACCTTCTTCATGTGGTTAAGAAGATCGTCCAGGCGTTCATGAACGTTCTGGAACTCGGAATCGGAGACCAGATACTCAGATCGTTTCGGGAGAATAGTTTTAATTTCCTCTTCGGCATTGATGATGCGTTCTCTCGTAGGCGGGTGGTCCATAAAAATGCTTGGGACGCTGCCCGGCGAGCGCCGCTGCTCCTGAATGATTTTGGCGAACATGGAGAGATAGGCGTCAGGATCGTATCCCGCTTTCCACATATACTGAAGTCCAAGGAAATCCGCCTGCTGTTCGTCATCCCGGCTGAACTTGAGAAACGCGAGCGGGACACCGAAATTGAGCCCCTCGGAAAGACCAATGTAAACAGGGTAAGACATTGGGGTAAAGATGAGCGGTATCATGGCGTACTGGAGCAGCGTCTGCTTGGTTGCGCTTGATGCCCAGTGGCGGCAGGCCACGTGAGCAGTCTCATGAGCGAGCACGCCTGCCAGTTGGGCTTCGCTTCCCGCCGCGCGCAGCAGCCCGGTATTGACGTAAATAAAGCCGCCGGGAAGCGTGAAGGCGTTGATCTCAGGAGAGTCAATGATCTTCACTGTAATGGGGACTTTGGCGTCGGAATTTTCTGCGATGTTCTGCTCCACCCGGTTCACATACTCTGTGATGACCGGGTCCTTGACCAGCCTGGACGACTTGTCGATCTGGTCTGCATACTTCTTTCCGATCCCGATCTCTTTTTGCACGGAGATGATACTGCGATGAGCGACATTCCTCTGCCCGATGCAGTAAACATCATCCATTTTGTTTTTCGCATCCGAGCAGGGTTTCACGGCTTCTGTGTCCGCGGCAAACAGGGAGAGCGTGCCACAAAAAACAGCGACGGCCAGTCCTAACGGGATCAAACGCATTTCTTTCATCGCTTCAGCTCGTCGAGATTTCCCCATTAAACATTTCAGATGACAGATCGGCCTTCAGGGTTTCCTCAGAATTATGTGTGAGGGAGTATCGGTCCGCGCTGGTTGCTCACTTGCCAACCATAACCTTCCAGCCGGGAAGAGGTAAGCGGAAGGACCTTCCCTGTGCCTTCAGTGGTAGGATATCCGCTGAGCGATGTCATTAAACAGATTGATGAAGGTTTGGAAGATATTCGACACCCATCGCGGCATGTACTCCGGGATGGAATCCATCGTGTCCCGCAACCAATCTGTACTCCATCCGTAAGAAACGACCCACGCATCATGCTGGTTCCATATCCTCCGGAGCCGGGACCAGTAGCGCAGCCGGGCTGGATCTGCGTTCGATTCCATGTTGTGCGCGGCCTCGGCGATCTGGAACTGAGGCGGGGGATTCTCCGGCAAAGGCTTATCAGGGGAATACTCCTTCTGTATCCTGCGAACGGCCACCTGCCAATAGGCGTTTGCCAGGCGTTTCTCCTGCTGCAGAGTTTCCTGGTTACCCGCCGGGCTGTTGTCATAAAAGGACTGCGGCGGATCGGCGGAGAGCCGCATGATAGGGCGGGTTGAGCGGTACACAAACAACGCACAAAGTGAAAGTGGAAGCGCCCACTTCCACCAGGCCTTGCCTTTGCGCTTACCCGACTCCGGGAAGAGCTCATCCTGCAGGGAATGAAGAGTGTTTGGATATTTCATTCCGAGGGCATTTAATCGCGAAACAGTGCGAGATGGCAATGGCCCGATAGTTCCAGTTACGTACAAAATGTTAACCAGTTACAAATGGCCCCGTAGGCGTGATGTTAGAGACTGTAGCGAAGTCTCCGGCGAATTATGCATTACCGCTGAGCTTATTAAAAGCTGCGAAAACGCTTCGTCCCGTCTCGGTGTCCCCGGCGCGTGCGATGTTCGTCGGCAGCCGGAAACACGGTCCGAGACCGGGAATATTCTTTTGCAATGTATTACCTGTTTTGTAAATAATCGCCTGGAAGGTCCGCGTCGAGGAAAATTCCATGATGCCGTTCCATGCAAAAATCGCATCCAATAATTTCTTGCGTTGATACGGCATTTGTCTTATCAATCCGAAGGGGGCAGACTCATTATGAAAGCAATCGCAATTATTCCCGGCACGAAAGAAGTCCGAATTGTTGACCGGCCAGAACCTGTATTGAGTGCGCCGGATGAAATCAAGCTGAGGGTCCTGCGGGTAGGGATCTGCGGCACAGACAGAGAGGAAGCCTCCGGAGGGCGTGCGGATGCTCCTCCGGGGTGGAAAGACCTTGTGATCGGGCACGAGATGTTCGGACAGGTTGAAGAAGTCGGAAGCCAGGTCCAATCCGTTCAGCCCGGCGATTTCGGATGCTTCACTGTACGGCGCGGGTGCGGGCAATGCGCGGCTTGTCTGAACGACCGGAGCGACATGTGTACGACCGGCGGTTATACCGAGCGAGGCATCAAGCAGCGCGACGGGTATCAGACGGAACACGTGGTGGACCAACTGAAATACTTCGTTAAAGTTCCAAAGGAGCAGGCGGCGCTTGGGGTGCTGTCCGAGCCGACATCGGTTGCCGAAAAGGCCGTCGATGAGGCGTTAGCGGTACAGGCTGCGCGCCTTCCGGGTGTGACGGACCCTCAGAAATGGGTGGAAGGCAAGCAGGTGCTTGTGGCCGGCCTGGGGCCGATTGGTCTGCTGGCTGCCGTCGCGCTTCGTCTGCGCGGGGCCCAGGTGCTGGGGCTGGATGTTGTTGATGAGGACACGCTGAGGCCGCAAATCCTGAAACAACTGGGCGGGAAATATGTTGACGGCCGCCAGACCAGACCCTCCGCACTCGACGACGCCTTTGGGCAAATGGATATGATCTTTGAAGCAACGGGGATTGCCCGCGTTGAATTTGATTTGCTTGGAGCGCTTGGCATCAATGGCGTTTATGTGCTGACAGGAATCCCGGGAGGGGACCGTCCGCTGCAACTGGATGGCGCGGCGTTGATGCGTCAGCTTGTGCTGAAAAACCAGGTGATGATCGGGAGCGTCAATGCCAGCCGCAAGCATTTCGAAATGGCCGTTGATGATCTTGGAAGAGCTTATAAGACCTGGGGGAAAACGATGGAGCAACTTATCACCCACGTGGTTCCCTATACGGATTTTGCGGAGGTCCTGGAGAAGCATCCGGACAATGAAATCAAAGCTGTGATCGAGTGGAGCAAGCCGAGTTAGGCATTGGCTGATCGGATGATTGAGGATGGATACGGTCATCAGAACCCGCGAGCCATCGAGTCCGGTCAACATCCATTTGCCCCACTCGGAATTTCCATGAACGTTTGGGTTTTCAAAATCAATACGAAGCGCGGCTGGCGGTTTGATCAATATTTCCGCTCGCGTGCTAAGGGTAACTATCCAATGGGCGACGAAGGCTGGATCAAGAGCGCATCGAGCCTTCGTTATCTGCGCGAAGACGTCAAGCGCGGCGACCTGTTCTTATGTTATGAGGCCGACCGGAGGGAACTGCTCGGTGTGGCGCGAGCCGCTTCAAACGGGCGCGATGTGGGAATGGGCTCGCTGATCGATTTCTGTCCGCCAGCCCGCGCTGTGCGGTTCAGAAACCCTCTGAAGCGCCGACCGGACCTCGACCATATCCTGGCCTTCACGCCTCATCGCGGGCGGGGAACAGTCCAGAAAATCGACCGCGACGAGTTTGCCCGCCTCAGGCGCATCATGTTGCGCAAGAATCCCCACCAGGTCCGGGAATTGCGCCGCCTTCTTGGATAAGACCTGCCAATGGAGGGAAGGGCCTCATCTTAGATTGGTCCCTGTCGTTAGCACGTGAAGATGTCCGGTTTTTATAGCACATAATCTGTCCGGTTTTGGTTTTTCTTTGCCGCTAGCCGAAGGAGCCCGTAGGGCGACTG
>Ga0209062_1006673_pt1 | contig 10397 bp, 10 predicted proteins | sample Coa_R2_2_FD_187158 | JGI IMG/M metagenome (GOLD analysis project Ga0209062, IMG submission 187158) | Surface soil microbial communities from Centralia Pennsylvania, which are recovering from an underground coalmine fire - Coalmine... | ecosystem: Environmental > Terrestrial > Soil > Unclassified...
CTGTAATCCCATACATATTAACCAAGCGTGGCGTTTGGTCACCATAACGTTCAAACCAGGGACGTAAACTTTCTAAATTTAATGCTTCGCCGCCAAAAATCACATACCGCAATGCTAATTGAGCGATATTTGCTTCATCTGCACGTATAAGCTGCTGGAATGCAGAAGGTGTTTGATTGAGGACAGTAACTTTTTCTTGGATCAGCAGTTCCCAAAAAGCAGCTGGAGAACGACTTAACCAAAATGGAACAACAATCACCTTACCCCCGTAAAGCAATGCTCCCCACAATTCCCAAACAGAAAAATCAAAAGCAAAAGAGTGAAATAGTGTCCACACATCATTTGCGTTGAAGCCAAACCAAGGTTCTGTAGAACGCATCAAGCGCATGACGTTAGCATGAGTGACGACACAACCCTTGGGAGTTCCAGTAGAGCCACTAGTGTAGATAATATAGGCTGGATGTTGGGGTTGCAGCGATATTTGCAAGGGCAAATCTGGATAATGAGCAAGTTCACCCTCAATAGATTCCCAGCTAAAGACTTCTATGTCTGTGTCAAGGAATTGAGAAATCAGAGGTTCCACAATTAACAAGGAAACACCACTGTCTTCCAGGATAAATTGCAAACGTGAAGCAGGATAATTGGGATCTAGGGGAACATAAGCACCACCTGCTTTTAAGATTCCCAGTATAGCAACAACCATGTTTCCTGAGCGTTCCAGACATAAACCCACTCGGGTTTCTGGTTTTACGCCCAACGACTGTAAGTGATGAGCAAGACGATTTGCCTTTTGATTAAGTTCGGTGTACGTTAGGGTAACATTCTCAAATTGGACAGCAATATGTTGAGGATAGTTGCAGACAATCTCCTCAAAAGCCGTCACTAATGTTTCTGGTGTTGGGGATAGATTTGCACTGATTAAGGGTTTTTGGAAAAAGCGCTGACGTGCTTCTGTTGAGAGAAGAGAGATATCAAAAATCTGTTTGTCTAAATTTTCTAAAGCATCATTAAAAAGCTTTTGAAAGTGGGTCACCATTTGTTCGATGGTTTCAGCATCAAAATAGGCAAGGTTATAGTCAAAATCTATTTTGATATCACTTTGATGATCAAACTCTCGCACATATATTGCCAGTGGTGTTTTTTGTTGTCCACTGTAGAGGGGTACGCAAATTGTGTGAGTGTCCTCAAAAGCTTCACTATAGTCATGTTTTTCGTAGGAGAGGGTGATGTCAAACAGATTTTGATGACTTTCGGCAATTCGCTTCATCTCTCCTAGAGGGAAGCGTTGATGGCGATAATCTTGCCTTAATAAAGAACGGACTGTTTGTAAAATATCAGCTAAGGTTTCGTTACTATTGATTTCTATCCGAAACGGGAGCATGCTGACAAATAGCCCGATTGCCTCTTTATAAGCTTTTTTACTCCGATTTAAAATTGGTAGACCAATGACTAAATCTTTTTGGCGATAGCGTTTTGTTAAATAAATAAGTAGGATAGAAAGAATAAAATGAAATGCATTTGATTGGATTTCTTTACAAATGCTTTCTACTTGATTATATTGCTGTCGCTTAATATAGATTGCTTTCCGCCCGCCAAGTAGTTGGGGTTTTGTGATCTCTGGAAAAATCTTGGGACTTACATCTTGCAAACGCTGAGTCCAATAATTGCGATCGCTTTCAAAAGACTTAGATTGGAGATATGTAGTTTCTTCTTCTAAATAATCGATTAAAGTTAAATCTCGTTCTGCTTGCTGAAATTCACTCTTATGAAGAATTTGATTGTAAGTGTAAATCACTTCCTTAAATAAAAGGGAAGTCCCCCAACCATCAACGATAATATGATGAAATTTTCCATACCAGAGATGTTTTTGACTGCTAACTCGAATCAGCTGAAAACAGGCTAGTGAGGAATCTTGGCCAAAATGAAAGGGTTTTTGAAAATCACTCTCTATATATTCTTGAGCCAGTTCTTCACTGTTGTCATAATTTGAGAAATCAACTAAAGTCAATCTTGTATCTTGGTGTTCTGCTATTATCTGAAAAGGTTTACCCTCAAATTCATAAATACGAACTCGCAAGCCAGGATGACAGCGCAGAATTTGGTTTAAGGCACAATTGAAAACTTGAGTATCCAAAGTTCCGACAATTGTCCCAATTGCACCAATGTTCAAGTGCGAACCCTCAGACCACCTTAGTTGGTCAACATAAATATCAAGCTGATTTATGGATAATGGGAATTTCGTACTCATTATTAATTCATATCCTTGAAATTTATTTCAGTGTGGGTGAGGTAAGGCTAAAATAGCCCTGCCATCAGTTGACTTTTCTATTTATAGGGCGTCCATATTTCACAGTCGATACAGAAAAGTTAGGGACTTGGAGCGATCGTACTACTTAACTTTTCAGTACTCATGCCATCTCACTAAATTCTTGATACAAATCCATCACCTTGTCCCCCTTCCCTTGTCCCCCTTGTCCTCCTTGTCCTCCTTGTCCCCCTGACTCTTAGAGTTATTGAGAATTAGACTGTGGAAAAAGCCATGCTGTTTTGTGGTTTGAGTATGATATATTATGATTGAAAAAAAGATTATACGAAAACTCCTCGTATAATTAGATAGTTGCGCGGCACGGAACGAATAAACGACTATAAAGACTCAATGCAGAACTCCCTGAAGCTCGGATTCTTCATCCAGCCCGTCCACCCGCCGTCCCGTTCTTATAGGGACGTTCTTTGCGAGGATCGCGAAGCGGTCGTGCTTGCTGATCGGCTCGGCTACCGCGAGGCCTTCATCGGCGAGCATCTCGTCGACGCGGCCGAGACGATCACCTCGAGCCTCGCTTTCATTGCGAATCTCGCCGATGCGTGCCCGTCGATCACCTTCGGTACCGGCGTGCTTCCGCTCGCCAACTACCACCCGGCAATGGTGGCGGCGCAGGTCGCGATGGTGGACCACTTGGTGCAGGGTCGATTGATCCTGGGAGTCGGACCCGGTGTTGCCTGTGACGCAGAAGCCATCGGAGATTTGGGCTCGGATCGAAATCGCAAGACCCAGGAGGCGCTCGAGCATATGTGCCGAATCTGGAAGGAAGAGCCGCCGTACCGGATCGAAGGCAAGTTCTACCGGACCACCACGGAGCGCTCGCTCGATCAGAACATCGGAGTGGGTGTCGCTGTCCGACCGCTACAAGAGCCCCATCCGCCCATCGCCATCACCTCGATCCGACCGAGCGCTCAGGGACCGCACGTCGCGGGAGCGCGCGGCTGGTCCGGAATCTCGGCGACCTACGTGGGTGCGTACGTCGTCCGGGCCCACATTCAGAACTACGTGGAAGGCCGGCGATCGGCGGGCCTCTGTGCAGATGCTTCCGGGTGGCGCGTGGCGCGCAGCATTTTCGTGGCCGATGACGAGGCTACGGCACATCGCTACGTGCATCGTGAGGACGGCGCGCACGACTTCTACTTCCACGTCATGAGGACCAAGCTCGCGAAGGCCGGCGCGCTGGACGTCATGCGCGACTTTCCCGACCAGCCGGATTCCGATCTCTCTACGAAGCGGTGCATTGAGCGTCTCGTAATCGCGGGAACCCCTCAGAGCGTTGCGGACCAGATTCTTGCATTCCGCAACGAGGTCGGCGCGTTCGGTACACTGCTCTACACGGGCCACGACTGGACCGATCCAGCGCTCGCCCGGCGCTCCATGGAGCTCATGGCGAACGAGGTCTGGCCCCGGATCGCTCGGGCCGCGCATGGGACGACACCAAAAGGTCAAACTGACGGTAAGGCATTTTCAGTCTGATGGATAGCCAAACCAACTTCCCTTTTCCACATCCCGTGAAAAGTCAGCTTGTCCTCCTGTTCCCTATTCCCAACCTTTACAAATGAATTTAATTTTGTCCAACTACTCAAAGTATTGATATCCCTAAGAGTCCTAAAGCAAGCTTAAAAACCTCTAGTGCAGCTACACTAACGTTAGTGTAGGCAGCACTATTGCTCAAGGACTACCCCCACTTAACCAGCTTGCCTAAAGTATGGGGTCACTATCAGCTTGCTTGACTAAATCTTGGGCTACTTGTTGTTGGGCTTGCTTGTAAAACAAGGGTTTCCAAAATGCTTGTGTTTCTTTCAGTCGTAGCGGATGGCGATTGCCTCTGTACTGCGCAGAGCACCTGCTGTTACAGAAAAGTTAAGTTTGGTTCGATTGGTAAAATACTTAATTTTTCTGTATCGACGCTTTGAATTTTGAATCATATTCTAAATCTAGATGGTCGAGCGGAATTAGTTATTCAATCTTAAATATTTAACGGAGAGATACTTTGACTTATGAGTGTCAATTTGACTGTGGATAGAAATATTACAAATGTAATTCAATATCAAATACCGAATCTTACTTTACTTCCCAGCAGCAAACAAGTTACAAGGATCACCTTAAATCAGTTGAAATTAGACATAGCAAAATTGGAAAAATATCTGCAAGAGAAAGTAGAAGAAAAAACAAAGCAAGAGCAGAAAGCTTTAAAAGAAAAAATAGAGAAAGGAATTCAAGAACTTGAAACTATAGCAGAAAAAATAAATAGTTTATCAACTGAGATTGAAGCTCTAATGATTCAGTTTAAGGAAATTGCAGTTGAAGTGAATCGAAACTATCACCTCATACAGCTACCTCCTTTTTTAAGGCAAATAAAATCGGATAAATCAAAGCTAAATTGCTGGAGACCTCTCAATATATGGGATGTTCATTCTTCTTCCATTCCTACTGTTGTTAGGCGTGGCGCTAAATTTATCCTAACGGTCAAAATGGTGGATCTATTTAACGCCGAAAGAGATAAGTAGGTTCATAAAAACAACGCAACTATATTACGAAAAGTAGACAGGATTTAATACTTAACGGAAGGTAACCATGAAAAACAACGAACAACAAAACAACTCTATCTATCTTGTGGTGGTTAATCAAGAAGAACAATATTCCATTTGGCCTAAATGGAAAAAAGAAATCCCTTTAGGTTGGAGAACTGTAGGCAAAGAAGGTTCTAAAGAGGAATGTTTGGCATACATAGAAGAAGTTTGGACAGATATGCGACCCCTGAGTTTGCGAAAGGCAATGGCAGAAAAGCAAACATAAAAAATCAACTGCTGACATTACTAAGGTTATGAAAGAATATCAAATTGGCTTTGCTAGAGCTTTGATAATCCTCATCTATTTTTACGTTATGAGTCTTTGTATGGCAGATTCAGTCTATGTCATTATCAAATCCATTAAGACTCAGTTGTGTGTTTCTCATTGTACTCCGTCTTCATTAATTATCAACAACGAATTATGATAGCTGAACTGAAACGAGAATCCTGGGTTTCATTTCCCAAACCAAATCCCCAAGCTAGTCTGCGCCTATTTTGCTTTCCCTATGCAGGTGGTAAAGCAGTGAGCTTTCGCGGTTGGGAGAAGAGTTTGTTGAACACCGTTGAAGTTTGTCCTATCGAACTTCCAGGACGGGGAACACGATTGATGGAAAAACCATTTACTCATTTTTCGCTGCTGATCCCAACCATAACTCAAGCTCTCATACCCTATTTGGATAAGCCATTTGCTTTCTTTGGTCATAGCATGGGGGCAATAATTAGCTTTGAAGTTGCACGTCTACTTCGCAAAAAATACCGTTTGAGTCCAGTTCATCTGTTTATTTCTGGTCGCGGCGCACCACAAGTTCCCATTGAAATTAAGCCTATTCATAACCTCCCAAAACCTGCATTCTGTCAAGAACTGCGTCGCCTGAATGGTACTCCCGAAGAAGTCCTAGAAAACGACGAACTTATGGAACTGCTCCTTCCTATGCTGAGAGCAGACTTTGCACTCATTGAAAATTATGTATACACGGACGAACGTCCCCTTGATTGTCCGATCAGCGTTTTTGGCGGTCAGCAAGACTATAAAGTCAGTGGCGATCGCCTGCAAGCTTGGATCGAACAAACAACTGCAGATTTCTCAATGCAGATGTTTCCAGGCGACCACTTCTTCTTACACTCAGCTCAGCAACTTCTACTTCAAACCCTCTCCCAAAAACTGCACCAGCTGACTTATAAGTACCCATGCATAACTATTTAGAACTTTTTCAAACCAACTTTCCTGTTCCCTCTTAAAATTTGTCCCTAAAGTCCTAATTAACCAAATCAAAGTTATGACTAAAATTCCCAAGATTATCCATCAAATATTTTTTCAGGGTGAAGCTGCAGTTCCAGAAATTTATGCTCGTTATCATCAAACCGTTTTGGCACATCATCCTGACTGGAAACATTATTTTTGGGATGAAACAAAATCCCGGATATTTATCCAGAAAGAATATCCCTGGTTTTTAGAGGTATATGATTCCTATCCTTATCAGATTCAGCGTTGCGACACCATACGCTATTTCATCCTTCATCACTATGGTGGATTCTACATTGACATGGATATTGAATGTCTTAAACCTCTTGACGATTTACTCGAAGACTTTGAGTTAATTCTTTCAAAACTTGTTGACTTTAGTAACGCTATTATGGGTAGTATTCCTGGACATCCGCTCTGGTTAAAGATATTCGAGGAATTGCCACAACGCAAAGATAAATATCCTCCAAATATTAATCCCTTACTCAAGAAGTCAATGCCCTACTTTGTATGTTACAGCACAGGACCAATTTTATTAAATGATTGTGTAGTAACAGGCAAGTTTCATGAAAGTTCTACTGTCCGCGTCTGTCCAGGATATATTTTTGAACCGGGCGCTCCTATGGAAATTGATGGGAAAATTATTCAGCGAAATAACACAGAACAGTCTTACACCATACACCATATGACCAGTCATTGGCTTCCTCTGCGTCATCGGATATCCAATGCTATTTTTCGTTTTTTCGTAAACATCTACTGGAAAATTCTCTCTTTACAAACACTTTAGATATTAGTTTTTATCATTACTCGAAATTAGAAAAGCCATGAAAACACTAGAGGTGTACAACCTTCAAAAGAAATACCAACAAGGTAAAAAATCCATAGAAGCGTTATCTGGTTTATCATTAACTATCAATGCTGGAGAAGTGTTGGCTTTTCTAGGTCCAAATGGAGCTGGAAAGACAACCAGTATCAAGATGATTGCAGGCTTAATTCGACCAGACGCTGGATGGGTGAGAATAGCAGGTTGCAATCCTCACTCCAATCCACAGGCGCTGCGCATGCTGGGTGCGGTACTAGAAGGAAGTCGTAACCTCTACTGGCGGTTAACTCCACAGGAAAATCTAGAGTATTTTGGGGTATTGAGAGGAATTGGTCGCACAGTTGCGCGCAAGCAAGCACTAAAGCTGTTAGACCAATTTGGTTTGATGCATAAACGTAGTACGCCTGTAAAGGCACTTTCGCGAGGAATGCAGCAGAAGTTAGCTATTGCAGTAGCTTTAGTTCATAAACCCAGCCTTCTGCTATTAGATGAACCCACTTTAGGTTTAGATGTGGAGGCGTGCCAAAACGTTAAAGCCTTGGTGCGACAAGTAGCATCTGAAGGCTGTGCTATCTTACTCACCACCCATCAATTGGATGTTGCAGAAGAAATATCAGACCGGGTGGCAATTATTCAAAAAGGGAAGATAATTGCAGAGGAATCAACAGAGGAAATTATCCGGCGTTTTTCTGGGTCCACCTATACTATCAAATTTGAAGGTTCTCTAGACCCAATACAAATCACCAAAATTGAGGCTTTAGGTGCAATCATCGAAGCAGAAAAAATTATTTATACTGGTACAAAACCCGGACTATATAAGGTTTTAGGAATTTTAGAACCATTACCTTTATCACACGTAAAACAAGATCAATCAGATCTCACTCAAATATTTTTAAAATTAGTAAGAGAATACAATCATGATTGAACTATTCCAGGCTGAAATCAAACGTATTTGGATAGAGTTTATCCGCTACCCTGTTGATACTATTAGCGGCATCCTTGCTAACACATTCGTTTTTTATGGACTGTTTTTAAGTGCTAAGTACATTGGTGGTCCCAACTTACAAGTGGGTGAACGGCTAGATGCTATTGTGATTGGCTATGTGCTTTGGACGCTGGTTGTATTTACTCTTGAAGGTATTGCCTTTGGACTCCAAGTAGAAGCCCAAACTGGAACTTTAGAACAGGTATTTCTATCACCATTCGGTACCTTAAGGGTTTTGATGATTCGCGGGATTGCAAATCTCACCTTAAATGTAGTGTTAATTTGTGGTGTCTTAATATTTACCATGCTGCTGACGAAACGTTACTTACACTTTCCAGTAAGTATCATCCTACCGCTCGTTACAGTGTTACTGGGAGCTTATGGTCTGTCCTTGATGATGGCAGCTTTAACCTTACTTTATAAACGTATCCAACAACTGTTGGGGCTGGTTCAGTTTGCACTCTTTTTCTTGCTGACCTTTCCCTCTGAAATCTGGAATAGATCTCTACAGAATTTGAGAGTCATACTACCAATGACTGTGGGTTCAGATGTCCTTCGGGATTTAGTGGCACGTAATCAAAGTCTAGACTTATCTAGTTTCTTGCTTGCCTTAATGAATGGAATGGGATATTTCATTGTGGGTGTGTTAGTGTTTCGTTGGGCTGAACGCCAGGCCAAGCGTCAAGCAATACTCAACGGGTACTGAAATTCCTAGGTATCAAAAGTTTTAAACGTAAAGATTGACCTCCCAGCTACCCCAAAGAGAACGTGGGGTGGCTGTTTTATTTCTCCCCATTTGTCTAGCTTTTGTCTATCAAAGTTAAGCTAGCACTGTAGAATGATAGTAATCTCATTAACTGTATTGTCACGTCCTTCGGTGGGGGTGACATTTTATTGCGGTTCTACAATTAGGCCTCAAGCTAGAGAAACTATCACCTGGTGCCAAGTAGCTAAAAGTATTCCTAATCATGGCTTTCAGCGGTTATCTTCCTGAAGATACAAAAGTTCACGTAGTTCCTGTTTTCATTGTGGTTGTAAAATCACCTATGCGATTTATCCGCGCCTCATTCTACAGTGATAGAGTTGAACAAATCTCTGAGCCAAGAGTACGTTATCCTAGGAATGAATTAATATATCGACAACCCAAACCCCACCCCGAAGACCCCGCACTAGTGTGGGGCTTCATCGTCTTTATCCCCGCCTTATATATAAATTACGCTCTCCTGCCACAAATTTAGAGCATACTACAAAGCTACATATTCCTCTTACGTACTACATAAATTTAGGGCACGGGTACGAGGCAACGAACCGCGATCGCACTGGGTTAGCACTTAGCACTAAAATATACATCGCATCCTATTGCTAGGAGCATATGTCAAGCTGTTTTTTATTTTATACTATGCTTTGATCTCTATTATAGAACTACTTTCTAATAAGTAAATGACACCAAATTACTGAAAAATATAGGTATTTTTTGCGTAAATCTGCTATAGATAATACCCCAAAAACTAATTATTATAATTATTGAATATTTAGCTATAAACTAAATTATGAATTGAGTATTTAGCAAAAAAAGTCTAATCTGAAAAAATAAAATATGAGAAGAAACCATTATAAATAAATTTCATTTACCCAATCGATCATATTTTTTTCACTTTTGAAAGCACAGTCACACAATACTGATAGAAGCTCCCTCGCAGGTGCAGTAGTATTAAACCTCTTACTTTTTTTGATTTCTCTACTCATACTTGTAAAATTCCCGTAGAAATCAAGGGCTTTAACCCCAATGATTATTTTAAGTACAAAGATGTTAGAGGAGATAAACCATGAAACTTGGTGCCATTCCTGAGAATCTCATTGAGCGAATTTTACTTGCGTCGGGAGTGGTGCCAACACCCCTCATTGACACTTTGATAGCCATGTTGCTAGCGCGAACTGTTATGGTGGGAACAAAGCTTGGCGTATTCCAAGCACTTGCACTAACAGCGCTTACTGCAGACGAAGTTGCATCACACTGTCTGACTCACCCAGAGACTACACAAAAATTGCTGAACGCACTTGTAGGCGTAGGCTATCTGCGTGTTGATAACAACCGTTACTTGCTTGCGCCAGTTGCCCGAAAATATCTTCTGCAAAATCGCCCACAATCACTCCATGAGAACATGATCTTCCGATTTTTGGAATGGGCTGCCACTGAACATTACGAAGACTTTCTCCGCAGTGGGAAACCTCTTGACATTCATAAAGCACTATTAAGCAATGAACAATGGAGGCTGTATCAACGAGGGATGGGCTCAATAGCAAAAACATTGGCTTCGGAAGTAGCACAACGCACGCTGGTTCCACAGAATGCACGTGATATGCTTGACATCGGCGGTTCGCATGGGTACTACTCAGTTGCACTCTGTCGCCGTCATCCGAAGCTTCGTGCGGTCATCCTCGATCTCCCTGAA